>OCAA01000146.1_pt1 | contig 91887 bp, 71 predicted proteins | sample 1538241 | NCBI WGS metagenome assembly OCAA01 (sample SAMEA2580241, study PRJEB22360) | human gut metagenome | biome: human gut; feature: human-associated habitat; material: faeces | place: Denmark | collected 2008/2010
CCCAGCCGATCTGGTGGGCTGGCTGGACGGGCGTTCCTCTTTGGCGCGTCTGGGGCTGATGGTGCACGTCACCGCGCACCGTATCGATCCGGGCTGGTCTGGTTGCATTGTGCTGGAGTTCTACAACTCCGGTAAGCTGCCGCTGGCGCTGCGTCCGGGCATGTTAATTGGTGCGCTGAGCTTTGAGCCGCTTTCCGGCCCGGCGGCGCGACCTTACAACCGCCGTGAAGATGCGAAATATCGCAACCAGCAGGGCGCGGTAGCCAGCCGAATCGATAAAGACTAATTCAGGCCCATTGAGGATACCATGAGACGATTTCTGACGACGCTGATGATACTCCTGGTCGTGCTGGTGGCCGGGTTATCTGCGTTAGTGTTGCTGGTGAATCCGAATGATTTCCGCGACTATATGGTCAAGCAAGTTGCTGCACGTAGCGGTTATCAATTGCAGCTCGACGGGCCACTGCGTTGGCACGTCTGGCCGCAGCTTAGTATCCTCTCCGGGCGAATGTCTCTCACCGCCCAGGGTGCAAGCCAGCCACTGGTTCGCGCCGACAACATGCGTCTGGACGTGGCGCTTTTACCACTACTGAGTCATCAACTGAGCGTTAAGCAGGTGATGCTAAAAGGGGCAGTGATCCAACTGACGCCGCAGACGGAAGCGGTGCGCAGTGAAGACGCTCCGGTTGCACCGCGCGACAATACCTTGCCGGATCTGTCAGACGATCGCGGATGGTCGTTTGATATATCCAGTCTTAAGGTGGCGGACAGCGTGCTGGTGTTCCAGCATGAAGATGACGAGCAGGTGACAATCCGCAATATTCGCCTGCAAATGGAACAAGATCCCCAACATCGTGGTTCATTTGAGTTCTCCGGGCGGGTTAATCGCGATCAGCGCGATCTCACGATATCCCTTAACGGTACGGTAGATGCTTCTGATTATCCGCATGATTTAACGGCGGCTATTGAACAAATTAACTGGCAGTTGCAGGGTGCAGATTTACCAAAACAAGGTATTCAGGGGCAGGGGAGTTTCCAGGCCCAGTGGCAGGAGTCACATAAACGCCTTTCATTTAACCAAATCAGCTTGACCGCCAATGACAGCACGCTGAGCGGGCAAGCACAGGTCACGCTGACAGAGAAACCTGAATGGCAGCTGAGACTGCAATTTCCGCAACTGAATCTTGACAACCTCATCCCGCTTAATGAAACAGCGAATGGTGAAAACGGTGCCGCGCAGCAGGGGCAGAGCCAATCAACATTGCCGCGCCCGGTCATTTCTTCGCGTATTGATGAACCGGCATATCAGGGACTGCAAGGCTTTACGGCTGATATTTTGTTGCAGGCCAGTAACGTGCGCTGGCGCGGAATGAATTTTACAGATGTTGCCACGCAAATGACCAACAAGTCGGGTTTGCTGGAAATTACTCAACTGCAGGGCAAGCTTAACGGTGGACAGGTTTCACTGCCGGGCACGCTGGACGCGACATCAATAAATCCGCGGATAAACTTCCAGCCACGGCTGGAAAACGTTGAGATTGGTACCATTCTGAAGGCGTTTAACTATCCGATTTCGTTGACCGGAAAAATGTCACTGGCTGGGGATTTCTCCGGTGCTGACATAGATGCCGACGCATTCCGCCACAACTGGCAAGGACAGGCACATGTCGAAATGACCGACACGCGCATGGAAGGGATGAACTTCCAGCAGATGATTCAGCAAGCGGTAGAACGTAATGGTGGTGATGTGAAGGCCGCTGAAAACTTCGATAACGTAACGCGTCTTGACCGCTTTACCACCGATTTGACGTTGAAGGATGGCGTCGTGACGTTAAACGACATGCAAGGTCAATCGCCTGTGCTGGCGCTGACAGGGGAAGGCATGTTGAATCTGGCAGATCAAACCTGCGACACCCAGTTTGATATTCGGGTCGTGGGTGGCTGGAACGGGGAAAGCAAACTGATTGATTTCCTCAAAGAAACGCCAGTACCGCTGCGGGTTTATGGCAACTGGCAGCAACTCAATTACAGTCTGCAAGTGGATCAGTTACTGCGCAAACATCTACAGGACGAAGCGAAACGTCGCCTGAATGACTGGGCCGAGCGGAATAAAGATTCCCGCAATGGCAAGGATGTGAAGAAGTTGCTGGAGAAGATGTAGGTTACCAGGTGACCTGTCCTGTAGGCCTGATAAGACGCGTAAAGCGTCGCATCAGGCGTTCGCGGCGGCACCATTATATTCTGAATATGTAAGATCGAAGGCTGTTCCGTTCACTTGATGTTCCTCACTACTATGGAACGCTCAAGCCGGTGAACGTGCCAGGGTGGCTCAATCGCCACCACCCTGGCAACCCGGGCTCCCGGCGGTAAATCGCCGCTGGCGCGGTTCCCTCATCTTATTCCTTTCGGCTATCGGGTAAAATGACCGATACCATCACACCTCGTACTCCATCTCGCCATCCTTACGCAGTGGAATAATCTGCACCTTCTGCACGCGATGGCTTTCCACCTGCAACGTTTTAAGCAAATAATCCCCCACCTGAACTTCTTCGCCAGGTTTTGGAATACGTTGCAAATACTCCATCAACAGCCCGGCAATGGTGTGATATTCACGTTTTTCATCCAGCGGCAGCGGCACATATTGCACCAGATCCTCCAGCGGCATATGACCATTCGCCGTCCAGGAACCGTCCGCATTTTTCTGAATATCATGGCGGGCGTCGATCTCTTCCACTTCGTTCGGTAAGTTACCGGCAATGGTTTCAGTGACGTCACTTAATGTCACAATCCCTTCCACCGAGCCAAACTCATCCACTACAAAAGCAAAGTGCGTGCGGGCATTACGGAACTGCTCCAGGGCAGGTAACAACGGCAAGGTTTCCGGGAACACCAGTGGCTGGCGAATCAACACCCGCAGGTTGAGCGGTTCGCCGCGCAGAGACTGTTGTAGCAGGTCGATAACGTGAACAACACCGAGCAAATCTTCTGCGTCATCACCGTCGGTAACCACCAGCCGCGTATGCTGATTTCGCTCCAGCAACTGGCGGATCTCGTCTTCCGGCGCGTTGAGATCGATATGCTCAATATCGTGGCGCGACGTCATAATGCTGCTGACGGTACGCTGGTTAAGATTAAGTACCCGCTCAATCATCCGCCGTTCCTGCGGATTAAAGATCTGCTGGTTACCATGATCCACCAGCATGGACGCGGTTTCGGCATCCAGTTCCGCATCTTCTTTTTGCCCGCTAAGCAGGCGCATTACCGCTTCGGTAGTCCGCTGGCGTAGCGTCTGGTTAGCGGAAAGAAAACGTCGCCGGTTAAAGATAGCCAACTGATTGAGCGCCTCGATCATCACCGAGAAACCAATGGCAGCGTACAGGTAGCCTTTCGGAATGACGAAGCCGAAACCTTCTGCCACCAGGCTAAAGCCAATCATCAACAGGAAGCTTAAGCAGAGAATAACGATGGTCGGGTGGCTATTAACGAACTGGGTTAACGGCTTGCTGGCCATCAACATCAGGCTGATAGCGATAACCACGGCGGCCATCATGATCAGTAAATGGTCGACCATCCCGACGGCGGTAATCACTGAGTCGAGTGAGAAAATGGCGTCCAGCACCACAATTTGCGTCACCACGCCCCAGAACTTCGCACCTTTGCGTTGTGTGGGATTATTGCTGTCTTTCCCTTCCAGCCGTTCGTTCAGCTCCATCGTGGCTTTGAACAACAGGAAGAAACCACCAAACAGCATGATTAAGTCGCGGGCGCTAAAGGTAAACGAGCGGAAGCTGAACAGCGGTTGAGTCAGGGTGACCAGCCAGGAGATTGACGCCAGCAGTAACAGGCGCATTAACATCGCCAGCAGCAGCCCGGTAACCCGTGCGCGGTCGCGCTGCTTCGGCGGTAGTTTTTCGGCGAGGATGGCAATAAAGACCAGGTTATCAATGCCGAGGACCAGTTCGATCACAATCAGCGTGATTAACCCGGCCCAGATAGACGGATCGGCAATCCATTCCATAGTAAGTACAAAACCTATTCGTTGTATGACAAATGTCACAATTCGATCATGGATAAATCGGGGCAAAAATGCAATGTTGCAGCACTATTTATCTCATATTATTTGAGGGTAATAACCTCACATTATCCCTGAATTAAAAGGGGTAATAATAAAACATTATTTAAGAAATATCGCATGTGGAGACGCAATATTAAATATTGTCAACCTAAAGAAACTCCTAAAAACCATATTGAATGACACTTAATATAATTCTTAAAAATAGCCAATTGCCGAATTGTTACCTTGCCTGCTATTCCGTTAGCTGTAACACTTCCTCCTGCATTATTGGAGAGCCAATATTCAATTACCATAATGTCACCTTATATTCGGAAGTTAATTTCCGCAATAACCCTTTCTCATCAACGATTGTATGCAGAGAGGGTTTGAAAAATTAAGCTAAATCAGTGTATTGGTAGCTAAAAAGCCAGGGGCGGTAGCGTGTCTGGATGCCTGAAAGACCAGTCTGAATTATTCTGTCAATAGCCTGCGGATGAAATCAATTTTTTTAGGACTGATGCCAGTTAAATTTTTATTCAATTAACTGCAAGGTAAATGTGCATGGCGACATTGCTATTAATAGTGCACAGGATAATTACTCTGCCAAAGTGATAAATAAACAATGATGAAATCCAAAATGAAATTGATGCCATTATTGGTGTCAGTAACCTTGATAAGCGGTTGCACAGTACTTCCGGGCAGCAATATGTCGACGATGGGCAAAGACGTCATCAAACAGCAGGACGCTGATTTCGATCTCGACAAAATGGTGAATGTTTATCCGCTGACCCCGCGCCTGATTGACCAATTACGCCCACGCCCGAATGTAGCGCGCCCCAATATGACGCTGGAAAGCGAGATCGCGAATTACCAGTATCGCGTCGGGCCGGGGGACGTTCTTAATGTCACCGTCTGGGATCACCCGGAACTCACCACGCCAGCCGGTCAGTACCGCAGCTCCAGCGACACCGGCAACTGGGTACAGCCTGACGGCACTATGTTTTACCCGTATATCGGCAAGGTTCACGTAGTTGGGAAAACGCTCGCTGAAATCCGCAGTGATATTACCGGGCGCTTAGCGACGTACATCGCTGACCCGCAGGTGGACGTTAATATCGCCGCCTTCCGCTCACAAAAGGCCTATATCTCCGGACAGGTGAATAAATCCGGCCAACAGGCGATCACCAACGTGCCTCTGACCATTCTCGACGCCATCAACGCCGCAGGTGGCCTGACCGACACCGCTGACTGGCGCAACGTGGTGTTAACACACAATGGTCGTGAAGAACGCATTTCTTTGCAGGCGCTGATGCAAAACGGCGACCTCAATCAGAACCGACTGCTTTACCCCGGCGATATTCTCTACGTGCCGCGTAATGATGATCTGAAAGTGTTTGTGATGGGTGAAGTGAAGAAACAGAGCACCCTGAAAATGGACTTTAGCGGTATGACCCTGACTGAAGCCCTGGGCAATGCTGAAGGTATCGACATGACCACCTCCAACGCCAGCGGCATCTTTGTCATTCGTCCGCTGAAAGGCGAGGGCGGGCGTAACGGCAAGATTGCCAATATCTACCAGCTGGATATGTCCGATGCCACGTCGCTGGTGATGGCGACAGAATTCCGCCTGCAACCTTATGACGTGGTGTATGTCACCACCGCCCCGGTTTCCCGCTGGAACCGTCTGATCAATCAGTTGCTGCCAACTATTAGCGGTGTCCGTTACATGACGGATACAGCCAGCGACATTCATAACTGGTAATCGTCATGTTTAACAACATCTTAGTTGTCTGTGTCGGCAATATTTGCCGCTCCCCGACGGCGGAGCGCTTACTGCAACGTTATCACCCGGAGCTGAAAGTGGAGTCCGCTGGACTCGGCGCGCTGGTCGGTAAGGGCGCTGACCCTACCGCTATCAGCGTCGCCGCAGAACATCAACTGTCTCTGGAAGGTCACTGTGCACGGCAAATCAGCCGCCGCCTGTGTCGCAACTATGACCTGATTTTGACCATGGAAAAGCGCCATATCGAACGCTTATGCGAGATGGCACCCGAGATGCGCGGCAAAGTGATGCTGTTTGGTCACTGGGATAACGAATGTGAAATCCCCGATCCGTATCGCAAAAGCCGGGAAACGTTTGCAGCGGTGTACACATTACTTGAACGGTCTGCCCGCCAGTGGGCGCAGGCATTGAACGCAGAGCAGGTATAAGAATGACAGAAAAAGTAAAACAACATGCCGCTCCGGTAACGGGCAGTGATGAAATCGATATTGGTCGCCTGGTCGGCACCGTCATTGAAGCGCGCTGGTGGGTGATTGGCATCACCGCTGTATTTGCCCTCTGTGCCGTGGTTTACACCTTCTTCGCCACGCCGATTTATAGTGCCGACGCACTGGTACAAATCGAGCAAAGCAGCGGCAATTCGTTAGTGCAGGACATTGGTTCGGCGTTAGCCAACAAACCGCCTGCATCGGACGCCGAGATCCAGTTGATTCGTTCGCGCCTGGTGCTTGGTAAAACGGTGGACGATCTCGACCTCGATATTGCGGTGAGCAAAAACACGTTCCCGATTTTCGGGGCGGGCTGGGATCGCCTGATGGGACGCCAGAACGAGACGGTGAAAGTGACTACCTTTAACCGTCCGAAAGAGATGGCGGATCAGGTGTTTACGCTTAATGTGCTGGACGATAAAAACTACACTCTGAGCAGCGATGGCGGCTTTAGCGCCCGTGGGCAAGCGGGCCAGATGCTGACAAAAGAAGGCGTCACGCTGATGGTTGAAGCTATTCACGCCAGCCCGGGCAGTGAGTTTACCATCACCAAATACTCCACGCTGGGGATGATCAACCAACTGCAAAACAGCCTGACGGTAACGGAGAACGGCAAAGACGCAGGCGTACTGAGCCTGACTTATACCGGTGAAGATCGCGAACAGATCCGCGACATTCTTAACAGCATCGCCCGTAACTATCAGGAACAAAATATTGAGCGCAAATCGGCGGAAGCGTCGAAAAGCCTCGCCTTCCTCGCGCAACAGTTACCGGAAGTACGTAGCCGCCTCGATGTTGCCGAAAACAAACTGAATGCCTTCCGTCAGGATAAAGATTCAGTTGATCTGCCGCTGGAAGCGAAAGCGGTGCTCGATTCGATGGTGAACATCGACGCGCAGTTGAACGAACTGACCTTTAAAGAGGCGGAAATCTCCAAGCTGTACACCAAAGTTCACCCGGCGTACCGCACTCTGCTGGAGAAACGTCAGGCGCTGGAAGACGAAAAAGCCAAACTTAACGGTCGCGTAACGGCGATGCCGAAAACCCAGCAGGAGATTGTCCGTCTGACCCGCGATGTCGAGTCTGGTCAGCAGGTCTATATGCAGCTGCTGAATAAAGAGCAGGAGCTGAAAATCACCGAAGCCAGCACCGTCGGCGATGTGCGCATTGTTGACCCGGCAATCACCCAGCCTGGCGTGCTGAAACCGAAGAAAGGACTGATTATCCTCGGCGCAATTATCCTCGGCCTGATGCTCTCTATCGTGGGTGTGCTGCTGCGCTCGTTGTTTAATCGCGGCATCGAAAGCCCACAGGTGCTGGAAGAACACGGTATTAGCGTCTATGCCAGCATCCCGCTGTCGGAATGGCAGAAAGCGCGCGATAGCGTCAAAACCATCAAAGGGGTTAAACGCTATAAGCAGAGCCAGCTACTGGCGGTGGGGAATCCAACCGATCTGGCGATTGAAGCCATCCGCAGTCTGCGTACCAGTCTGCACTTCGCGATGATGCAGGCGCAGAACAATGTGTTGATGATGACCGGGGTTAGCCCGTCAATCGGTAAAACCTTTGTCTGCGCCAACCTGGCGGCGGTGATCAGCCAGACCAATAAACGGGTGTTGTTGATCGACTGCGATATGCGCAAAGGTTATACCCACGAGCTGTTGGGCACGAATAACGTTAATGGCCTGTCGGAAATTCTGATTGGTCAGGGCGATATTACTACCGCTGCTAAACCGACCTCTATTGCCAAATTTGACCTGATCCCGCGCGGTCAGGTACCGCCAAATCCTTCTGAACTGTTGATGAGCGAACGCTTTGCCGAACTGGTGAACTGGGCGAGTAAAAACTACGACCTGGTGTTGATTGATACGCCGCCGATTCTGGCAGTGACCGATGCGGCAATTGTTGGTCGTCATGTCGGAACCACGTTAATGGTGGCGCGTTATGCGGTCAACACATTGAAAGAAGTGGAAACCAGTCTGAGCCGCTTTGAGCAAAACGGTATTCCGGTGAAAGGGGTGATTCTGAACTCCATCTTCCGTCGCGCCAGCGCGTATCAGGATTATGGCTATTACGAATACGAATATAAGTCGGATGCGAAATAACGACGCCTGCATTCGTACCGCCCCGTAGGCCGGATAAGGCGCTCACGCCGCATCCGGCAAGCAAACCAGCTCATAAGCCGGGAGAACAACCTATGAAAGACAATCCGCTGATCTCAATCTATATGCCAACCTGGAACCGCCAACAACTGGCGATTCGGGCGATAAAATCGGTCCTGCGCCAGGACTATAACAACTGGGAGATGATCATCGTGGATGATTGCTCCACCTCCTGGGAACAACTGCAACAGTACGTCACCGCCCTCAACGATCCGCGTATCACTTACATCCACAACGACATTAACAGTGGGGCGTGCGCGGTGCGTAACCAGGCGATTATGCTGGCGCAAGGGGAATACATCACCGGGATCGATGATGATGATGAATGGACACCCAACCGCCTGAGCGTCTTCCTCGCCCATAAACAGCAACTGGTCACTCACGCCTTTTTGTACGCCAACGATTACGTTTGCCAGGGCGAAGTCTATTCCCAACCAGCAAGTTTGCCGCTGTATCCCAAATCGCCGTATTCACGTCGCCTGTTCTATAAACGCAATATCATTGGCAATCAGGTTTTTACCTGGGCGTGGCGTTTCAAAGAGTGTTTGTTCGATACCGAACTGAAAGCAGCACAGGATTACGACATCTTCCTGCGGATGGTGGTGGAGTATGGCGAACCGTGGAAAGTGGAAGAGGCGACGCAGATCCTGCATATCAATCACGGCGAAATGCAGATCACCTCGTCACCGAAAAAATTCTCCGGATACTTCCACTTTTACCGCAAGCACAAAGACAAATTCGACCGTGCCAGTAAAAAATATCAGCTGTTTACCCTCTACCAGATCCGCAATAAACGTATGACCTGGCGCACCTTGTTGACGCTGCTGTCGGTGCGTAACGGCAAACGTCTGGCTGATGGTATTCGGGGGCGCTAAAGATGCTGGAAGATCTGCGCGCCAACAGCTGGAGTTTACGCCCGTGCTGCATGGTACTTGCCTATCGTGTTGCTCATTTTTGTTCGGTGTGGCGCAAAAAGAACGTCCTCAACAATCTGTGGGCGGCCCCGCTGCTGGTGCTGTATCGCATTATCACCGAATGCTTTTTCGGTTATGAAATCCAGGCAGCCGCAACCATTGGCCGCCGCTTTACTATCCATCACGGTTACGCCGTAGTGATCAATAAAAACGTGGTGGCGGGGGATGATTTCACCATTCGCCACGGCGTCACTATCGGCAATCGTGGTGCCGATAACATGGCATGTCCACATATTGGCAACGGCGTCGAACTCGGTGCCAACGTCATTATTCTTGGTGATATCACGCTTGGTAACAACGTCACCGTGGGTGCGGGCAGCGTGGTGCTCGACTCTGTCCCGGACAACGCGCTGGTGGTGGGAGAAAAAGCGCGAGTGAAGGTAATTAAATGAATATTTTGCAATTTAATGTGCGACTGGCGGAAGGCGGGGCAGCAGGTGTGGCGTTAGATCTCCACCAGCGTGCGCTGCAACAGGGGCTGGCGTCACATTTTGTGTACGGTTACGGCAAAGGCGGCAAAGAGAGTGTCAGCCATCAAAACTATCCGCAGGTCATCAAACATACGCCGCGGATGACCGCGATGGCGAACATTGCCCTGTTTCGTCTGTTTAATCGCGATCTGTTTGGCAATTTCAATGAGTTATATCGCACCATTACTCGCACACCGGGTCCGGTGGTCCTGCATTTTCATGTGCTGCACAGCTACTGGCTAAATCTTAAGAGCGTGGTGCGCTTTTGCGAAAAAGTGAAAAACCATAAACCGGATATCACTCTGGTCTGGACGCTGCACGACCACTGGAGTGTTACCGGACGCTGCGCCTTTACCGACGGTTGCGAAGGCTGGAAAACAGGCTGCCAGAAATGCCCGACCTTAAATAACTATCCGCCGGTGAAGATTGATCGCGCACACCAACTGGTGGCGGGCAAACGCCAGTTATTCCGCGAGATGCTGGCGCTGGGCTGTCAGTTTATTTCCCCCAGCCAGCATGTGGCTGATGCTTTCAATAGTCTGTACGGGCCAGGGCGTTGCCGGATTATCAATAATGGCATTGATATGGCAACCGAAGCGATTCTGGCGGACTTGCCTCCGGTGCGCGAAACCCAGGGCAGGCCGAAAATCGCGGTGGTGGCGCATGACCTGCGTTACGACGGCAAGACTAACCAGCAACTGGTGCGTGAGATGATGGCGCTGGGCGACAAAATTGAACTGCATACCTTTGGTAAGTTCTCGCCGTTCACCGCTGGCAACGTGGTTAATCACGGCTTTGAAACTGACAAGCGCAAGTTGATGAGCGCGCTCAATCAGATGGATGCGCTGGTGTTCAGTTCTCGTGTCGATAACTACCCGCTGATTTTGTGTGAGGCGCTATCGATTGGCGTGCCGGTGATTGCCACCCATAGCGATGCGGCGCGGGAAGTGCTGCAAAAATCCGGTGGTAAAACCGTCAGTGAAGAAGAGGTGCTGCAACTGGTGCAGTTAAGCAAACCGGAAATCGCGCAGGCGATATTTGGTACCACGCTGGCTGAGTTCATCCAACGCAGCCGCGCCGCCTACAGTGGACAACAGATGCTGGAGGAGTATGTCAACTTCTATCAGAATCTGTAGCTACCTGCTGCTGCCGCTGATCTACCTGCTGGTTAACGTCAAAATCGCTCAGCTTGGTGAAAGTTTCCCCATCACTATCGTCACTTTTTTACCTGTCTTGTTACTGCTGTTTTTAGAGCGCATCAGCGTTAAAAAATTGATGATTGCTCTGGGGATTGGTGCGGGACTCACGGCGTTTAACTATCTGTTTGGTCAGTCGCTGGATGCCAGTAAATACGTCACATCAACCATGCTGTTTGTCTATATTGTGATCATTATTGGCATGGTGTGGAGTATTCGTTTTAAAACAATTTCGCCACACAACCATCGCAAGATATTACGTTTCTTTTATCTGGTGGTCGGGCTGGTGGTGGCGCTGGCGGCGGTGGAGATGGCGCAAATTATCCTCACCGGCGGCAGCAGTATTATGGAGTCGATTTCGAAATATCTGATTTACAGCAACAGCTATGTACTGAATTTCATTAAATTCGGCGGCAAGCGCACGACAGCACTTTATTTCGAACCGGCATTTTTCGCTCTGGCATTAATCTCAATTTGGCTCAGCATCAAACAGTTTGGTATCAAAACGCCTAAAACAGATGCTATGATTCTCGCAGGGATAATATTATCCGGATCGTTTTCAGGGGTTATGACCTTTATCCTGTTTTATTTGCTGGAGTGGGCATTCCAATATCTGAATAAAGAGGCGATTAAGAAAAAGTTACCGTTAGCATTGATTTCTCTGGCTGTATTCCTGGTTGGTGTGGTAATCGCGTTTCCTTATATTTCCACCCGTCTGGGCGATTTAGGTACGGAAGGATCGTCATCGTATTATCGTATTGTCGGTCCGCTGGTGATGGTCGGTTATTCTTTGACCCATATTGACGGTGTAGTCAGATTTGGCTCACTTTATGAATATGTCGCATCATTCGGAATATTTAACGGTGCGGATGTCGGAAAAACCATAGACAATGGTTTGTATCTGCTGATTATTTATTTTTCCTGGTTCGCGATGTTTTTATCGCTGTGGTACATGGGGAAAGTGATAAAAATGATGATCAACGCTTTTGGTGATAACCGCAATTTTCGCGTGCAATTATATCTTTTTACTCCGGTATCGCTGTTTTTTACCGGTTCGATATTTAGCCCGGAATATGCATTTTTAATCGTCTGTCCGTTTATTTTGCGAAAAGCGTTAAATATTACGAGGTAAGAATAAGAACATGTTGCTTAGCATAATCACTGTCGCGTTTCGTAACCTCGAAGGGATAGTCAAAACACATGCCTCGCTGGCGCATCTGGCGCAGGCGGACGATATCAGCTTCGAATGGATTGTTGTCGATGGCGGTTCCAACGACGGTACCCGTGAGTATCTGGAAAATCTCAATAGTATCTATAACCTACGCTTTGTCAGCGAGCCAGATAACGGTATCTACGACGCCATGAACAAGGGCATTGCGATGGCACAAGGCAAGTTCGCGTTGTTTCTCAACTCGGGCGATATTTTTCATCAGGATGCCGCATATTTTGTCCGTAAGTTAAAAATGCAAAAAGATAACGTGATGATCACCGGCGATGCGCTGCTGGATTTTGGCGACGGGCATAAAATTAAACGTAGCGCCAAACCGGGTTGGTATATTTATCACAGCCTGCCCGCCAGTCATCAGGCGATATTTTTCCCGGTATCCGGTTTGAAAAAATGGCGTTATGACCTGGAATATAAAGTTTCTTCTGATTACGCGCTGGCAGCCAAAATGTATAAAGCAGGTTATGCATTTAAAAAACTCAATGGCCTGGTGTCTGAATTTTCTATGGGTGGGGTATCTACCACCAATAATATGGAGTTGTGTGCTGACGCGAAAAAAGTCCAACGGCAAATATTACATGTGCCTGGCTTCTGGGCAGAATTATCCTGGCATTTACGCCAGCGTACTACCTCAAAGACGAAAGCCTTATATAACAAAAGCTGAATATAAGGGAAAACGATGCAGGATTTAAGTGGATTCTCGGTGCCGAAAGGGTTCCGGGGTGGCAACGCTATTAAAGTGCAATTGTGGTGGGCAGTACAGGCAACATTATTTGCCTGGTCGCCACAAGTATTGTATCGCTGGCGGGCATTTTTATTACGTTTATTCGGCGCAAAAATAGGAAAAAACGTAGTTATTCGGCCGTCAGTAAAAATTACCTATCCGTGGAAATTAACCTTAGGTGATTACGCGTGGGTCGGCGATGAGGTCAATTTATATACCCTCGGTGAAATAACCATTGGCGCACATTCGGTGATATCGCAAAAAAGTTATTTATGCACCGGGAGCCACGACCATGCAAGTCAACATTTCACCATTAACGCCACGCCTATTGTGATTGGCGAGAAATGCTGGCTGGCAACCGATGTCTTTGTTGCCCCAGGCGTCACTATCGGCGACGGCACCGTCGTGGGGGCGCGAAGCAGTGTTTTTAAATCGCTTCCGGCAAATGTGGTTTGCCGGGGGAATCCCGCAGTGGTGATACGCGAACGCGTTGAAACTGAATAAATTCAAAAAATACAGAGGAATAAGACATGTCAAAAGTCGCTCTCATCACCGGTGTAACCGGACAAGACGGTTCTTACCTGGCAGAGTTTCTGCTGGAAAAAGGTTACGAGGTGCATGGTATTAAGCGTCGTGCATCGTCATTCAACACCGAGCGCGTGGATCACATTTATCAGGATCCGCACACCTGCAACCCGAAATTCCATCTGCATTATGGCGACCTGAGTGATACCTCCAACCTGACACGCATTTTGCGTGAAGTGCAGCCGGATGAAGTTTACAACCTGGGCGCAATGAGCCACGTTGCGGTTTCTTTTGAGTCACCGGAATATACCGCAGACGTCGATGCGATGGGTACGCTGCGCCTGCTCGAGGCGATCCGCTTCCTCGGTCTGGAAAAGAAAACCCGTTTCTATCAGGCTTCCACCTCTGAACTGTATGGTCTGGTGCAGGAAATTCCGCAGAAAGAAACCACGCCGTTCTACCCACGCTCTCCGTATGCTGTCGCCAAACTGTACGCCTACTGGATCACCGTTAACTACCGCGAATCCTACGGCATGTACGCCTGTAACGGAATTCTCTTCAACCATGAATCCCCGCGCCGCGGCGAAACCTTCGTTACCCGCAAAATCACCCGCGCAATCGCCAACATCGCCCAGGGGCTGGAGTCGTGCCTGTACCTCGGCAATATGGATTCCCTGCGTGACTGGGGCCACGCCAAAGACTACGTAAAAATGCAGTGGATGATGCTGCAACAGGAACAGCCGGAAGATTTCGTTATCGCGACCGGCGTTCAGTACTCCGTGCGTCAGTTCGTGGAAATGGCAGCGGCACAGCTGGGCATCAAACTGCGCTTTGAAGGCACGGGTGTTGAAGAGAAGGGCATTGTGGTTTCCGTCACCGGGCATGACGCGCCGGGCGTTAAACCGGGTGATGTGATTATCGCCGTTGATCCGCGTTACTTCCGTCCGGCTGAAGTTGAAACGCTGCTCGGCGACCCGACCAAAGCGCACGAAAAACTGGGCTGGAAACCGGAAATCACCCTCAGAGAGATGGTGTCTGAAATGGTGGCTAATGACCTCGAAGCGGCGAAAAAACACTCTCTGCTGAAATCTCACGGCTACGACGTGGCGATCGCGCTGGAGTCATAAGCATGAGTAAACAACGCATTTTTATCGCTGGCCATCGTGGGATGGTCGGTTCTGCCATCAGGCGGCAGCTCGAACAGCGCGGTGATGTGGAACTGGTATTACGCACCCGCGACGAGCTGAACCTGCTGGACAGCCGCGCGGTGCATGATTTCTTTGCCAGCGAACGCATTGACCAGGTCTATCTGGCGGCGGCGAAAGTGGGCGGCATTGTTGCCAACAACACCTATCCGGCGGATTTCATCTACCAGAACATGATGATTGAGAGCAACATCATTCACGCCGCGCATCAGAACGACGTGAACAAACTGCTGTTTCTTGGATCGTCCTGTATCTACCCGAAACTGGCAAAACAGCCGATGGCAGAAAGCGAGTTATTGCAGGGCACGCTGGAGCCGACCAACGAGCCTTACGCCATTGCCAAAATCGCCGGGATCAAACTGTGCGAATCATACAACCGCCAGTACGGACGCGATTACCGCTCAGTCATGCCGACCAACCTGTATGGCCCGCATGACAACTTCCACCCGAGTAATTCGCATGTGATCCCTGCATTGCTGCGTCGCTTCCACGAGGCGACGGCACAGAATGCACCGGACGTGGTGGTATGGGGCAGCGGTACACCGATGCGTGAATTCCTGCACGTCGATGATATGGCGGCGGCGAGCATTCATGTCATGGAGCTGGCGCACGAAGTCTGGCTGGAGAACACCCAGCCGATGCTGTCGCACATTAACGTCGGCACGGGCGTTGACTGCACTATCCGCGAGCTGGCGCAAACCATCGCCAAAGTGGTGGGTTACAAAGGTCGGGTGGTTTTTGATGCCAGCAAACCGGATGGTACGCCGCGCAAACTGCTTGATGTGACGCGCCTGCATCAGCTTGGCTGGTATCACGAAATCTCACTGGAAGCGGGGCTTGCCAGCACTTACCAGTGGTTCCTTGAGAATCAAGACCGCTTTCGGGGGTAATGATGTTTTTACGTCAGGAAGACTTTGCCACGGTAGTGCGCTCCACCCCGCTTGTCTCTCTCGACTTTATTGTCGAGAACAGTCGCGGCGAGTTTCTGCTTGGCAAAAGAACCAACCGCCCGGCGCAGGGTTACTGGTTTGTGCCGGGAGGGCGCGTGCAGAAAGACGAAACGCTGGAAGCCGCATTTGAGCGGCTGACGATGGCGGAACTGGGGCTGCGTCTGCCGATAACAGCAGGCCAGTTTTACGGTGTCTGGCAGCACTTTTATGACGATAACTTCTCCGGCACGGATTTCACCACTCACTATGTGGTGCTCGGTTTTCGCTTCAGAGTAGCGGAAGAAGAACTGTTACTGCCGGATGAGCAGCATGACGATTACCGCTGGCTGACGCCGGACGCACTGCTCGCCAGTGACAATGTTCACGCTAACAGCCGCGCCTATTTTCTCGCTGAGAAGCGTGCCGGAGTACCCGGATTATGAAAATACTGGTCTACGGCATTAACTACTCGCCGGAGTTAACCGGCATCGGCAAATACACCGGAGAAATGGTGGAATGGCTGGCGGCGCAAGGTCATGAGGTGCGGGTTATTACCGCACCGCCTTACTACCCGCAGTGGCAGGTGGGCGAGAACTATTCCGCCTGGCGCTACAAACGAGAAGAGGGGGCCGCCACGGTGTGGCGCTGCCCGCTGTACGTGCCAAAACAGCCGAGCACCCTGAAACGCCTGTTGCATCTCGGCAGTTTTGCCGTCAGCAGTTTTTTCCCGTTGATGGCGCAACGTCGCTGGAAGCCGGATCGCATTATCGGCGTGGTGCCAACGCTGTTTTGCACGCCGGGAATGCGCCTGCTGGCGAAACTCTCTGGTGCGCGTACCGTGCTGCATATTCAGGATTACGAAGTGGACGCCATGCTGGGGCTGGGCCTTGCCGGAAAAGGCAAAGGCGGCAAAGTGGCACAGCTGGCAACGGCGTTCGAACGTAGCGGACTGCATAACGTCGATAACGTCTCCACGATTTCGCGTTCGATGATGAATAAAGCCATCGAAAAAGGCGTGGCGGCGGATAACATCATTTTCTTCCCCAACTGGTCGGAAATCGCCCGTTTTCAGCATGTTGCAGACGCCGATGTTGATGCCCTTCGTAACCAGCTTGGCCTGCCGGATAACAAAAAAATCATTCTTTACTCCGGCAATATTGGTGAAAAGCAGGGACTGGAAAACGTTATTGAAGCTGCCGATCGCCTGCGCGATGAACCGCTGATTTTTGCCATTGTCGGGCAGGGCGGCGGCAAAGCGCGGCTGGAAAAAATGGCGCAGCAGCGTGGACTGCGCAACATGCAATTTTTCCCGCTGCAATCGTATGACGCTTTACCCGCACTGCTGAAGATGGGCGATTGCCATCTGGTGGTGCAAAAACGCGGCGCGGCAGATGCCGTATTACCGTCGAAACTGACCAATATTCTGGCAGTAGGCGGTAACGCGGTGATTACCGCAGAGGCCCACACAGAACTGGGACAGCTTTGCGAAACCTTTCCGGGCATTGCGGTTTGTGTGGAACCGGAATCGGTCGAGGCGCTGGTGGCGGGGATTCGTCAGGCGCTCCTGCTGCCCAAGTACAACACGGTGGCACGTGAATATGCCGAACGCACGCTCGATAAAGAGAACGTGTTACGTCAATTTATAAATGATATTCGGGGATAATTATGGCGCAGTCGAAACTCTATCCAGTTGTGATGGCAGGTGGCTCCGGTAGCCGCTTATGGCCGCTTTCCCGCGTACTTTACCCCAAGCAGTTTTTATGCCTGAAAGGTGATCTCACCATGCTGCAAACCACCATCTGTCGCCTGAACGGCGTGGAGTGCGAAAGCCCGGTGGTGATTTGCAATGAGCAGCACCGCTTTATTGTCGCGGAACAGCTGCGTCAACTGAACAAACTCACCGAGAACATTATTCTCGAACCGGCAGGGCGTAACACTGCACCTGCCATTGCGCTGGCGGCGCTGGCGGCAAAACGTCATAGCCCGGAGAGCGACCCGTTAATGCTGGTATTGGCGGCGGATCATGTGATTGCCGATGAAGACGCGTTCCGTGCCGCCGTGCGTAATGCCATGCCGTATGCCGAAGCGGGCAAGCTGGTGACCTTTGGCATCGTGCCGGATCTACCAGAAACCGGTTATGGCTATATTCGTCGCGGTGAAGTGTCTGCGGGTGAGCAGGATATGGTGGCCTTTGAAGTGGCGCAGTTTGTCGAAAAACCGAATCTGGAAACCGCTCAGGCCTATGTGGCAAGCGGCGAATATTACTGGAACAGCGGCATGTTCCTGTTCCGCGCCGGACGCTATCTCGAAGAACTGAAAAAATATCGCCCGGATATCCTCGATGCCTGCGAAAAAGCGATGAGCGCCGTCGATCCGGATCTCGATTTTATTCGCGTGGATGAAGAAGCGTTTCTGGCCTGCCCGGAAGAGTCGGTGGATTACGCGGTCATGGAACGTACGGCAGATGCCGTTGTGGTACCGATGGATGCGGGCTGGAGCGATGTCGGTTCCTGGTCTTCATTATGGGAGATCAGCGCCCACACCGCCGAGGGCAACGTTTGCCATGGCGATGTGATTAATCACAAAACTGAAAACAGCTATGTGTATGCCGAATCTGGCCTGGTCACCACCGTCGGGGTGAAAGATTTGGTGGTAGTGCAGACCAAAGATGCGGTGCTGATTGCCGACCGTAACGCGGTGCAGGATGTGAAAAAAGTGGTCGAGCAGATCAAAGCCGATGGTCGCCATGAGCATCGGGTACATCGCGAAGTCTATCGTCCGTGGGGCAAATATGACTCTATCGACGCGGGCGACCGCTACCAGGTGAAACGCATCACCGTGAAACCGGGCGAAGGCTTGTCGGTACAGATGCACCATCACCGTGCGGAACACTGGGTGGTTGTCGCGGGAACGGCAAAAGTCACTATTGACGGTGATATCAAACTGCTTGGTGAAAACGAGTCCATTTATATTCCGCTGGGGGCGACGCACTGCCTGGAAAACCCGGGGAAAATTCCGCTCGATTTAATTGAAGTGCGCTCCGGCTCTTATCTCGAAGAGGATGATGTGGTGCGCTTCGCGGATCGCTACGGACGGGTGTAAACATCGCATCAGGCGCTGTTTGTCGGATGCGGCGTGAACGCCTTATCCGACCTACGGTTCGGTTTTGTAGGCCTGATAAGACGCGGCAGCGTCGCATCAGGCAATGAATGCGAAACCGCGGTGTAAATAACGACAAAAACAAAATTGGCCGCTTCGGTCAGGGCCAACTATTGCCTGAAAAAGGGTAACGACATGAAAAAATTAACCTGCTTTAAAGCCTATGATATTCGCGGGAAATTAGGCGAAGAACTGAATGAAGATATTGCCTGGCGCATTGGTCGCGCCTATGGCGAATTTCTCAAACCGAAAACCATTGTGTTAGGCGGTGATGTCCGCCTCACCAGCGAAACCTTAAAACTGGCGCTGGCAAAAGGTTTACGGGATGCGGGCGTCGATGTGCTGGATATTGGCATGTCCGGCACTGAAGAGATCTATTTCGCCACGTTCCATCTCGGCGTGGATGGCGGCATTGAAGTTACTGCCAGCCATAATCCGATGGATTACAACGGCATGAAGCTGGTGCGCGAAGGGGCTCGCCCGATCAGCGGCGATACCGGACTGCGCGATGTCCAGCGTCTGGCAGAAGCCAACGACTTTCCTCCCGTTGATGAAACCAAACGCGGTCGCTATCAGCAAATCAATCTGCGTGACGCTTACGTTGATCACCTGTTCGGTTATATCAACGTCAAAAACCTCACGCCGCTCAAGCTGGTGATCAACTCCGGGAACGGCGCAGCGGGTCCGGTGGTGGACGCCATCGAAGCCCGCTTTAAAGCCCTCGGCGCACCTGTGGAATTGATCAAAGTGCACAACACGCCGGACGGTAATTTCCCCAACGGTATTCCTAACCCGCTGCTGCCGGAATGTCGCGACGACACCCGCAATGCGGTCATTAAACACGGCGCGGATATGGGCATTGCTTTTGATGGCGATTTTGACCGCTGTTTCCTGTTTGACGAAAAAGGGCAGTTTATCGAGGGCTACTACATTGTCGGCCTGTTGGCAGAAGCATTCCTCGAAAAAAATCCCGGCGCGAAGATCATCCACGATCCACGTCTCTCCTGGAACACCGTTGATGTGGTGACCGCCGCGGGCGGCACTCCGGTGATGTCGAAAACCGGACACGCCTTTATTAAAGAACGGATGCGCAAGGAAGACGCCATCTACGGTGGCGAAATGAGCGCCCACCATTACTTCCGTGATTTCGCTTACTGCGACAGCGGCATGATCCCGTGGCTGCTGGTCGCCGAACTGGTGTGTCTGAAAGGAAAAACGCTGGGCGAACTGGTACGCGACCGGATGGCGGCGTTTCCGGCAAGCGGTGAGATCAACAGCAAACTGGCGCAACCCGTTGAGGCGATTAACCGCGTCGAACAGCATTTTAGCCGTGAGGCGCTGGCGGTGGATCGTACCGATGGCATCAGTATGACCTTTGCCGACTGGCGTTTTAACCTGCGCTCCTCCAACACCGAACCGGTGGTGCGGTTGAATGTGGAATCGCGCGGTGATGTGCCGCTGATGGAAGCGCGAACGCGAACTCTGCTGACGTTGCTGAACGAGTAATGTCGGATCTTCCCTTACCCCACTGCGGGTAAGGGGCTAATAACAGGAACAACGATGACAAATCTAAAAAAGCGCGAGCGAGCGAAAACCAATGCATCGTTAATCTCTATGGTGCAACGCTTTTCAGATATCACCATCATGTTTGCCGGGCTATGGCTGGTTTGCGAAGTGAGCGGACTGTCATTCCTCTACATGCACCTGTTGGTGGCGCTGATTACGCTGGTGGTGTTCCAGATGCTGGGCGGCATCACCGATTTTTATCGCTCATGGCGCGGTGTTCGGGCAGCGACAGAATTTGCTCTGTTGCTACAAAACTGGACGTTAAGCGTGATTTTCAGCGCCGGACTGGTGGCGTTCAACAATGATTTCGACACGCAACTGAAAATCTGGCTGGCGTGGTATGGGCTGACCAGCATCGGACTGGTGGTTTGCCGTTCATGTATTCGCATTGGGGCGGGCTGGCTGCGTAATCATGGCTATAACAAGCGTATGGTCGCCGTAGCGGGGGATTTAGCCGCCGGACAAATGTTGATGGAGAGCTTCCGTAATCAGCCGTGGTTAGGGTTTGAAGTGGTGGGCGTTTACCACGACCCGAAACCGGGCGGCGTTTCTAACGACTGGGCGGGTAACCTGCAACAGCTGGTCGAGGATGCTAAAGCAGGCAAGATTCATAACGTCTATATCGCGATGCAAATGTGCGACGGCGCGCGAGTGAAAAAACTGGTCCATCAATTGGCGGACACCACCTGTTCGGTGCTGCTGATCCCCGATGTCTTTACCTTCAACATTCTCCATTCACGTCTTGAAGAGATGAACGGCGTTCCGGTGGTGCCGCTTTACGACACGCCGCTTTCCGGGGTTAACCGCCTGCTCAAACGTGCGGAAGACATTGTGCTGGCGACGCTTATCCTGCTGCTGATCTCCCCGGTGCTGTGCTGCATTGCGCTGGCGGTGAAACTCAGTTCACCTGGGCCGGTTATTTTCCGCCAGACTCGCTACGGCATGGATGGCAAGCCGATCAAAGTGTGGAAGTTCCGTTCCATGAAAGTGATGGAGAACGACAAAGTGGTGACCCAGGCGACGCAGAACGATCCGCGCGTCACCAAAGTGGGGAACTTTCTGCGCCGCACCTCGCTGGATGAACTGCCGCAGTTTATCAATGTGCTGACCGGGGGGATGTCGATTGTCGGTCCACGTCCGCACGCGGTGGCGCATAACGAACAGTATCGCCAGCTCATTGAAGGCTACATGCTGCGCCATAAGGTGAAACCGGGCATTACCGGCTGGGCGCAGATTAATGGCTGGCGCGGCGAAACCGACACGCTGGAGAAAATGGAAAAACGCGTCGAGTTCGACCTTGAGTACATCCGCGAATGGAGCGTCTGGTTCGATATCAAAATCGTTTTCCTGACGGTATTCAAAGGCTTCGTTAACAAAGCGGCATATTGATATGAGCTTACGTGAAAAAACCATCAGCGGCGCGAAGTGGTCGGCGATTGCCACGGTGATCATCATCGGCCTCGGGCTGGTGCAGATGACCGTGCTGGCGCGGATTATCGACAACCACCAGTTCGGCCTGCTGACTGTGTCGCTGGTGATTATCGCGCTGGCAGATACGCTTTCTGACTTTGGTATCGCTAACTCGATTATTCAGCGAAAAGAAATCAGCCACCTTGAACTCACCACGCTGTACTGGCTGAACGTCGGGCTGGGGCTTGTGGTGTGCGTGGCGGTGTTTTTGTTGAGTGATGCCATTGGCGACGTGCTGAATAACCCGGACCTGGCACCGTTGATTAAAACATTGTCGCTGGCGTTTGTGGTGATCCCCCACGGGCAACAGTTCCGCGCGTTGATGCAGAAGGAGCTGGAGTTCAACAAAATCGGCATGATCGAAACCAGCGCGGTGCTGGCGGGCTTCACTTTTACGGTGGTTAGCGCCCATTTCTGGCCGCTGGCGATGACCGCGATCCTCGGTTATCTGGTCAATAGTGCGGTAAGAACGCTGCTGTTTGGCTACTTTGGCCGCAAAATTTATCGCCCTGGTCTGCATTTCTCGCTGGCGTCTGTTGCACCGAACTTACGCTTTGGTGCCTGGCTGACGGCGGACAGCATCATCAACTATCTCAATACCAACCTTTCGACGCTGGTGCTGGCGCGTATTCTCGGCGCGGGCGTGGCAGGGGGATACAACCTGGCGTACAACGTGGCCGTTGTGCCACCGATGAAGCTGAACCCAATCATCACCCGCGTGTTGTTTCCGGCATTCGCCAAAATTCAGGACGACACCGAAAAGCTGCGCGTTAACTTCTACAAGCTGCTGTCGGTAGTGGGGATTATCAACTTTCCGGCTCTGCTGGGGCTGATGGTGGTGTCGAATAACTTTGTACCGCTGGTCTTTGGTGAGAAGTGGAACAGCATTATTCCGGTGCTGCAATTGCTGTGTGTGGTGGGTCTGCTGCGTTCGGTGGGTAACCCGATTGGTTCGCTGCTGATGGCGAAAGCGCGGGTCGATATCAGCTTTAAATTCAACGTATTCAAAACATTTCTGTTTATTCCGGCGATTGTTATTGGTGGGCAGATGGCGGGCGCAATCGGCGTCACGCTCGGTTTCCTGCTGGTGCAGATTATCAACACCATTCTCAGTTACTTCGTGATGATTAAACCGGTTCTTGGTTCCAGTTATCGCCAGTACATCCTGAGTTTATGGCTGCCGTTTTATCTCTCGCTGCCGACGCTGGTGGTCAGTTATGCACTGGGCATTGTGCTGAAAGGGCAACTGGCGCTGGGGATGCTGCTGGCGGTGCAAATAGCCGCAGGCGTGCTGGCGTTTGTGGTGATGATTGTGCTGTCGCGCCATCCGCTGGTGGTGGAAGTAAAGCGTCAGTTTTGTCGCAGCGAAAAAATGAAAATGCTTTTACGGGCGGGGTGAGTTGTTGTTTTCGGTTCCGACAACGGTTGCCGGGTGCAGCGTAAAACGCCTTATCCATCCTACGGTTCTGTGCTCGGGACCTGTAGGCCTGATAAGACGCGTCAGCGTCGCATCAGGCACTGAATGCCGGATGCGGCGTAAACGCCTTATCCGGCCTACGGTTCTGTGCTCGGGTCTTGTAGGCCTGATAAGACGCGTCAGCGTCGCATCAGGCACTGAATGCCGGATGCGGCGTGAACGCCTTATCCGGCCTACGGTTTTGTGCTCGGGTCTTGTAGGCCTGATAAGACGCGCCAGCGTCGCATCAGGCAAAAAACGGCAACGAACACAACAAACACAGCCTCACCTGGCATCACATTTATGAGGAAAAAATGAAATTACTTATTCTGGGCAACCACACTTGCGGCAATCGTGGCGACAGCGCCATCTTGCGCGGCTTACTTGATGCCATCAACATCCTCAATCCACACGCAGAAGTGGACGTGATGAGCCGCTATCCGGTCAGTTCTTCCTGGCTGCTCAACCGCCCGGTAATGGGTGATCCGCTGTTCCTTCAAATGAAACAACACAACAGCGCGGCGGGCGTTGTCGGGCGCGTTAAAAAAGTCCTCCGTCGCCGCTATCAACACCAGGTACTGCTCTCGCGCGTCACCGACACTGGCAAGCTGCGTAATATCGCCATCGCCCAGGGATTCACCGACTTCGTGCGCCTGCTGTCAGGTTACGACGCCATTATCCAGGTCGGCGGATCGTTTTTTGTCGATCTCTACGGCGTGCCGCAGTTTGAACATGCGCTTTGCACGTTTATGGCGAAAAAGCCGCTGTTTATGATTGGTCACAGCGTCGGTCCCTTCCAGGATGAGCAATTTAACCAACTGGCGAACTACGTTTTTGGTCACTGCGACGCGCTGATCCTGCGCGAATCGGTCAGCCTTGATTTGATGAAACGCAGCAATATCACTACCGCAAAAGTGGAACATGGCGTCGATACCGCGTGGCTGGTCGATCACCACACAGAAGACTTCACCGCCAGCTATGCCGTCCAACACTGGCTGGACGTTGCCGCACAACAGAAAACGGTGGCAATTACCCTGCGCGAACTGGCACCGTTCGACAAACGTCTCGGCACCACTCAACAAGCGTATGAAAAAGCCTTTGCCGGGGTGGTCAATCGCATTCTCGACGAAGGCTATCAGGTCATTGCGCTCTCCACCTGTACGGGCATCGACAGCTATAACAAAGACGACCGCATGGTGGCGCTCAACCTGCGCCAGCATATCAGCGATCCTGCCCGTTACCACGTAGTGATGGATGAACTTAACGATCTGGAAATGGGCAAAATTCTCGGTGCCTGTGAACTCACCGTTGGTACGCGTCTGCACTCCGCTATTATCTCAATGAACTTTGCTACTCCGGCGATTGCCATCAACTATGAACATAAATCCGCTGGGATCATGCAGCAGCTGGGGCTGCCAGAGATGGCAATTGATATCCGTCATTTATTAGACGGCAGCCTGCAAGCGATGGTTGCGGATACCTTAGGCCAACTTCCGGCGCTGAACGCGCGACTTAACGAAGCTGTCAGTCGCGAACGTCAGACGGGAATGCAGATGGTGCAATCTGTGCTTGAACGCATCGGGGAGGTGAAATGAAGGTCGGCTTCTTTTTACTGAAATTTCCGTTGTCGTCGGAAACCTTCGTTCTTAACCAAATCACTGCGTTTATTGATATGGGATTTGAGGTGGAGATTATCGCGCTGCAAAAAGGCGACACACAAAACACCCACGCGGCATGGACGAAATACAACCTTGCTGCCAGAACCCGCTGGTTACAGGACGAACCTACGGGCAAAGTGGCGAAACTGCGCCACCGCGCCAGCCAGACGTTACGCGGCATTCATCGTAAAAATACCTGGCAGGCGCTCAACCTCAAACGCTATGGCGCCGAGTCGCGGAACCTGATTTTGTCTGCCATTTGTGGTCAGGTCGCAACACCGTTTCGCGCCGATGTGTTCATCGCTCATTTTGGCCCTGCGGGGGTAACCGCAGCAAAACTACGCGAACTGGGTGTCATTCGCGGCAAAATTGCCACTATCTTCCACGGTATTGATATCTCCAGTCGGGACGTGCTCAACCACTACACTCCCGAATATCAACAACTGTTTCGCCGTGGCGACCTGATGTTACCGATAAGCGATTTGTGGGCCGGAAGGCTGCAAAAAATGGGCTGTCCGAGGGAAAAAATCGCCGTATCGCGTATGGGCGTGGACATGACGCGCTTTAGCCCGCGTCCGGTGAAAGCGCCCGCAACGCCGCTGGAAATCATCTCCGTCGCACGCTTAACCGAGAAAAAAGGCCTGCATGTGGCGATCGAAGCCTGCCGGCAGTTGAAAGAGCAGGGCGTGGCATTTCGCTATCGCATCCTCGGCATTGGCCCGTGGGAACGACGCCTGCGCACGCTCATCGAACAATATCAACTGGAAGATGTGGTAGAGATGCCGGGCTTTAAACCGAGCCATGAAGTGAAAGCGATGCTCGACGACGCGGATGTCTTCCTGTTGCCATCGATAACGGGTGCGGATGGCGATATGGAAGGTATTCCGGTGGCGCTAATGGAAGCGATGGCGGTCGGCATTCCGGTTGTTTCAACTCTGCATAGCGGAATACCAGAACTGGTGGAGGCCGATAAATCCGGCTGGCTGGTGCCTGAGAACGATGCTCGCGCACTGGCGCAACGACTGGCGGCGTTTAGCCAACTGAACACCGACGAACTGGCTCCGGTCGTCAAACGTGCGCGCGAAAAAGTCGAACACGATTTTAACCAGCAGGTGATTAATCGAGAACTCGCCAGCTTGCTGCAGGCTTTATAGAGGAGAACGTATGCCATTTAAAAAACTCTCCCGACGCACCTTCCTGACGGCAAGCTCCGCGCTTGCCTTCCTCCATACCCCTTTCGCCCGTGCACTTCCCGCCCGACAAAGCGTTAACATTAACGACTACAACCCACACGACTGGATCGCCTCATTTAAACAAGCCTTCGGCGAAGGGCAAACGGTCGTCGTGCCTGCCGGATTGGTTTGCGACAATATCAACACCGGCATCTTCATTCCTGCAGGTAAAACGTTACACATCCTTGGAAGCCTGCGCGGCAACGGCAGAGGGCGATTTGTCTTACAGGACAGCAGCCAGGTGACAGGGGAGGAGGGTGGCAGTATGCATAACATCACCCTGGATGTGCGTGGCTCTGACTGCACCATCAAAGGGCTGACGATGAGCGGCTTTGGTCCGGTAACGCAGATTTATATCGGCGGCAAAAACAAACGAGTAATGCGTAACCTCTCCATCGATAACCTGACCGTTAGCCACGCTAATTACGCCATCTTACGCCAGGGATTTCATAACCAGATTATCGGTGCCAACATCACCAACTGTAAATTTAGTGATTTACAGGGCGACGCCATTGAATGGAACGTGGCGATTAACGACCGTGATATTTTGATATCTGACCATGTCATCGAGCGCATCAACTGTACCAACGGCAAAATCAACTGGGGTATCGGCATAGGCCTTGCGGGAAGTACCTACGATAATAACTACCCGGAAGACCAGGCAGTGAAAAACTTTGTCGTGGCGAATATCACGGGATCGGATTGTCGGCAGTTGATCCATGTTGAAAATGGTAAACATTTTGTTATTCGTAATATCAAAGCCCGCAATATCACGCCGGATTTCAGCAAGAAAGCAGGCATTGATAACGCGACAGTTGCTATTTACGGTTGTGACAATTTCGTGATTGATAATATTGAAATGATTAATAGCGCTGGGATGTTAATCGGCTATGGGGTAATTAAAGGCAAATATCTCTCAATACCGCAAAATTTCCGAGTGAATAATATTCAAATGGATAACACCCATCTTGCTTATAAATTGCGCGGTATCCAAATCTCTGCCGGGAATGCTGTCTCCTTTGTGGCGCTGACTAACATTGAGATGAAGCGTGCGTCGCTGGAGTTACACAACAAACCGCAACATCTTTTTATGCGAAATATCAAGGTGATGCAGGAATCCTCAGTTGGACCCGCATTGAGCATGAACTTCGACATGCGCAAAGACGTTCGCGGCGTCTTTATGGCGAAAAAAGAAACACTGCTGTCACTTGCAAATGTTCATGCGGTGAATGAAAAAGGGCAAAGCTCCGTCGATATCGACAGAGTTAATCACCACATTGTTAATGTGGAAAAGATTAACTTTAGATTGCCAGAACGGAGGGAGTAGATTTGCGACCATTCATAAACTTACTGGATATAATGTTCTAAAAGATTATAATCCTCACACTAACTGTTAAAGCTGGGGCTGGGCAGCATTGACTACTCAGGGAAGGTACTCATCTTTATCTTGTGTTTCTTACGTAACAACCAGACTAAAGTGATTTATGAACGATAACGTTTTGCTCATAGGAGCTTCCGGATTCGTAGGAACCCGACTACTTGAAACGGCAATTGCTGACTTTAATATCAAGAACCTGGACAAACAGCAGAGCCACTTTTATCCAGAAATCACACAGATTGGCGATGTTCGTGATCAACAGGCACTCGACCAGGCGTTAGCCGGTTTTGACACTGTTGTACTACTGGCAGCGGAACACCGCGATGACGTCAGCCCTACTTCTCTCTATTATGATGTCAACGTTCAGGGTACCCGCAATGTGCTGGCGGCCATGGAAAAAAATGGCGTTAAAAATATCATCTTTACCAGTTCCGTTGCTGTTTATGGTTTGAACAAACACAACCCTGACGAAAACCATCCACACGATCCTTTCAACCACTACGGCAAAAGTAAGTGGCAGGCAGAGGAAGTGCTGCGTGAATGGTATAACAAAGCACCAACAGAACGTTCATTAACTATCATCCGTCCTACCGTTATCTTCGGTGAACGCAACCGCGGTAACGTCTATAACTTGCTGAAACAGATCGCTGGCGGCAAGTTTATGATGGTGGGCGCAGGGACTAACTATAAGTCCATGGCTTATGTTGGAAACATTGTTGAGTTTATCAAGTACAAACTGAAGAATGTTGCCGCAGGTTATGAGGTTTATAACTACGTTGATAAGCCAGACCTGAACATGAACCAGTTGGTTGCTGAAGTTGAACAAAGCCTGAACAAAAAGATCCCTTCTATGCACTTGCCTTACCCACTAGGAATGCTGGGTGGATATTGCTTTGATATCCTGAGCAAAATTACGGGCAAAAAATACGCTGTCAGCTCAGTGCGCGTGAAAAAATTCTGCGCAACAACACAGTTTGACGCAACGAAAGTGCATTCTTCAGGTTTTGTGGCACCGTATACGCTGTCGCAAGGTCTGGATCGAACACTGCAGTATGAATTCGTTCATGCCAAAAAAGACGACATAACGTTTGTTTCTGAGTAATGCAGACGAGTCAGAGAAATAAGGACCAGGTTGGACTACGATTATTCGGAAAGAGGTACTGATTAAATTATCAGTATGCGGAATTCCGAGTAATCCGAGTAACCCAGATGCTGATGGTGTGTAGTGTTATTCTAAGGTTTAAGCAAAGTTATGCGGAACTAAGCTTTGGTATATAGCCATAACGTTTGGCTAACCTATGGCAATAATTTACGCACTATCAGCCACTTAGAGGTAGGAAAAGAATGACGAATTTAAAAGCAGTTATACCGGTAGCAGGTCTTGGGATGCATATGTTGCCTGCCACTAAGGCGATTCCCAAAGAGATGCTACCGATCGTCGACAAGCCAATGATTCAGTACATTGTTGACGAGATTGTGGCTGCAGGGATCAAAGAAATCCTCCTGGTAACTCACGCGTCCAAGAACGCAGTCGAAAACCACTTCGACACCTCTTATGAATTAGAATCTCTCCTTGAACAGCGCGTGAAGCGTCAACTGCTGGCGGAAGTACAGTCTATCTGTCCGCCGGGCGTGACCATTATGAACGTGCGTCAGGGCGAACCTTTAGGTTTAGGCCACTCCATTTTGTGTGCACGACCCGCCATTGGTGACAACCCATTTGTCGTGGTATTGCCGGACGTTGTGATCGACGACGCCAGTGCCGACCCGCTGCGCTACAACCTTGCTGCCATGATTGCACGTTTCAACGAAACGGGCCGCAGCCAGGTGCTGGCAAAACGTATGCCGGGTGACCTCTCTGAATACTCCGTCATTCAGACTAAAGAGCCGCTGGATCGTGAAGGTAAAGTCAGCCGTATTGTTGAATTCATAGAAAAGCCGGATCAGCCGCAGACGCTGGACTCAGACATCATGGCCGTTGGTCGATATGTGCTTTCTGCCGATATTTGGCCGGAACTTGAACGCACTCAGCCTGGTGCATGGGGGCGTATTCAGCTGACTGATGCCATTGCCGAACTGGCGAAAAAACAGTCCGTTGATGCCATGCTGATGACTGGTGACAGCTATGACTGCGGTAAAAAAATGGGTTATATGCAGGCGTTTGTGAAGTATGGACTGCGCAACCTCAAAGAAGGGGCGAAGTTCCGCAAAGGCATTGAGAAACTGTTAAGCGAATAATGAAAATCTGACCGAATGTGACGGTTGGCAAGGAAACTATAACAGCAGTGAAGATTCGTGGCGAAAGTAATTTGTTGCGAATATTCCTGCCGTTATTTTGTATAAACAATCAGAATAACAAATAGTTAGCAATAGGCTTTTCGTCAAAGTTTTCCTGGATTTTCCTTGTTTCCAGAACGGATTGGTAAGACAATTAGCGTTTGAGTTTCGAGGGAGATGCAGCAATGTCTCTCAGTAACAGTACGCAATATCAATGAGTTCAGTGCACTGGTAGCTGTTAAGCCAGGGGCGGTAGCGTGGATTGATGGAATGAAAAATAAGTGCCCACGAATTGCAGTAATAATGTCGGTTTATATTAATGATAAATTTAATGAGTTTAAAGAGGCTTTTGACAGTATTATTAATCAAACATACTCTAACTTTGTTTTCTTTATTTATGCCGATGGCAAGATAAATCCAGATATTGAAAGTTTTTTGCAAAATTATAATTCGCAACATGTGATTTTCATTAGAAGTGAAAAAAATAAGGGATTAGCTTATGCTTTGAATAAATTAATATCAGTGGCGCTAGTTAATAATGAATTTGATTTTATTGCCAGAATGGATGCTGATGATATAAGTTTAGAAGATAGATTTCAACGACAAATAGATTTTTTTATGGCTAACCCTGAGTTAGATGTTGTTGGTGGGTTGTGTCAAGAGTTTGGTGGTGAGTCAGCAAGAGAAAAATGCAAGATCTATTTTACAGATGAAGCCATTAAAAACAATGCCTTTAAAAAATGTCCTTTCGTTCATCCAACCGTGATGTTTAAATCGTCTGTATTTAATAACGGGATGCGATACCCTGAAAATCAGCCACTGACAGAAGATATGTGCTTATGGCTCGAGTTAATATCCGCGAATAAAAAGTTTGCAAATATTGACTCCGTTCTTCTAAAGTACAGAATTAATGAGCAGACGCTAAAAAGAAGAAGAGGTTTGAATAAGGCTGTAACCGAATTATCCACAAGATTGTATTACGCCAAGAAACTTAAAATGCTTAGCGTACGGAATTTGTTATATATATTAATCCATTTTGGTGTCAGAGTCCTTCCTTCAAATATATTTAAACTTGTACATAAGTTAAATTAAAATGAATAAAACTGTTTATACATATGATGTATGGGATACTATTTTAAAACGTCATTGTTTACCATCATATACGTTAGAGGTTTCGTTGTACTGGCTACTTTTGTATCTTGGAAAACCTGAGAAACATAAGGATGTGTATAAAAAAGTAAAAGCACTGGAGAGTGATTTTTTTAATCGAAAAGAAGAATATTTTATTGAAGAGCTTATTGTTGGGATATTAATTGAAAATAATTTAATGAATGGATTTTGCAATAACTCTGTGACTGCTGCTTGGGAACAAATATATTATTTCGTAGAGAGAAATTGTACATATAAAAATAAAGAGGTTATAGAGTTAATTGGGAGTGACTATGGGGACAAATTATTTATTTCTGATTTTTATACTGACTCCAGTTTCATAAAGAAATTGCTACACCACCACCAAGTATCGGTTTTAGATGGTGTGACGTCAGCTGAGTATGGCGTCAGTAAGCATATGGGTTCATTGTATGAAAAAATAGAACTATTGAAGCAAAGGAAATGGATCCATACTGGAGATAATGAATTAGCTGATATAAAAATGGCAAAGCGTGCAGGTGCCCAAGTTAGACTTATAAAATCCAAAAAGAAGAAAATAAATAAGTTAAAAATAAAAAATGACTATGAGCGGTTAGCATTTATTATTTTGTCCTTTAGCCTGTTTATATTAAAAACTTCCAGAAAGAAAAAGTGCAATAAGATCTACTTTTTTACAAGGGAGGGGGTTTTTTTCAAAAAAAACTTTGATCTTCTACTAAACCAAATACCTAACATATTCCCATCTATAACTACGGAAATATTGCCAATCAGTCGAGTAGCCAGCTTAGCATTGAAGTTTAATGAGTCTGATGAATTTTTAGGATTTAATGATGCATTAACCCAGTATGGCTATGGAGTGTCTACGTTTCTTAGTTTCTTTCATCTTGATGATTGTTACTCCGAGCTCACAACAAAGTATCATGATGTAAATGATTTATTATCTCACAGAAATGATCCTTTGGTAAAACAACTAATAAAAAGTATAGAGGATAAAAAAAAACGAACAGAAAATTTTCTTACATCCATTGAGTTCGATTCTGAGCCAAGTATCATCGTGGATATTGGTTGGCGGGGTAGCATCCAAGATAATTTAATGTCGCGGAAAAATAATTATATTCAACATGGATGTTATCTCGGATTGTTTGATTTTTACCCAGGCCAGTCAGGTCAGAATAAATCATCTGTAATTTTTGATAACAACAGATTTAGACAAAAATGGACCATGAAAGGTGTAGCTTTTATGGAGACGGTTTTCAATGCTTTGGACGGAAGTGTTGTCGATTATGTAAACAATAAACCGAAAAGAAAAGAAAATTACGCTGAGATAGAAAATTCAAAACATTTAATAGTTATGCAAGATGCTATCATTGAGGAATTTATGAATCTATCTATTATGTTAAAAGAGGGAAAGTTAAATATCAATGATATTGAAAGATTAGCTATTGAAAGTTACAAAAAAATAGTAACTAACCCATCTAAAGAAATAGCTGATTTTTATGTTGGCAGTATCCAAAATGAAAGCTTCGGTTTGAATGATTTTATCGACAAAGAATTTAACATTAGCGCAGTAGATGTTTTCCGAAGTTTTTTTTCTAAAAGTAAAAGAAATGAAATAAGAATAAAATTGCATAGAAATGGATGGCGTGAGTCGATACTTAAATCCTCTAAAGTATCGCTGAGCGCAAAATTATGTTCACTTTTAATTAGATAAAATATGAATATTTCAGTAATAATTTGTTGCTATAACTCAGAAAATAGAATCGTAAACACCCTTTTTCATCTTTCACAATGTGTATCTCTATCCAAGGGGTTAATTGACGAGATTATTCTTGTTGACAATAACTCATCTGATGAAACTGTTAAAACAGCTGAGGATTTTTGGCGTAATACGGGGGAGGAGCAAATCTTTAAAATTGTTTTTGAATCGATTCCGGGCCTTGTTCATGCTAGACGGCGAGGGCTGGACGAGTCCAAAAATGAGATTGTTGTTTTTTGTGATGATGATAATTGGCTGGTACCATCTTATTTTACAAAACTAGAGAAATATTTTGAAAACAAACAAGTAGGCGCTGTCGGGGGACGCGGTATTCCTATTGCTAATACCGTTATTCCTGAGTGGTTTTTTGAGAATCTGGATGCATATGCATGTTCTGCACAAACTTCTAACATGTTGTATGGTGCTAGCTTGGCTATTCGGTCTAGTATCTTAAAAAAATTTTATACGGATGCTTTATCAGTAAAGCTAAAGGGTAGAACAAAAGACAGTCTGGATTCTGGGGAAGATAACTTATTGTGTAATTTTGTCAAAAAACAAGGATACACTCTGATACCTGACAATACACCATTTTGCCATTTCATGGAAAGCAAGCGATTGGATGTCGATTATCTATATAAACTGGCTGAATCATTTGGAAAAGCAACGGCATCAATGAAAAACAATTCCTTCACCACCGATTATGTATATTTGACAGCAAAAATGTTATTAGCTATATCTAGGATCTTCTCTAAAAAAAATAAAAAGATATATTTAAAACGTGAGATTTCCTTTCTCAGAGGTTATTTGAGGTTTAGAAAGGAATCGAAGTAATGAGAGGGGGAATGCTTGTAATTGCGTGGTATTCTATTTTTCTGTTGATTTCAGCTACGGGCATGACCGGTCTAAATAAGCTGAGTACTGAAGCTATTCTGTGCTATATTGCATTTTTATTCTGTTTTTTCTTTGGCATGATGTTAGGTGGTGTTTCGCTCCCAAACGGAATGAAAATGTTGCAACAGGAGCAAAAGATAAAGAAAAGGCATGCTTCTGCCATAGTTCTAATTTATTGCTTTTTTATTTTTTATTCTTTAATTGCTCTTTTAAATATATATTATTTCAATAAGGTTGATCTATCATCTTATAGACAAGCATTTTTTGATGGTTCAAGAGATAATGTTAAATACTTCTATGGCGTGTTTGGCTTTTACTTCTATTATTTACTTAGCCTGTTAGTATTCGCCTTAGTTCCTTATACTATTATAACGAACAGCAAAAAGACTATTTCATTATGTTTCTTTGCCTTGCTGCTATACGATATTATTTTCCTTTCAAGAACTGGTGTTTATTACTTTATATTATCTTATATAGTATCGAGTATTCTTCTCAAGAAAGGAATCAAGAAAATTATAATTGTAGGGATGGTTGCCTTATTATTCTCATTGATAATGAGTTACACAAGGGATATGAAGAGTGACATCATTGGTACATTATTTAGCTCAATTATAAATTATCATATAGCTCCGTTTGTCTTGTTTGATGAAAATATAATATCAAATCATTTGATTAAATATAATGGGGCTGGCTTGGCATCGTTGGGGATATATAATATCATTTTTTATCCCATTGATTCGTCTATCATGTCATCAATAAACGATTTTAGAGCACAGTTGAATGAATTCTATGATTTGGGAGTAAATCGTTATTTGCCATATAATGCCTATTATACTTCTTTGGGTGGGGTATATATAGATAGCGGCCTGATTGGTAGCATGATGGTTAGTTTTATGACTGGTTTTATTATTGTCGGAATCGAGAAGAGTGCTTTTAAATCAACTAAGTTCTTAGTCTCTTCTGTGTTTTTTACTACATTATGTATGGAATCTATATTTTCCCCAATAACACTAAATATTTTTGCCTTTACAATAATTGTCTACTTAGTTGTTTTGATGGTCCTTAAATATGAAAATAGCGATGATAATACCATCTTTAAAAAATACCGCGCCAAATAATATAGCCCTTTCAATATGTGAAGGGGCAAGGAAGCATGGTGTCAATATAGATATTTATTATCTTGATGAAATTGTAGAGTTGGATATAGACGAGTCAGAACTGAATATAAATAGGCTAAATGATAGAACCATTTTAAACAGTTATGATATTGTTCACTCTCATGGCTTAAGACCCGATGTTATTAATTGTAAGACCAGCAAAAATGTCATTAATGTAAGTACGCTTCATAGTTTTATTTTAGATGATCTTAAGAATAAATATGGAATAAAAGGATATCTGATCGCTTTTGCTTGGCTTAAATTATTAAAGCGATTTGATTCATGTATTGCAATTAGTGAGGCGACTAAACGGTTTTATGTTAAACATGGTCTTAAATGCCACCATATATATAATGGAATCGACTTTCCTGACATCGAATTATATCAAGATAACTCAAGGCTAAATAACGGCAAAATAAATATAGTATCGATCGCGCATCTGGAAAAAATAAAAGGCTTAGAGCAACTCCTATATCTAGCCGCGGAGCGAGAAGAGTTCCATGTTCATATAATTGGTGAAGGAACTTACCGTGGGAAATTAACAAATATTATTGATAAGTTTGATTTATCTCAGCGTGTAACTTTGCATGGATATATATCAAATGCGAGTTCTATGTTGGGGAAATTTGATGTTTATGTGCAACCATCTAAAAGTGAGGGGTTTGGCATTGCAGTCATTGAAGCTCTTGTAAATAAAATCCCAACAGTTTGCTCAGACATTGAAGTGTTCAGAGAGTTATTTGGCTCAGGAGAAGTTGAATTTTTCAAGTTAGACGATATTAATTCACTTTACGATGCAATTTCAAGTGCATTAACCAAGACAGATATGTCTCGAGATGCAAGTGCCACAGCGATAAGCCAAAAATTTTCTTCAGAAGTGATGTCATTGAACTATTTAAGTTGGTATAAAAAATTATATGAAGAAAGAAATTTATAAATATGGCACAATAATATTATGCTATGGAATTAACTTTATACTACCTATTCTTTTCTTTAAAGAAATAAGTTTAATATTATCTCCAATAGTATTATCATCATTTTTCTTTGTTTTGGCATTGCTAATGTATTGTCAATTCATTGTTGAATACGGGTTGCAAATATCATTATTAAGAAAGTTAAATGAAAATAAGAGTGATTTAAGTCGGCTTTTATCTACTATTCTTGGACTAAAAGTAATACTATTCGTCCTATGCGCAGTATTCATTTATTGTATTTTGCTATATAATAATGAAGTTATATTTTTTATACTTGTTTTCATTCTGCTAGGAAACGTATTCTCATGCCAGTTCCTCTATCAAGTAGTTGATCAGCTCCATTTTTTTTATGTATTAAATTCGCTTGTTAAGCTAATTTTCATACCCCTCATTTTTATCAATGATAATTATATCTATCTGATGATATGTTATAGTTGTTTCAATATCCTACCTAACTTAGCTGCACTTGCTTATTTTTTATATAAGAATAAAGTTAAGGTTGTAAAAGTTCCTGCTTGTGAAATTTATAATTTATCTAAGGAATGTTTTAGCTATTTTATCTCGAATATTTCGATAACATTATACACTAATTTTTATCAGATCTTATTAGGCATTATATCGCCCGCTTATCTGGCCGCGTATGCATTAAGTGACAAAATTATTAGGGGGATCGTGTCAGGGAATTATGTGTTTATACAGATAGTACAAGTACAATACTTAAATGATGAATCAAAGTTCATCAATGGTACATGGAAAACGATTGTTTCATTATTATTACTGGGGGGGATGGAGTTTTTATTTATTTTCTTTGGAGCGGATTTTTTCTCTCGTTATTTATTCCCTACAATATCTTTACTGCCAATTTTTCTAAAACTAATGTCATTGCTAATTGTTGTTATCTTGTTGAGTAACTTTTTTGCAATGGTTTATCTTCCGTGTTCAGGCAATACTTTATTCCTCTCACGTGTTCTGATTTTTGTTTCTATTGTGTCCGTAGTAGTTGCCCCGATACTAATATGGCTCTATGCAGGTTATGGTGCAGTCATTTCCGCTATATTTTCAGAGTTATTAGTTCTGATTTTATGCTATGGTTTATATTTGAAATTAAAACACAAACTCTAACTATTAACGTAGAATAATTAAAATGAATTTATTGATTGTTTTTTGCTTTTATATTTCGGTTCTGCGTAGTAATAAAATAAGTGTATTTAAATTAATCACTATCACAACTGTCTTGATTGTATATGTATTCTGGCTAATAGCCGACAGTTTTACTGGCGTTGGGATAAATGATTCAGTTTATTTCCATATGTTAATGCCGCATGAGGGGGCATCGGTTGAAAATTTAACATATTATGGATTTCTGATTGTAAGCCTTGTTATTTCAATTTTCTTGATTGCTTATGTTTCTTGGAAAAAGAAGCATAATAGAGGATTAAGTAAAAATTACTCTTTTTACGTACTCTTCGCTATTGTATTAGTTACTCCATTTATGCGTAATTTCCTGGGGTCAATTAACAATTTAATTTCCGAACAGTTTTCTACTGAAGATATAAGTAAAGAGTATGTAATCAATAGTAGGTGATGCTGCCAACTTACTGATTTAGTGTATGATGGTGTTTTTGAGGTGCTCCAGTGGCTTCTGTTTCTATCAGCTGTCCCTCCTGTTCAGCTACTGACGGGGTGGTGCGTAACGGCAAAAGCACCGCCGGACATCAGCGCTATCTCTGCTCTCACTGCCGTAAAACATGGCAACTGCAGTTCACTTACACCGCTTCTCAACCCGGTACGCACCAGAAAATCATTGATATGGCCATGAATGGCGTTGGATGCCGGGCAACAGCCCGCATTATGGGCGTTGGCCTCAACACGATTTTACGTCACTTAAAAAACTCAGGCCGCAGTCGGTAACCTCGCGCATACAGCCGGGCAGTGACGTCATCGTCTGCGCGGAAATGGACGAACAGTGGGGCTATGTCGGGGCTAAATCGCGCCAGCGCTGGCTGTTTTACGCGTATGACAGGCTCCGGAAGACGGTTGTTGCGCACGTATTCGGTGAACGCACTATGGCGACGCTGGGGCGTCTTATGAGCCTGCTGTCACCCTTTGACGTGGTGATATGGATGACGGATGGCTGGCCGCTGTATGAATCCCGCCTGAAGGGAAAGCTGCACGTAATCAGCAAGCGATATACGCAGCGAATTGAGCGGCATAACCTGAATCTGAGGCAGCACCTGGCACGGCTGGGACGGAAGTCGCTGTCGTTCTCAAAATCGGTGGAGCTGCATGACAAAGTCATCGGGCATTATCTGAACATAAAACACTATCAATAAGTTGGAGTCATTACCGGTTACGAGTAGTGGCATCTGGATTTGATGTGTGTAACATTAATGAGTCGTTAATATTAGCTAGAGTTGGTGATAATATGTTGGCTAGGCGAAAAGGGCTGAGGTATATAAAAAGTGAATTCCAACTTTATCGGCTAAAAGTTAAACTTGGTTTGCAGTCACATATATCTGGATTCTGCATTTTGTTAGTAAGAAGCATTCCGCGATTACTCCCTCTAAAGGTCTTAAAAATTATTTACCAATATATTCGGAAGTAATTATATAATAATTCTGAAGATTGCACTCTTATTTTTTCTTAGTTGTATCTTTGTATGTTAACATTACGTTTAAACCGAACCGCTAAGACGGTAATTTCGTGACAGGAGTAAACAATGTCAAAGCAACAGATCGGCGTAGTCGGTATGGCAGTGATGGGGCGCAACCTTGCGCTCAACATCGAAAGCCGTGGTTATACCGTCTCTATTTTCAACCGTTCCCGTGAAAAGACGGAAGAAGTGATTGCCGAAAATCCAGGCAAGAAACTGGTTCCTTACTATACGGTGAAAGAGTTTGTTGAATCTCTGGAAACGCCTCGTCGCATCCTGTTAATGGTGAAAGCAGGTGCTGGCACGGATGCTGCTATTGATTCCATCAAGCCGTACCTCGATAAAGGTGACATCATCATTGATGGTGGTAATACATTCTTCCAGGACACCATTCGCCGTAACCGTGAGCTTTCTGCCGAAGGCTTTAACTTCATCGGTACCGGTGTTTCCGGTGGTGAAGAGGGCGCGCTGAAAGGGCCTTCCATCATGCCTGGTGGGCAGAAAGAAGCCTATGAACTGGTTGCGCCGATCCTGACCAAAATCGCAGCCGTTGCTGAAGATGGCGAACCGTGCGTTACCTATATTGGTACCGATGGCGCAGGTCACTATGTGAAGATGGTTCACAACGGTATTGAATATGGCGATATGCAGCTGATTGCTGAAGCCTATTCTCTGCTTAAAGGTGGCCTGAACCTCACTAACGAAGAACTGGCGCAGACCTTTACCGAGTGGAATAACGGTGAACTGAGTAGCTACCTGATCGACATCACCAAAGACATCTTCACCAAAAAAGATGAAGACGGTAACTACCTGGTTGATGTGATTCTGGATGAAGCAGCAAACAAAGGTACCGGTAAATGGACCAGCCAGAGCGCGCTGGATCTCGGCGAACCGCTGTCGCTGATTACCGAGTCTGTGTTTGCACGTTATATCTCTTCTCTGAAAGAGCAGCGTGTTGCCGCATCTAAAGTTCTCTCTGGCCCGCAAGCGCAGCCAGCTGGCGACAAAGGTGAGTTCATCGAAAAAGTTCGTCGTGCTCTGTATCTGGGCAAAATCGTTTCTTACGCTCAGGGCTTCTCTCAGCTGCGTGCTGCGTCTGAAGAGTACAACTGGGATCTGAACTACGGCGAAATCGCGAAAATTTTCCGTGCTGGCTGCATCATCCGTGCGCAGTTCCTGCAGAAAATCACCGATGCTTATGCCGAAAATCCGCAGATCGCTAACCTGCTGCTGGCTCCGTACTTCAAGCAAATTGCCGATGACTACCAGCAGGCGCTGCGTGATGTCGTTGCTTATGCAGTACAGAACGGTATCCCGGTTCCGACCTTCGCCGCTGCGGTTGCCTATTACGATAGCTACCGTGCCGCTGTTCTGCCTGCGAACCTGATCCAGGCACAGCGTGACTATTTCGGTGCACATACTTATAAGCGCATTGATAAAGAAGGTGTGTTCCATACTGAATGGCTGGATTAATCTGATTTAACCAACAATAAAATTGAGGCCCGGCGTATATTGCACCGGGCTTTTTTTTGCCAATTATCTTATAGACTAAATTTCACTGCTTAATATTAACTTAATAAATATCAGCTATTCTTATAAAGAAAATCTGAATTGTTTTTCGTTGCGTTGACCATCTGACAACGTAGCGTTAAAACTTTTAGCTCTAATCAGGATGCTAAAAACATCATGATTCACAGTTAAGTTAATTCTGAGAGCATGAAATGAAAATCACCATTTCCGGTACTGGCTATGTAGGCTTGTCAAACGGGCTTCTAATCGCACAAAATCATGAGGTTGTGGCATTAGATATTTTACCGTCACGCGTTGCTATGCTGAATGATCGGATATCTCCTATTGTTGATAAAGAAATTCAGCAGTTTTTGCAATCAGATAAAATACACTTTAATGCCACATTAGATAAAAATGAAGCCTACCGGGATGCTGATTATGTCATCATCGCCACTCCAACCGACTATGATCCTAAAACTAATTATTTCAATACATCCAGTGTAGAATCAGTAATTAAAGACGTAGTTGAGATAAACCCTTATGCGGTTATGGTCATCAAATCAACGGTTCCCGTTGGTTTTACCGCAGCGATGCATAAGGAATATCGTACTGAAAATATTATTTTCTCTCCGGAATTTCTCCGTGAAGGTAAAGCTCTTTACGATAATCTCCATCCTTCACGTATTGTCATTGGTGAGCGTTCAGAACGCGCAGAACGTTTTGCGGCGTTATTACAGGAAGGCGCGATTAAGCAAAATATCCCGACCCTGTTTACCGACTCAACCGAAGCAGAAGCGATTAAACTTTTTGCAAACACCTACTTGGCGATGCGCGTAGCGTACTTTAACGAACTGGATAGCTATGCAGAAAGTTTAGGTCTGAATTCCCGTCAAATAATCGAAGGCGTTTGTCTCGACCCACGTATTGGCAACCATTATAACAATCCGTCGTTTGGTTATGGTGGTTATTGTTTGCCGAAAGATACCAAGCAGTTACTGGCGAACTATCAGTCTGTGCCGAATAACCTGATCTCGGCAATTGTCGATGCTAACCGCACGCGTAAAGACTTTATTGCCGATGCCATTTTGTCACGCAAGCCGCAAGTGGTGGGTATTTATCGTCTGATTATGAAGAGCGGTTCAGATAACTTCCGTGCGTCTTCCATTCAGGGGATTATGAAGCGTATCAAGGCGAAAGGCGTTGAAGTGATCATATACGAGCCAGTGATGAAAGAAGACTCATTCTTCAACTCTCGTCTGGAACGAGATCTCGCCACCTTCAAACAACAAGCCGACGTCATTATTTCCAACCGTATGGCAGAAGAGCTTAAGGATGTGGCAGACAAAGTCTACACCCGCGATCTCTTTGGCAGCGACTAACATCCTGTTATCAGGGCGATTTTCGCCCTGATTCTCTCATGTTCCCTTTGTAATAATTCATTGTTTTTATCATTTATCCTATAGCATTCATGGCGATTATCGCTAAACTATGGCGACTTAAAATTATTTCGTCCGTTAGGGTAATGATGAGAGTAGAAAATAATAATGTTTCTGGGCAAAACCATGACCCGGAACAGATTGATTTGATTGATTTACTGGTGCAGTTGTGGCGTGGCAAGATGACAATTATCATCTCTGTCATTGTTGCTATTGCCCTGGCTATAGGGTATCTGGCCGTTGCCAAAGAAAAGTGGACTTCCACAGCTATCGTTACTCAACCTGATGTGGGACAAATCGCTGGTTATAACAATGCCATAAATGTGATTTATGGTTCGGCAGCGCCGAAAGTGTCTGAGATCCAGTCGATGTTAATTGGTCGTTTCAGCACGACATTTTCTGCATTAGCAGAAACGCTGGATAATCAGGAAGAACCTGAAAAACTGACCATTGAGCCTACCGTTAAAAATCAGTCATTACCTTTAGCGGTTTCTTATGTGGGTGAAACACCTGAAGGTGCGCAGAAACAGCTGGCGCAGTATATCCAGCAAGTTGACGACCAGGTAAATGAAGAACTGGAACAAGACCTGAAAGACAACATCGCGCTGCGTATGAAAAACTTGCAGGATTCTCTGAAAACCCAGGAAGTGGTCGCTCAAGAACAGAAAGATCTGCGTATCCGTCAGATTCAGGAAGCGTTGCAGTATGCGAATCAGGCGCAGGTGACAAAGCCGCAGATTCAACAGACACAGGACGTAACCCAGGATACTATGTTCCTTTTGGGGAGCGAAGCGCTGGAGTCGATGATTAAGCACGAAGCGACCCGTCCGTTGGTGTTCTCATCAAACTACTATCAGACTCGTCAAAACCTGCTGGATATCGACAATCTTGACGTTGATAAACTTGATATTCATGCTTACCGCTATGTAATGAAACCGACGTTACCTATTCGTCGCGATAGCCCGAAGAAAGCAATTACCTTGATTCTGGCTGTGCTGCTGGGCGGTATGGTGGGCGCGGGGATTGTGTTGGGGCGTAACGCACTGCGTAATTACAACGCGAAGTAATCTTTTTGGTTTTAAAGAAAACGGGCAGGGTGGTGACACCTTGCCCGTTTTTTTGCCGGATGCGACAACAACATCGCATCCGCTTACCCCGCCACTCACTGATGCCGTTTACGCAGGTTCTCAATTACCGTCGTTAAATCCAGATCCTGATCCTGCAACAACACCAGCAGGTGATACATCAAGTCAGATGCCTCGTTGGTCAGCTCAAAGCGGTCATGTACCGTTGCTGCCAGTGCGGTTTCCACGCCTTCTTCGCCCACTTTCTGCGCAATGCGTTTGGTGCCGCTGGCATACAGTTTGGCGGTGTAGGAGGTTTCCGGGTCGGCAGATTTACGTTCGGCGAGCAGTTGTTCCAGTTGATGCAGGAACAGCCACTGGTGAGCGGTGTCGCCGAAGCAGCTGCTGGTGCCTTTGTGGCAGGTTGGCCCGATGGGATTCGCCAGCACCAGTAATGTGTCGTTGTCGCAGTCCGGCGCAATGCTCACCACATTGAGAAAATTGCCCGAGGTTTCGCCTTTGGTCCACAGTCGCTGTTTAGTGCGCGAGAAGAAGGTGACTTTACCGCTTTCGATGGTTTTGTCCAGAGCTTCCGGGTTCATGTAGCCCAGCATTAACACTTCGCCAGATACCGCGTGTTGCACAATCACCGGCATCAGTCCGTCGGTTTTTTCCCAGTCCAGTTCGCGACGTTGTTGTTCTGTTAACATATCCTGATCTCCACGCCCTGTGTTGCCAGGTACGCTTTTAATTCGCCAATATTGATTATTTGTTTGTGGAATACGGAAGCTGCCAGCGCACCGTCAACGTCGGCATCGCGGAAGGCTTCTAGGAAGTGTTCCATGGTGCCCGCGCCACCGGAGGCAATCAGCGGGACGTGGCAAACTTCACGCACTTTTTTCAGCTGTTCGAGGTCGTAACCGTTACGCACGCCGTCCTGATTCATCATGTTGAGGACGATTTCTCCGGCACCGCGTTTTTGCACTTCCTGCACCCAGTCGAGTGTTTCCCACTGAGTGACGCGGGTGCGGCTTTCATCGCCGGTATATTGATTCACATGATATTTACCGGTTTCGGCGTCGTACCAGGTATCAATGCCGACCACAATACACTGCACGCCAAAGCGATCCGCCAGGCGAGTAATTAACGTCGGGTCTGCCAGTGCAGGGGAGTTAATGGAGATTTTATCCGCGCCAAAGGAAAGAATTTTCGCGGCATCTTCCAGAGACTTAATCCCACCCGCCACACAAAACGGAATGTCGATTACTTCCGCCACGCGAGATACCCAGCTTTTATCTACCACACGGCCATCGCTGGAAGCGGTGATATCGTAGAACACCAGTTCGTCTGCACCTTCTTCGGCGTAACGTTTTGCCAGCGGCACGATATCGCCAATGATTTCATGGTTGCGAAACTGTACGCCTTTCACCACCTGACCATCACGAACGTCGAGACATGGAATTATGCGTTTTGCCAGCATGCGATAGCCTCCTTCACGGTGAATTTACCTTCCAGTAATGCCCGACCAACTATTACGCCGCGCACGCCAGTACCTCGCAGGGCAGCAACATCGTTAATGTCGCCAATGCCGCCGGAGGACTGAAATGCCACCTGCGGGTATCTGGCGCACACTTCTTCATATAAAGAGACGTTAGAACCTGCCAGCGTGCCGTCGCGCGAGATATCGGTACATAGCACATGTTTCAGGCCGACGGGAAGATAGGTTTCCACCAGTTGTTCCAGTGAAACGCCCGAGTTCTCTTGCCAGCCGCTCACCGCCACCTGCTTGTTACCTTGCTCGTCAATACGGACATCCAGCGCCAGCACTAAGGCATCGGCACCGAAACGTTCAAACCAGCCCTTCACCATTTCTGGTGATTTCACCGCGGTGGAGCCAACCACCACGCGCGCAACGCCCGCTTCCAGTAACGCCGCCACGTCTTCTTCACTACGCACACCGCCGCCAACCTGCACCGGGACGTTAACGCCCGCGACCAGGCTTTTAATCAGCGGGATTTGACGCTTAGCCGGATCTTTTGCCCCGGTCAGATCCACCAGGTGCAACACTTCGGCACCTTGCGCAGCGTAATCCTGTAAGCGTGGCAGTGGGTCGTTACCGTAATCGCGTTGTTTGCCGTAATCGCCCTGATGGAGACGCACCACGGTGCCGTCGATTAAATCTAATGCCGGAATAATCATCACATCTCCAGGAAGTTTTTCAGCATCTTAGCGCCAGCGGCACCAGAACGCTCCGGGTGAAACTGCACGCCATAGAAGTTATCTTTTTGTACCGCCGCGGTGAACGGTTCGCCGTAGTTACACTGGGCGATGGTCCACGGATTGACCGGCATTGCGTAACTGTGAACAAAGTAAAAGTACGCGCCGTCTTCAATCCCCTGAAACAGGCGGTTGCCTGCCTGCGGATAAACGCGGTTCCAGCCCATATGTGGCAGTGGCAGACCAAAGTCGGTCATTTTCGGCACGTCTTCGTCAATGATGCCCAGCAAGTCGACGCCGTTGCTCTCTTCGCTGCGCCGCCCCAGCAGTTGCATCCCTAAGCAGATGCCCAGCACCGGTTGGGTACAGGCTTTGATGAGATCAAACAGTTCGCGCTCACGCACCTGATCCATCGCTGCTTGTGCGGTGCCTACGCCGGGTAAAAACAGTTTATCGGCCAGCAACACGACGTCCGGGTCACGGCTGACTTTGGGTTCATAACCGTGGCGCGCAATGGCAGACTTCACCGAGTTCAGATTGGCGCAGCCGGTATCAAGGATCACCACGTTCATTACAGCACTCCTTTTGACGAGGGCAGGGTGTCGCCTTCCACGCGGATGGCCTGGCGCAGGGTGCGACCAAAGGCTTTGAACAGGCTCTCTACACGGTGATGATCGTTTTTACCTTTGGTTTTCAGGTGTAGCGTCACGCCCATGGTGTATGAGAGTGAACGGAAGAAGTGCTCGATCATTTCGGTGCTGAGATCGCCCACGCGCTGGTAGGTAAACTCGGCTTTATATTCCAGGTGCGGGCGACCAGAGATATCCAGCGCGCAGCGGGCAAGGCATTCGTCCATCGGTAGCACAAAACCAAAGCGGCAAATACCGCGTTTGTCGCCAAGGGCAATTTTTAACGCTTCACCCAGCGCCAGGCCGGTATCTTCGACGGTGTGGTGATCGTCGATATAGAGGTCGCCTTTGACGTTGATTTCCATACGGAAACCGCCGTGGGTGGCGATCTGATCCAGCATGTGATCAAAGAAGCCAACGCCGGTATTAATCTTGCTGCCACCTTCACGATCCAGCCACACCTGGACGTCAATTTGCGTCTCTTTGGTGTTGCGCACCACATGGGCGTAACGGTCTCGTTTAGTGAGCTGCTCGCCAATCATTGGCCAGTTCAGGGTTTCGCGGTCGTAGCGTAAACCAGTAATGCCCATGTTTTCCGCCAGTTGAATGTCGGTCGCGCGATCGCCAATCACATAACTGTTGGCGCGATCCATCGCTTGCTCAGCCAGATAACGCTCCACCAGTTTTACTTTCGGCTTACGGCAGTCGCACTCATCGGCGGGCAGGTGCGGACAAATCAGCACTTCATCAAACTGTAGGCCTTGCGAGGTGAAGATCTGCATCATCAGGTTGTGCGGGCCATCGAAATCCGCCTGCGGGAAACTTTGTGTTCCAAGACCATCCTGATTAGTGATCATCACCAGCTTGTAGCCCGCTTTTTGCAGCTTTAGCAGCTCCGGGATCACGCCCGGTTCAAAGGCGAGTTTGTCAAAACGGTCCACCTGAAAATCACTCGGCGGTTCGCTAATCAGGGTTCCATCGCGATCGATAAAAAGATACTTCTGACTCATCAAACTTGCTCCGCACGTAAGGCGTCAATGACGCGCTGGCTTTCTTCACGGGTTCCGACGGTAATTCGCAGGCAGCCGCTTAAAGAGGGTTGTTTATTCTGATCACGTAAGATAATGCCCTGATCCCACAAAGATTTAAACACTGCGCTGGAGGCTTTAAAGCGCGCCAGAATGTAGTTGGTTTCGGAGTCGAAAACCTGCTCTACGCAGGGGATCTCTTTCAGTGCGGCAATCAGGTATTCGCGTTCTGCAATAATTTGCGTCACTCGTTCGCGCATAGCGACGATTCCCTGCGGGCTTAACGCCTGGGCCGCAATGTCGGCAACCGGCGTCGAGAGCGGGTAGGGGGCGATCACTTTCATCAGCAGGTTGATGACCTCTTCGTTTGCCAGCGTAAATCCGCAACGAAGCCCCGCCAGAGCAAAAGCTTTCGAAAGTGTGCGCAAAATAGCCAGGTGCGGATATTCCGCCAGCCAGCTCGCCAGCGAGGCCTGCGGGCAAAACTCAATATAGGCTTCATCGGCAACCACAATCGCCTTACCGCGCGTTAACTCCAGCAGAGTGCGAAAATCCTGCGGATTGATCAGTTGCCCGGTTGGGTTGTTGGGGCTGCAAACATAGACCACTTTTACGCCGTCCAGCTTGTCGGAAATGCCCTGTAAGTCCAGTTGCCAGTTTTCCAGCGTCGGCACTGTGCGGCACTCGACGCCAATGGTTTCGGCGCTGACGCTGTACATGCCGTACGTTGGCGGGCAGTAGAGGATGGCGTCTTTACCCGGTTCGCAAAAAGCGCGAATCAGTAGTTCAATACCTTCGTCCGCGCCACGGCTGACCAGCACCTGTTCCGGTTTTACGCCTGCATATTGCGCGTAATTTTCAATCACCGCTTTCGGCTGGCATTCCGGGTAGCGGTTGAGCGTTTGCTGAGTAAGCTGAAACTCCACGGCAGAGGGGTATTCGTTGGCGTTCAGCCAGACATCGCCGTTACCACCCAGACGACGCGCTGACTGATACGGTGTCAGGTTGCGGACGTTTTCACGCGCTAAATCGGTAATAGTCACGGTGCTCATGCTTGCTCCTTAAGGGCGTTAACACGCAAAGTAACGGCATTTTTGTGGGCGGTCAGGCGCTCGGCGGCGGCCAATGTTTCAATGGTCGAAGCCAGCGCGGAGAAACCTTCTTTCGACAGTTCCTGCACGGTCATGCGCTTCTGGAAATCTGCCAGCCCGAGGCTGGAACAGGTGGCGGTGTAACCGTAAGTCGGCAGAACGTGGTTGGTGCCGGAGGCGTAATCACCTGCCGATTCCGGTGACCAGTCACCAAGAAATACCGAACCGGCACTGGTAATGCCATCGACCAGTACGCGGGCGTTGCGGGTCTGAATGATCAGGTGCTCCGGGCCGTACTGGTTGGAGATCTCTACGCACTGCGCTAAATCTTTAGTCACGATCAGGCGGCTGGCGCTCAGTGCCTGACGGGCGGTTTCGGCACGCGGCAGTTCTGCCAACTGGCGTTCGACAGCTTCGGCAACGCGACGCGCCATATCAGCAGCGGGCGTCAGTAAAATCACCTGTGAGTCCGGGCCGTGTTCAGCCTGGGAAAGCAAATCAGAAGCCACGAAATCCGGCGTAGCGCCGCTGTCAGCAATCACCAGCACTTCCGACGGGCCTGCGGGCATATCGATCGCCGCACCGTCCAGACGCTGGCTCACCTGACGTTTCGCTTCGGTGACAAAGGCGTTACCCGGCCCGAAGATTTTGTCCACTTTCGGCACAGATTCCGTACCAAACGCCAGCGCGGCAATGGCCTGTGCGCCGCCGACGTTAAACACGTCCTGCACACCGCACAACTGCGCCGCATAAAGGATCTCATCGGCAATCGGCGGCGGTGAGCACAACACTACTTTTTTACAGCCCGCAATACGCGCCGGAGTTGCCAGCATTAATACCGTTGAGAAGAGCGGGGCGGAGCCGCCAGGAATATACAACCCAACTGAAGCGACCGGGCGCGTGACCTGCTGGCAACGCACGCCTGGCTGCGTTTCTACATCTACCGGCGGCAGTTTTTGCGCAGTGTGGAAGGTTTCAATATTCTTTACTGCCACCGCCATCGCCTGTTTTAGCTCGTCGCTCAGGCGTTCGCTAGCGGCGGCAATTTCCTCAGCAGACACCTTCAGTGCGGTAACCGTGGTTTTATCAAACTTCGCGCTGTATTCCCGCAGGGCCTCATCGCCGCGTGCTTTCACGTTATCGAGAATATCGTTAACAGTGCGGGTAATGCTTTCAGAAGCGGAGATCGCCGGGCGCATTAACAGCTGGCGTTGTTGCTCCGCAGTACAGCTATTCCAGTCAATGATTGTGTTAAAGCTCATGGCGATCACTCCATCATCTTCTCAATCGGCAGGACCAGAATTGAACTGGCACCCAGCTCTTTCAGTTTTTCCATTGTTTCCCAGAACAGGGTTTCGCTACTGACCATGTGCATCGCTACGCGTTGTTGGTCACCCGCCAGCGGCAGAATAGTTGGGCGTTCGGCACCTGGCAGCAGGGCGATGACTTCATCCAGGCGTTCGGTCGGTGCGTGCATCATGATGTATTTTGATTCGCGCGCCTGGATCACACCCTGAATACGGGTCAGCAGTTTGTCGATCAGTTGCTGTTTGGATTCTTCCATTTCGCCATCGCGCTGGATCAGGCAGGCTTTCGAGCGGTAGATAACTTCGACTTCGCGCAGGCCGTTTGCTTCCAGCGTGGCACCGGTGGAAACCAGATCGCAAATCGCATCCGCCAGTCCGGCACGCGGGGCGACTTCAACAGAACCGTTCAGTAAGCAGGATTTAAAAGAGATGCCTTTCTGGTCGAGATAACGCTTGAGCAGGTGAGGATAAGAGGTGGCGATACGTTTACCGTTTAAGGAGAGCGGGCCGTCCCAGGCTTCATCAACCGGCGTTGCCAGCGAAAGGCGGCAGCCGCCGAAATCCAGACGACGCAAGGTAAAGTAGCGCGGATCTTCACCCTGGGCGCGGCGGTTAAGCAGCTCTTCTTCCAGCACGTTTTCGCCAATAATCCCGAGGTCAACCACGCCATCCATTACCAGACCGGGAATGTCGTCGTCACGCACGCGCAGAATATCAATCGGCATGTTTTCTGCCATCGCGATCAGGCGCTGGGTGTGAAGATTGATTTTAATGCCACAGCGCGCCAGTAATTCGCGTGAGTCATCACTTAAACGGCCGGATTTCTGCATAGCTATGCGTAAACGAGTGTTGTCTGTCATTTTGTTATTCCTCTTTAAACCTGTCTGAACCGTTAGCAACCGCGCAATAAAAAAGCCCCCGGAAGGTGATCTTCCGGGGGCTTTCTCATGCGTTCATGCACCACTGGAAGATCTGAATGTCTTCCAGCACACATCGCCTGAAAGACTAGTCAGGATGATGGTGATGATGGTGGTGTTTAAATTGAACGCGTGTCATAAAAGTCTCTGTGAATGTTTATTCAACTGATGTCTTTTAACCTAAACCACTTTCACGTTAGAAAGCAAGGGCTTTTTTATATATTTTATGGCGATGGATTTGTTTAATGAATGAGCGGGGAAAGGAGGGGGCTAAGAGGACTGTCCTCTAAGCTGACGGCACCAAAAATAGCGAAGCCTGGATTTTCGTCTCACTGACAATACCTTGATCTACAAACTAATTAATAAATAGTTAATTAACGCCCATCATTGTACAATGAACTGTACAAAAGAGGAGATTGACATGCGTACAATTAGCTACAGCGAAGCGCGTCAGAATTTGTCGGCAACAATGATGAAAGCCGTTGAAGATCATGCCCCGATCCTTATTACTCGTCAGAATGGAGAGGCTTGTGTTCTGATGTCACTCGAAGAATACAACTCGCTGGAAGAGACGGCTTATCTACTGCGTTCCCCCGCTAACGCCCGGAGATTGATGGACTCAATCGATAGCCTGAAATCAGGCAAAGGAACAGAAAAGGACATTATTGAGTGAAACTAATCTGGTCTGAGGAATCATGGGACGATTATCTGTACTGGCAGGAAACAGATAAGCGAATTGTTAAAAAGATCAATGAACTTATCAAAGATACCCGCAGAACGCCATTTGAAGGTAAGGGGAAGCCAGAACCCCTGAAACATAATTTGTCAGGTTTCTGGTCCCGACGCATTACAGAGGATCACCGTCTGGTATACGCGGTTACCGACGATTCACTGCTCATTGCAGCATGTCGTTATCATTATTGAACAGATTCATTCATAGAATGAATTGTCAGTTTTGATACGCTAGCGTAGCCTTATAGATCTAAGGTGTATCAGGAGATAACGGATGAAAAAGGTCGCAATTGTCGGGTTAGGGTGGTTAGGCATGCCGCTGGCGATGTCACTTTCAGCGCGAGGCTGGCAAGTCACCGGGAGTAAAACCACACAAGATGGTGTCGAAGCGGCCCGAATGAGTGGCATTGATAGCTATCTGCTTCGCATGGAGCCTGAGTTAGTTTGCGATTCTGACGATCTGGATGCCCTGATGGATGTCGATGCGCTGGTCATTACGCTTCCGGCACGTCGTAGCGGCCCCGGCGATGAGTTCTATTTACAAGCGGTACAAGAGTTAGTGGATAGCGCGCTGGCCCATCGTATTCCCCGCATTATTTTTACCAGCTCAACATCTGTCTATGGCGACGCGCAAGGCACGGTGAAAGAAACTACCCCGCGTAATCCGGTAACCAACAGTGGACGAGTATTAGAAGAACTCGAAGACTGGCTGCACAATTTACCCGGTACTTCGGTCGATATTCTGCGTCTTGCGGGGCTGGTCGGACCGGGACGTCATCCCGGACGCTTCTTTGCCGGAAAAACCGCGCCTGATGGTGAACATGGTGTTAATTTAGTCCATTTAGAAGATGTTATTGGCGCTATCACTCTGTTGTTACAGGCACCTAAAGGCGGACACATCTATAATATATGTGCGCCAGCTCACCCTGCGCGTAATGTTTTCTATCCGCAGATGGCCCGTTTACTGGGGCTGGAGCCTCCGCAGTTCAGAAATAGTCTGGACAGCGGCAAAGGTAAGATTATTGATGGCAGTCGGATTTGTAATGAACTGGGATTTGAATACCAGTATCCCGATCCGCTGGTAATGCCGCTGGAGTAAACGATCACGCCAGCAGGACGCCGCATACACTGCAAGGGGGCGTGTATGAAACCACTGCTGGATGTGTTGATGATCCTCGATGCCTTAGAAAAAGAAGGCAGTTTTGCGGCGGCGTCGGCCAAACTCTATAAGACGCCGTCCGCTCTGAGTTACACCGTTCACAAGCTGGAAAGCGACCTTAATATTCAATTGCTTGATCGTAGCGGTCACCGCGCTAAATTCACCCGTACCGGAAAAATGTTATTAGAGAAAGGGCGGGAAGTTCTGCATACCGTGCGAGAACTGGAAAAGCAGGCGATCAAACTGCATGAAGGCTGGGAAAACGAGCTGGTGATTGGCGTGGACGACACGTTTCCTTTTTCTCTGCTTGCGCCACTGATTGAAGCTTTTTATCAACATCATAGCGTGACGCGCCTGAAGTTTATCAATGGCGTACTCGGTGGTTCCTGGGATGCCCTGACTCAGGGGCGAGCGGATATTATTGTTGGCGCGATGCATGAGCCACCATCTTCCAGTGAGTTTGGTTTTTCACGGTTGGGCGATCTGGAACAAGTCTTTGCGGTCGCGCCTCATCATCCGTTAGCTCTGGAAGAAGAGCCGTTAAACCGTCGTATTATTAAGCGATATCGGGCGATTGTGGTGGGGGATACTGCGCAGGCAGGCGCTTCTACGGCCTCACAACTTCTCGACGAACAAGAAGCCATTACCGTTTTCGATTTTAAAACCAAGCTGGAGCTGCAAATTAGCGGCCTCGGCTGCGGCTATTTACCCCGTTATCTGGCGCAACGGTTTCTCGATAGTGGCGCGTTAATCGAGAAGAAAGTGGTCGCCCAAACTCTCTTTGAACCCGTCTGGATTGGCTGGAATGAACAGACCGCAGGGCTTGCCAGCGGCTGGTGGCGGGATGAAATTTTAGCAAATAGTGCGATCGCCGGTGTTTATGCAAAATCTGATGACGGAAAATCAGCCATTTAAAGAAAAATTATTATGACAAGCCTCTCATTCTCTTGTCATTTCCCCCCCATTTAGGCACAATGCGCCGCTGTCAAAAAATGACTAAAAACCGACGTTTCATCAGCGTCGGTTATTTTTTGCTTCAAACCAATCATTCATACCAAGAGGCCGGGCTTCGTACCGGATAGATATTTACTAAAAATCGACAGTTGTTGTCGCTGAGGAATCCAAAAAAATGGGGCAATTTTTTGCTTACGCGACGGTTATCACCGTAAAGGAGAATGACCATGTCGCATAACGTTACTCCAAACACCTCTCGCGTGGAATTGCGTAAAACGCTTACGTTAGTTCCGGTTGTAATGATGGGTCTTGCCTATATGCAGCCGATGACGCTGTTTGATACTTTTGGTATCGTTTCAGGCCTCACGGATGGTCATGTGCCGACAGCCTATGCGTTCGCATTGATTGCGATCCTGTTTACGGCTCTGAGCTACGGGAAGCTGGTTCGCCGCTATCCTTCTGCTGGCTCTGCATACACTTACGCCCAGAAATCCATTAGCCCGACTGTCGGCTTTATGGTGGGTTGGTCTTCTCTGCTCGACTATCTGTTCGCGCCGATGATCAACATTCTGCTGGCGAAAATCTATTTTGAAGCTCTAGTGCCTTCCATCCCATCGTGGATGTTTGTGGTGGCGCTGGTGGCCTTCATGACCGCCTTTAACCTGCGTAGTCTGAAATCCGTAGCGAACTTCAACACTGTAATCGTCGTGTTGCAGGTAGTGCTGATCGCGGTGATTCTGGGCATGGTTGTTTATGGCGTATTTGAAGGTGAAGGCGCTGGTACTCTGGCGAGCACTCGTCCGTTCTGGTCTGGCGATGCGCATGTTATCCCGATGATTACCGGGGCGACAATCCTGTGCTTCTCCTTTACCGGCTTTGACGGCATCAGCAACCTGTCGGAAGAAACCAAAGATGCAGAGCGCGTGATCCCGCGTGCGATTTTCCTGACCGCGCTGATTGGCGGCATGATCTTCATCTTTGCAACTTACTTCCTGCAGCTGTACTTCCCGGATATCTCTCGCTTTAAAGATCCGGATGCGTCACAGCCTGAAATCATGCTGTACGTTGCGGGTAAAGCGTTCCAGGTTGGCGCGCTGATCTTCTCCACCATTACCGTACTGGCGTCCGGTATGGCGGCGCATGCAGGCGTAGCGCGTCTGATGTACGTAATGGGTCGTGACGGCGTATTCCCGAAAAGCTTCTTCGGTTATGTACACCCGAAATGGCGTACTCCGGCGATGAACATCATCCTGGTTGGCGCGATTGCCCTGCTGGCAATCAACTTCGACCTGGTAATGGCTACAGCGCTGATTAACTTTGGTGCGTTGGTGGCGTTCACCTTCGTTAACCTGTCGGTCATCTCGCAGTTCTGGATCCGTGAGAAGCGTAATAAGACGCTGAAAGATCACTTCCAGTATCTGTTCCTGCCGATGTGTGGTGCGCTGACCGTTGGTGCGCTGTGGGTTAACCTGGAAGAAAGCTCAATGGTTCTGGGTCTGATCTGGGCGGCTATCGGTCTGATTTACCTGGCTTGCGTCACCAAGAGTTTCCGTAACCCGGTTCCGCAGTACGAAGACGTAGCGTAATCATCTTTTGTAATAATAAACCGGAGTCGAATGAATATTTGGCTCCGGTTTTTTTATTCTTTTTTATCGACATCCTCATTAATAACCATTTGTTCTAATTTAGAGAATTTGGTTATTGGTCTGCATTCCACCAGTCATGAATAATTTCCCTATTAACATTCAACTGGTTAATTAATTTATGTTTTCAATGATATTAAGCGGGCTAATTTGTGGTGCTCTGCTGGGATTTGTCATGCAGCGTGGGCGTTTTTGCCTGACAGGTGGTTTTCGCGATATGTATCTCGCGAAAAATAATCGCATGTTTTACGCCTTGCTGATTGCAATTTCGGTACAAAGTGTGGGGGTTTTTGCGTTAATTCAGGCGGGCCTACTGACTTACGAAGCCGGGGCGTTCCCGTGGCTTGGTACTGTTATAGGTGGGTATATCTTTGGGCTGGGAATTGTTCTGGCGGGTGGATGTGCCACCGGGACCTGGTATCGCGCGGGTGAGGGATTGATCGGCAGTTGGATCGCGCTTTTCACTTATATGGTGATGAGTGCGGTGATGCGTTCTCCACATGCCAGTGGTTTAAATCAAACCTTGCAGCACTACAGTACTGAACATAACTCTATTGCTGAGACTTTTCATTTGTCTGTGTGGCCGTTGGTTGCCGTTTTGCTGGTGATAACGCTCTGGGTGGTGATGAAAGAGTTGAAGAAGCCAAAACTCAAAGTCGCGACCTTACCGCCGCGCCGAACCGGGATCGCTCATATTCTGTTTGAAAAACGCTGGCATCCCTTTGTCACTGCTGTACTCATCGGTTTGATTGCGCTTTTAGCCTGGCCCCTGAGTGAAGCAACCGGACGCATGTTTGGGTTAGGAATCACTTCCCCAACGGCCAATATTCTGCAATTTCTGGTCGCGGGTGACGTGAAATACATTAACTGGGGCGTTTTCCTGGTGTTAGGGATCTTCGTGGGGTCATTTATTGCAGCCAAAGCGAGCCGTGAGTTCCGCGTTCGCGCAGCTGATGCACAAACAACATTACGTAGCGGGTTAGGTGGTGTACTGATGGGCTTCGGTGCCAGTATTGCAGGTGGTTGCTCTATCGGTAATGGACTGGTTATGACTGCAATGATGACCTGGCAGGGCTGGATTGGCCTTGTATTTATGATTCTCGGAGTCTGGACTGCGTCCTGGCTTGTGTATGTTCGACCGCAGCGTAAGGCGCGACTGGCAACTGCTGCGGCAAATTAAGTAAGGTGTAAAGATGGCGATTAAAAAGCTGGATGTGGTGACGCAGGTCTGTCCGTTTCCACTCATAGAAGCAAAAGCAGCACTGGCAGAAATGGCCAGCGGCGATGAGTTGGTAATTGAGTTTGATTGCACCCAGGCAACTGAAGCAATCCCACAGTGGGCGGCAGAAGAAGGACATGCCATCACCGATTATCAGCAGATTGGCGATGCAGCGTGGAGCATCACCGTTCAAAAAGCCTGACTCAACATTGTCCTCCGCCGTACCAGCGGCGGAGGCTTCAAATTAGACGATCTCTTCCGCGTACTGCCAAAGCGCTTTTAACAGCGCCACTTTCTCTTTGTCATCGGCATATTGTTGTGCCAGCATCTGCAATTCATCTGCATAACCCTGTAAAAACTCTGGCGTGAAGACCTGGCGGCGGTGCTCCAGCCAGCGTTGCTGCTCGGCATAATCCAGCGTCCCCGGGAAGTTGCGCGCCCGATAATTGAACAACAGCTTTTCAATCCGTTTATCGACAAAAGTGATATCCAGTGCCGGTAAATTACGCGGCTCGGTTTCCAGCACAATTTTCATTGCTGCACGATCGGCGTCACTGAAAAAGCCGTTATAAAGCTGTGCATCCACGTTATCTGAAGGCGTAAACGGTTCGGCTTCCGCGAATATCGCCACCACTTTTTCGCGCACTTGCGGATTTTCACGCAGAATTTTCAGGTTATCGAGGCAATGCTGACGATTAATTCCCAGTCGGTCGGCATCTTCCGGGCGTAGCGTATTCGCCTGGGCCAGCACCGGACATTTATTGATATGCACCAGCTTAACCGGAACGGCGGCGTTATCGCCAAGATCGGTTTTTGCGGTATATAAACGCTCGCGCAATGTGTCGCTATCCAGTTCCAGTAATGGCGAAATGTCTCCTGCCAAATCCACCATAATTACGGCATTGCGATTTTCAGGATGCCACGCCAGCGGTGCCACCCAGCTGGTATTGCCGCGCCATGCTCCAAACATTCCGGAAACGTGCACCAGGGGTTTCATCTGCGGAACATCGATCAACGCCATCAGTTTGTGTTTATTACGATGGGTAAAGAGATAATCAAACAGGCGTGGCTGACGCGTTTTTACCAGCTTTGCCATCGCAATAGTGGCGTACACATCAGCCATCGCATCGTGGGCGTTGCTATGTTCAATACCATTCGCTTTGGTTAAATGCTCAAGGCGAAAGCTCGGTAGACCGTCATCATTTTCAGGCCAGTTTATTCCTTCCGGGCGCAGGGCATAACAGGCACGCATAACATCCAGCAAATCCCAGCGCGAGTTATCATGCTGCCAGCTCCAGGCGTAAGGATCGTAGAAATTACGATAAAAAACGTTGCGTGTGACTTCGTCGTCGAAACGCACATTGTTGTAGCCCAGAATACAGGTCTTCGGTACGGTAAAAAGCGAGTGAATACGGGCGGCAAACGCGGCTTCGTTTTCTCCTTTCGCCCGTGCTTCCTGCGGGGTAATACCGGTAATTAATACGGCTCCAGGCTGGGGTAAATAGTCATCCGCGGGCTTGCAGTAAAAGACTTCGGGTTCGCCGATGACATTGAATTCGCTATCGGTGCGAATGGCTGCGAACTGTGCAGGGCGATCTAACGCGGGGTGCGTGCCAAAGGTTTCGTAATCGTGAAACAAAAAGGTAGATTGTTGCTTACCGTCATTCATCATTAGGTTAAATCCGTTATTTCTGCTGTCTGCCAGAGTATCAAATATCACCGTGCTAATCAGCTTTAGCGCAACAATTTGACAGCGAGTGGCAACAGATCATGTCAGATAAAAATGAGAGAGTAGTCACATTTTCTTGCACTTTATTCCAGCCAGTTCATAAGTATTTCCGTAAAAAGAACAGCTATTTGAAACTCCTGAGGGTTTGCTGTTGAAACGCCGTCTTATTATTGCTGCTTCTTTGTTCGTTTTTAACTTATCGTCTGGTTTTGCGGCGGAAAACATTCCTTTTTCACCTCAGCCTCCACAGATTCATGCCGGGTCCTGGGTACTGATGGATTACACCACCGGTCAGATCCTCACCGCGGGTAATGAGCATCAACAGCGCAATCCCGCCAGCCTGACAAAGCTGATGACGGGTTATGTCGTGGATCGCGCTATCGATAGTCATCGCATTACGCCAGACGATATTGTCACCGTGGGGCGCGATGCGTGGGCGAAAGATAATCCGGTGTTTGTCGGTTCTTCACTGATGTTTTTGAAAGAGGGCGATCGCGTATCGGTACGTGATTTAAGCCGTGGTTTAATTGTGGATTCCGGAAATGACGCTTGTGTTGCTCTGGCTGACTATATTGCCGGTGGGCAACGGCAGTTTGTTGAAATGATGAACAACTATGCCGAGAAGCTGCATCTCAAGGATACGCATTTTGAAACAGTGCATGGTCTGGATGCACCTGGCCAGCATAGCTCGGCTTATGATTTAGCTGTGCTTTCTCGCGCTATCATCCACGGCGAGCCCGAGTTTTATCATATGTACAGTGAGAAAAGTCTCACCTGGAACGGTATCACCCAGCAAAACCGTAACGGGTTGTTGTGGGATAAAACCATGAATGTTGACGGCCTGAAAACGGGTCATACTTCTGGTGCCGGTTTTAACCTCATTGCTTCGGCTGTAGATGGGCAGCGTCGTCTCATTGCAGTGGTAATGGGGGCTGACAGTGCAAAAGGTCGTGAGGAAGAGGCAAGAAAATTACTGCGTTGGGGGCAACAAAACTTTACTACGGTGCAAATTTTGCACCGTGGGAAAAAGGTCGGAACGGAACGCATCTGGTATGGCGATAAAGAAAATATCGACCTGGGAACGGAACAAGAGTTCTGGATGGTGCTACCGAAAGCCGAAATTCCACATATCAAAGCCAAATATACCCTTGATGGTAAAGAGCTCACCGCGCCAATTAGCGCCCATCAGCGGGTAGGGGAAATTGAACTTTACGACCGTGATAAACAGGTGGCGCACTGGCCGCTGGTTACCCTGGAATCTGTCGGGGAAGGCGGCATGTTTTCCCGCCTGAGTGATTATTTCCACCATAAGGCCTGACCTTTCTTTTGCAGCAGACTGGCAGGAGTGCGAGTCTGCTCGCATAATCAACACTCATTCCTTGTGGTTTTAATATTGCAACTATACTGTATATAAAAACAGTATTAATGGAGGCGTCATGAACTACGAGATTAAGCAGGAAGAGAAACGTACCGTTGCAGGTTTCCATCTCGTTGGCCCGTGGGAACAGACGGTAAAGAAAGGCTTTGAGCAGTTGATGATGTGGGTAGATAACAAAAATATTGTGCCGAAGGAGTGGGTTGCTGTCTATTACGACAATCCAGATGAAACACCCGCCGAAAAATTACGCTGCGACACCGTCGTGACGGTGCCGGGTTACTTTACGCTTCCCGAAAACAGTGAGGGCGTCATTCTGACAGAAATTACAGGTGGTCAGTATGCGGTGGCGGTAGCTCGTGTAGTCGGTGATGATTTTGCTAAACCCTGGTATCAGTTCTTTAATAGTCTCTTGCAGGACAGTGCTTATGAAATGTTACCAAAGCCCTGCTTCGAGGTTTACTTGAACAATGGCGCGGAAGATGGGTACTGGGATATCGAAATGTATGTTGCGGTGCAGCCAAAACATCACTAATTCATCTCAGGGCGGTGTGTTGACGCGAAGACCACTCTTTTTTTGAAAGCGAAAAGAGTAAGATGCGCCTTTCAAATTTTTCGCTCCTGCCGGGAAATTACACTGTTCCCGGTATGTCCGTCGGATAACTCAGAGGTGCGCCTTCTGGCCGACAGATGAGTTATGAGCGCTTTTAATCTTCATTACGGAGTTTCTGCGTGCGTGCCGATAAGTCATTAAGCCCGTTTGAAATCCGGGTATACCGCCATTACCGCATTGTGCATGGTACTCGGGTCGCGCTGGCATTCCTGCTCACTTTTCTCATTATCCGCCTGTTTACTATCCCGGAAAGCACCTGGCCGCTGGTCACCATGGTGGTGATTATGGGGCCAATCTCGTTCTGGGGTAACGTTGTCCCTCGCGCCTTCGAACGTATTGGCGGTACGGTGTTGGGTTCGATTTTAGGTCTTATCGCTCTGCAACTGGAGTTAATTTCGTTACCGCTGATGTTAGTCTGGTGCGCGGCGGCGATGTTTCTTTGCGGTTGGCTGGCGCTGGGCAAGAAACCGTATCAAGGATTATTGATTGGGGTGACGCTGGCAATTGTTGTTGGTTCCCCGACAGGTGAAATTGATACGGCGTTATGGCGAAGCGGCGATGTGATCCTCGGCTCTTTACTGGCAATGTTGTTTACCGGTATCTGGCCACAACGGGCGTTCATCCACTGGCGCATTCAACTGGCGAAAAGTCTGACCGAGTATAATCGGGTCTATCAATCTGCATTCTCACCGAACTTACTCGAACGCCCACGTCTGGAAAGCCATCTACAAAAACTCCTGACCGATGCCGTGAAAATGCGTGGGCTGATTGCGCCCGCCAGCAAAGAAACCCGTATTCCAAAATCGATATATGAAGGTATCCAGACCATTAACCGCAATCTGGTTTGTATGCTGGAGTTGCAAATCAATGCGTACTGGGCCACGCGCCCCAGCCATTTCGTGTTATTGAACGCGCAAAAACTTCGTGATACCCAGCACATGATGCAGCAAATACTGCTGAGCCTTGTTCATGCGCTGTACGAAGGTAATCCGCAGCCGGTTTTTGCCAATACGGAAAAATTGAACGATGCTGTGGAAGAGCTGCGTCAGTTGCTCAATAACCACCATGACCTGAAGGTAGTGGAAACACCAATCTATGGTTATGTGTGGCTGAACATGGAAACGGCGCATCAGCTTGAGTTGCTATCGAATCTGATTTGCCGGGCCTTGCGCAAATAATTCCTGAACTTCAGAATCATCTTGCTGCTGCTTCGATTCAGCAAGGATAAAGGGTATGATAGTGAAAAGGGATAAAAGCATTGTCATCTGCGGCAGCTATGAGTAATGTTGGCCCTAACGAATAGCGGTTGCTTAAACGAATCCGACTCTCACATTATCAGGGGTATAAAAATGGAAACTACCAAGCCTTCATTCCAGGACGTACTGGAATTTGTTCGTCTGTTCCGTCGTAAGAACAAACTGCAACGTGAAATTCAGGACGTTGAGAAAAAGATCCGTGACAACCAGAAGCGCGTCCTGCTGCTGGACAACCTGAGCGATTACATCAAGCCGGGGATGAGCGTTGAAGCAATCCAGGGCATCATCGCCAGCATGAAAGGTGACTATGAAGATCGCGTTGACGATTACATCATCAAAAATGCCGAGCTCTCCAAAGAACGCCGCGATATCTCCAAAAAGCTGAAAGCTATGGGCGAAATGAAAAACGGCGAAGCGAAGTAATTCCTGTTTTATTCAATGAGGGTTGCCCGGCAACCCTCATTGCTCATTGATTCTTTTCTGTGTATCAAAGTCATCATTCCCATCTGATAACCTGTCGAAATTAGCGACAGACTTCTTCTATATGCAGCAAGGCAAAAAGTTCTGCAACTCTATTGTTATTAACCGCACTGGTTACTAACACGTTGTGCGCTCCAGCTTCCCGTAACCAACATTTCACCAAAGATATTTGTTCCATGTTGGCTAAATCTGCTTTGGTTACTACTCCAATGACCGGGCGTTAACACGAGGAAGTCTGGCTATTCCACAATGCCATCTTCTTTCGTAATGGATTGAGAATGCTGGATTTTTAATTATATTACGCGCAGTATTAATCGCGTAAATGTTTTGCGGTCAGCAACGGTGGGGGATCCATTGTTCTGTTCAATGAATACCATCATACAATTGAATCAGGAGTCGGTATGATGATTTTGGTGACAGGTGGAGCACGGAGCGGGAAGAGTCGCCACGCAGAGGCGCTTATTGGGGACTCTTCACAGGTTCTGTATATCGCCACCTCGCAAATCCTTGATGATGAGATGGCTGCACGGATAGAACATCATCGGCAAGGCCGTCCGGCGCACTGGCGCACGGTGGAGCGTTGGCAACATGTTGATGAATTAATTCATGCAGACATTAACCCGCATGAAGCTGTGTTGCTGGAATGCGTTACCACAATGGTGACTAATCTGTTGTTTGATTATGGCGGCGATAAAGACCCTGATGAATGGGATTATCAGGCGATGGAACAGGCGATTAATGCTGAGATTCAGTCGTTGATTGCTGCCTGCCAACGTTGCCCCGCAAAGGTTGTATTAGTGACTAACGAAGTGGGAATGGGGATTGTGCCGGAGAGTCGTCTGGCACGACATTTTCGTGATATTGCCGGGCGGGTAAATCAGCAGCTGGCCGCTGCGGCAAATGAAGTATGGTTGGTGGTTTCGGGTATTGGAGTAAAAATCAAATGAGTAAATTATTTTGGGCGATGCTCTCTTTTATTACGCGTCTGCCTGTACCGCGTCGCTGGTCCCAGGGACTGGATTTCGAGCATTATTCTCGCGGTATTATTACTTTTCCTTTAATTGGATTATTGCTTGGCGCGATTAGCGGGCTGGTCTTCATGGTGCTGCAGGCATGGTGTGGCGTACCACTGGCGGCACTGTTTAGCGTACTTGTGCTGGCGCTGATGACCGGGGGATTCCACCTGGACGGCCTCGCCGATACCTGTGATGGCGTATTTTCTGCACGTAGCCGCGATCGCATGTTGGAAATCATGCGTGATAGCCGTTTAGGCACCCACGGCGGTCTGGCATTGATTTTTGTTGTACTGGCAAAGATTCTGGTATTAAGCGAGTTGGCTCTGCGTGGCGAACCGATCCTTGCATCGCTGGCGGCAGCATGTGCGGTCAGCCGCGGGACTGCCGCATTATTGATGTATCGTCATCGTTATGCCCGGGAAGAAGGACTTGGCAATGTGTTCATTGGCAAAATTGATGGGCGACAAACCTGCGTCACACTCGGCTTAGCCGCTATTTTTGCTGCCGTATTATTGCCGGGTATGCATGGTGTGGCTGCTATGGTGGTGACGATGGTGGCGATTTTCATCCTCGGTCAGCTTCTCAAACGTACGCTGGGCGGGCAAACCGGCGATACGCTGGGAGCTGCTATAGAGCTTGGTGAACTGGTCTTCCTGCTGGCACTGCTATAAAGAGACGTGACATGCAAACACTTGCCGATTTACTGAATACGATCCCTGCTATCGATCCTGCCGCTATGTCGCGTGCACAACGGCATATTGACGGGTTACTCAAACCTGTTGGTAGCCTGGGAAGGCTGGAGGCGCTTGCCATACAACTGGCGGGAATGCCGGGGTTGAATGGCATACCGCATGTGGGCAAAAAAGCGGTACTGGTTATGTGTGCCGATCACGGCGTCTGGGAGGAAGGGGTCGCTATTTCCCCAAAAGAAGTGACAGCCATTCAGGCTGAAAATATGACCCGCGGAACAACCGGCGTGTGTGTGCTGGCAGCACAAGCGGGCGCTAACGTCTACGTAATTGATGTTGGTATTGATACTGCTGAGCCTATCCCCGGGCTTATCAACATGCGTGTTGCTCGAGGTAGTGGCAATATTGCTTCAGCTCCGGCAATGAGTCGCCATCAGGCAGAAAAGTTGCTTTTGGACGTCATATGTTATACGCGGGAGCTGGCAAAAAACGGTGTTACGCTGTTTGGTGTAGGTGAACTGGGGATGGCAAACACGACACCGGCAGCGGCAATAGTCAGCACAATCACTGGCCGGGCTCCTGAAGAAGTGGTTGGGATTGGCGCAAACCTGCCGACAGATAAACTGGCTAATAAAATTGATGTTGTGCGCCGGGCGATTACGTTGAATCAACCAAATCCGCAGGATGGCGTTGATGTCCTGGCAAAAGTGGGTGGATTTGATTTGGTCGGAATGGCTGGCGTGATGTTAGGCGCTGCTTCCTGCGGTTTACCCGTGTTGCTGGATGGATTTCTTTCTTATGCTGCCGCGCTCGCAGCCTGCCAGATGTCTCCTGCAATCAAACCGTATCTCATTCCTTCTCACCTGTCGGCAGAAAAAGGGGCGCGTATTGCGCTGTCGCATTTGGGGCTGGAGCCTTATCTCAATATGGAGATGCGTTTAGGTGAGGGGAGTGGCGCAGCTCTGGCGATGCCCATCATCGAAGCTGCCTGTGCGATATATAACAACATGGGCGAACTTGCTGCCAGTAATATTGTTCTACCGGGGAATACGACTTCTGATTTGAACAGTTAAAAACGAAAAGTCTGATAAAAGCTATACTTAACGGATAGCTTTCGCGACTTAGGAAAGGGACATGATGCGTCGTGTAAATATTTTTTGCTCATTTGCTCTACTTTTTGCCAGCCATACTAGCCTGGCGGTAACTTATCCATTACCTCCAGAGGGTAGCCGTTTAGTGGGGCAGTCGTTTACTGTAACTGTTCCTGATCACAATACCCAGCCGCTGGAGACTTTTGCCGCACAATACGGGCAAGGGTTAAGTAACATGCTGGAAGCGAACCCGGGCGCTGATGTTTTTTTGCCGAAGTCTGGCTCGCAACTCACCATTCCGCAGCAACTGATTTTGCCCGCCACTGTTCGTAAAGGGATTGTGGTTAACGTCGCTGAGATGCGTCTTTATTACTACCCACCAGACAGTAATACTGTGGAAGTCTTTCCTATTGGTATCGGCCAGGCTGGGCGAGAAACCCCGCGTAACTGGGTGACTACCGTTGAACGTAAACAAGAAGCTCCAACCTGGACGCCAACGCCGAACACTCGGCGCGAATATGCGAAACGAGGGGAGAGTTTGCCCGCATTTGTTCCTGCGGGCCCCGATAATCCCATGGGGCTGTACGCGATTTATATTGGCAGGTTGTATGCCATCCATGGTACCAATGCCAATTTTGGTATTGGGCTCCGGGTAAGTCAGGGCTGTATTCGTCTGCGCAATGACGATATCAAATATCTGTTTGATAATGTTCCTGTTGGGACGCGTGTGCAAATTATCGACCAGCCAGTAAAATACACCACTGAACCAGATGGCTCGAACTGGCTGGAAGTTCATGAGCCGTTGTCGCGCAATCGTGCAGAATATGAGTCTGACCGAAAAGTGCCATTGCCGGTAACCCCATCTTTGCAGGCGTTTATCAGCGGGCAAGAAGTTGATGTAAATCGCGCAAATGCTGCGTTGCAACGTCGATCGGGAATGCCTGTGCAAATTAGTTCTGGTTCAAGACAGATGTTTTAAGAGCGTTGGTAATTAGAAAGCAAAAAGCCTGCTAGAAAGCAGGCTTTTTTGAATTTGGCTCCTCTGACTGGACTCGAACCAGTGACATACGGATTAACAGTCCGCCGTTCTACCGACTGAACTACAGAGGAATCGTGTGAACGGGGCGCATATTAATGGCAGTGCATGGTGATGTCAAAGGGTGAAATGCATTTTTTTGTTTGTTTGCTGTCAATTTCAACAAAGTGGTGAGCTTTCAATCTTATTGGGTAATGAACCATCGTGGTGCATACCCTCCTTTTATAGGGCAGGGGAACGCGACAGCTGATTAAAGGAGCAAATGACGAATCTATCATAATCTCTTATTTGACAGTTGGTTAGCTTGTACATCAACGCCAAAATAAAACTGGCAAGCATCTTGCAATCTGGTTGTAAGTAATGGCGGCACTTGGGCCGATTCTTAAAAACCGGAGGCAACATGAACTTCAGACGCCTGAAATACTTCGTAAAAATTGTAGATATTGGTAGCCTGACCCAGGCTGCTGAAGTATTGCATATCGCACAACCAGCGCTCAGCCAGCAGGTTGCCACACTGGAAGGTGAGTTAAATCAACAACTTTTGATCCGTACAAAGCGGGGCGTTACGCCAACAGACGCCGGAAAAATTCTCTATACCCATGCGCGGGCCATTTTACGTCAGTGTGAACAGGCCCAACTGGCGGTGCATAACGTTGGTCAGGCATTATCGGGGCAAGTCTCGATTGGCTTTGCACCAGGAACCGCTGCGTCATCCATCACCATGCCCTTATTACAGGCGGTTCGCGCTGAATTTCCGGAGATCGTTATCTATCTTCATGAAAATAGTGGTGCAGTGCTTAACGAAAAATTGATAAATCACCAACTCGATATGGCGGTGATTTATGAGCATTCCCCTGTGGCTGGTGTATCCAGTCAGGCTTTGCTGAAAGAAGATCTTTTTCTGGTAGGAACTCAAGATTGCCCGGGGCAAAGCGTTGATGTGAATGCTATTGCGAAAATGAACCTCTTTCTCCCCAGTGATTACAGTGCTATTAGACTTCGTGTTGATGAGGCTTTTTCCCTACGGCGACTCACGGCAAAAGTTATTGGTGAAATTGAGTCTATTGCCACGCTTACCGCAGCGATTGCCAGCGGCATGGGCGTTGCAGTATTACCCGAATCGGCCGCGCGTTCGTTATGTGGCGCAGTAAATGGGTGGATGTCACGCATTACCACTCCTTCCATGAGTCTCTCTTTGTCATTAAATTTACCCGCCAGAGCGAACTTATCGCCACAGGCACAGGCAGTGAAAGAGTTGTTAATGTCAGTGATTAGTTCTCCAGTGATGGAAAAAAGGCAGTGGCAATTGGTGAGCTAAGTGTTATATCGGGATGGAATAAGATGCGGGTTTTTATTATTTGTTATGCCGGGCATTAGACTTTAACAATAACGGGAAATCTGAACTGCCCGGAGTTTACCGTGAATTTCCAACAACTAAAGATAATCCGCGAGGCTGCACGTCAGGATTACAACCTGACAGAGGTTGCGAATATGCTTTTTACCTCACAGTCAGGCGTCAGCCGTCATATTCGGGAACTGGAGGATGAACTTGGCATCGAAATATTTGTTCGACGGGGTAAGCGACTGCTGGGCATGACTGAACCGGGCAAAGCATTACTGGTCATTGCAGAACGTATTCTGAATGAAGCCAGTAATGTTCGTCGGCTTGCAGACCTGTTTACCAACGATACGTCTGGCGTTCTCACTATTGCAACGACGCATACTCAGGCACGTTATAGCTTGCCAGAGGTCATTAAAGCTTTTCGCGAACTTTTCCCGGAGGTTCGGCTCGAGCTAATCCAGGGGACGCCACAGGAAATTGCGACGTTGTTGCAAAATGGCGAAGCTGATATTGGTATCGCCAGCGAGCGTTTGAGTAATGACCCGCAGCTCGTCGCCTTCCCGTGGTTTCGTTGGCACCATAGTTTGCTTGTTCCACTCGATCATCCCTTAACGCAAATTACACCATTGACGCTGGAATCAATAGCGAAGTGGCCGTTAATCACTTACCGACGGGGGATTACGGGGCGCTCACGTATTGATGACGCATTTGCCCGCAAAGGTTTGCTGGCAGATATTGTATTAAGTGCGCAGGATTCTGATGTCATTAAAACCTATGTTGCTCTTGGGCTTGGGATCGGATTAGTTGCCGAACAATCCAGCGGCGAACAAGAGGAAGAGAATTTAATCCGTCTGGATACGCGGCATCTTTTCGATGCTAATACTGTCTGGTTGGGACTGAAGCGAGGACAACTTCAGCGTAACTATGTCTGGCGCTTTCTGGAACTTTGTAATGCAGGACTGTCAGTTGAGGATATCAAGCGGCAGGTGATGGAAAACAGTGAAGAGGAAATTGATTATCAGATATAGCAAAAAGCCCGCTATAAAAGCGGGCTTTTCAGAAATTTGGCTCCTCTGACTGGACTCGAACCAGTGACATACGGATTAACAGTCCGCCGTTCTACCGACTGAACTACAGAGGAATCGCTGTTGAGGCACATCTTAACGGCGAAAAATCTTTTGTCAAACCCGATTTTTAAATTCCCCAACTGTTTGCCGTTTCTATCAACAGTTTGTTGCATTTGCAGACAATTTGTTGGCGAAAATCTTTGCAGCTTTGCTGATTCTCCCTCATTATTTGAAATGTGGTTTCACTTTCTGCAATTAAGGTCGGCTTTGAATATCTCCTCTGCTTTACGCCAGGTTGTTCACGGCACTCGCTGGCACGCTAAACGCAAGAGCTACAAAGTGTTGTTCTGGCGCGAGATAACCCCGCTTGCTGTTCCTATCTTCATGGAGAATGCCTGTGTCCTGTTGATGGGTGTCCTGAGCACTTTTCTGGTCAGCTGGCTGGGAAAAGATGCGATGGCCGGCGTGGGATTGGCGGACAGCTTCAATATGGTCATTATGGCTTTTTTTGCAGCTATCGATCTTGGTACTACTGTCGTTGTGGCATTTAGTCTCGGTAAGCGGGATCGACGACGAGCGAGGGTGGCGACGCGGCAGTCATTGGTGATCATGACGTTGTTTGCCGTACTGTTGGCAACGCTTATTCATCATTTTGGCGAACAAATTATTGATTTCGTCGCGGGTGATGCCACGACAGAAGTTAAAGCACTGGCGTTGACTTATCTGGAGCTGACGGTACTCAGTTATCCAGCAGCTGCCATCACTTTAATTGGTAGCGGGGCACTTCGTGGTGCAGGGAATACGAAAATACCGCTACTGATTAACGGTAGCCTGAATATTCTTAATATTATTATTAGCGGCATATTGATTTACGGCCTTTTCTCCTGGCCGGGACTGGGATTTGTCGGGGCTGGGTTGGGTTTAACCATTTCTCGTTATATTGGCGCAGTTGCAATTTTGTGGGTGCTGGCGATTGGTTTTAATCCTGCGCTAAGGATTTCGTTAAAGAGCTATTTTAAACCGCTGAATTTTAGCATTATCTGGGAAGTCATGGGGATTGGTATTCCCGCGAGTGTCGAATCAGTGTTATTTACCAGTGGTCGGTTATTAACCCAAATGTTCGTTGCCGGGATGGGGACCAGTGTTATTGCCGGAAATTTTATCGCGTTTTCAATTGCGGCTCTTATCAACTTACCCGGAAGTGCGCTCGGCTCTGCTTCTACGATCATTACAGGCCGAAGGTTGGGGGTAGGGCAGATAGCGCAAGCAGAGATTCAGTTGCGGCATGTGTTCTGGCTGTCCACTCTTGGATTAACGGCCATCGCCTGGCTAACGGCTCCCTTTGCCGGGGTTATGGCATCGTTTTACACCCAGGATCCACAGGTTAAACATGTCGTTGTGATTCTGATTTGGCTAAATGCTTTATTTATGCCTATTTGGTCCGCCTCATGGGTGCTACCCGCTGGATTTAAAGGTGCTCGTGATGCCCGTTACGCCATGTGGGTTTCGATGTTGAGCATGTGGGGTTGTCGGGTTGTCGTCGGTTATGTGCTGGGAATCATGCTTGGCTGGGGTGTGGTTGGTGTCTGGATGGGAATGTTTGCCGACTGGGCTGTGCGGGCCGTGCTGTTTTACTGGCGAATGGTTACTGGACGTTGGCTATGGAAATACCCTCGACCCGAGCCGCAAAAGTGTGAAAAAAAGCCAGTTGTGTCGGAATAAACGACAAAATGCAGATTATTTCAGCAAACGATTTCAAATTTAAAAAACAGGCTTTGACATTGTGGGTGGGCATCGCTAATATTCGCCTCGTTCTCACGATTCCTCTGTAGTTCAGTCGGTAGAACGGCGGACTGTTAATCCGTATGTCACTGGTTCGAGTCCAGTCAGAGGAGCCAAATTTTAGTTTTGAGACATCTCTATGAGTCTCAAAACAGTTAAAAAATAAAAATTATTTTTACCCGGTTACCTTGTAAAAAAGTGACCGGGTTTTTTGATTTCTGTGTTTCGTGCGCTTAATCGAGTCTCACGCTTCAGTGAGCAAGTTGCCCCCCAACAGACATCACGATTCGCAAGGTCAAAAACTCTGTTCCATGAAGTACCGTACAAAGATAAAGAGAAAAATGCCTTATGCGGGATGTAGCTGTCGCGTCTTTATCGGGAAACTATGCGTAATTGTCACTTTGCCTTCTGTAATCAGAAAAAGAAGAACTGGAATTATAATAAATATTATTTCTCTGGGAGCGAGGATTTTTTATAAGAAATATGACGAGTTGAACATTATATTTTTTTATAAGGATTATATGAGATTAAAGAAATCTGCCGTAAAGACAGATTTCTTTAAAATATAATTAGAGATTTGCGACGTTATGATAAACTTTTTGTACATCGTCGTCATCTTCAAGGGCATCAACAAGCCCTTCAAAGATTTCTAAATCTTCTGGGGATAGCTCAACTTCAGATTGAGCAATCATTTCTAATTCTGTTGTTGAGAACTCAGTGATTCCAGCTGCTTTTAGAGCCGCGATTCCTTTATGAAGGTCAGTAGGTTCAGTATAAATAACAATGTTACCTTCTTCTTCAGTCACATCACGAACATCAACTTCAGCTTCAAGTAAAATTTCAAAAATATGGTCAGGGTCTGTCCCTTTAAATACAATCACACCCGTATTGTCAAACATATAGCTGACAGAACCTGCCGCTCCGATATTGCCGCCTTTTTTATTGAAAATTGTGCGAACGTTAGCAATCGTACGGTTAACATTTGAAGTCAATGTCTCAGCGATAATCATTGAGCCATTAGGACCAAAGCCTTCATAACGTCCCTGCACGAACGTTTCATCTCCGCCGCCTTTGGCTTTATCAATTGCTTTATCAATAACGTGCTTTGGAACTTGTGCCTGCTTTGCACGTTCAATAACGAATTTTAAAGATGTGTTTAATTCTGGATCGGGTTCACCTTGTTTGGCAGCAGCATAGATTTCTACACCGAATTTTGCATAAATTTTAGACGTTGCACCGTCTTTAGCCGTTTTTTTAGCAACAATATTGGCCCATTTACGTCCCACTGGAATGATCTCCTCGAAAATTTATTTACATTACTGGTAAATCGTTAACATGTGTTAATTCGGCATATTATATCATAACAGGAAAAATCTCGTCTATTAGAAATAAAAATATTCTAAAGCCATAATCTTATATTTAATTTTATAAAAACTTATATTGTTGGCGGGATTTTTTATAATTGTGTTTTGAAAGCATACTTGCTTTTAATATGTGGAAATCATTAAGACGATAATTAAACTCGTATCCGCCCAAGGAAGCAAACAGCCCACGATTATTGCAGGCTATTTGCCAGGTGTCTTACTTACTCCTTCACATCTATTTCTGATAAGAAGGTTCAGAACTTATTATCGGAACGGCGGCTCATTAAAGGTTCGTAATTTACGCGAATGCAGTCGGTCGCCTTCTGCGCGCAGCAAATCGATCGCCCGAATGCCAATTTGCAGATGTTCGGAAATAGCGCCTTCATAAAAACGGTTAGCCTGGCCGGGAAGTTTAATCTCGCCATGCAACGGTTTATCTGAAACACACAGTAGTGTCCCGTATGGCACGCGGAAACGATATCCTTGCGCGGCAATGGTTGCACTTTCCATATCAATTGCTACGGCCCGGCTTAAGTTAAAACGAAGTGCAGAAGCTGAGTAACGTAATTCCCAGTTCCTGTCATCTGTGGTTACCACAGTACCAGTACGTAGCCGCTGTTTGACTTCCTCACCGGGCCTGCCGCTCACCAGCTTGGTGGCGTCATAAAGCGCACGTTGCACTTCAGCAATGCTCGGAATAGGAATATCGGGCGGCAGAACCGCATCAAGAACGTGGTCATCGCGTAAATAAGCGTGTGCAAGTACATAATCGCCAATGGCCTGACTTTCACGTAATCCGCCACAGTGACCAATCATCAACCAGACATCCGGGCGTAGCACTGCCAGATGATCGCAGATGGTTTTAGCATTTGACGGTCCCACGCCAATATTCACCAGAGTAATACCCTGACCATCGGCGGTAATTAAATGCCATGCTGGCATCTGATGTTTTTTCCATGCAAGGTCGGAAATGGCTTCTTCTGGCGCTTCGGTTTCGGCGGTGATCCAGTTCCCGCCAGCACAAGAAAGGGCAATGTAGGGACTATCAGGATCGAGGATCTGGCTGCATCCCCAACGAACGAATTCATCCACATAACGTGTGTAGTTGGTAAACAAGACGAACGGCTGAAAATGTTCAACTGGCGTACCGGTATAATGGCGCAACCGCGCGAGGGAAAAATCGACGCGGCGCGCATCAAAATGCGATAGCGGGGAGAATTCAGTTGGATGATAAATGCCGTCTGCAGTTTCATCGCCAATTTGCGCCAGTTCTGTTGTCGGGAAGTAGCGAGTTAACCCAGCGCTCATTGAGCGATCAAGTGTCAATTCAGAGCCATCGATGACATAAGGATAGGGGATTTCATGCTGCGAGGGTTGCACTGAGATATGCGCACCATAATCCTGATACAGCAACGTAAGTTGTTCATTAAGATACGAACGAAAGAGAGTAGGGCGAGTAATCGTGGTGGTGTAGCTGCCTGCGTGGGTAAAGCGACCAAATGCGCGCGTTTTGGGGGGATTGGTTGTGCTACCGTCCCAGGTTACGGTCAGTGATGGATAGACAAAAAGACCTTGTTTGCGGGCGTTTTCATCAGGTAATTCGCCACTTGTAATATAGTTGCCAATGGCGTTGCGTAATGCGACTACAGATTGCTCATACAGCGCGTCGAGTTTATCCAGTGCCTGAGCTGGGGTCAGACCGGAGCCCTTATTATTCATGTGTGTCTCCTGTTCCATACAATTACCGCACATCCGATAGTATGTCACAGAAATGTGAAACAAAAGTGTAAGGCGAAGATCGGATGATCTTCGCCAGGCTATCAAGCGCGTTGACTGTCTTTCATCAACAAAGCGGTCATTGCGGAAATCAGGCATCCAGCCAGCAAATAAATGGCGACGCTATGCCAGTTCCCGGCAAAGTAAGTGATGAGTGCAGCGGCAATAAAAGGTGTAAATCCACCGCCAACCACACTGGCAACCTGATAACCGACTCCAGCGCCACTATAGCGATAACTGGCACCAAACATTTCGGTAAACATCGGTTGTTGCACACACACCACCATGTCATGCGCAATGTTTGCCAGCATTATGGAGAAGAAAACTATCCAGAAAATGGATTGTGCTTCAAGCGCCATAAAGAAAGGAAATGCGCTCAACGTTCCGATTAACGCGCCTGTGATATAAACCCTGCGGCGACCAAAACGATCGGCAAGCCAGGCAAAACAGGGAATTGTCAGGCAGCTTAATCCACCTACCAGCAAACCAATATTGAGGAAAAGTTCGCGCGGTAACCCCATATTCTGGGTTGAATAATTAAGTGCGAAGGCGGTAACGATGTACATCGTCAGCAACTCGCACAGTCGTAGCGCAATAATCTTCAGGAAAGCACCAGGATGCCGTAATAGTGCTTCGATAACCGGAATGCGTTTTTTCGCGGCCGCTTGATTATGTTGCTGTTGTTCAAATTCCGCGGACTCCTCCATGCCATTACGCACCCACAATGCTCCCAGTACCAGTACGATGCTAAACAGGAAAGGAATGCGCCAGCCCCAGCTTAAAAACTGTTCGTCAGTCGTCATCATACTGATCAATGAAACCAGTCCAGTTGAAAGCAGTAAACCTACACCGTAGCCAACTTGTACACCGCTACTGTAAAAGGCTTTTTTATTTTTTGGTGCACTTTCAACGGAAAGCAACGCCGCGCCTCCCCATTCGCCGCCGACGGCAAATCCCTGAATGGCACGCAGCGTCACCAGTAAAATAGGTGCCCACCACCCAATGGTCGAGAATGAAGGAAGAATACCAATCAAGGCTGTCGCGATGCCCATCATCCAGACGGTCAGCATTAACATGCGCTTACGTCCCAGTCGGTCGCCAAAGTGACCGAAAATGACACCGCCGAGCGGACGGAAAAGGAATCCGACGCCAAAGGTAGCAAATGCGGCGAGCGTTCCCATCGCCGGGCTTACTTGCGGGAAAAACTCGCGATTAAACACCAGTGCGGCGGTGATGCCATAGAGTAAAAAATCATACCAGTCGACGACGGCACCAGCGAAGCTGCCTAACGCAGCTCGTCGGGCGCGACTTAACGAAAGCGTCCCTTCATCGGGACGAGTGGAGATGAGCGTGGAGTCCATAATGATCCTGTTTGTACTGTCTTTTTATAATTAGTATGGAAAAGGTAACTCACATTGCCGTCGATCTATAAACGAACCTTATGAGACTACCTCGACAGAGCGCATCTGCAAATGATTTTATGGCTGATTAGCGGCAACATGAAAAATTCGATGGAAGATGAAAGCGCAGGAGTTGCTGGTGTTGTTTAAGGATTAAGCAGAGGACCCACAGGTTAGAGATATGAAACATAAAAGTCCGCATATGCACAAAATGGCACCCTGATGAGTCTGATAGACTGCATTGCATTATAACCAGTAGGGAGGCGAGGTTAGGTATGTTTTTAGCATCATTGTTGAGACGTATTGCATTTAGTTACTACGATTATAAAGCTTATAATTTCAATATTGAAAAAACAGACTTTGTTGTCATCCATATTCCCGACCAGATTGGCGATGCTATGGCCATCTTTCCTGTTATTCGGGCGCTTGAATTGCATAAAATTAAGCATCTTTTAATTGTTACGTCGACAATTAATTTAGAAGTGTTTAATGCACTTAAACTTGAAAAGACTAAATTAACATTAGTCACAATGACTATGCAGGATCACGCAACATTAAAAGAAATAAAAGATTTAGCAAAGAACATAACACAGCAATACGGTACGCCGGATCTTTGTATAGAGGCGATGCGTAAAAAGAACCTGAAAACGATGATATTTATCAGTCAGTTGAAAGCAAAAACGAATTTTCAGGTTGTTGGTTTAACCATGAAGTGCTACTCCCCTTTGTGCAAGAACGCGTCCCGGATGGATCAGAATCTCCGGGCTCCTGTACCCATGACATGGGCATTTATGATGCGTGAGGCGGGTTTTCCAGCAGTCAGGCCAATATATGAATTGCCACTAAGTGAGGATGTACTCGATGAGGTGCGCGAGGAAATGCGATCGTTAGGATCTTACATTGCGCTTAATTTAGAAGGTAGCTCGCAGGAACGTACATTTTCATTATCGATTGCAGAAAATCTAATAGCAAATATTCAAAGTGAAACAGATATACCAATAGTGATCGTTCATGGACCAAAAGGGGAAGATAAAGCCAGGGTATTAGTGGATTGTTATAATAATGTCTACCGTTTATCCTTATCACCCTCGATTAAACGTTCAGCAGCAATCATAAAAGATGCTTATATCGCAATAACTCCTGACACCTCAATATTACATATGGCAAGTGCCTATAATACTCCCGTTGTTGCAATTTATGCTGATTACAAAACGCGATGGCCCGCAATGGCCGATGTTTCGGAGTCAGTCGTCGTTGGGCAAAAAATTGACAATATAAGTCTGGATGAATTCGCAAAGGCATTAAAAAGTGTTTTGGCGAGAATATGAGACAGTACTTATGCATAGTAATGCCGATCTGTTATGAACGGCGGTGTCATCAATACTCTGAGGCTGGTCAATCATCACAGAAAACCAGCCTTTGGATCAAAGCTGTACTCACCGGATACGATCATAGTCACATCGAACGCGATTCTTGCGGTGCAGCAGTTTTATTTATTCATTTTCTGTGAGAGAAGGGCAAGCTCTATAGAGGGAATGTAAAAAAGAGTGCTCCGAATGGAGCACTCTTTAAGAAATTATAACGGAAAATCACAGGTTTTTATAACATGTCGCATAAGCAAACCCAAGCTTTTCAAATACGCTTTGATCACCTGTTGCCAGGGAAACTACGTATTGTTCGCTTGAGTTTGCGGGACTAGATGACCAATACATATTTGATTGAAAACCAGCGTCAGTCGTGTAATGCCCCATATCTCCCCATTCACTGTACAGTGACCCGATGCCTCGGGAACGACTATGGTTTAAATGATCTGCACGGGGAAGTGTGTAGCCATTGCTACTGCAAAAATTTTCAGCAAGGCTGTATATCATGAAAGCATCGCCGGAGTTCACCCACCAACTCTTCACACGGATTTCGTATACATAGCTAGGGCCTCCTGATTTTGGCGTCGCCGTAATCCTTTCCCAATTGCTGCCGACATTTTTAAATGTCACTTTACCGGTAGCATCAACATCGACCCAGGAGGCAGAGCTTGAAAACTCATAATCAGCCGCCGTTTTTCCTGGGGCAAAGTTGTCATTATTCAACTGATAATACGCCCCGGTGAACCCCTGCGAAGGGAATGTAGTTGTCGGTAGGTCAGTACCATTGACTGATACTGTACCGCTCATTATTTTGTCTTCTGCGCGAGTGAATTGTATTGTGGTACTCAGACCAGCTTGATGAACACCATTCAATACAGGGATCAGCGTTGCGATACCCTCTCCGCCGCCTGTAACAGTGGCTTTGTAATCACCGTTGATATTTAGACTGTAATCAATTGCGCTAATTTTTATATAGGGCACGTTAGTACCTGATTGCACAAATTCCATCCCTTCAGAAACTTTGATCGGATTGCCTGATATATCGTGCAGAACAAGACGTAATTCAGCACTATCGGTATAGTCCCCTTTCAGTGATGACCGATTGCTCTTAAGGACGGACTGCGAGGTGTCTGCCGGGCCAGCCACCAGCGTTATATCTACTGTTTGCATTCCACCAGCGGTCGTGACTGCGCTTACCGTGACGCTACCTGTCATCGCTCCTTTCACGCTTGTTGTCGCGATTCCGTTTTGATCGGTCACCGCTGTTAATGACGTTAATGTGGCAGAGCCGCTTTTTAAGGCGAAGTACACAGTGAGACCTTCGATCAGGTTACCACTGCCATCCTCAACCGTTGTCTTTAAGGTACTTAAATCAGTGTTGGTGGCGGCGATAGTCGATGGATCAGCGATAAAGCTAGCAACATGGGCGGTGCTTGAGTTGCCAGTGACTTTCACGGTTGTCTGTGTCTGTATTGTTACGCCGTTATGGAACGATGCAGTCACCGTATATGTACCGACTTTATTGCTGGTCAGAACGACTGGAGCCTGACCTGAAGAGTTAGTTCTCACTTTTCCGCCACTTAACGTCGCCCCTTCTGGCGTTACGCTAAAGTTGATGACCTGACCCTCCACTGGAGTGCCATTTGCAGAGGTTAGCGTTGCCGTCAGAGTAGCACCTGTAGGGGCATAGACACCGATAAGCGGACTGGACGCCGTGAGTGTCAGTTTTTCATCAATAGCCTCCAGTTGTTTCTCAAGTGAGGCTCCATTCGCCAGGGATGCTTTCACCATATACGAACCGTTTCTTTCGGGCGTCATGGTGACCTCGGCTACACCCTGCGTATTAGTAGAAACCGTATTCTGGCTAATGATCATTTGCGAGGATGGCTCTGCACTGAATGTCACGGGTTGATGCGCAACCGGGTTGCCAAACTGGTCGTTAACGTGAGCTTTAACTGCTACGTCTTGTGCGACCATTACCTGACCTTCAGGTATCTCCAGACTGGTAATCGTCGCAGAATTAACATCTGCACTGGCATTCAGTAATCGCGAGATGACTTCAGTAGGTTTATCTGCCAGAGAGGCTGAAACTGTTTTCAGTCCGACCTCGGTGCTTGTCACAAGAATTTCAGCGAAACCCCGATCATCAGTTTCAACGCTGGTGCTGCTTAGCGTGACGGAGGTTCCGCGGAAATTAACTTTTATGCCTTCTACCGGGTTGCCGTTAGCGTCAGTGACGCTTGCAGTCATGGTCGCGCCCTCAGTCGTGCTGACGACGAATGAGTATACAGAGGTTAAGGAGGCTAGTTTTGCGGTACCAGCATCGGCAATCAACGTCACCTGTTTCGTATCACTGACACCATAATTGTTCACGCTAACTGTCACGGGGTAGGTGCCGGATTTTGTACCGCTCAGTGTAACTTCAGCCTTGCCGTTGATGTCAGTAATGGCGGAACCGCCTTGTCCGAGAGTAAAGCTTGCGCTCACATCTGCCGGTAGCGTGAATGTCACCGCCTCATTGGCTAACGGGTTGCCGTTTCCATCAGTCACTGTTGCCTGCAGCCTGGTCATCCCGACGTTATTAGCGATAAAATTGTCCTCGGTAACGTTAAGATTAACCTGCGCAGTGAGCGTATCCGCAATAAAGTTCACCACCAACTGCTCACTCTTACCGCCAGTCATCGATGCTGTAACAGTATGAGCGCCTGCTTTTGTACCTTTCAGCGTGACTTTCGCTTTGCCTTCAGCATCAGTAATCGCTTTACCGCCATCGCTCAGCGTGAAGTTCGCCTTCACATCTTCCGGCAGAGTAAATGTTACTTCAGTGTTGGCTATCGCATTGCCCTCTGTATCAGCGACTGTTGCTGTTAGTGTCGTGAGATCGTTATTGTCGGCAATCACCGGATCCTTCGAGGCTGCCAGCGTGATTTCGGCATTCGCGACGTTCGGCACATAGGTCACTGTTTGTTGCATCGAATCGCCATTTTCGAGGGTTGCCGTCACTTGATAAACCCCGGCTTTTGTAGCGGTAAAGCTTGTGTAAAAATTGCCGTCGTGGTTGGTAGTATATATAGCGTTATTACTGGGGGTCACGCCTTCACTTGGTGATACTCTGAGGGTTACCTCCTGCTGGGGTACTCCGTTGCCGTAATTATCCTTCACCTCAATATACAGATTGGTAGTGTCGCCTGAGGAGACTGTATCAAAAAGTGCCTGTAGCAAGGTGAGATGTGCCGTAGACGCATCAGCGTTGACATTAATTGATGTGCTAAGCGTGGAGCTACCATTTTCCAGACTGGCCTCAACGGTATCCGGTCTCGCTCCTGATTCTATCGAGGAGCGGGTATTGGTATAAGTGACGGTAGCCTTACCCTGTTCGTTCGTCACGGCTTGACCGCCGTTCGTCATTTCGGCTGTCGCTGCGTTGCTGGTGAAGTTCACAGTCACACCTTTCACCGGAAAGCCATTATTATCAACGACTGTGGCGGTGATGACGCTGCCGGAGCTGTTCTGCGGGGTACCGGCGATTATGCTGTCTGGGACAGGCGTCAACTCGATAATTTTTGCCGCCGCTGTGTCGCCAATAAAATGCACAGTTTTGTTGTCGCTGGCACCATTATTAGCCAGTGATGCAGTGACCGTCTGCTCACCAAAGGCAACGCCTGCGAGAGTGGCCTGCGCGATGCCAGACTCATTGGTATTACTTACTCCCGGGGTCAGGGTGAGTCCTGAAGAGGCTGAGCTGAATGTTACCGGAAGATTATTCACCTCATTGTCGAACTGATCTTTAACCGTTGCAGTTAGCGTTGCGTTATCGACGCCATTACCTGTGATCTCATCTTTTGACATCTGCAGGACAACCTGAGCCGAGGTTTTGTCCGCCACAAATGTTACCGGCTGCGAATCACTGGTATTGTTATTACCCAGCGTTGCGGTAACCGTATGCGTACCCGCTTTTTTACCTTTGAGCGTGACATGCGCTTCCCCATTGGCTTGGGTGATGGCAATGCCGTTATTTTCGAGGGTAAAGTTTGCCGCAACGTCCTGTGGCATGGTGAAGGTCACCGTTATTCCCGCCACCGGATGATTCGACGGATCTTTCACTGTTGCTGTCAGAGTCGTCTCATCCACGCCATTCCCAATGATTTCCGCTTTCGATGTTTGCAGAACGACAACCGCTCTGTCTTTATCGGCCACAAACGTCATTGGCTGTGTATCGCTGACATTGCTGTTAGCCCGACGAGCCGTGATCATATGCGTGCCCGCTAACGTGCCGGTCAGGGAGGCGATTGCAGTCCCGTTGCTATCCGTCATGCCTTTTCCGCTGTTGCTAATCGAGAACCGACATGCGACGTCGTTTGGCACAGAGAAGGTGATTTCTTTATCTTTTAATGGGTTGCCATTTTTATCCTGCAAGGTTGCAGTCATATGTAGCGGAGCTGTGTTGGTGACGGTGATATCACCTGAAGGCACACTGAGGGTCAGGGCAGCAGTACTTTGATCACCGATAAAAATCACCTGTTGATTAGCCTGAGAACCAGAGCTCACAGAGGCCGTAACCCTATAATCACCATTTTTCAAACTGGTCAGCGTAGCTGTGGCGATCCCGTCGTGGCTATTCACTTCTGTTTGGCTCAGTTTCGCCTCTGCTGAATTAACATTGAAAGTGACCTTGACGTCATTGAGCAGGTTGCCTTTTGCATCCCGGACTGTCGCGGTCATTGTGGCGCTATCATTGCCGTCAGCGACCACTTCATTTTTCGACTTCTGCAGCTCAACCTGCGCGGTACTCGAGTCGCCGACAAAACTGACGATTAACGTTTGTTTCACGCCATTTTCAAGGGTGACTTCAACCGTGTTGTCTTCCTGCTTACTACTTTTCAGATCAAAAGTCGCCAGACCATTAACATCCGTTTTTGCGGTGTTTTGATTGTTAAAGCAAGTTGCCGACCCGCTTAATACCGCAAACGTGACGGTATGATCATTGATTGGGTTGCTTCCTTCATCAGCGACATTGACCGAGACGGTGTTTGCTGCATTCTCATTGGCGAGCACACCATTATTGCTGGCAGATAATGTCGCAATTTTTGCTGACTGCGGGTTGGCGTCGATGATAAAACCAGCGGTATGCAAATCTTCATTCCAGTTTTGCATTAATAGCTTCGCAGTAAGCCCACTGCCTTTGGTATAGGCGGTATAGGTTGCCTTATAGACGCCATCTGCGGTTTCTTTCCAGTCTGTAGTGACACCAGGTTTCACGTTGTCGATGCTGACTGCGTTATTCAGTTGCTGTTTTTGCTCCTTAACAGGTTTGTCATTTTCATCTCTCAGTTCTACCGTCACCTCGATAGGATTGCCGGAGAGATAACGGTCTTTATCAATTTTAATTGACGAGTGAGTTCGGGATGACGAAATAGAAATGATATTCACCACGGCGGGGGCTTTAGCCGCATCCACACCATTCAGCTGTGGCATCAGCGTCAGCGTGCCAGACATCGCTCCTGTGGTCAGGATCTGGGTATAGCTTCCGTCACCATTATCTTTCCATTCAGAAAGGGTGATGTCCTGAACTCCTTCGTGACGCGTCGAAAGCACCAGCCCGATAACAGGATTACCTGCTGCATCATGAGCAATAAAAGTCAGTGTGGCGGTTGAATGGGAATCCGCGCTCAATGTTTGGGTACTTAACGATACCGAGGAATCTTTCTGGCTTAGCGTAGGTGCCTGAACGACCACCATGCTTTGTTCACGATTCGACAAATTGCCTTTGACATCTTCAGCGGTGACTTCAATCGGCCAGGTGTTATCGGTTTCTGGCGTACTGGTGAACCGGTAACCCGGCAGGGTAACCAGAATATCTTTACCCGTTGTGACCACTTTGCCACCGGCAGCTTCCAGTGCGGTGGCTTCGACGTTATAGCCTTTCAGGGCATATTTGGTTTGTAGCGACGAAACCAGTGATTTCACTTCTCCTGACTTCCCTGTCACGGGGTCTGTCAGGGTCAGGCGGACCAGTTCTTTTTTGCGATATTCCAGAACGATGTTGTTGTTGCGATCCACCAGATCATAACGGCTGCCTGCAAGGCTACGCCGTGCAGCGACTTCATTCGGGTCAAGCTGTTTCTGCATTGCGCTGCCAGGTTGCCAGGTAAAATCGACGGCAAAACGGGTGTCATTTTCGCCCTGTTTACCCTGGCGTTGCTCCGCGCTGAAGGTCATTAGCGGGAAGGGGGTATAGTTAAGTCCAGCGGTTATGGCATGAGGATTACTTTGCCGATCGTCTTTATCGAACAGGGCCACTTCATCGCCATAATCCTGTTCATAGACCAGTTTACCGCCAAGGTGCGGCCAGGCGGGTAGCCAGCCTTCTGCGCGTACATCCCAGCCATTGGCCGGGCGTGCTTCATAATCGTTGTCCAGTTCAGGTGCGCTGCGCCAGTTGGTCAGTCGCAAATAGCCGTTACTGCTTAATTTTAGATAGTCGCGCCAGTACTCCGCGCCAATGCCGGCGCGGGAGTGGTAACGGCTAAGATCGTGGTCGAAAAAGAAGTTGATGCCCGACATCCATGTGGGAGTGAAATGACGCCAACCTAAGCCGTTGTTAATCTGTGTACGCTCGTCAGTACGATGGAGAGTATGCTGACTGAAAAAGAGATTATCAGGCGTTTCATACCACGGATGGAGAAAATCGAACTGGGAGTTCTTCAGGCTAAAATCTTCATCCACGCCCAGCGTGATTCTTGCGGTACCGAAGCGGCTTAACCAGTCTATCATTGCGCCTGAAGCCTGAGAAGAGGCCCATCCACGCGCCATATTTGCCGCTTGCTCGCTGTTCATATCCTCGGCGAGCAGAGACCCGATTTGCTGTGAAGTACTGGCTATCTGTTGCTCAAGGTTGCCGCTGCTATTACCCGGTGGCGGGGTTAAATTATTTTCACTAACTTGTGCCGGGACATCCAGTTCATCACCCTGGCGGACATTATCAAAACCTCGAGCAAACGTACGAAACTGGTTGAGTTTGCGTAACTCAGCCACCGAAATACCGAAACGTTCGGCAACGCTTTGGGCCGATTTCCAGCGCTCCAAGGGTGTAGGGCACCGTATTGGCATTTGCAATGGCGAGTTGTGCAGGAACTGGTTGTTGGGTTGCGGCGTTTACCACACCTTGTGCTGCCGCAGCCATAGGGAACGCAAGTTGAGTTATCAGGCAGATACCCGCAGTTAAGCGGCGTAGTTTAATTCCCATCCCGCATAAGATTTGTCGGTCATTTATTTCTTCTCCACTTCTCTTCTTCGTAGCCATGCTTACCTTCCCTGAACGAGCTAACATACATGCGCCCTTTCTAGCACAGCGAAAAAATGTAAATCCTGATAGCAATATGATTGAAAATTAATAACTTTTCGTTAGGCAGTTTTGGGTGTGAGTTGCAAGAGGGGAGACTACTGAATAACTCAAGTTTTATAATCGAGGGGAAAATGGTGATGGCGTTCATAGCAAAACGCCCTCAACCATAAAGGTCGAGGGCGCTTAAGATGTTAAAAACCCGCTATCCGTTAATAAACAATGTTCAACTAAGGTTAGTGACATTGCGCTAAAAAAGCGAATTTTTAGAATTTGGCTCCTCTGACTGGATGCGGATTTTACTATAATTAATTGAATATAAATGGTTTTTATTAATAAATTTAAAATGAGGCCCTCAGAAAGGCCCCTGGGATATTTTTGCTTGAAAAGATGATGTATATCACATTTTCAGAGACTGTTACCTGGAGATCTTAAAACCAACGAGAGGTCATCATTCCTGACGTATAACGGGAATGCACCAGACATACAGAAACAGAAAGTTGCCCCAGCTTTGATATGGCTGTCTTCACTACATCCTGTCGCTGCAAAAGTCCATGATTGCGCCAGATTCTGTTGGAATACATCAATCTGAGCCAGAGGTGGCCCTTTGGGTTGGTTGTAACCCTTTCTGGTCAGGTGCTGTTACCTTTAGCCCTTTTCCTTTTGACCGTCGGCTATGTGCCAGGTATAGGTATTCGCATCCTGAGAGTTACCCTTTCAAGGGATTCAGGGTCAGGGTATGTGCTTACTGATTACGGATATAGTGCCAGAATCATGTGATTTGATGATTGTATTAGCGTCAATGATATAAGACTGTGACGCCATAAGCTTTGGCGTTAGCAATTGCCGCTTTGTTTTCGAACCTGTAAGTGCAGGGAGGTAAAGAAATCCGTTACAGTCAGTACTTCTATGTGAGCTGATCATTAGGTGCAACACGGTTGAACCTTGTGGATTTCGGTAAGCTCACAGCATGTACCTGCTTCGGAGTTGATCGAGCGAACGATTTGATAGACTTTGGGGCTGACCTAAATTAAATTAGTAAGAAAATCAATAGTGATTCGAGTCATCTCTACCGGAAGGATGGACTTATCAATGGAAAGTAATATTTTAGGTCATGCTCAAAGAGAAACATCAGGAGCAACCACATTCGGAAAATATGACTTCCAATATCATTGGGCGTTATGCAGAATAATTGAAAAGCATAAAGAAAATTCTGACTATGCATTATTAATTGAATATCATGAGGATGTTGTTATAGCAGACTCATTATATGGAAGTTCAGCAAATTTTGAATTCTTCCAGGTAAAGAACACTGGAAATCCTTTCACTTCTGACGCTTTAACTAAACGAGAAAAAGGAGCTAAGGGACCGAAGAACTCCATTCTAGGTAAGTTATTAAGCTCATGCATTGGTACTGATTATGAAGATCGTATTACGGAAATAGGTCTTGTATCTTCAAGTGGCTTCTCATTTGATCAAAAAGATAATAGATTAAAATTAGACATTATAACTTCAGGTGATCTTAGCGTAGAATGTCTCTCGGGGCTAACTGAGAAATTAAAAGCTGAACTTGGGATAGTTATTTTTCCAGAAAATCTAAAATTTATCGTCCCCAAAATAAAGCTTGAGAATCAAGAAGAATTTGTCATTGCCAGATTTGCTGAATTAGTTAATGATATATTCCCAAATAGTCATTGCAATGCCGTTAATATTTATAGGGCAGTCATCGATGAGATTCATCGCAAAGGACGTAATACTTACGACTTTACTGTTTGGGAAAAAATGGTAGAGGATAAGTCTCTCACATCTCATAAGGTTAAGGATGTCATAGCAGTTAATACAACAAGCCCAAAATTTGAAGACTTTGAGAGAGACTTTGAATATTTAGCCAAAAACGATATGAAATGGAACACGCTAACTTATCGAAAGATTAATAAAAAAATAAAGCAACTTTTCTTACGTCGAGTCGGACACGCTTCAGCTTTTGACATTAATATAATGAGAATAGCTCAACAGGCACTCAGTAGCGTTCCAGAAGAAGAGTTTACAGAAACCAGTGATTACATTGAGTCAGCTATTGTGGAAGCTAAAAAACTGAACATTGAAAGTCAAATCCCTGAACATGACGATATACTTTGTGAAATAATCTATTGTTTTTTAAAGGTGATGCATGAATAACACAAGAAACCCAAAAGATCACTATAAATTATTAATTCGAAACTTAAGGAACAAGAAAAATGAGAAACTTGACATTTCAACGATTAGTTCTGATATCAGATTCGAAAAGACTTGCGAATCAGTTCACGTTTCCGAAAAGATTGAATCTAATTACAGGAAGAGATAATAGTATAGGCAAGTCCACTCTAGCCAAGAACTTATTGTGGTCTCTAGGATGTGATCCTGTTATGGATGAGGAATGGAAATCAAATGATATTAAAGCGATATTATATTTCACTATAAATAACAAAGAATATTTTACTTGTCGAGGAAGCCACTCAATAATTTTGGGAGCTATAGGTGGTGAAGCGAGAAGATACACTCATATAACTGGTGATTATTCAAAAGACCTATCTGAGCTTGTTGATTTTAAAATGAAGCTTCCTAATCGTAATGATGGAAACTTAGATACTCCTCCTCCAGCATATTACTTTTTACCATTCTATATCGATCAGATAAAAAGCTGGAGTTCACCTTGGGATTCATTTGAAAACTTAGGTCAATATGCCAACTGGAAAAAACCGTTAATCAAGTATTTTACTGGTTATCTGAAACCAGAACATTTTGACATTGAAGAAAATATTTATGAATACAATGAGTTCAAGAAGGAATCAGCTGCAAAAATAGAGAAATTCCAAAGCGCTGTTGAAATTATAGTTGATAATTCAGCTGATTCCCCAATAGCATTAGACAATGAGAATTTCAGTAGAATCCAAGAAGAGATAAACACTGAGCTTCTCGAATTGATCGACTATCAAACGAGGCTTTATGATGCTCAAGCTTCGATCACCTCAAATATTTATGATCTTGAAAGGCAATATGAGTTAGCTACTAGTTCGGCAAACGAACTCGAAGAGGATTATAAATTTGCGGTAGAATCCATACCTACGGATAATTTAGAATGTCCATTATGTGGTACTCTTCATGATAATTCATTGCTTAACAGAGCGCTGCTTCTTTCAGAAAAAAATTCGCTGCTTGATGAGGCAAACTCTATAGCATCTAAATTAGTCGAACTGAAATCATCATTAGCTGAATTAAATGAGAATGCTCAGTTTGCCATTAATGAAATTGAAAGGATAAATAAAAAATATGTTACAGATGATAATGCAAATAAAAAAGATATTATTGCACAGGTGATAGGTACTATATCCACCGAAAATGTCTCCAGAAACATTCAAGTAAAAATTGATAATGAAGAGCACAAAATAAGCAACGCCACCAGTTCTATCCGGGAATTAAAAAAAGATCAGAAAAAACTTCTTTCAACCAAAGAAAAGGAAGAGTTGAACTCGTCCTTTATATCCAAACTGTTGGTTAACATTGAAGCGCTAGATTCAACAGGAATAAATCTTAGAAAAGTAAAATCACCTACTGACTACAAACAGTTGCTTGGTGGCGGTGCTGCTGAGGCTGCGAGGGGATTGCTTGCTTATCAGATCTCCGTACTGCAACAAATACATAGTGCTAAAACTTGCATAGTGCCTCCTTTCGTCATTGATACGCCTAACCAACAAGAACAGGCAGGACATCGTTATGAAACAGTCATTAAAGAATTAATGCGCAGTATCCCTCAGGATTATCAGATAATATTATGCGCAATGGAGAATAATGTGTTAAATGAATTCAAACAGGATGCTAATGTTATTGAGCTAAACTCCAATAGGCTTTTAATTGCTTCGCAATATAATTTGCTGCGAGCTGAGTATAAATTAATTCAAGCGAAAATCGTAGGTCTAGATGAGGAGGAGTAAATCAAATTGGTCAGTCAATTTACATCATAGCAATTATCCCCCTGCACCAGATCCGGTACAGAGGGATCGGCAATTTACTGGTGTTACGCAGTAACGGTGGTACTGCCCGGTTTTATTTTCCCTGATTGTTGCATCAGGAAAATTCCCTCCGTGACTGCGTAACGATTTATTTTGCGCCATTCATGAAAGCCGTCATTCCTCCTGCCATTCGTGCGCGTATACCTGCTTCACCCAGCGACCACGTCCGTCGCCATGCCCCAGGTCCATTGCCACCATTGCCAGCGCCTCTTTTTCGCTGAATCCCTGCGCCAGATACCGGCGGATATCGTCCTGCGCCCAGGCGTAGCGCAGTGAGTGCGGGGAGTATTTGCCCGTTAGCCCCATACGCAAAGTCTGGTTGCGCCAGTATTTCATTGCCTGTTTAAGGTCCGGTTTGGCAATCAGCCTGCCGTTGCGCAGTCCTGCCACCGCAATGGCATTATCCAGCGCCAGTTTAACTGCGCCAGTATCCTGAATAAGGGTATCGCGGGGCCGCCCACCTTTGGTGCCAAACACGATGGTTAGCCGGGTGGCTCCACGTTCAAGCGACTGCCGCCACGTCTGCAATGAACGTGAACAGCGAACCGCCTCCTGAGAGCGCAACCCCATCAGCCGCGCCAGTTCCAGCGCCGCCGCCAGTCCCGCATCTTTCAGCCGGGCGGTTTCTGCCATCTGTTGATAATATTCCGGTGTGATGGCTTTCCGCGTACCATTGCGGGATACGCCAGCCAGCCCCAGCGATTTATTCGATATCCGCTCACTCTGCGCCAGTTTGTCGCGCCCGGCCTGCGTCAGGATTTTACGGATAGCCGCCGTTTCGTTATGCAGCGTATTTTTCTGAATCCCCTGCGCCAGCCGCATCTGAATATACGCCTCAATATGCTTCGCCTTTAAATGGTGGACATAGCGTATCTGAATATTCAGTTCCATCAGGCGTTCGCAGAACCGTCCTGCCGTGGCGATACGGTCATGGACAGTCTTGTGCGACCCGCCAGCCTGCCGCGCCAGGTTTTTCATCTCTCTTTCCAGCATACCCATTTTACGTATTCCTCTTCTCTCGCTCCTGATTTTCACAAAACCACAACACACAACGGATACGGCTTTCCCCGGCGCGTAGGCCGATAGCCCCTGATTGTTGTCGGGGCCGCGAGCAGTACCTGAGCGCCGGGGCGACGGCTGTTGAGGTTTTGCGGGGTATCGGTTGTGCTCTCGGAGCAGCCGCCAGCGTTAGCTGGTCATCCCCCGGACCGTCCTGGTGGTCCCCCTCCGGTACTGGCTCATGTTCTCCTTTTGTGAATGAATGGTTGAGATAAATGCTGAAAAGCGACGTCAGAAGCTCGCCTGTGGCTGGAACAGTTGATATGACTGGTGCAGATGAAAATTTCTGCGGGCGTCAGTCTCTCACTGCGCGTGAGCGACTGACGCCCTGGTCTGGCGCAGGCGCTGAAAATTAACACTCTGGTGCAGGATGACGGTCACGCGGCAGCAAAGCCTTCGGCAATGCAGGCCGCAGCCCGTCATGTAAAGGGCGCTGGTAGGGTAATCAGCAGGGCATAAATGGGCCGGAGAAATTCCGGCAAAGAGAAGCCGTGCAGTCGGTGAAGACTGTTGCCGTTAAGCGATGACGATGAAGCCGTCCGGTGTATAAACTTCAGTCTCAGACGCGAGGGACTGACGTCTCCGGCGTTTTCAGAGATCAACGCCAGTAAAGGGCTGGTCATCCTGATAAATCAGGGGCTTCTTGCAGACCATGAAGCCAAAGGGTGCCCGAAGGCGATAGTGCAGGAGAAAGATTACACCATTATTTCTGGCGCAGAAAGGGGAAACTCATTTTTCTGGAAATTGAGTTTCCCCCTGAATTTATCGAAAATTAGTGTTTTGAAAATGCCGCATCAATCCCGCAGTGGCCGGATAACAGGCTGTGTCTTTTGCAATGCCTGCCAGAGATCATACTCAGACTGCATCCCCGCCCACAGTTCAGCGCGGGTCTTCAGCAGCAGCGCCATATCAGCCGTTACTGGCGCATTTCCATTGAGAATACGGGACAACCGGGAGCGGGAAATGTTCAGCGCAGAAGCTGCCTGCACAATACTTGTGCCAGTCAGATAATCACGAAGAACCTCTCCCGGATGCGGCGGATTAAACATGTGCATAAAAACGACTCCGGTTGTGACCGTTATCAGCAGCGGGATGGCATCCTTCCGCGCTTCGCTTGTCTTCTCCCGTCGCTCCGTCAGCAGAGGCTGGCAGAGCGACGGGAGATCCTCATTTTACTGTAACCGTGTTCCTGATGCTCCAGTCATCAGGAGCGCCGCTTTCGCATGAGTCTTACAATGTGGTTGCCCTGATCATCGAAGTATCCGGACGGCCAGATAATTTCAAGTGATGTTTCCAGCGCATCCGCAATGAGTTTTTCGCCGCGCGGCCAGGAGCGGGTCAGCGTATTTGCCAGCGTGGCGGACGCCAGTCCCGCGCTGCGGGAAACCTCAGCCAGCGATGTTCCCTTTTTTCTCAGGCCCGCGATAATATCGGCGGGGTGCCAGTCAGGTTGCATCATGCTGACCTCCCGTCGATAACCTTTATGCCGTCAGCAGTACGTATCCAGCGCGGGGCGTTCAGATCGGCGGCAAAATACCAGACCAGTTCGCACAGCAGTCCGGTCAGCGTTTTTTCGGTTTCCGGCAGCAGTGAGCGCCCGTTCAGAACCTGCGTCAGTGCCAGGCAATAATCGCAGAGTGATCCTGCATCAGGCTCAAAACCGGGCGAAACATCGGGAAGTACATTCGTAATAAAGCCATGGATCAGATGTGGTGGGATCGGTTCGTTCAGCGTGGGCTGCAACAGTGAAAGACAGGTATTAAGCCTGCCGCAGAGCGCCGTTTTCAGCGCCGGATCGTGACACTCAATGAGCGTTTCAGCGCAACGGTCGCAGTAATCCACCAGATCGGTAAAGTCGGTAGCGGCGCTGAAGGGAACTGCAAGTAAATTGCATTCAGAAGTGAGGGTGGTTGCCATAAGGCCGTCTCCAGTGAGAGATAAATATTCCACCACTGGAGAGGCTAATCTCACTGGTGGTGGAACCGGACGGGGTTAGCCTTACCAGCCTCACTGACACTGGCGCGTCTTTCGACGCCCCCGCCCGATCCCACCATTGAGATGTGACCGTGCGCAACACAAAGGAATTGTGTCGTCAGTGAAGCTTTTCAGGAGGCTAATCCCGACGCCTGATTTTGCAGACGCGGCGCAACAATACAATGATCGGTAATTTGCAGCAAGAGGTTTAGCGGAAGCAGACGCACAGGAAAATACAATCACTCGATAAATATTAATAGCCAATGTATTTACATGAAAAATATATTGAGCAATATGCAAACACTTTTCAATAAATATCCTGTCAGTTAATTCGTCCCGTTGATATCAGTCAAAAAAATGAATGTAAAAAGGGCGTATTTCGGTTCATAGAGTAACGTTATTTATCATTTTGTCCGGTTCTGTGTGACCGGGTTTATTTTTACCCCTGCCACCCTGCCGGTTTCCATAAGGTCAGTTTTTATCTGTACCAGGAGGCTGTTGTGCCATCAGCAAAGTTACATTTTACAACGGGTATCACCGGAGCCGGGGTGAAAAATGGAATTTCGTAATCTGACACCTTTTTCCGCAATGGAATATGCGATGGACGATAAACATAACAAACGTCATCACGTTATCGCCATGAAAACAGGTTTTCGACTGGCACAGGATGCAGAAGGACACTGGCAGGCGCAACTGATGGAATCCCCGTCGCTGCCGTTATCTGTGGAGGATACATTTTCCGGGGAAATGAACCGTTCTCCGGTTCTGTCCGAAAGCGACCTTGCTCCCCTGAAACCCGCCTGCGATATCATCATTAATGGCACCGCGTACACGCCGGGCGGCATTGCCATGCCGGAGATGACCGCAGGTGTGCTGATGCGCTCGCCATCCGGCGACGTGCTGCTGGATAAAAAACTGCGGATAACCGGCCAGCGCTTTTACCGCCATCAGCCGCTGACCCGGCAGTGGTACGAAACCGAACCGGAGCCGTTCACTTCCCTGCCTCTGGACTACCGTTACGCCTTCGGCGGTGAATGCCGTGTGGAGGTCGGTGGCAAATATGCCGGACATATCCCTGAAGAATATCGCCTGACCGAAGAGCAGCGCCGGGAACATCCCGACCGTGATAATGCGCCGCTGGCGCACATGGCCTGCCCGCTCAATCCACTGGGACTGGGCTATATGCAGCAGTGGTATCTGCGTGCCTGCCAGGTTCAGCAGACTGAAGCGCCCCGCATCATCACCCCGGACAACCCGTTTACCCTGAAACAGTTCACCGCCTGTCTTGAGGAAAATGCCGACTGGCGCGCGCCTGAATTTCAGCCTGCGGGTTTTGGCTGTATCAGCCGCACCTGGCTGCCACGTTTGCCGCTGGCAGGCACTTATGATCGGCAGTGGCTGGAAAATCGCCATCCCGGCCTGCCGGATGACTTTAATGCTGGCTACTGGAACTGTGCGCCCCGTGATCAGCAAATCCCTTTTCCCGCACCCGGGACTCAAATCACCCTGCGGGGACTGCATCCTGACGGAGATATCACCTTCACCCTGCCGGCAAACCGGGCGGGTATTCTGCTGCGGATGAAGACCGGGGAAATGGTGCCGCAGATGATGTGGACCGACACGTTACTCATTGATACCAATACCCTCACAGTGGCACAGACCTGGCGTTATGTATTGCCGGTCAGTTCGTCAGTCCGGGTGATGGAAGCGCGTTACAGCCTCGCAGGAGAATAATGATGGCGAATAATTATATGGCACGTCAGGACGGATTGTGGATTGTGGTCAGCCTGTGCCCGGACGTCTGCAAAACCCCGATGGGAAGCGCCACTCCGCCGGTCCCCTATTCAGTGATCGCTAACCTGGGCGATGCAGTACAAATTGTGCCGTCAGTGAAAGTCAACGGATGCCCGGTGCTGGTTCTGGATCAGAGTTTTATCCCTTACACCAAAGGGGATGAACCTGGTGTGGCGAAAGGGATTAAAAGCGGTACGGTGGGCGATATCTGCGAACCACAGGAATTCAGTAAATCGGTTTTCGCGGGCGGTAAGCCTGTTCTCCGTCACTTCGACAAGTTCTGGATGAATGCCCGTAATACGACGGGTTTAATTATCGGGCTGCCCCCTGAGGCTGCTATTCCGGCCAGTGAAGCCGATCCTGCGCCAGAGCCAGAAACAAAAGAAGAGCAAAGTATCTGGGACATGATGTTGATGTTTCAGATGGATGAAAGCCGGGCGAAAATTGAAGCTTCGGCAGTCCAGCTTGATCTGGCTATTGGTGCTGCCAAAGCATTCTGGAATCAGTTCCCGGATTTGGTGACGATGTTGGGCCAGGGGGCCACCATGCAGCATGCCGGAGAAATGCAGATAAACGGCGCCATGCTTTCTGCGATGGGCATGGATGATATTGGCGAGGATATGTACAACATGGGCGGAGATCTCCAGGAGCATGCGGGAGATTTCAATCTGGACATGTACCGTCTGGAAATGAGCAACAGGAACCAGGAAATTGGCGGCATGATGTATGACTACGGCTCGCTGGCGCTGGGAGGATATGGTCTGGCCAGAGGCGGGTTCGTGGGTCTTAGAGCGATGCGGGCTGCCAGTAAACTGGCACGAGAAGAAGCAGCGGCGGGGGAAATTAACGGCGGTGTGATGAAGCTGTGAGCGG
>OCAA01000160.1_pt1 | contig 86685 bp, 75 predicted proteins | sample 1538241 | NCBI WGS metagenome assembly OCAA01 (sample SAMEA2580241, study PRJEB22360) | human gut metagenome | biome: human gut; feature: human-associated habitat; material: faeces | place: Denmark | collected 2008/2010
ATACCTAGTGATACATCTGTTAGCTCTTCTTGAATTTCTTCTTGTTCTATACCTATTGAAATATACCAATATTTATTATCATAGCTTATTCTTGGGTTACTGTATTTAACACCAATAGGTATTTGTTCATTAGTTTTTATCCAGCCAACTTTTTCAATATTAACAAGCTTTCCTTCTTTAACTTTTAGCTTCCAGTTATCGTTGTAGAAGGATTTTCTACTTTTTCTTCTACTCTTAAATCGAGGTTTATCTGATAGCCCTTTAAAAAATCTTTTATACGCATCACAACCATCTTTAACGGCTTGTTTCGCTACGTTATTAGATACTTTATTAAGCCATGATAATTCATCTTTTTTAAGTTGAGTAATCTCTTTTCTTAATTCATTATCTGAAATAAATTTACCACCATTTTTATAATTTTCTTCTTGTCTTGATAATGTCCAATTATATATAAACCTTGCAGTTCCTACTGATTGCCACAATTTTTGCTCTTGTATTTCACTTGGATATAGCCTAACTTTCTTCGCCAATATCATCTTTCAAAAACTCCTTAATAATTTTCTTAGCTTTATTGGCTATTTTGCCCTGAAGGCCACAACTAAATACGCAAACATATATATATATTTACATTTTCGACCTGTCTTTCAAGATCATCTTTTTGTTTATGTAAGCTAACTCTACAATATCCAATAGTCTTTATATTTAGTTGTTTACCTTGTTTTAACCCTAAAAAATTATTAAGTTGTTCTTGGGAATAATATCTTGTTCTCCCTTCTGTTGCATGATGTGGTTTTAAAGTTCCTTTACTATCCCCATTTCTAAGTGTTTGAACTGTTTAACCTATTTTATTTATTAATGTGTCTTTTAATACTTTTTATTCTCTCATTATTTTCCACTAATCATAAAACATAAAAATTAGCACCTAAAGGTGCTAATTCTTAATCTAAATAGTCTTTTAATTTCTTACTTCTAGATGGATGTCTTAGCTTTCTTAAAGCTTTTGCTTCAATTTGTCTAATTCTTTCTCTAGTAACATTAAATTCTTTTCCTACTTCTTCTAATGTTCTTGCTCTTCCATCATCTAATCCGAATCTTAATCTAAGTACTTTTTCTTCTCTAGGTGTTAATGTATCTAAAACATTGATTAATTGTTCCTTTAACATTGTAAAGGCTGCAGCTTCAGCTGGTGCCGGTGCATCATCATCAGGTATAAAGTCTCCTAAGTGTGAATCTTCTTCCTCACCTATAGGTGTTTCTAATGAAACAGGCTCTTGAGCTATCTTTTGAATTTCTCTTACCTTTTCTACAGGTAAATCCATAACTTTTGAAATTTCTTCTGGGAATGGATCTCTTCCTAACTCTTGAAGTAATTGTCTTTGTACTCTTATAAGCTTATTTATAGTTTCTACCATGTGTACAGGTATTCTAATAGTTCTAGCTTGGTCAGCTATAGCTCTTGTTATCGCCTGTCTAATCCACCATGTTGCATAAGTAGAGAATTTATATCCTTTTCTGTAATCAAATTTCTCTACAGCTTTAATTAAACCTAAATTTCCTTCTTGAATTAAATCTAAGAATAACATTCCTCTACCAACATATCTTTTTGCAATACTAACAACAAGTCTAAGGTTAGCTTCTGCAAGTTTTTTCTTTGCGTATTGGCTTCCTTCTTCTATTTTCTGAGCTAATTCTATTTCTTCTTCTGAAGAAAGTAGTGGCACTTTACCAATTTCCTTAAGATACATTCTTACAGGATCATCAATTGCAACACCTTCTGGTATTGATAAATCTAAATCTAATTCTTCTTCCTCAACACCACTAACTTCATTCATATCTCCTTGAACTTCAATTCCCATTGATTCAAGAACTTCATAAATCTTTTCAATTTGTTCAGGCCCTAAATCTATATGATCTATTTCATCCATTATTTCTTTATATGTTAGTGTACCATTCTTTTTACCTTTTTCAATTAAATTCTTAACAATAACCATTTTACTGCTTCTATCTTTATTTTCTTTTTCCTTAGCTGCGTTTGCTTTTGTTTTTCCTTCCACTAATCAATTACCTCCTTCATGACCACTTACCCTCTTTTTCCATTATTTAACTGTTGCATTAATTGTGATAATTTAATAGCTAATTTAATGGACTCTTCTACTTCGCCTTTACCTTCTAATACCTTTTGCTGTCTTTTTAGATTTTCAATTTCTATTTTTAAATTTTGAGTTTTTATTTCATGAATAAAATCATCAATTTGCTTATTAACATCACCATCTAAGAATATTTTGCATTCTTTAATTTTTACCAATTCTGCAATTGTTTCTGCAGAATTCAATTTGGACTCTAAGTAAGATATAATATTATTAATATTTTCCCCTTTACCCTCAATAATAACAGTGAAAATTTGTTTATGTTCTTCCAAAATAAAGTCTTTTTTAGATATTCTCTCCATAATGTAGAATAAATACTCTGCTTCTGTAATCATAAACTTAAGTAATGATCTTTCTGCCTTTATATATCCTGCTTCGGCATGTATTTTTTTTTCATTTTCACTAATAAATCTGTTTTTATTATTGTCCATAGCACCATTTAGCTTTTTACCTAAAATATCATATAAAGCTTGCTCTTTAATTCCTGTATTTTCAGATGCCTTTTTTATGTATACATCTTTCTCTAAAGGGTTTAGATCTGCAATAATTTCCATAACATTTTGTGAGTATTTAATTATTGCTTCAGTATCTCTAAAATTAATACCTTCTTCAGCTTTTCTAAGCCTGTAATCTATCAAAGGCTCTGCGGTATTTACTAATTTTAAAAATGCTTCCTTACCATTACTTTTTATGAATTCATCTGGATCTTTACCTTTTGGTATGGATAAAACTCGTACATCAAAACCTGCATTTCTAAGTATCTCAAGTCCTCTCATAGTTGCCATTTGTCCTGCCATATCAGCGTCATATGATATTACTACCTTATCAGCATATCGCTTTAATAACCTAGCCTGATTTATGGTTAGTGCTGTTCCTAAAGAGGCTACTACATTAGTAATTCCACTTTGATGTAAAGCAATTAAATCCATATAACCTTCAACTATAATAAAATATCTTTCTTGCATATTGCTTTTTAAAGCAAAATTCAAACCATACAAATTAGTTCCTTTTTGAAAAACTAAAGTTTCTGGTGAATTCAAATATTTAGGTTTTGAATCATCTAAAACTCTTCCACCAAATCCTATAACTTTTCCTCGATAATCAAACACTGGAAACATTACACGATTTCTGAACCTATCATATTTTGTTCCTTTTTCTTTGTTAATAGATATTAATCCTGCTTCAGCCATAAGTTCCTCAGAAAAACCTCTTTTTCTTAAATGATAAATAAGATTATTCCAGCTATCATTTGCATAACCTAAACCAAACCTTTTTATGGTTTCAATCCTTATTCCTCTATTTAAGAAATATTCTTTAGATTTTTGATTATTCATTAAATTTGAAAAGAAAAATCTTGCTGCCTCTACATTTATCTTATATAACAAATCTTTTTTTTGTGCAGTCTTATTATTTTCTTTATTTCCAAAATCCAAATGAATATTCGCCCTATCTGCAAGATACCTTAAAGCTTCTAAAAACTGCATATTCTTTGTCTTCATGACAAATGAAATTACATTACCCGCTTCACCACATCCAAAACATTTATAAATCTGCTTTTCCTGTGATACAAAAAAGGATGGGCTTTTTTCATTATGAAATGGGCATAATCCACTGAAGTTTCTTCCTGTTCTTTTTAACTTAACAGTTTCTGAAATAATATCTACTATATCATTTTGTTCTTTAATTTTTTGGATAATTTCTTCTGAAATCTGCAAGGAGATTCCCCTCCCTACTTTTATTTAATTAATGCACATTATATAATTCGACATATTTTAATAAATTCCTTCTTAATTTATTTAAAATTTATTATTATGATTTTTTATTATAAATTCTTATAGAATTTTATATTTTATAACATATATTCTGCCCTAAAACTCTATTTTAAACTGCTTTTTCTAAAAAATTACAAACTTAGGTACATAAATTTTGTTAAAAGTAGCTAAGCAATAATCATCACTCATTCCTGCAATATAATCTGCTACAGCTCTTTTAGTACCTTCACTCTCTTCTATTTTTTTATATACGTCAGGCAATTCATTGGAGTTCTTAAAATAATAATTAACTAACTGCTCTAATACAAATTTAGCTTTAATTCTCTCTTCTTTTAAATGTGTACCTAAATATATATTTTTAAACATAAATTTTCTTAATTCAATCATAGCTTCTTTAACTTCTTTGCTTTGAGCTACTCCATATTTACCATCATTAATATTGTTAATTGTCTCCCTGATAATATCATTTACTAAGGTATCTATTCTCTCTGAACGACTTTTTCCCAGTACCCGTATTATTTCTTTTGGCAAAGCTTCCTCAGTTAAAAATCCTGCTCTAATAGAGTCATCAATATCATGATTTAAATAGGCTATCTTATCACTATATCTAACTATACGTCCTTCTAAGGTTTTTGATTCTGTTGTACTTTCTCCAAGCCCACTGTGATGAAGTATGCCATCAATAACTTCTTCTGTCAAATTAAGTCCTTTTCCATCATTCTCTAATTTCTCTACTACTCTTACACTTTGCTCATTGTGTCTAAATCCTTCATCTAAAAAAGAATCCAACACTTCTTCTCCATTATGAGCAAATGCTACATGACCTAAATCATGTCCTAAAGCAATTGCTTCTATCAAGTTTTCATTAAGACCGATACCTACTCCTATAGTCCTTGCAACTTGTGAAACTTCTAATGTATGTGTAAGCCTTGTTCTATAATGATCTCCAAAGGTCTTTATGTATACTTGAGTTTTATGCTTTAGCCTTCTAAAAGACTTTGAGTGAATTATTCTATCACGATCAACCATAAAACAAGTTCTAACATTATCTAGTTCTTCTTTTATCTTCCTTCCAGAGCTATACTTACTGAAAGATGCTTTTTTTATTAATGTCAAATGCTCAAACTTTTCTATTTTTTCACGTATTATCATATAACTCACCTCAAAGTTATTTATTCTATAAGTATCTCAAAATTCCTCTATTATTATATAAATAATATATACATCCTTATGAATGTATATGTATATTTCCAATATAATTCTAATATTATTATAATGAATATTGATGGAGGAGTTTTAATATGATAAATTCAGAAAATTCTTCAATAGATGAACTTTTTACAATTGATACTATCAAAAATAATATTTTACCAAAGTATTCTATATATAATGCTGATATAAATATTGTTAAAATCAAAGATACCACTAAACAGCGAGCAGTGTTTAAGATAAATTATAATAATAATTCCTATTGTATAAAAAAGGTTTATTATGATGAAGCCAATCTTCTCTTTGTATATTCTGCTATGGAATGGCTTTATAGAAACGGTATAAAAGTTCCCAAACTTCTTCCTGCAAATAATGGTAATAGGTTTGTTATATATAATAACATGTTATTTATTTTAACTTATTGGGTGGAAGGAGACAAGTGTGATTTTGATAATATTAATCATCTTTATTTATCATCTAAAACTCTTGGTAAATTACATAAAACAAGTAAGAACTTCACTCCTATTTTAGGAAGTGCCAAAAGGCAATCTTTAGATGATTACCATCTTACACTGACTAAACATTTAAATTCAATTTTGAAATGTGCTAATTTGGCTAATAATTATCAAGATAAATTTTCCAAAATATTCTTAAAAAGCTTAGACTACAATCTAGAACTTGCCAAACTTTCCCTTTCTCTTACTTCATCTATGGATAAAAATGATTTATCCACCTCACTTTGTCATGGTGACTATGTAAATAAAAATATACTAATTAATAAAGATTGTATATGGATAATAGATTTTGATAAATGTTCTTATGACTACTGTTCACATGATATTGCATATTTCTTAAGAAGATTATTAAAACGTCCATCATCTAACTGGAGCACTTATCTTACTTTAGAAGTTATTGACTCATATTTAGAAAATAACACCTTAAATGAATCTGATTTTAAATATATTTTAGCGTATCTTGCTTTTCCACAAAAGTTTTGGAAGATATCAAGAGATTACTACAATAATATAAAAAAATGTAATCCCATTTCTTTTTGCACATTACTTGAGAAAGGATTGGAAAGAAGTGAAAATCAGTTAGATTTTATCTATAGACTTATTAGAATTATAGAAGATAAATATTCCATAACTATTTTATAAAATCAATAAGAGACTATATCAGAAATGATATAGTCTCTTTATTAATTATCTAGGATTTTTAACTTGAGCTTGTGCAGCAGCAAGTCTTGCTAGAGGCACTCTAAATGGTGAACATGATACATAATTTAAACCAACATTATGGCAGAATTCAATTGAAGATGGATCTCCTCCGTGTTCACCGCAAATACCTAATTTAATATTTGGTCTTGTAGCTCTTCCTTTTTCTGCTGCCATCTTAACAAGTTGACCTACACCAACTTGATCTAATTTAGCAAATGGATCTTGTTCGTAAATCTTTCTTTCATAATAATCATTTAAGAACTTACCTGCATCATCTCTTGAGAAACCAAAAGTCATTTGAGTCAAATCATTAGTACCAAATGAGAAGAACTCTGCTTCTTTAGCAATTTCATCAGCTGTTAATGCAGCTCTAGGTATTTCAATCATTGTACCTACATGATATTCTATGGTAATGCCTTTTTCATTCATTACAGCCTTTGCAGTGCTGTCAACAATATCTTTAACAAACTTCAACTCTTTAACTTCACCAACTAATGGAATCATTATTTCAGGTACGATATCATAACCTTTTTCATTCTTAACTTCTATAGCAGCTTCTATTATCGCTCTAGTTTGCATTTCTGCTATTTCTGGATAAGTTACAGCCAATCTGCATCCTCTATGACCAAGCATTGGATTGAATTCGTGTAATCCTTCTACAGTAGCCTTTAATTCTTCAAAATCTAATGACATCTGTCCTGCAAGCTCTCTTATTTCTTCATCGCTATGAGGAACAAATTCATGTAGTGGTGGATCCAAGAATCTTATAGTTGCTGGTCTTCCTTCCAAAGCCTCATACATTGCCTTGAAATCTCCTTTTTGCATTGGAAGAAGTTTTGAAAGTGCTTTTCTTCTTTCTTCCTCAGTTTTAGCAACAATCATTTCTCTCATTGGCATAATTCTATCTTCATCAAAGAACATATGCTCAGTTCTACATAATCCAATACCTTCTGCCCCAAATTCAACGGCTTGTTTTGTATCTCTTGGAGTATCAGCATTAGTTCTAACTTGAAGTTTTCTTATTTCATCAGCCCATGACATAAATGTTGCAAAATATCCTGATATTTCTGGAGTAACAGTCTTAATTGCTTCCCCATAAATATTACCAGTTGAACCATCAATAGAAATATAATCTTTATCAGTGTATACCTTTCCACCAACTTCTAAGGTTCTCTTTTCTTCATCTACTTTTAATTCTCCACATCCAGCTACACAACAAGTCCCCATACCTCTTGCAACAACAGCAGCATGTGAAGTCATTCCTCCACGAACTGTTAAAATACCTTGAGCTGCTATCATACCTTCGATATCTTCTGGTGAAGTTTCAAGCCTTACTAAAACAACCTTTTCACCTTTTTCAGCTCTTTCTTTAGCTTCTTCTGCTGTGAAAGCTACTTTTCCACAAGCAGCACCTGGTGAAGCTGGTAATCCTTTGGCTATTGCCTTAGTGTTTTTAAGTGATGTAGCTTCAAATGTTGGATGTAGAAGTGAATCTAATTGTTTTGGTTCAACCTTTAAAATAGCTTCTTCTTTACTTAACATACCTTCTGAAACTAAATCAACAGCTATTTTCAAGGCTGCTTGAGCTGTTCTCTTACCATTTCTAGTTTGTAAGAAGAATAACTTTCCTTCTTCAATGGTAAATTCCATATCTTGCATATCTTTATAATGATTTTCAAGCTTATTAACTATATTAATAAATTGTTTATACAAAGCTGGATTTTGCTCATTTAATTTAGTGATTGGAAGTGGTGTTCTAATACCTGCAACAACATCTTCACCTTGTGCATTCATTAAATATTCACCATATATTCCTTTTTCACCTGTAGATGGGTTTCTTGAAAAAGCAACACCTGTTCCAGAAGTATCTCCCTTATTACCAAATACCATTTCTTGAACATTAACTGCTGTTCCCCATTCCCCTGGAATATCATTAAGTCTTCTATAAACTATTGCTCTTGGATTATCCCATGATCTAAATACAGCAGTTATAGCTTCAACTAACTGTTCCTTAGGATCTTGTGGAAAATCCTTTTTCATTTCCTTTTTATATAAATCCTTAAATTTAACTACCAATTCTTTCAAATCATCTGCTGTTAATTCAGTGTCATAATGAACACCCCTAGCCTCTTTCATTTCATCAATAATATTTTCAAATAGTCTTTTTTCAACACCCATTACAACATCTGAAAACATTTGCACAAAACGCCTATATGAGTCATAAGCAAACCTTGGGTTATTTGTTTGCTTTGCTACTACTTCCACCGCTTCATCATTCAAGCCAAGATTTAAAATAGTATCCATCATTCCTGGCATAGAAACTCTTGCACCTGATCTTACAGATACTAGTAGTGGATTTTCTAAGCTTCCAAATTTTTTGCCTGTTATTTCTTCTAATTTTGCAATATTATTTTGAATTTGTTCAAGAACTTCTTCTGAAATTACTTTTCCGTCATTGTAATATTTATTGCAAGCCTCAGTTGTAACAATGAATCCTTGTGGAACAGGAATTCCTAATATGGTCATTTCTGCCAAATTTGCTCCTTTACCTCCAAGGAGGTTCCTCATTGTCTCATTCCCCTCTTTGAAAAGGTAAACATACTTTTTATTATTCATCTCAATACTCCTCCGATCATTTCAATCTATGAATGTATATACTATCGAAGCTTAGCTCCGTAGTGCACTTAAGCATAAAAGCTTTCATAAGCCTTTATTTGAGAGTAATAATAAATACTTATAAATAATCTATTTATAAGTATTTAAATTAGTTAAAAGCCACTATTAAGCAGCTCTTATCTTACGTATGATATAAACCCTTTTCTTTTGCAGTTAATTTTAATTAACCTTAGTTCTCTTCCCCTAATCCTGCAAATAGTTTTGTAATATTTGTCTTTGACATCTTACCAACTATCTTAATTACTTCCCTAGAACCGTCATCAATTTTTACCTTTTCAACAATTGGTATACTATCTATTTCATGTTCTATTATTTTCTTAGCTAGAATTATTGCACTATCATCCCTGCTACCACATATTATGTTGGGCATTCTTGTCATAATTACACCTACAGGTACCTTATGAATATCAGTGCCTCCAATGGCAATTTTTAAGAAATCCTTTCTAGACACTGCTCCAACTAAAACATCATTATTTTCTACAAATAAAGTCCCTACATCGTTTAAAAATAAATATACTATTGCATCATAAACCATAGTATTTTCGTTAACGGTTACAGGCTTTGACATTACGTCATCTGCTCTTATTTTTAGTAGATTTTCTAAAACATCTCCATTTGTTTTTCGTCCTAAATAAACATATCCTACTTTAGGTCTTGCATCTAAAGTCCCTGTCATTGTAAGTATAGCCAAATCTGCTCTTAAAGCTGCCCTAGTAACACCTAGTTTTTCGGCTAAATTTTCACTAGTTATAGGCTGTCCCTCTTTGACTAACTTTATTATTTCCTCTTGTCTTTGTGAAAATTTCAAATTAATCCCTCTTTCTAAACAAATAGAAATATTCAGATAACTTTTATATTTTCATATTTACAGTATAATTATAACATTTTATCTTTTTTTTACTATGCTGATTTTTCTGAAAATTCAATCAAATTATCTGAATACATCTAGTTTATCATTATTTCAAATGAAATATCTTTATTTTTCTTTAATTTTCTTATCTATTCTTTTTTATCATCTACATCTTCAAATTTAACAGTGTAAGTAAAAGTATTTTCATCTAGGTCTATATCATTATTGTGAGTACTGCTGCTACTTGTATTTACATTCATATCTTCAAATTTTTCTTTTACCTTTTCTGTAAATCCTGCTGCTTTTTCTTTTACATCATTAACAGTCTTAGTGATATATTTGTTTACAACTTCTACAGTTCCATCACTCTTAGTAATTTCAATAGTAACTTGTGTTACCACCGCAGCTACTACTACAAAAGCTAAAATTGGTGGAATTATGATACCGATTATTCCTGCTGCGATTCCTGCATTTACTGGAACATCAACTAATACCTTTTCATCTTTTGATATTTTTATTCTAGACACATTTCCTTTGTTGATAAGGTCTTTAAGCCATATCTTAAATTCTTCAACAGTTTCTGCTCCATTGTTTACTTTCATTCCATCGTTAAATGAATTTTCATTTTTCATTTCAGATTCTAAAAGAATAATTGCATCTAAAACACTACCATTAGTATGCTCTAATGCTTCTTTTGCCTTAGCATAAGATACTCCTGTTCTTTCCCTTACCTGATCAACTTTTTCAAGTGTTATTTCCATCTCTATCACTCCTTTATATAACTTAACATTTCCAAGCTTTTTGGTCTTTTAGAATAGTTATTAGCTATTATGTTAGTAATTACTCTTTCCATCTGCTTTTTAATTTCATCATTTACGTTCAGCCTATATACTTTATCCATTGATGTATTTTTTAAAAATCTCAAAGCATTATATGCAGGTTTGCTGATAAAAAATCCATATTCTTTATTACATTCATCACAAACTCCGCCATAATGTGATAATGATATATAATCAGCTACTGATATCTTCTTCTTGCAAATACAGCATCTATCTAGTTCTAAGTTATACCCTGTAGCTTCCAATAGCCTTAGCTCAAATGCTCTTACCAGTAGTTCATAATCTAGTGCATCTGTACTTAATAAATAAAGACAAATCATAAACTCTTTAAATAGCGCAGAATTTACTTCATCATTTTCTACACATATATCAATTAGCTCGCATAAATAAGATGAATATGTTAACTTTTCTAGATTATTTAATAACCCTTGGAAAGAATTTATTATTTTTCCTTCTTGAAGATTATATAAATTCTTGCCCTTAAATAACAAATATTCACCAAAGCATAGAGGTAATGTAACTGATAAAAGCTGGCTTTTGCTTCTCTTTGCCCCTTTAGCTATACAAGTTACTTTACCTAACTCCTCTGTATACATCCATAGCAGTTTATCATTTTCTTTGTAATCTTGTACTTTTATTATTACTCCTTTAGTTTTTACCAGTGCCAAAACTCTCCATCCCCTATTATTTTAATTTTTTATATCCTAATTCCTTAAGTAGTAAGTTATTATCTCTCCACTCTTTTCTAACCTTAACCCATATTTTTAAGTTAACCTTGGCATTTAAAAGTCTTTCTATTTCATATCTTGCAGTTTCACCAATTTTCTTTAATACTGCTCCATTTTTACCTATTATTATTCCTTTATGTGATGTCTTTTCACATATTAAGTCTACTTCAATATGATAAGTTCCTTTTTCATTTTGCTTCATTTGTATTATATCTACAGCTATACCATGTGGTACTTCATCTCTTAAGTTTCTTAACGCTTTTTCTCTTACTATTTCTGAAACTATAAATCTTTCCTGTACATCAGTTATCATATCTTCTGGATAGAATTGTGGACCTTCTGGAAGATTTTGAATCATAAGATTAACTAAAGTATCAACATTTTTTCCTTTTAAAGCTGATATTGGTATAATTTCTTTAAAATCATATTCTTTTGAATACATATGAAGAGTTTTTGCTACTCTTTCATGAGTATTCTCATCAACCTTGTTTACAACTAAGAATACTGGAGCTTTTTGTGCTTTTAATGCTTCAATAATAAACTTATCACCTTTACCAATTTCATCACATGGATTAATTAGGAATAAAACTAAGTCTACTTCCTTGATAGAATCCTTTGCTGAATTTACCATATATTCACCTAATTTATGTTTAGGTTTATGTATACCTGGAGTATCAACAAATACTATTTGATAATCTTCTCCCGTAAGTATTGTTTGTATATTATTTCTAGTAGTTTGTGGTTTGTTAGATACTATAGATAATTTTTCACCCATTATTTTATTTGTTAATGTTGACTTTCCAACATTTGGTCTTCCTACAATTGTTACAAATCCTGATTTAAACATCATTTCCTCCTGTTTGCTTAAGTCTTCTCTTTAGACTTTTTACACTAATACATCTTTTATTGAACTTTATTATATACTATTTCCTCAATTTATTACAGCTTAAATATTGTAAATACTAACAATGTCAGTAAAACACCTAAAAGTCCGCCCACTATTACTTCAAAAACAGAATGTACTTCTGAATCTACCCTACTTTGAGCTGTGATAAAAGCCATAAGATAAGCTAGAATTATACATATAGGTTTTTCTGTTATAAGGGATATTGCTGTGGATAATGAAAATGCTAATGCACTATGCCCACTTGGCATTCCTCCTTTAAGTGGCGTTCCTTCACCAAAAATTGCTTTAACTATCACCGTTGTTATTATTACAATAACAAGGGCTATAAAGATCATATATGGCTCAGATTTTTTAACTTTATGGACAATTTCATAAGAAAATTGTGTTAACTTATCCCAAAAAACTATATAACCTACCAAAACTGCATTGATTGCAGTAATTAGAACCGCCCCTGCTGCTGTATTTTTAGCCACTTTTGACAAGGGATGATAAAAATTTGTATTTAAATCAACCACTGCTTCAATGGCAGTATTAATCATTTCAGCTGTAATAACCATAGTTATTGTGATTGCTAAAGCTAAAAACTCAACCTTAGATATATCTAAGAAAAAACATGCACCTAGTGCCAATACAGCTGCCACCAAATGAATTTTCATATTTCTTTGGGTCCTAGCAGCATCAACAATACCATTTATTGCATGATTAAAACTCTCAAGCATTTTCTTCATTCCCATTAATCCTTCAACTCCCTAAACACCTATCTTGAAATTTTTAATTCTCCTAGTAACTCTTCTTCTCTTTTTCTCATAATTGCTTTATCATCTTCCTCCATATGGTCATATCCTAAAAGATGTAATATTGAGTGTACTACTAAATATGATACTTCTCTTTTATACGAGTGATTATATTCCTCACTTTGCTCTAATGCTCTTTCCAATGACAAAACTATATCACCTAAAACTAATTCATCTCCATCTAAAAATGTTTCATCAAAGTTGTAATCTATATAAAAATCTTTAAAAAACTTCTTATTTGGATAATCCAGCATAGGGAATGATAATACATCTGTTGCTCTATCAATATTTCTTGTTTCTCTATTTATTTCTCTGATTTCTTCATTGTCTACAAATAGTAATGAAATTTGATACTTACAATTTACTCCTTCTTTTTTTAATACAAAATCACATACTGCTTCTAAAGAATTAATAAATTCTTCATCAACATTTAATTTTTCTTGTCTATTATCAGTATAAATCATTTTTAAACTCCTTCTATGTATAACTTCTTACATGATTAATTTTTTAAATCATAAATAAATAAGAAGGCTTTCACCTTCTCATCTACTTTTCTTCCTTAGGATACTCTACCCTTTTATGATAAAGTCCATTTAAAACTTTTAAAAAACATTTCTTTATAGTAGCAATATCTTTTAAAGTTAGTTCACAGTCATCTAATTGATGAGAATTCAACTTATCATTAATGATATTATTAACCATATCTTCTATTTTTTCAATAGTAGGCTCTTTAATTGAACGTACAGCTGCTTCAACACTATCTGCCAGCATTACTATACCTGCTTCTCTTGAACTTGGAATTGGACCTTCATATCTAAAATCCTCTTCTTTAACATCATCTGGATTATCTGAATTTTTCTTTGCTGTAAAATAGAAGTATTTCACCAGAGTAGTTCCATGATGCTCTAATATTACATCTTTAATGACCTTAGGCAACTTATATTCATCAGCTAGCTCACCACCATCTTTTACATGAGAAATAATAAGTGATGCACTTAAATTTGGATTTATCCTATTATGTGGATTATCTTGCCCCATTTGGTTTTCACCAAAGAAAAGAGGTCTTACTATCTTTCCAACATCATGATAATACGCTCCAACCCTTACAATTACCGAGTTAGCATTTATCTCCTCTGCTGCTACTTCAGCTAGATTAGCTACCATAATACTATGATGATATGTTCCTGGTGCCTCCATAAGAAGTCTTTTTAATAGTGGACTATTTGGATTAGCTAGCTCTAGCAAACTCATATTAGTAGTTATATTGAAACTTGATTCTAAAAATGGTAGCATCCCTATGGCAAGAACTCCAGAAATAACAGAACTTAAAGCTGCACATCCTGTATTTTTTAATATTACAGTTATATCACTTGATAAAAGCATTCCTGTAGCAAACACAACTATAGATACTACTATTCCCACATATACTGTTGAATATAAGATGTCATTTCTTTGGGTAGCTCTTTTTAATGTGCTTACTGCAACCATTATACTTAATAACGCCATAAGAATAAATTGTGGATCGAATTCAACTATGATACTTACTAAAATTAAATTTATTATATTTATTAAAAGAGAGATTCTATGATTTATTAGTACTGCCATAATCATTGGTACACAAGCAATAGGAATTATAAATATAGATAAGCTCTTTAATCCAAAGGATAATATAAGTGTTATTATATTAAGCAATAAAATTAAAATGGCCATTTTATAATTTTGTGCTATTTCTTTCTTTATTATGAAATACTCCAATGCAAAAACAGTCATAACTAAAACACCTAAAATTATATAAGTCACCAATGAACCTCTTCCCATATAATCGCCAACTATACCTAATTCAGTAAGTATTTCTATCTGCCTTTCTGTAATTGGCTCTCCTTCTTTAACTACTGTCTGATTTTTTTTAATCATAACCTTTTCTACTGATTTAAGGGCTTCCTTAATTAATTCCTCCCTTTTTTCAGTATCTTCTACATAATTAGGCTTTATCTGGCTATTAATCATCTTAATCATAATAACTTTAATATTTTCATCTATTTCAGTATCTAATATTTTTTCCTCTGCTACTTCTTTAGCTGATTCTAAATCAGTATCATTGTCTTCAGATATAATATCTGCATAAACAGTATCCAATATATTTAGCAATATTCTTTGAATTTCTGTATCTTTTTCAACTGTCAAAGCTAGCAATGCTTTATATTCTGTATCACTAAGAGTAAAGCTTCCAATCTTCTTTAACGCTGTTATTTTTAATACTTCATCCTCTTGACTACTTTTTAAATTAATTAACTTATTAAAAAAATTTGTTATATTTTGAGAAGCTTCTATTTTCACATCAGTTTTTAAAGAAAACTGTTTAGGCACTAATTCCCGTGCTTCATTTTCTTTAGCTTCAGTGGCTTCTTCATCTACAATATCTCTGGTGGCCTTAATATCTTCACTAGCTATATCTCCCTTAACTAAATTGTACTTTTTGGGAGTTACAGCAGTTAATAAAATAAAATAAGTAATAAAGATAAGTGCAGAAAAGATATAAAACTTCTTCCAATTTCTCTTATTATTATTTTGTTTTTTCATCATTTAAATCACCTTCTCATCCTTTAGTAGACTCAATACTCTACAACCTCATCACTTACTATATTTTGTTCTACAACAAAAACGACTTTTACATTTAAGTATTCATCATCAACTCTTTCTTTTGTCACTATTTTATCTATAATTTTACCATCTCTTTTTAAATCTTTAGATAATGATTTTTCTAAAGTATCTAAAACTAAGTTAACCCCTTCACTTTCAGTCATTTCAATGGTGGATTCTACTCTTTCATAATATATCACTTCATTAAATATTTTGCCACTCTTTTCTATTTTATCATACTTTTTAAAATCTTTTGTAGATTTTTTAATATATATTTTCTTGCCAAAGAACTCTATATAAATATCAGAATCTTTGTTGCCACTTCTCTTATATTCAACTCCAGATATTTTAATATTCATTTCCTTTTCATAAAATGTATTGGCAATAACCATACCACTTGGCCTTACTACATACTCTCCACCTTCATTGCCATCCACACCTTCAATGACCACTTCACCTTTCTTTACCACATCACTATTTTTTACAGCAGCTCTTCCTGAATAAGTATAAACTCTTTTTATTTGTCCATCCATATCAGCCACAAGATTGCCGTACTTTCCTTCATCTTTCACTGGCGGATTTACCTTTTCAGTAATTACCACCTTTAATGTTGAGCCTTCAACTCTTACCCTTAGCCACAAAATTTCAGAATTTAAACTTTCCAATTTCTTTTCTATCTCCTTTTCATCTAAGGAAGCTTTCCTCACCCCTGGAGATATTCCTATTTCCTTAAGCTGTTCCCTTATCTCAAAAGGAGTAACATTCTTTCCTACAGTTATATCTATGGACCATATATACGTTGATAAAAAAAATATAATGGCAAAAAACACTACCACAGCTATTACTATTGAATATCTCTTTTTCATATTCCCTAATAAAAAGATAGGCCCTTTTCCTTCTAATACTCTTACCTTTCCCCCTACAGAACGTACTATTTCACAAACCCTTTCATAATCCATATAATCTATTTCCAGTCTTAAGGTTGTTATATTTACCTTCTTAACCTTACTTGCAGGAATATTTTGAAGCCATAATATATTTAAAATCTTTTCTATATCTTTTACTAGTATTTCAACTTTTATTTTTCCTTTTTTTATCCCTTCCATATCTTAAATATCACTCCCCATACCCTATATAATCGAAGTACCCACTTATAATTAAAGTAGAAGTGGCTATATATAATATTTCAAATGAATTTCCTTTTATTATTAATGGATCAAGACTTGTTTTTATTTTTATTTCATTCTTTTCAAAAACTAGTATTCCCTTATGATTTTCAATAGTGATTTCATTACGCCCAATTACAGTAATCCTCGGTACATCTAAAACAATTTCCTTAGGCATTTCTAATTTATCTAGTAAAACCTTTTTTCCCCTTTTTAGCTTATCTTCCATGAAACCTCTCCTAAATAATATTCCTTCAATGTACTTTATGTTTATGTAACTAATAAAATCACAATTTATATAAAAAAGTATGTGGCAAAAATTTTTATATTTTTTAAATACTAAAAAAGGACTCAATATAATTGAGTCCTCTAAATATTTAACATTATTATCTAACTATTTAATTTACAACATAATCTATATGAACTATAGTCTTTAATCTACTTATGACATAAGCTTATCTATTCTTTAATGTTATCTTGCCCATTTAAGTAGCTAAGCTTTTTACGACCGTAAAATTTATCTTCTTTAAAAATGCTGTGGAAGGTACTTTAAAAAATATATCTATATATATTTTAGCATCTCCTTTGTGAAGTGTGGCAAAGATTTAATCATTGCTTACTTCTCTCTTGCTAATAAATAATCTTATTGTCTTAATCATAATGTATAGACCAAAAAATAGTTTTAGATTATAGCTAACAATAAAATAACAATTATTTTATTTAAGCTTTATTGCTGCAACTTCCTTTTTGATAGTCAACCGTAAAAAACATATTAATCAAATACTACTTGAATTTTCTCTTTCTTGCAGCTTCTGATTTCTTCTTTCTCTTAACGCTTGGTTTTTCATAGTGTTCTCTCTTTCTAACTTCTGAAAGAACTCCAGCTCTTGCACATTTTCTCTTGAATCTTCTTAATGCGCTTTCAAGTGTTTCGTTTTCTCCAACTTTGATTTCTGACATCTATTATCCCTCCCTCCGCTAGCTCAATTTAGTCCGATAAACTAAAGCTACGGGCTTAATAACACATGCTATATTATACTATAGTTTAGTTTGAAATGTCAATAAATTTTGTTTTTCCATTAGCCTGGTGGCCACTTCATATCTCTTGCCCCAAGCACATGGAAATGCATATGTCCTACAGTTTGACCACCCTGTTCTCCACAGTTATTTACTATTCTATAGCCCGTTTCATTAATTTTTAACTCTCTTGCTATTTTATTAATAACAACAAAGATATGTGAAACAACTTCTGCATTTTCTTCCGTTATATCATTAGCACTTACTATATGCTCTTTTGGTATAACTAAGAAATGAACTGGTGCCTCTGGACTGATATCATAAAAAGCTAATACCTTTTCATCTTCATATATTTTTTTTGAAGGTATTTCACCTTTTATAATCTTACAAAAAATACAATCGTTCATAAAATTCACCACCCTTCTAGTTAATTATGAATGATGAGTTATGAATTATGAATTAAGGAATAAACTCCTTAAAGGAGTTTAAATGAATTTTATTTTTTAAAAATTCTATAAGAATTTCATCCTTAATTCATCATTCATCATTCATAATTTACATTAGATCTCCAATAGCATATTCTCCTTCTGCTTTTTCAATCTTTATATCTACTATTTTACCAGTTATATCTGCTGCCATACAATCAATTTCAACTTTGATGTAATTTCTTGTATATCCTTCAAATATATTTGGTCTATCTTTTAATTCTTTTTCAACTAAAATGTCCATTTCTCTTCCTACAAATTTTTCAATAAAATCATGTTCATTTTTGTTGCTAAGTTCAATTAAAAGCTTACTTCTTTCATCTTTAGTCTTTCCATCAATTTGATTAGGCATATCTGCTGCCTTTGTACCTTTTCTTGGACTATATTTAAATACATGTGTCTTTGTAAGCTTGATGTCTTGTAAGAATTTATATGTTTCATTAAATTCTTCTTCAGTTTCTCCAGGGAACCCAACAATTACATCTGTTGTAATAGATACATCTGGCAGAGCTTTTCTTATGTTTTCTACAGCCATTTTATATTCTTCAGCAGAATATCTTCTATTCATTCTCTTTAACACTGTATTACATCCACTTTGAAGCGATAAATGGAAGTGAGGACATAATTTCTTAAAGCTTTTGATTTTTTCAATATTTTCTTCACTAAAGAATCCTGGCTCTAATGAACCTATTCTTATTCTTTCTATACCGTCAATTGCTTCAATATCTTCAATTATAGTAAGAAGATTTACTGTACCTTCTAAATCAAGTCCATATGATGCTGTATGTATACCTGATAAAATTACTTCTTTAAATCCATTAGCTGCTAATTCTTTTACTTCTGCTATAACCTTATTAGGGTCCTTTGAACATACAGAACCTCTTGCATAAGGTATTGTACAGAAAGTACAGAATCTATTACATCCATCTTGTATTTTTAAGAAAGCTCTTGTTTTATCTTGATATTCTTCTATCTTTAAATCTTCAAATTTCTTATTTTTAAGCACACCTTCTACGTGAACTTGAGGTTGACCTTCTTCTTTAGCCTTATTTACATAATAAACTACATCACCTTTATTACGTGTTCCAAGCACTACATCAACACCTTCTATTGCTGATACTTCTTTAGGAGACATTTGTGAGTAACATCCTACAGCGGCTATTATAGCCTCAGGATTACTTCTTCTAGCTCTGCTTATAATTTGTCTTGATTTTTTATCTCCCATATTAGTAACAGTACAAGTGTTTATTACATATACATCTGCAAAAGTATCAAAGTCTACAACTTCGTAACCTTCTCTAATAAATTTTTCAGCCATTGCTTCTGACTCATAAAAATTAACTCTGCACCCTAAAGTAGCAAATGCAACTTTCATTAAATAACTCCTCCTAAATCTCCAAGCTCATATTGGATTAATGAAGCTGCTGTAAAACCAGCAGTTTCTGTCCTTAAAATTCTATTTCCTAAAGTAACTATATGAGCTCCTATTTCTTTCAATTTTAATATCTCATCTTCCTCGATTCCACCTTCAGGGCCAATAAATATTCCTACTTCACTAATTTTATTTAATGCAGTATTTTCTTCTCTTAATTTATTTATCAATGATTTTATACCAAAGCCTTCTGCATTTTCATACGGAACAATTATTAAATCTAACTGCTTCATACCTTCTAATGCTTCATCAAAGCTTATAGGTTCTAATACTTTAGGCACTATACTTCTTTTACTTTGTTTTGCTGCTTCTAAAGCTATTCTATTAAGCCTATCTAACTTTTTAAATTCACCTTTTAACTTTACATCAACTCTTGAAGTCATTACTGGTATGAAGTCGCTAATTCCTAGCTCTGTTCCTTTTTGCACTATCAAATCCATCTTTTGAGCCTTTGGAAGTCCTTGATATAAATGTATTTTAACAGGGCTTTCATTGTTTATATCTAACTTTTCAAGTATTTCAAATTCAACTTCCTGCTTACTAGTAGAGCTTATTACTGCAAGGTATTCTGTCCCTTGGCAATCATTTAAAACAACCTTTTCTCCTGCTTCAATTCTTAAAACCTTAATAATATGCTTAACATCTTCACCTATTATTTTGGCTGTATTTTCATTTATTAATTCTTTAGGTGTAAAAAATTTATGCATTTTCCTTAGCTCCTATAAACTATTTTAATTTAGCTACTATACAGTTCCATTCTCCATCTCTGTTCTTTTCTATAACTTCAAATCCTGTAGCTTCTAGTTTTTCACATACCATATCAACTCTATCGTGAATTATTCCTGATGTTATGAATATACCATTATCTTTTAATACTCTCTTAACATCATCTGTTAATATGCATATTATTTCTGCTAGTATATTAGCAACAACAACATCAGCTTTACCATCTATTACTTCTACTAAGTTTCCTTCTAATATTTCTATATTGTTTAAGTTATTATATTTTACATTTTCCTTTGATGATTCAACGGCTACTGGATCTAAATCTACTCCAACTGATAGTTTTGCACCTAATTTAGCTGCTGCAATTGCTAGTATTCCTGAACCACATCCTACATCAAATACTGTAGCATCTTCACTTACATATCTTTCTAATGCCTGTATGCACATTCTTGTTGTTTCATGAGTTCCTGTACCAAAAGCCATACCTGGATCTAATTCAACAACTAGCTCATCATTCTTTGGCTCATATTCTTCCCATATTGGTTTAACTACTATTCTTTCTCCAACTAAAACTGGCTTATAGTATTGTTTCCAAGTGTCAGCCCAGTCTTTTTCATGTTTAACTTCGCTTTCAACCTTTCCTTCACCAACGTTTATTCCTAATTCTTTTATTTCATTAACCTTTTGCTCTATATATGTAACTATCTCTTCAACATTATCATCTTCTGAGAAATAACCTTTTACTACAGCTGCTTCTCCTCTATGTTCTAAAACATTAATATCAGCAAAATCCCATGTTAAAGGTCCTTGCTCTCTTCCTAATATATCATTAGGATCTTCTATTGCAACTCCCTTACAATCTAATCCATAAAATATTCCTGATATCGGTTCTAAAGCCTCACTTATTGTTATAACTCTGACTTCTACCCAAGTTCCATTCATCTATATCATCCTTTCTTATTTTTAACATTATGACTAATACTTAATTTTACACGTTATGACAAATAAAGTCCACCCTAATTATAATCAAAAAGAACATTCTTCACAAATCCAGAATGTTCTTTTTGATTATAGTAATTAATAATTATGAATTACGAATTAAAAATTCAGGATGAAACTGAAAGAGTTTCTAAAATCAGCTTATTTATTTTTAATTTTCATTTAACTAAATTCATCATTTACTAATTAGTTTGCTATCATATTTTTCTTATAGTTTTCAACTTCTTTTTCTTTTCCATTATTACTTTCCTTGACTCTTCCGTTGGATATATTATATAGTATGGAATTAGCTGCAATAAATAACACTCCTAATTGTGGAGCATACAAGCTACAATCTACAAGTCCTTGAATTATCACCATAACATTTAAAGCTGTTAATAAACATACATAATGATCGTATTTTTTATATATCCTCAGCAAATCACTAAAAATCTTAAGCTTAATAAATAAATATATACTAAAAGCTAGGATTCCTCCAGAAACTAAAAAAGTCAACCAAACATTATGGGAATGAATTACATTTCCATTATTATACATAAATTCAATTCCATGTTCTAAGGTTCCTAATGCTCCCCATCCTAACAACGGTTTAAGTAAAAACATTTCAATTGAGCCAAACCAAATATCATATCGAGAACCAAAAGAAGTTCTCACTTCCTCTATTACGGTTATTGAATTAATGCTTTTTTGTAAAAATACAAATGCTAATATTATAAATATAATGGTAACAATCATTATAATACACTTCTTAGTTTCTTTATTTTTCTCCACTAAAAAATAAGCTCCTATAGATGATAATAAAGCAATGAAGGCTCCTGTTGATTCTGTAAGTAATAATGAAGAAATCATAAGTACCAATAAAAAATTTAATTTTTTATTTTCAGCTTTATCATTGCAATTATATTTTAAAAAAAGGGCTATTAATATCATGCTGCCAAACCATGCACCTGTCATATTAGGATTTCCATATGTACTAAATATTCTATGGGTGGGTTTTCCCATAATAATAAATACTATCTTTTCTACAATACCAATTACTGATGTTAAGGCTGATAAGTTTAATAACAACCTTAAAGCATCATCTATCCTTTTTTTTGATATAAAATATTTTTGACTTAATATTGATACCCCTATATAGGTCAATATTAAAAAAGATCCAGCTATAGATATAATGCTTTTATTTATCACACCACTAAATAAAAAGCATAAAAAAAGCAAAATCAAACCTATAGTTAGATAATTTTTAAGCACCTTTGCTTTTTTCTTATATATGAGGTATATCCCATATATTCCAGGTATAACTGCCGTAAAAGGTGATAATATTACCATTAAAACAAATAAATTCATAATAATCACCATTAAGATATTTTTTTTGAAAATAAGCTAATTAATTCTTCAAAATAATATTCTTTAATTCCTTATTGTTTTTGGTATTTACTTTTTACTTACTAATATTATTAACCTTTAAGTGTAAATCTATAATTATTTTATATATAGTTTTTTATCTTTGGTTAAAAATAATAAAGGTTTAATTACAATTTTCTTTATAATTAAACCTTTTTATGCTTTATTTATTATATTGTAGAATTATAAACTTAGTCTTTATACCTTGTTCTGTGAACATTCTTTCATGTTCTGTAACTACATTTCCTTCAAATCCACTGTTATGTAAATCCCTTGTGATAAATTTTGTTTCCAAATTACATTCTTTAAAGTATTCTAAAGATTCATCAAACAGCTCATCATCATCTGTCTTAAACCAGATTTCTGAACCATCCTTTAAAAATTTTTTATATTTTTCAATTTGTCTAGGATGAGTAAGTCTTCTTTTTTTATGTCTATCTTTTGGCCATGGATTACAGAAGTTAATGTATATTCTACTTATTTCATCACCGTCACCTAACATGTTATCAATTATAGCAATTTCTTGTGACATTAATGCAACATTATCTATTTCTTGCCCCTTTTTCTCATAAGCTGCTTCAATATTTCTCTTAGCTAACACTAAAACTTCATCTTTTATATCTATAGTAATATAGTTCTTATCAGGATTTTCTGAACTATGAACAGCCATGAATGTTCCTTTTCCACATCCTAATTCCATGTATATAGGCTTATCATTGCCGAAAAACTCTTTCCATCTTCCTTTATACTCACTTGGATTTTGTATAAAGAACTTACATGCCTCTAATTCTGGTCTAGCCCAAGGCTTTTTACGCATTCTCATATTTTTTCACTCCAACTTCCATCTATAATCAATAAATTCCTTCTAACTATTCCTTGCTATAAATTAATTATACAGATTTATAGACTTATTTCAACAACAAAAGAAAGTTAGACTTTATAAAATACTTCTATAAACATAGAAATATTAATCTAACTTTCTTTATACTATATATTCTAACTATTATATTTTTCTACTAGTTCTTTAAAATCATCATTTTTAACGCTTATATATTCTCTGAAACTCTTATTACTTTCTTTTAAAATATTAGATAGTTCTAGCATAAATTTAGGTATATCTCGTTTTAAAATTTCTCCATATTTTTCAGCTAATCTAACTTCATTTGCTTTATGACTTCCATCAACAAATAACTCAAAACATTCTAATAATTCATTATCTACTCTTTTTTTCTTTCCAGCAAAACCTATTGCTCCAATTTCTTGAGCACCACAAGAATTTCCACATCCTGATATATATACTTTTGGAAGATACTTAGTATCTCCTTTATTTTCTTTTACATAAGTAATCATTTCTCTTAAAGTGTCTTGACTATCACAAATTCCTATTTGGCAAGTTGGTACACCTATACATGAAATACTTTGTTCGAAATCACTTTCTCCACCCATATCTTTAGTAATTTCTAAAAGATCTTTAGCTTCAACTCCATTAAGGTTTCTAAAATATATTCCTTCTGTTTTAGATAATCTTATCTCTGGTGATTCACATGTTTCCAGTATCATTATTATCTCTTTTAAATTTTCTAATGCTATTTGCCCTCCAACTGGATGTAAATATACACTATATAACCCTTCTTGCTTTTGCTCAATTAATCTATTATCAATAATATCAACTTTTATACCTTTTTTTGTATTTTTAATTTCTTCACACTCTAAACTTAATCCACCTTTAGCTTTAGCTGCTTCCACATGTTTCTTATAACATTCTATAAAACCTTCTTCACCTAATTTTTCAACTATATATCTAATTCTTGCTTTACTCTTATTTTCATAATTACCTTCTGAAATAAAGAAATCTACCATTCCTTGAACGTAGTATAAAACTTCATTTGCATCTATTAATTCTGGATAAACTAACGCTTTTTTAGGATTTCTTCCTAGGCCTCCCCCTACATATACTCTAAAGCATTTTTTCCCTTCATTATTTACAGCCATAAATCCTAAATCTTGAACTGTACAACATGCTGTATCCTCTTCTGAGTTAGAAAATGCTACTTTTATTTTTCTTGGTAATTTATATGAAGTTATTCTCTTCATAAAATAATTATCACAAGCTATAGCATATTGAGTTACATCAAATGCTTCATTTTTATCTACTCCAGATAAAGGAGATAGTGCTACATTTCTTGGATAATTTCCTCCAGCACCTCTTGTAAAAATATTATAATTTAATGCCTCTTCCATTAAGCTACATGTATCATCTATAGTCAATCCATGATATTGAATAGATTGGCGTGTTGTAAAATGCAAATATTCTACTTCATATTTATTAGCCCATTCATATATTTTCTTTAATTGATCTAAGGCTATAACTCCAGAAGAGGTCCTAAGTCTAATAACAAAATCTTTTTGATTTCTTTGAGCATATACTCCAAATCCGCATGATATTGATCTAAAATCCATTTTTGACATATTCTTATTTAGAAATTCATACCCATTTTCTTTAAAAGGCTCTATTTCACATAATATCTCTTTTTTTATTTCTTCCATTGCTTCACCTCATACTAATCTTTTCTATCTTTACTATGCCTTCTTATTTAAATAAATATTCAAAATATATTATATATTGTTTTCATATTTCTACAATATTTTTTTATTTTTTATTATATTAAAGAAGTAAAAATTTTATAAATCCCATTGATTTTTGTAATTTTTTTCTATAAACTTAACTTAAGTAAACATATACATAAATTAGGAGTATAATATGGAAAAAGAAACACAACTTGATTCTGAAATATCAATTAAAGAAAAATTCAAAGCTTTATCTCCCAAAGAAAAATATAGCTATATATGGGAATATTATAAAATTCATATAATTATTACATTACTTTCTATAGTAGGACTAGCTTCTTTCATTCATACAATGATGACTAAAAAATCTACTTACTGTACCATAACTTATTATAATTCTTATATAGATGAAAATCAGTTATACTCCCTTAGGGCTACACTTAATGATCTACTTATTGAAAATCCTGAAAAGTCAACAATACTTATTAATCCTATCTGGAGTGACTCAAATACTGGATATAGATTAACCCCTACTGAAGAAATCGCTATAAAAATAGCTGCTAAAGAAATTGATCTTGCCATTGTTAATGAAGAATACTTCAATGCGCAAGTATCACAAGATATGTTTGAAGATATCTCCACTATAGATGGTTTTGAAAACTTAAATATTCCAGAAGAACTGCTTGTTAAAGCTTCTGACTCAAATGATACTGAAGGTATATATGGTATTAAAATAGATTCTTTAAATTTACTTAAAAAGATTGACTTTCCTTCCAAGGATAATATCCTTACAATCATTGTTAACTCCGAAAGAAAAGAACATGCCATGGATGTTTTAAATGTATTAACGAAATAAACAGCCTGTCGCTTTAAATACAACAGGCTGTTTTTAATTAAAATATATCTATTTTTTAAAGATGTTTTTAAATCCTTTTTTGTGTGGAATTTCAACATTATCTGGTTCTTCTCCACAAGCTTCCATAAATGCTTTTAATGCTTCTACTTGCTTTTCATTTAAGTTCTTAGGAATATCAACTACAACTTTTACGTATTGATCTCCTCTGCCTGAACCATTTACTCTTGGAACTCCCTTTCCTTTTAATCTGAAAAGTGTACCTGATTGTGTTCCTGCTGGAACAGTATATTTAACATCACCATCTACTGTAGGTACTGTTATTTCACATCCCAGTGCAGCTCTAGACATAGATATATGAGTATCTATATAGATATCATTTCCACGTCTATCAAACTTGCTAGATCTAGCAACATTGATTCTTATATATATATCTCCTGGAGGCCCTCCGTTAGCACCATGCTCACCTTGTCCTCTAAGTGGTAATACATTTCCAGTATCAACACCAGCTGGTATCTTAACAGTTATCTTTCTGCTCTTTCTTACTTTACCTTTTCCTGCACATGAATGACAAGGTTCTTCAACAACAGTCCCTCTACCTCCACATCTATCACATGTAGATGTAGTTACAAAGTTTCCTAATGGAGTTTGTCTTTGAACTCTTACCTGTCCTGAACCATTACATGTTGGACATGTTTTTGGAGATGTTCCAGGTTTAGCTCCTGATCCATGGCATTCTTCACAGTTTTCACTTCTATTAATTGTAATTTCTTTTTCAACACCAAATACAGCTTCTTCGAATGTTAAATTTATAGTGTACTCTAAATCAGCACCTTTAACTGGTCCATTTCTTCTTCTTGATGAACTTCCTCCACCGCCAAAGAAACTTTCAAAAATATCTCCAAAGCCACCCATATCATTGAAGTCAAAACCACCAAATCCACCTGCGCCAAATCCACTTCCATCAAAGTCAGCTGATCCAAATTGATCATATCTTGCTTTCTTTTCAGGATCAGAAAGTACTTGATAAGCTTCATTTATCTCTTTAAATTTAGCTTCTGCTTCTGCATTTCCTTGATTTTTATCAGGATGGTATTTAATAGCTAGCTTTCTAAAGGCTCTTTTTATTTCATCTTCACTTGCACCTTTTTGAAGGCCAAGCACTTCATAATAGTCTTTACTTGCCATCTACAAATGTCACCACCTTATTACAAATTTACCTTTATATAATAACATCATTATAATAATAATTGAATACTGTACTTTTAAAAAGGGAAGACGACTTTTGTCTTCCCTCAAATTAATTTAATTATTTATCATCTTTAACTTCAAAATCAGCATCTACTACATTATCATCGTGAGCTGCACCAGCACCTGCATTTGCTCCACCCATGTTGTTTGGATCAAATCCTTCAGCACCTTGTTGTCCTCCAGCTTGTGCATACATCTTAGAAGATATAGCATAGAATTCTTGATTTAATTCATCCATAGCCTTCTTAATTGCTTCTAAGTCTTCACCATCTTTGATAGCTTTTAATGCATCTAATTTAGCTGTAACTTTTGCTTTATCATCAGCAGATACTTTATCTCCTAATTCTTCTAAAGTTTTTTCAGTTTGATATACTATTTGATCAGCATTATTCTTAACTTCTATGTTTTCTTTTCTCTTCTTATCTTCTTCAGCAAATCTTTCTGCTTCTTTTACTGCCTTTTCTACTTCTTCATCTGAAAGGTTAGTTGAAGCTGTAATTGTGATGTTTGCTTCTTTTCCTGTTCCTTTATCTAAAGCTGAAACTTTAACTATACCATTTGCATCTATATCAAATGTTACTTCGATTTGTGGGATTCCTCTTGGAGCTGGAGCAATTCCTGATAAAGTAAATCTTCCTAAAGTCTTGTTATCAGCTGCCATTTGTCTTTCACCTTGAACTACGTGAATTTCAACTGATGTTTGACCATCTGCTGCTGTTGAGAACACTTGGCTCTTCTTAGCTGGGATAGTTGTATTTCTTTCAATTAATGGTGTAGCTATACCACCCATTGTTTCAATACCTAATGTTAATGGTGTAACGTCTAATAATAATACGTCTTTAACTTCTCCTGTTAATACACCTGCTTGTATTGCAGCACCTACAGCAACACATTCATCTGGGTTAACTCCCTTAGATGGTTCTTTTCCTGTAAAGTTCTTAACTGCTTCTTGAACTGCTGGTATTCTTGTTGATCCACCAACTAAGATAACTTTATCTATTTGGCTTATTGAAAGTCCTGCATCAGCTAAAGCTTTCTTCATTGGTTCAATTGATCTTTGAACTAAGTCATGAGTTAATTCATTAAATTTAGCTCTAGTTAAGTTTAAATCAATATGCTTTGGACCTGTTGCATCAGCAGTGATGAATGGTAAGTTAATGTTTGTTTGCATTGAAGATGATAATTCAATCTTAGCTTTTTCAGCTGCTTCTTTTAATCTTTGAAGAGCCATTTTATCATTTCTTAAATCAATACCATTTTCAGCTTTAAAAGTTTCAGCTATATAATCCATGATTTTCTTATCAAAGTCATCTCCACCAAGCTTAGTATCTCCATTTGTTGATAATACTTCAAATACACCATCACCAAGTTCTAGGATAGATACGTCGAATGTACCACCACCTAAGTCATATACAAATATCTTTTCACTGTGTTCTGTTTTATCTAATCCATAAGCAAGTGAAGCTGCTGTTGGTTCGTTTATTATTCTTAATACTTCTAATCCTGCTATTCTACCAGCATCTTTAGTTGCTTGTCTTTCAGCATCATTGAAGTAAGCTGGAACTGTAATAACTGCTTGAGTTACTGGCTCACCTAAATAAGCTTCTGCATCAGCTTTAATTTTTTGAAGAATCATAGCTGATATTTCTTGTGGTGAATATACTTTATCATCTATATGAGTTTTATGATCTGTACCCATTTCTCTCTTTATTGATATTATTGTATGATCTGGATTAGTAATTGCTTGTCTTTTAGCAACTTGACCTACTAATCTTTCTCCGTTAGCTTGGAATGAAACTACTGATGGAGTAGTTCTAGCTCCTTCTGAGTTAGTAATTACAACTGGTTCTCCACCTTCCATAACTGCTACACATGAATTTGTTGTACCTAAGTCAATACCTATAATTTTTCCCATAATTATTTTCCTCCTAAATTTCTATCTATTAAATTTAAACTAATTTGCTACTTTTACCATTGAATATCTTATTACTTTGTCACCTTTTTTGTATCCTTTTAAGAATACTTCAGCAACAACATTTTTATCATAGTTCTCATCTTGAATATGCATTACTGCTTGATGCATATTAGGATCAAATCCCTCTTCAACACTTATTTCTTCAACACCAAGTTTTTCAAGTGAAGTTTGGAATCCCTTAATAGTCATCTCAATTCCTTTTTTCAAATCTTCAACGCTTCCATCAACTGCTAAAGCTCTTTCAAGATTATCTACTGTTGGAATAACTTCTTTTAATACATCTACACATGCATCTGCATATATTCCTTCTTTTTCCTTGGCAGTTCTCTTTCTGAAGTTTTCATATTCAGCTGTAATTCTTAACAATCTATCTTTAAATGCTTCAACTTCTTTTGAAAGTTTATCATTTTCTTCTTTTAACTTTTTAACTAAAGCTAAATCATTTTCTTCATTGTTTTCAGCTTCATTAACTTCTTCAGTAACTTCTTCAGCACTTTCTGCTGTACCTTCTGTTTCATCAATGATTTCTTCATTTAAATCTCTATTTTCTTCCATTCAATACACCTCTTCTCGCATTACTCAAGACTCTGATTTCTTAAACTTTTATTTAATTCTTTTATTACTTGAGCCATTATTGAAATTACTTTAGAATAATTAATTCTCTGTGGTCCAATTAAACCTATATTACCAATTGGTCTTCCACCTAAACAATATTCTGCTGTTATAACTGAACAATCTTTGGCTTCGGGAATATAATTTTCATCTCCAATCTTTATGGTAATATCACCACTTGGCTCTAGCAATTCAATGACACAATCTTTATTACTTATAAGCTGAAGCATATCTTTAACTTTTTCAATATCGTTATATTCTGCATAATTGAAAAGATTTGTAGTTCCTTCAACTAATAAATCTGATTTTGTACTTTCATTTAAACTCTTATATAGAGCTGGAAGTATTGCATTAAATAAATCATCAAACCCTTTAAGTTCTTCCTTTATTTCATTAATAATCTGTAGATTTATTGCATCTATTGTAAGATTCTTCAACTTAATATTAAGAACTTCGTTGATTCTATTTAATTCATTTTCCATAGGCATATGTGATACCCTTATTCTATGATTTTTTATAACTCCACTATCTGTAACTATTACAGCTACTATATTGGACTTATCGATACCTATAAGCTGTATCGATACTATCCTGCTTCTTTTCATGGAAGGAGTTTCCACTATACATGTTAAATTAGTTAACTCTGATAATAACACACATGCTTCTTTTAATACCTTATCAACTTCATACATAGCTGAATTAATAATATATTCCTTAATTCTAAGCTCTTCTTCTCTTGTAAGCTGCTCCCTCTGCATCAATTGATCTACATATAATCTATAGCCTTTGCTAGAAGGGATTCTGCCTGCAGATGTATGAGGCTGCTCTAAATATCCCATCTCCTCTAAGTCGGCCATTTCATTCCTAATAGTGGCAGATCCTATACCTAAATCGTATTTTTTAGCTATTGTTCTTGATCCAACAGGTTCACCTGTCACAATATAGTCGTTTATAATGGCTTGGAGTATTTTAATTTTTCTATCATCAATAGACAATCTCATCACCCCTATTGTTAGCACTCACTAACCTCGAGTGCTAATGACTACAATATCAATATATTCTTATTCGCTTTTTTTGTCAATTTTATATTTTCTCATATTTTGTTATGTATTATTTTTTCATTTAAAATAATACAACTTTTCTCTATTTTTCTTTAAATTACTCTCGTTTTCTACTCAATCTATTTTTCCAATATAAAGTCTGACATAGCCTCATTTGCTAAACTTATTCCTTTTACTGTAAGAGATAATTTATCATCTTTCATTTGAAGAAGTCCTCTTTTAATATTTTTCTCTATTACATTTCCATATATACTGTCTATATTAGTGTTAAACTTTTGCTTAAATTCCATTTTACTTACACCTTCATTAAGTCTTAATCCCATAAACATATATTCTTCCATTTCATCTTTAATGGTGTTTTTATATCTATCAACTTCAACACTTTCATTATTTTGCATTTTTTCTATATAATTTTTTACATTTGAATCATTAACAATTCTGAATCCATCTATATATGAACTAGATGACGAACCTACTCCTATATATTCTTTAAGTTTCCAATAAACTTTATTATGTTCACATTCTCTTCCTTCTAAACTATAGTTAGATATTTCATACTGATGATAACCACCACTACCAAGTACATCTTTTGTTAGCTTATCCATCTCTCTTTCCTCTTCTTCAGATGGTAGATTTAATTTATCCTTCATATGCAATGTATAAAAAGCAGTACCTTCTTCTATGATAAGGCTATATGCTGATATATGCTCTGGCTTTAAACTACATATCTTTGCAAGAGTATCCTTCCATAAATCCACTGTCAAATTTGGCAGACCATACATAAGATCTACGTTTATATTATTAAAACCTAGCTTCCTAGCTAATTTATAATTTTCTACAAATTCTTCATAAGTATGTATTCTTCCTATTACTTTAAGGAGCTCATTATTACATGACTGCAAACCAAAGCTTATTCTATTTATTCCACCATCCTTCATGGCAATAAGCTTTTCCTCATTAACTGTACCTGGATTACATTCCATGGTAAACTCCATATTATCTGCAAACTGAAGCTTATTTACTGTTTCAAGGAGCTTTTTAATTTCATGTACTTCTAAATATGAAGGAGTTCCTCCACCAATAAATATACTTTTTATTTTGTATTTCTGACACTTATCTAATATCTCTTTACATAAAGCTTCTATATAATCTTCCCTATACTTCTCCTTTCCTGAAAAAGATGGAAAATCACAATAAAAACACTTCTGTTTGCAAAATGGTATATGTATATATAAACTTGTTTCCTTCATTCTTATTCCTCCAAATTTTTATAGCACTATAATTTTCTTTTTAACGCATTAGTAACGACGTATATAAGAAGTGGCTAATTTATTAGTATCCCATATGATAAAAATTTTATAATTTTCTAAGCGTAAAAAAAATAATAGCCACTTACACTATGGCTATTATTATATATTACTTTATGAAACTATACTATTTTAAATTAATACTGCTTTTTTATATCCTTTTTTCATTACATAGCTTCATTTTGCTATCTTCCTTTACTAAATAGCAATTCATTGCTATGAAAGCTATAACACACAGCATACTACAAAGCAAAAAAGAAGTTCCTAATGAATAATCAGCAACTAATCCTATCAGCGGGTTAATAGCTGCAGAAACCACACTACCTATTACAGAATATATGGATAAAATCGTTGCCCTCTCTCCGGTGGTTACAGACTTATTTTCTATCTCCATGACTATTGGTGTAAACAATGCATCACTTAGTGAAATACTCATTACCGAAATAACACTTACCACTGCTGATGTTGTTCTCCACAATATCAACGTTGCTACTAAAATAATTAAATATAATATATTTATATATTTTCTTTCACCTAAGATTCTTTTAAAGTAATATGATTTCCCTGTAATCAAAGATATTATTTGAGAAAGAGCTAATATAATACCAAATTTTTTTACGTCTATACCACAACTAATATATTTATTTTGATTTAAATATACGGTTATGCCTTGTACGATTTCCGAAAATAAGGTAATTGAAATAATAAATACGATAATATTCTTATTATTAAACGTTTCTTTAAAATTCATTTTTATACTTGCATTTTTTTCATCCTTAGGAACTTCATCTAAGAACAGTGACAGTATAAATGCAATTCCATAAGCCACTATGGTAAATAACACTGTACTTTCCATAGAAATTTCAATTATAAAAACACTACTAAGTGAAGCTAGTAAAAATCCTAAAGTTGTATAAAAATTGTATTTTGAAAAAACCTTATCGCATAACGATTTATCATATATAGAATTATATAAATATGCCGAGTCACAGCCAGACAGTCCCGCTAAAGCTGCCGCTAAAAATATTCGTTCTATTAAAAAGCCTAAAAATGAACCTGAATTATAAAAAACTATCTTTGATAAAAAGTAAATAAAATTAGCAATGACCACTATCTTCTTGTAACCTATTTTATCAGCAAGCTTCCCCCATGGCACTTCTAAGATTATAACTATTATAAAGTACGCCGACTCAATAATAAAAATTTCCGTCATAGAAAGCCCTCTTTTTTGCCTATATAAAGTTGCTATAGAACCATAAAAAACTAAACTTTGTAAAAAAATTATTAAATACATTAAATATATGTTCTTCTTATTCAATTTTAATCCCTCCATTTTCAGTAGCACAAATAAACCTATAAAAAATATAGGTATTTTTCTTTAATGAAGTTTTTAAATTGGTCTAAACATATATTTTTCTCCTCTTTATATTTCAACCTAATTTTACTATTTTTATAAAAAATATTCAATAATTATATGTTTATATTATAAGCATAAAAAGCCATACCAAGGAACTTTTCTTGATATAGCTCTTCATTGCCGCAAATATTTTTTTAATAACGTAAAATTCAATAATTAAATCTTTGTATTATTATATTTCTATAAAATCCATATTAATAACATTATTCTTAGTAAAATGTCTTTGAGCTTCTTTTATATGCACATGTATTATTTCATTTTCAAATTTAACATCTAAGTCTTTGCAATAATCAGTAATAACAATATATTGTTCTAATAGATTGCTTGAAAGAAAGATAGGTATTATCTGTCCATCCTTTCTTCTAAGTGTTCCAGTTACTAACCCCTTATTCCTCAGTTTCTTACCTTTAATTCCTACATCCCTAATACTTAATTCCAGCATAAAGCTTTTCTACCTATAAAAATAATTTTCTATATAATATACTTGTTCCAATGATGAATTGTGAATTATCAATGATGAATTACAGAACACTATTAATTTTTTCTAAACTCTGTGAGTTTATTCCTTAATTCATCATTCATCACTCATCATTCATCATTAAAAAAAAAGCTAGAGATTTTAAAATCTCCAGCTTTTTTACTAGTCTACTTTTAGTACTGCCATGAATGCTTCTTGTGGTACTTCTACAGATCCCACTTGTCTCATTCTCTTCTTTCCTTCTTTTTGCTTTTCTAAAAGTTTCTTCTTTCTTGAAATATCTCCACCATAACATTTAGCAAGAACGTCTTTTCTCATAGCTTTAACAGTTTCTCTAGCTATAACTTTAGATCCAATTGCTGCTTGTATTGGAACTTCAAACATTTGTCTTGGAATTATTTCTTTTAGCTTTTCAGCAATTCCTCTACCTTTATGGTAAGCTCTTTCTTTAGGAACTATCATTGATAAGGCATCAACAACATCTCCATTTAATAATATATCAAGCTTAACAAGTTCAGTAGTAGTATATCCTTTAAATTCATAATCAAATGAAGCGTATCCTCTTGTTCTTGACTTTAATGTATCGAAGAAATCATATACTATTTCATTTAAAGGAATTTCATAGTTAATAGAAACTCTTGTTGTTTCAAGATATTCCATATCTATATAAACTCCTCTTCTTTCTTGGCATAAATCCATTATAGCTCCTACATACTCTGTTGGGGCAATAATTGATGCCTTAACAATTGGCTCTTCCATATAATCTATCTCTGTTGGTTCAGGAAGATTAGTAGGGTTAGTAAGTTCAATTGTTTCTCCATTAGTCTTAGTAACCTTGTAAACAACTGATGGAGCTGTTGTAATAATATCTAAATTGAATTCTCTTTCAATTCTTTCTTGAATTATTTCCATATGAAGAAGACCTAAGAATCCACATCTAAATCCAAATCCTAATGCTATAGATGTTTCAGGTTCAAAATCTAAAGCAGCATCATTAATTTGTAACTTTTCTAATGCTTCCTTTAATTCATCATACTTAGCACCATCTACTGGATATATACCTGAATAAACCATTGGTACAGCTTTTTTATATCCTGGAAGTGCTTCTGCTGTTGGACGATCTGCTTCTGTTACTGTATCACCAACTCTGGCATCTGCCACATTTTTGATAGATGCTGTTATATATCCAACATCTCCTGCACTTAATCCATTTATAGGCATTAATTTAGGCGTAAATACCCCTACTTCAGTTATGTCATAAACCTTATTTGTTGCCATAAGCTTTACTTTTGTTCCTGGCTTAACTTTACCATCTATTATTCTTACATAACATACAACACCTTTATAGCTGTCATAGTATGAATCGAAAATAAGTGCCTTTAATGGTGCATCTTCATCTCCATTTGGTGCTGGAATCTTTTCTACGATTGTTTCTAAAACATCTTCTACGTTTAATCCAGTCTTAGCAGAAATCATTGGAGCATCTTCTGCTTCAATACCAATAACATCTTCAATTTCTTGCTTTATTTCATCAGGTCTAGCTGATGGTAAATCAATCTTATTTATTACTGGTGCTATTTCTAAATCATTATCTAATGCTAAATAGCAGTTAGCTAATGTCTGAGCTTCTATCCCTTGTGCTGCATCTACAACTAATATTGCTCCTTCACAAGCAGCTAAACTTCTTGAAACCTCATATGTGAAGTCTACGTGTCCTGGAGTATCTATTAGATTTAAGATATACTCTTCTCCGTTTTCTCTTTTATAGATAAGTCTAGCAGCTTGAGATTTTATAGTAATTCCTCTTTCTCTTTCAAGTTCCATATTATCAAGAACTTGTTCTTCCATTTCTCTTTGAGTAAGAGTTCCTGTCTTTTCTAATAATCTATCTGCTAATGTTGACTTACCATGGTCAATGTGTGCTACAATTGAAAAATTTCTAATTTTTGATTGTCTATTGCTTGTCATATATAATAACTACCAAAATTAGTAGCTTCTTCACCCCCATTATATTAAATCAGAGTAAATTATATCATAAATTATCCTGTCAGTGTCAAGATTCTTGGTTAATTAACAAATTAATCTATATTTTTAATTTTGTTCTTTAAACCATTCTATGAAATCATCAACAATTATGTCAATTTTACTTTTACTTTTTTTATTCTCCTCTGTATTTTCTGTTATTTTTTCTAAAGTATTCTCTATCTTAGAAATTTGCTTAATAAAAAAATTTCCTATGGATTTAATTTTTGTTATAAATATATTATTTTTGGTGAACTTTATTTCATTTTTTCCAATTTGAACTTGTGCAGTATCCTCTTCTTTATTAAGATATATTTTTATATTGGCCTTATCTTTTATAAACTCTGAAAAATCTTCACCAAATTCCTTTGTAACAATTTGATAATTATCAATGGTATTACCAAATGGAGATAATGCTTCTGTATTTTTGATATTTACGATAATACAACCTATCATAACCATAATAAAAAGGATTGTGGGAATTATCCCCTTCTTAAGCATAAAAATGCACCCCTTATTGTTTTTAACGCAATTATAGCGTTTTTACCATTTAAAGGATGCACATATTTTAAATTCTTTATTCAAATTAATTGGAATTATTTATATATTCAGCTATTATTCTAGCAATATATTTAGCTGTATTCTTAGCTTCTTCCACAGTATTTCCTGCTGAACCATCTTCAATAATAATCATATTATCGCTTAAACCTAAATTAAATGTTCCATAACTTGTATTATATAAAAATATTCCTTGGTATTCCTCTCTCACAAGGCTTGGAAACAACCTTCTACTAATGGATAACATATTATTAGCAACAATTTGATTTTGTTCAAACCTAGGGCTACTTTCACCAAGAACAAACATAAATTTAGCTAAAGATTGATTATTTAAGTTAGCAGCAATAAGATTTTTATTTTCAGATGAATCTCTATGCAAGTCTATGATAAGTTTAAAATCTCCATATTTATCTAAATAACTTTGCACTGTTTCCTTGGATCTAAGATAACACCCTATATATTCAGTGTCATGAAGGGTTTTATCATGGATTGTGGCAATTCCATATCCATTTTCAAGTTCACTGGCCAGTACATCTCCTACAGCTGTAACTGTTAACTCCTCATTATCACTTCTAAAATTAGCCGCTGCCCCTACTTCACTAAAAGCTTCATGGGCATGAGTATGATATATCAAAACCTCTGGACTTGCAATATTTAAAGTTTTTTTTAACGCTTCGTTATAAGCATCTGACTCTCCACTATTAATTTCCTCTTCAGTTACTTTAGATATACTTCCATCATCTATTTCATAAGGATTAATATGGCTATTGGTGTTACTCACTATTTCTCTTACTGGCTTTGAACCTCTATATATCATATCATCTGCTTCAGAGAATATGTTTAATTCACCGGCAACAATGGATATGGAGTTTAATTTATCTATTCCTGCTGCTTTCATAAGTATGTTTTTTATGCTTAAATCGTTTTCTGCATAGTCAGTTTTATCATATACTGACTCCTTAACTATGGGCATAGAATAATTTAATAGTTCTACATAAGCGTATCCGCCTCTCTCATTATAGCTGTTCATTACAGCTATACATCTAAAAAAAAAGATAATAAAAAATGCTAGCATAACAGCCAAATCTATACTTAGTTTACTTCTTTCATGATGGTCTTTTCTATTATTTGCAATTCCCTTCATAATATAAGTTCACCTCTCTTATTTATCTATATGTCTTGGTGAACTACTTATTCTCGTTGCTTACCTTTAATTTTCATTTATATATTCAGCAATTACTCTTGCCATATATTTAGCTGAAAGCTTTGCTTCCGTAGCAGTATTTGCTATTGAGCCATCCTCTAAAAGTATAATATTATTGCTTAAATTTAAATTGAAAGCATTTATACCAGAATCATAAACAAAAATATTAGTGCTTCTAAGAAGACTTGGGAATAATCTATTAATAATTTCTATGAGCTTATTATCAAGCTCAGTATTGCTAGAATAATTTCTGCTGTTTCCAGCTACCACAAACATCACCTTGGCAACTGTTTCACCATTAATCTCTGTTGTAACAGCCTGCCTATTACTATTTGAATCTCTATGTAGATCTATAATAAGTTTAAAATCACCATACTGGTTTAAATAAGAACTTACTGTTTCATTAGATCTACCATAGCAATCATTATATGAAGTATCATGGATAGTCTTGTCATGGATTACAGCTATGCCATACCCCTCTTGTAATTCCTTTGCAAGAACATCTCCAACGCCAACCACATTATAATCATTGTTATCTGTATTATAATTATATCCTTCATCTACATTTCCACCATCATAATAGCTTTCATGGGTATGTGTATGATAAATAAGTACTTCTGGATTAGCTTCATCCAATGTTTTCTTTAAGCTTTCATCATATGCTGGGCTTTCTTTGGCTATAGCTTCCTTTTCTTCTTCTGTAATCATAGCAACACTATTTGATTTGATTTCATAAGGCTGTATGCCACCATTATTAGCTACTGCTCCTGTAATATTATCATTTATTTGTGCAAATACTGATAATTCATTATTTACAATATCCTGAAATCTTAAATTAGATAACCCAAATGATTGTAAAATAACATTCTTTATACTTAAATTGTTTTCCGCATAATCACTGGCATCATAATTTAACTCCTCCACCACCGGCATACAAAAATTCAATAACTGAACGTAAGCATATGCGCCTCTTTCCCTATAATTATTTAATACCACTATACATCTTATACAAAAAAATACAGCTATAATTAGAATAACCACTATATCAATGCTTATCCTGCTCCGCCCTCTTCTATTTTCACCTCCATGAAAAACATAACTCATTCATAACTCACCTCACTTATACATTTATATGTTTAAGTGACATAATTATTACAAATGATACTAGTAAATATCTATATTATTTTAATTTAAAAATTTATTTATTTCTTCCATTTCCATTTCTGGCTGTACTGCTATATTTATTCCATCAGCTATTATCTTAGCAAGTGATTCAATGATAGTATCTATATCTTTTGGTGTTACAATCAATTCTCCTACAAATGGTGTTAATATTTCTCTTATAAGCATTTGTTTTTCATTTTTATCCACCTTTTGTAACATAGAATAAAAATCTTTTCCACTTTCAACTTTTCCTATAAGATCATCAAGTACCATATCTATGGTGTCATTAGCTATGGTGGCAGCATCCACAACTGTAGGCACTCCTACTGCTAATACTTTTACCCCTAAACTCTTTTCATTAATTTGCATTCTATTATTTCCAACACCAGCTCCTGGAGAAATTCCTGTATCGCCTATTTGAATAGTTCTATTGACACGTTCTAACTTTCTTGATCCTAAAGCATCAATACATATAACCAAATCTGGTTTAATTTTTTCCACTACTGCTTTAACAATTTCACCGGTTTCAATTCCTGTTATACCCAGTACTCCTGGTGCCAATGCACATACTGATCTTACATAATCCTCTAAAGCATCTGGCATAAGTTCCTTTATATGTCTTGTTACCATTATTTTTTCTACTACTTTAGGACCTAAAGCATCTGGAGTAACATTCCAATTTCCAAGTCCAACTATAAGCACTAATTTATCTTTAGTAACATCTGCCAACCTTTTAAGAACTTTACCTACTACCATAGATAACTCATTCATACATTCACCATCATAGCTTGTAAATTCCGGAAAATCTATAGTGATATAATGACCTTTAGGCTTTCCTAACTCCTTACCTGCTTCATCACTTTCTATGGTCACTGTAGTTACTTTTATATCGCCCTCATTTTCCTCATCTACCTTAACTCCGTCAAGTTCTCTCTTATTTTCTTCAGTATATGCTTGCTTCGCTTCTATGGCTAAATCTGTACGTATACTTATCATTATTTTCCCTCCTATTTTTACCTTTTTTCACATTTACAAAATTATTTTCCCAAATTACTTTTAATTTCATACTTGAACTTCTAAACTTTCAATGATATAATATGATTTGTTGAAAATGAACTCGTACGCAGATTTCCCCAAAAAACTGCAAGAGGCCCTATAAAAATTTAAGGGGGTGAATTGAATGGCAAACATAAAATCAGCAAAGAAGAGAATCAAAGTTACTGAAACTAAAACTGCTCAAAACAGAATGATAAAATCAGCTTTAAAAACTGCTATAAAGAACTTTGAAGCTGCAGTAACTGCTAACAACGCTGAAGAAGCTAAAACTTCATTCGTTAAAGCATCTAAGTCTTTAGACATGGCTGCTCAAAAAGGTGTTGTTCACAAGAACATGGCTGCTAGAAAGAAGTCAAGATTAGCTGCGAAATTAAACGCTATGGCGTAATCAATAAGGAGTCGGTGATTTTTAATCACCGACTATTTATTTATATAAAAAATCACCTTTTATTCAAAGGCGATTTTTACATAATATTCACTTTAGGTATCTAGCTCCTTAAGTCTTCCAAAGGTATTTTTTATGTCATAAGCAATCTTATACGTGGAATTTCCTTTTAAAATATTTCTCGTTGTATATGACTTGATTTTATCATATTTTTCAAAGATACTTCTTGCCTTATCAATATCATTATAAACAAGCCAATAACCACATCCTAAGCATTTTTTATTGCTACAATTCATAAAATCTTTTACATCTTCTATAGGAAAGCCTAAAAAGACCCCTAACTCATGAGGACATTTAAATTTATTGTACCTATTCTTAAGCATGTTTATATATTTATTAATTTCATCAGAAGGTTCGTAACCTATATTTAATAAAAACTCTTTATTTTCTCTTTTAAATATATGCTCCTTAAGATTTTCCTTATTATAAACAAGTATGATAAGCGATTCTTCACCTTCCCTAAGCTCCATATGCTCTAACTCTATATCCTCCAAAAAATCCCTTCCATATTTTATCCATTTTCCATATATATTATTTCCACTTTTCTTTAAAGTTATTGTTGCTGATGGCTTGGCTCCTGAAATTACCAGAGAGGCATTGTAAATTAGAAATTTCTCAATGCACTCTCTTTCTGTTAAATTGTTTAAACTTTTGTAAAATTGTATCTTTTCCATAAAAAACTTATGCCTTTGCTATAGCCATGCCAAATGCTAAACATTCTTCACAATTATCTTCAGGTTCATTTTGAACTATTAGTCCATCACTTATAAGCTGACCTCCATAAGATGTAATTCTATCTTCAAAATCTCTCATCCACTGTCCATCTCCCCATCCGTATGAACCAAATAAAGCCACCTTTTTTCCTTTTATCTTTGCTGCTATACTTTCAACAAAAGGTTCAAATTCACTTTCCTCTAGGATTTCATCTCCCATAGCTGGACATCCTAATATAACTACATCTTCATTGTCAAAAACTTCATTTGAAGCTTCTGATACATTTATTAGCTCAGCTTCCTTACCTCCTTTAACTATTCCATCAGCAATAACTGATGCCATCTTTTCTGTATTTCCTGTTCCTGACCAAAAAACTATTTTCATATTACCACCCTCCTAATTATTAATGATATTCATTCTCAATTAAATGTTATATTATCTAGATTTATTTGTCAATAATTTATTGCTAATAAAAATAGATCATATATTTTTAAAAGATTTAACTTTAATTAAAATAAAAAAGATGTACTAGGCTTTAATATATCCACCTATTACATCTTCATCTTTAAACACTTTTTCTCTATATCTTACTTAGCTAAGAAAGTTTTAAATAGCATAAGCTCCATTTCTGTAGATTTATCCCCTGAGGATGATTTTAACTTATTTTCTGTATCAACGCATATTCTAATAAATTGTCCTAACTGCTTCAGTGAAAATTTATTGGCTTGATTCATAAGCTTTTCACAAACAAATTGTGGTAGCCTATACTTGCTCATAAAATAATCTGCTCTCTTTCCTTTGCTCATATAAATTTTAATTTCATATAACCTTTTAAAATGATTTTCAATGGTTGTTATTATAAGAATATGTTGATCTGCCTTAAATAATAAATCATCTAACAAATCCAAGGCCTTATCAACCTTCTTATTGGAAATATACTCTACTAAATCAAAAACATCATCTTCACTTTTATTGGCAATAAGCTTATCTATATCTTCTTTTTCAATTTCCCTACCATATGTATAAGCACATAATTTATCTATTTCTCTTTTTATTATATCGAAATTATTTTGCACCTTTTCAGCAAAATATCTTACTTGTATTTTTCCTATATTCTTTCCCTTTTCCTTAAATATATCTTCTATCTTTTTGTAATACTTATCCTTCTTAAGCTTATCACAATGAACTACCTTAATATATTTATCAAGAGTTCCTAGTTTTTTATTTTTTTTAGGAGTATCTCTTTTATCATTAAATAAATAATACATTATTAGCACAGTATAAGGCGGAAGATTTTTTACATACTTAGAAACTTCTGAGTATACTTTAGCTCCTTCTTTATCAGCTTTATCTTTTAAAAAGTTAGCTCTATATACAACAACAACTTTTTTGTCACCAAAGAAAGGCATAGTTTCACATGCATTTTCTATATCATTAAAAGTAGTAGTTAAGCCATCTAGTCTTTCGTAATTTAAACTCATAAATTCATCAGGTACTACCTTCTTTACAAGAGCATTAACATTTTCTTTTATAAGTTCTTCATCTAAACCGCAAAAAACATATCCTGAACCTATGTCACCTTTTTTTAACTCGCTTTCAAAACCATCTATAGTAATCAATAAATTATTACACTCCTATCTTCTAGATATTATAATATCCTTTACTATCCATACATCTTCAATGTCGCCTTTTGTAAAATCAATTATTTCATAATTATAATTTATTTTATCATAATTAATCTTAAGTAGACACTGTTCTTTCTTTGTCTTTAATATATAATTTTCTCCACTTCTCTTTATATAAACCCCATCTTTTATTAAAAACTTTTTAAAATCATTATTTAACGTTTTTTCACATAAGGTTATCTTTTTTAGCTTATCATTGTCCTCTCCTTCATTATACTGAATAAGTGCCCTTCTCCCCCTAAAACTTATTACCATTGCACCTTCATTATAATACTTAATATTAACTACAGGGCTATACACCATAATAACCACATAAATAAATACTATAATTGGGTAATATATAAATTGCTTATATCCCTTTTTATAAAAATAATATGTTATGAGCATGGCAATATAAAAATAAGCAGCTCCATAATAAATATAAAATATATCAATTGTGATTTTATCAAAAAAATTCATAATATTATCCATTAAAATTATAATATATTTACTAACAAATAAAATATAATTAAAAACTATTGGAATCTTTAAAAATAATATTAGTAAATTACCTAATATTATTATAATATTAATAAAAGGTATAATTAGTAGATTCCCTATGATTGAATTAGCACAAAATTCATTAAAATACATCATGGTTATTGGTAAAATAAAAATTTGTGTTGATAGAGTTATAGCAACTACTTGCCTTATTTTAGAAGGAATCTTATAAAATACCCTATTAATCTTCTTATTAAAAAAATAAATTCCAACAATGTTTACAAAAGATAATATAAATCCAATACTAAACAAGCAATAAGGCTTAACTATTAATATCACTATGCCAGCTAATGATAAGGCAGCCATCATATTATACTGACGTTTAAACTTTATGGCTAAGTTAGATATAACAATCATTATATATGACCTTATAGCTGCTTCCTTAGCACCTGAAAATAACATATAAAAAAAAGAAACAATCATTCCTAATAAATTAGATCCAAATAACAGGGCAATAGAATATACCATTGTAATATGTAATCCTGAAACACATATGGCATGGGAGATTCCATAGTACTTCATCTTTTCTCTATCATAACTATCAATATTATCATCATATCCATAAGCCACTGAGGAAATTATTCCTGCTTTTCTTGCCCCTAATTTGATTTGAATTTTATCATATAAATCCTTTCTTAAGTTATATAAATATGAAGTTAGATCCTTTTTTCCCTTTTCATATTCAATTATTGTAAAATCCCCTATTATACCTTTAGAAATATTAAGATTTCTAGTAAAATTTCCTTTTGCATAAATTTTACTACCTACAATTTCTTCTAAGCTATCTATAGTTATATTTACTTTTCTCCCCTTTATCTCTCCAATTCCCCTATTATACTTTAGTGAAACTACTCTGATTTCTTCGTTAGCTTTTGGGATATAATTATAATAAAAAACATTATTCATAAGTGCAATTATAAAAATTATCAGTAAAAACACTTTAAGATGCCTTTCAGTATTAAAAGCTATTAAAAAAAATAAGCTAGCTGCAATAAGAATTGCTGCCAGCTTATTATAATAATAAATTTCATATGTAAATGATGCTAATACCAATACCATGAATATGTAAAACAAAGGATTATTATAATAAACATCACTTTCTTTAATCATGACAACACCTCAAATTAATTATTGCCACTTTTTCACAAACCAAATCATTAATAAATGAATTATCATAAATATCAATATCACTGATACTGATGTTATATTTAAAATAAAGTTGCTTCCTTTATATATCAAAACTACTCCAATTGCAACTATAATTATGTATAGCAATGTATAAATAATGTTCTTATTTTCAAATATCTTTTTACTAAAGCCATTATATAAGCTAATGAGCATATTTATCGTTAGTACCAAAAATACAACAATCTCAGTGTTTTCTTCCATAGGTATTATAGGCGTAATTGATAAAACAATAAAAGAAAGCATATTTATAAACACATTACTTTTAGGTAACCTTTCTTTCATTGTATTATTAAGTGCCAATAGAATTATTGGTATTGATAGTAAATTTAATATAGCTATAGTGCCATCTTTAAATAATATGTTATCATCTATAAAATAATAGGCATACATGGCAAATATCTGTGCTAAAGTAAATTGCATATACATAAGACTTGCATTTTCAATAGCTCTTTTTACTTCTTTACCTTTTTTCTTCAATTTTAATAAAGATTTAATGGAACTCTTATCTGTATATATATCACATATCTTTTTTAATATATTAGGTGCTTTTGCCTTTCCTATACCTATATTAGACATAGATATGATAGATAAATCACCTAATGTTTCACCTTCCACAGCAACCTTAAACCCATCCTTATAAAAGGCATTTACAATCTTCAACTTCTGATCTGGCTTAAGCCTACAAAATATTCTTGCTTTTGATATTGTTTTATAAAATTCTTCTTCAGACATATGGCTTAACTCCACACCAGAAGTAACCTCCTTAGATGATGATATAAGTCCTATGTTTCTTCCTAATATTTCTGCACTTATCTTATTATCTTCACAAAATAACAATGGTAGTATTCCATCATCAAAAAGATTTTCTATATCTTCTTTAACACCTTCAACTATAAAATTTTTAAGTCCAAATAATCCTACAAGAATCATATTACTTTCTATATTTTCTTCTTTTGATGGTTCATAGTTAAATCTTCTATAAGCCATGGCTTCAGTAATTAGGCCTTCTCTTGAAAAACATAAATCTGCAAGTTTTATCTTATTTATTTCTTCTTCTGTCAATGGATGTTCAACTCCATTAATCAATATACTTTTGCACTTTGGAATTATCTTATCAAGACTTCCTCTTGACGTTGCCCTAAATCCTCTTTCATTTTTAGTTACAGTAGTCCTTATGCTGTTAGTTGAATTAACTTCTGTTCTAAATTTAAATCTATTTTCTTTAACAATTCTACTTCTGTCAAAATTATATTCTTCACAAAACTTTATATATGCTTCACCTAAAATATCATCTTCATCTTTTGTGTCATTATAAATATTGCTAGTTATACAGGAAATATCAATAAGTCTTAATAAATCAGTATTTTTCTTATCTATATCTTTAATTGAAAAAGAAGTTTCATCACAAAATAGCTTTTCTACTTGTGCCTTATCTTCAGTTATTGAGCCATTCTTTTCAATAAATAACACCTTAACTGTATCAATATCATTTAATGAAAAAATATTATTTAAATATATTTCTTCCCTTTCTAATTCTTTAATAATTATTTTATCATATACATAATAAATAATAGGATATATCAACGCTGTTGATATAAATATACATGCTAATAACACATCTTGTCTTATAGTTGATTTTCCTGGAATTATAAATGATAAGATAATAGTAATCAATATGCAAATTGTATTCATCTTGCCAATGATTCCATCCAACTCTTTAAACCCTGAATTTTTCTTTAATTCATACCTGTCTAAAGATGATAATAGCTTTCCTAAGTGTGTATTCATTCCAGTAGCTATAACTACTCCACTACCACTACCTCTTTTTATAATACTACCTCTATACAGTATATTACTTATATCACTTAAAGATGCTACATTATGGTCAATCATAGCTTCATATTTATCTTTAAGTATCTTATCGCCGGTTATACTTCTTTCATCAACTTTCAAGTCCTGGGAAGATATTATTCTTAAATCTGCTGAAATAAAAGAATTTTCCTTAAATATCACTATGTCTCCTATAACAAGTTCTTCAGCTGTTACAATTCTCTCAACACCTTCTCTAAGAACCATTACATTAGTTGTATTTAATTTACTTAAAAACTCAACATTCTTTTTATTCTTCCAGCTATACCAAGCTGTATGTACTAGTCCTAAGATATACACAGCTAATTCTATACTTAAGAATATGTACTTTTTCTTGATAATAAATAATATAACTACAGCTAAATATATGAGGCTAGTCCAGCTAAATACCTTATCCAATAATGAACGCTTTACACTTTTTTTATTAGGAATAGTTACTTTATTGTCACCATAACGTTCTCTGCGCAAGATGCAATCATATTCAATTAACCCTTTATATACATTACTTCCTAAAAGCTCCACAACCTTCGTCCAGCTTTTCTGATAATATTGTTTCAAATGTTACACTCCTTTTAAAATAATAACCGTTTATAACAATAATTATAAACGGTTTTAATTCTTTTTTAAAGTATATTAATTTTTTTATTAAACTATTCTTTTGTCTTAGGATTAAATAAACATGCCATTAGATAACCAAAAAATATTGCTGCTGTTATTCCACCAGCAGCACCTTTAATACCACCAGTAAAAGCACCTAACAATCCATCTTCCTGTACTGCTTGTATTGCTGCTTTAGCTAGACTGTTACCAAAGCTTGGAAGAGGTATTGTAGCTCCTGCCCCTCCTATATCTACTAATTTATCATATATGCCAAAAGCTCCAAGTACAGCACCTACTGTAACAAATATAACTAGGATTCTAGCTGGAGTTAGCTTGGTTGTATCCATTAATATCTGCCCAACAACACAAATTAATCCACCTACTATAAATGCACTAACATATTCCATTTTTTATATTCCCCTTCTAAAATATTATTCATACTCAATGGCTACTGCATGAGCTATACCTGGAATGCTTTCACCTTGTAAAGTACTAGTAGGACTCATAAGCGCTCCAGTTGAAATTAAAAGCAGCTTCTTTATTTCTTTTTTCATAAGCCTCTTATAAAAATATCCACACATTACTACAGCTGAACATCCACAGCCACTTCCACCTGAGCAAGTATTTTGGGTTTCATTATCAAAAATTATATCTCCACAATCAACATAATTTTTTGATAAATCATAGCCATATTCCTTTAACATCTCTAATGTCATCTTTTTTCCTACTTTACCTAAATCCCCAGTAGCTATTATATCGTAATAATCTGGAGTTCTGCCTGTATCTTTAAAGTGATTATATAATGTATCCACAGCTGCTGGAGCCATAGCAGCTCCCATATTATTAGCATCTTTTTCACCATAATCTTTTACTATACCTGTTGTTATGTAGGTAACCATAGGAAAATCTCCTTCTTTAGAAAGCACCATAGCGCCTGATCCTGTTACAGTCCACTGAGCTGTTGGCGCTCTTTGAGAACCATATTCTAATGGAAACCTAAATTGTCTCTCAGCTGAACTGAAGTGAGATGAAGTGGTAGCTACTACATACTTTGCAAAATCTCCATCTATGAATAAAGATGCCATACTCAAAGATTCTGACATAGTTGAACATGCTCCATACAATCCAAAAAAAGGTATATTTAAATCTCTGGCAGCATATCCTGATGAAGTTATCTGATTTAATAAGTCTCCTGCAAATAAATAATCAATATCCTCTTCTTTTAAATTTGCACTATTAATTGCACCCTTTATAGCTGTATACATCATTTCTGACTCTGCTTTTTCAAAGCTATCTTTACCTAAAGTATCATCACTTATGACTTCATGAAAATATTGACCTAATGGTCCCTGCCCTTCTTTTGGTCCAACTATTGAATAAGTTGAAATAATTTTAGGCTTACTATTTAATTTAATAGTCTGATTACCTATTTTTTTCAAATCATTCCCCATTCCATAGACTCCCTTCTCTTATAGTATTGAATAATAAAGTAGCAAATAATAAATTATACCTATGATTACAGATGAGCCAATACCATATACAAGTACTGGTCCTGCTATGGTAAACATCTTTGCTGCTACACCAAAAACAAATCCTTCTTTTTTAAATTCAATGGCTGGTGATACCACAGCGTTAGCAAATCCTGTTATAGGTACTACCGTTCCTGCCCCTGCAAAATTAGCAATTTTATCATATACACCAATACCCGTTAATAATGCCCCTAAAAAAACCATTATTATTGGAAGCCATATCTTTGCATCATATTCAGAAATGCCAAAAAACTTTAATAGTTCAAAAATTCCTTGCCCAATGGTACATATAGCCCCGCCAATAAGAAATGCCATTATGATATTTTTTATATATTTTGGTTTTGGCTTGGCTTCTTGACTTAACTTTTCATATTTAGCTTTAATTGCTTCCTCTTTTTTAGAAACTCTACTCATATTTACCCTCCTTACTAATTTAAATTTAGTATTCCCAATTCTTAAATTATATATATATATCACTTATTACTCTCTCATATTTATTATTTTCTTTAAATTTTTGAATAATAAAAAGCAGCTACAACATAAAAACTGTTATAACTGCCAATTAATACATCATATTCATTTTTATCCTTCTTTCGTTTACTCTAATTCTTCTAATTGTTTCCTCATTTCCAAGAGCACTTTCTTTTCAATTCTCGATACTTGAACCTGACTTATTCCAAGCATCTTGGCCACTTGTACCTGTGTTTTATCCTTGAAATAACGAAGCATTATAATTTGTCTTGATTTGCTATCTAGGTTTTGAAGTACATCTTTTAATGCAATTCTATCTACCATATTACTGTCTTCAATACTATCTTCACTAATCTTATCTATTAATAACACCGGTGAACCATCATCTTGGTGAATAGTATCGTATAAATACTGAAGATTAGCACTCGACTCCATGGCAAGTACTATATCCTCTTTATTCACTCCTGAATACTGTGAAAGTTCTTCAATGGTAGGTTCTCTATTTAAATCTTTAGACAACGCTTCCCTATCAAAGTGTATCTTTCTTGCAAGGTTTTTGACATTTCTGCTAACTTTAATGATTCCATCATCTCTTAAAAATCTTTTTATTTCTCCCATAATCATGGGAACAGCATATGTGGAAAACTTAACATTAAATTTTACATCAAAATTCTTTATTGCTTTTACTAATCCAATGGATCCTATTTGAAATATATCTTCATAATCATATCCCCTATTAATAAACTTCTTACTTATTGATGATACCAATGGAAGATTTATTTCTATTAATCTATTCATAGCTTCTATATCGCCTGCTTTCGCAAGTGGTAAGAGTTCCGAATTACTTGAATAACTATATTCGTTTTTTAAACCTTTACTATTCATACTACCTTCCCTAACCATTTTAATTAAATTTTTTTGACATTATAACTGTTGTTCCTTTTCCCTCTTCACTGGTAACTTCTAAGGTATCCATAAAAGTTTCCATAACTGTAAATCCCATACCTGATCTTTCAAGATCTGGTCTTGATGTATATAATGGTTCCATTGCCTTTTCAACATCAGTCATACCTTTGCCAAAATCTACTATCTTTATAGTTACATTATTTCCAGAAATACAAGCTTCTATTCGTATTATTCCATCTTTTTTATTTTCATAGCCATGAATTATAGAATTTGTAACAGCTTCTGATACTGCTGTCTTTACATCTGCCATTTCATCTATTGTTGGATCAAGCTGTGCGATAAATGCAGATACAGCAACTCTGGCAAAACCTTCATTTTGTGATAAACTTTGAAATTCTATACTTATCTTATTATCTAACATTATATTTCCCTCCATTAAATACTTTCCATAGCTTCCTGGACATTTTTATACTGCTTAATTATCTTATATAACCCTGATAAAGCAAAAACTTTATCAACTCTCTTATTTACTTCTACCACTGATATATGTCCATCTTTATTTTTAAGCTTTCTATATCTTCCTATAACCACACCAATTCCAGAACTATCCATAAAAGTTACATTTCTAAAATTTAATATAACTTTCTTAATATTATCTCTATCAATTCTGTCATCTATCTTAACTCTTACCTCTTCAGCGCTATGATGATCTAGCTCGCCAATGAGCTCAACAATTAAAAAGTCATCTACATTTGAAAATTTTATATTCATATTTTACTGCTCTAACGAATAGAGTATCCTCCTTCTCTTTATTTACTTTTTTTACCATAAGTTTAATTTAACATATTTTGTATTTTGTAGTCAATGTAAATCATCAATAAAAAATAGAACCTTATACTAAAACTATAATAATTAGCTTTTATATAGGTTCTATCCTTATTTTATTTAGTGCTATACTTTTTAAGCTCCTTCTTTATATCTTCATAAAACATTTCTAAAGTTTGTCCTTCATCAAGCATTAAAACTTCTATTGCATCATTTAAATTTTCCATTGTATATATATGAAATTTATTATTAATTATAGCTTCTTCAACTTCTGGCAAGATAATAAGTTCATCTCTATTGGAAGTAGGAATTAAAACTCCCTTATTTTCTATGGTATCCATAATCTTGCACACCTTATAGAATCCCTCTATTTTTTCACTAACGCCTCCAATGGCCTGTACTTCTCCAAACTGATTTACAGATCCTGTTACCGCTATATTTTGTTTTACCTTATACTTAGACAATGCTGATAATAACGCAATTATTTCAGCTATTGATGCACTATCTCCATCTACTATACCATAAGTTTGTTCAAAGCTTATATGAAAATCAACTGGAATATTTTCATAAGCATTTAATAAACTACTTAATAGCCCTCGAAGTATGCTTATGGATTTTTCATGAATCTTACCACTTAAATTGCTCTCCTTTTGTATATCCACAATACGGCCAGTACCTTTATATGCCACACAAGTTATCCGAATTGGCCTACCAAAAGAATAATAACCAGTGTCTAATACTGCAAGTCCATTAACTGAACCTACTTTTTCACCTGCTAATGTAATAAGTATTTTTCCCTTTTTATACATCTTAATAAATTCTTTTTCAATAAATTCTTCTTCATAAGCAATCTTCATTACATCTTCTCTGGTAATAACATATTCACCTTTTTCCTTTACATATATTTCTGTAAGTTGTAAAAGCTTATCTAGGGTATAATCTTCCATTAAAATATTCTCTCTGCTACTAGCCTTTCTACATAAATACTTTATTATCTCACTAACTGCATCATCATTTATTTTGGATATTTCCTCCTGTTTCATCTTCTGCTTTATTCTATTTTTTAGAGTATTAATTGATGCTTCAGTTATTTCAACTATATCTGGAATTTCCGTTCTAAGTGGGAATAACTTCCTAAAATCTTCATCTGAATTATACAATATATCATATGAATCATAATCACCTATCAATATAACTTTAACTTTTATTGGAATAGGCTTTGGCTTTAAGCCATTTATATTTATAAATTCCACAAGACTCTTATTTGAATCTATAGTTACTTTATTTGATAATAGTATCTTTTCAAGGTAATAATAACTAAGCGAATTCATTATTAAAGAATTAAGTCTTAAAATAAGGCAGCCTTCATTAGCTTTTAAAATTGCTCCTGCACTTATTAATGATATATTGGTTACATACATACCATTATGGTTTTCATATTCTACAGTACCTATGAGATTATTCAAATTAGGGTCTTCCTCATAAATTACAGGCGGTGCAAAATTATTGCTATTATCAACAATTACTTTCACATCATATTTATTTAAAATTCTGTATATTTCATTTTCATCATCTTCAATGCTCATGGTATAACACTCAACTATATCTTGTTCAATACATGTAAATAGCCTTTCAAGATACTCATAAGAATCATCATCAGTAATAAATTCAAGCAAGGCATCATCCTTAATTTCTTCCATTTTATTAGATAAGAACTTTGTATAAAGCTTTTTTAATCGCCTAATGGATTTTAACTCTATATCTCTTAATTCTTCTAAAATAGTTTCAGCTCTTTTTTTTAGATTTCCAGCCTTGCTTACAATTATATCTTTGTGGTTATCTTCTAAACTATCATATTCCTTTTCTGTCATGGTTTCTTCTGCGCTATTTAAGGGTAAAAAAGCAAAACCCTTACTGGTAGCTTTCACTTCAAATCCTTCATCTTTAGCCATTTTAATAAGCTCATTAAGATAATCATTCCTCTTATTTTCCACTTCTTCTACTAAAAAATCTTTTTCATCATTGGTGGAATCACTATAAAAATCATTTATTACATCTAAATAAGACTTTTTTATATTGCTAACTGTCTCCTTTAGTTTTTTCCCTTTGCCATTGGCAACAAAAATAGCTTCAGGCTTATTTTCATCTTCCAAAGTTACATAACATATGTCTTTAGGTGGATCTAAATCCTTATATTCATCTTCTATAAAATTAATTAAATCCTTAAGCTTATTTTTTGAAAATGAATCTACTAGGTATAAATTGTACCCTTCCTTTGTTATTTTTAACGCTCTTTTTATCTTAGCGAAAGCGTCTTCATATTCTGGTACGTTATTTGATTTTTCTATATTTTTATCAATTGATATATCAAATTTAATTTCATTTGGAGTTAACTCTCTTTTCATATACTATTCTACTTGAAAAGCCTTAAGGCTTTCTAAAGCAGCCCCTCCTTACATAGCTTGATACTATATTAATATTCTTAAAAAATTTTTTTAGGTAAATTTTTTTATAAATAGAGGTTTATTTTTTATTTTTCTTTTAGTATATACATTTATTATTAAAATAGTGTTAACTGCTGTACATTTTCTTCTCTTATACTTGATAATGTAACTCCTATTAATCTAATATAATTTTCTAGTTCTTCTTCCTGTAAAATATCCATAGCTGTTTTATAGATTATCTCATAATTATTAGTGTATGTATTTAAAGTTCTGCTTCTTGTATGGTTCTCAAAGGCAATTGTCTTATATTTTATTGTTATGGTCTTTATATAGATATTTTGTCTTATTAACGTTACTGTAAGTTCCTTGCAAAACCCCTGTATATACGGTTCTAGCTCCTCTATTTCATGAGTATCAAACTTTAAGGTTGTTTCTCTTCCATAAGATTTTCTATCTCTATTAACTTCCACAATCCTATTATCAATTCCTCTTATTCTCTCATAAATATCTAGTCCATTTTTTCCTAGATATTCTAAAAAGAACTCCTTATTTAATGGATATAAATCTTCAATAATATATATACCCATATTGTTCAATCTTTGTACCGATTTTTTTCCTAGTCCATATATTTTAGATATAGATAGAGGTAATAATATTTCTGGTATCATATCCTTCTCTATGACTTTTATGCCATTTGGTTTATTCCAATCTGAAGCTAACTTAGCTAGGAATTTATTATAAGAAATTCCTATGGACAATGTTAAACCAATTTCCTTAAAAACTCTATTTTTAATATATATTGCAGCTTCCATACCACTTGTAAATCTGCTATTAGTTACATCTAAATATGCTTCATCAATAGAGAGAGGCTCCACAAGCTGTGTCACCTCCCTAAAAATAGCAAATATTTTATTGGATATTTCTTTATATCTATGATACCTCACTCTAACAAAATATCCCTTTGGGCATAGTCTCTGGGCCATAAACACTGGCATTGCAGATTTCACTCCAAATTTTCTTGCCTCATATGAACATGTTGAAACGACTCCACGTTCACTTACTCCACCTACTATTACAGGCTTCCCCTTAAGATGTGGATTATCTAGCTGTTCCACTGAAGCAAAAAAGGCATCCATATCTACATGTAAAATTATTCTGTGCATTGTTATCACCTTAGCTTAAAGCTTCTTCAAATATACCTTTATTCTTGCTATTGATAAAAGATATTACTCCATGGGCTAAAAGCTCATCTATATATCTCCTCTTATCACTTATAGTACAAAAAGATACTATTACTACTGCAATTATTGTCCTAAAGCCTTTATCTAGATAAAACTCATATTCAGCTTCCTTATCACATAAATCTTCTATGACTCCTTCAACTAAATCTACAGTTCTTCTAGGATTTGTATTGGACAACACCCCTACTAAAGGTAAAAATTGATTGGCTATCTTTATATCTCTCTTTTGTAATTGTAGCAAAAATTCCATATTTCTATACATCTGTCCTGATGATCCATTTAAAATAATTGCATTAGATAATCCTTGAACACCATTTTTAGTTCTTACATTATAATCAGCCACATGATCATAGACATTTTCTATAAAATCATTTACTACTTTCATTTCTATATTATTAATACTCCATAATGCACATAGTAAATAATCATCTTCATTAGTAATATTGTTATACTTTTCTTTTAATAAAATATATGATTCCTTTAACTTGTACACTATCTCATCTTGTTTCCTTGCACTACCATATCTTCCTATAACATATGCTGTAAGTACTAAATGACTACATGGTCTAAACCCATTTTCCTCAAGCTTTTCCATAGCACTAAACATATTTTCTATTATTTCTTGTTGTATCTCCTTATCTGTTGTAGCTATTAACAAAGATATTATATATAATATATCACCTCTAAAAGGCGACATTCTTGGCGTAGCTGCTTTAATTTCTTTTCTAATTTCCTTTATTCTATCTATTGGTATTTCTTTTTCATAATGAGAAAAAACCAATGATGCAAAGTGATTTAGTATATCACCATCATTTTTTAAATACTCTTTAGCTAGTCTATAATTATCTACAGTCCTATCTATCCTATCAACAAGAAATTTTTCCATCCCTTTATCTCTCCCCGTTAATTTATATAACTTAGTTATAAATGATTTCACTATAATTATACTATGCTTTTGTGACAAATTTGCAACAATTCATTAAAATTTAATTCTTAAAAAAATTTAAGAATTAAGGGTTCCTACGGGAACCCTTAATTAAAATTAATATTAAAATTTATTTATTCATCAAATAATCATCTACTGCAAATGCTGCTTTTCTTCCTTCATTTATTCCCCATACTACAAGTGAAGGACCTCTTCTTGCATCTCCTGCCACAAATACTTTTTCTCTTGATGTATTAAATTTCTCATATTCTGCCTTAATATTGCCTCTTCTATCTAAATCCACAGCAAGATCTTTTGCAACATAGTCTTCAACACCTACAAACCCCATGGCTAAAAGTACTAAATCTGCCTCTATTATTTCTTCTGAGCCTTGAATTTCTTTTGGATATACCCTTCCTGCCTCATCTTTTTCCCAGCATACCTTCACTATAACTATACTTTTTACAGTTCCTTCTTCATTGCCTATAAATTCTTTTACTGTTGTGCAATATATTCTTGGATCATGTCCAAATTCAGCAATATATTCTTCCTGTCCATAATCAGTTTTTAATACTTTAGCATACTCTGGCCATGGATTATTATCTGCTCTTTTCTCTGGTGGCTTATTCATTATTTCAATTTGAAGTACATCCTTACATCCCTGTCTTAAAGCTGTGGCAACACAGTCAGTTCCAGTATCTCCTCCACCTATTACCACAACCTTTTTTCCCTTAGCTGAAATATCTTCATAATTAAATTTTGATCCCTTAATTCTCTTTGTATTATTCTTTAAAAAATCCACTGCATAATATATATTTTTAAGATTTCTACCTTTAGCATTTGTATCTCTTGGCTTAGATGCTCCTGTGGCTACAACTACAGCATCATATGATTTTTCCAATGTACTAAAAGACATATCCTTTCCTATATTACAACAAGTCTCGAATGTTATTCCTTCTTCTATCATAAGTAATTCTCTTCTATCGATTATCTCTTTTTCAAGCTTCATATTAGGAATACCATATCTAAGTAATCCACCTATCTTATCTTCCCTTTCATAAACAACTACATCATGCCCTAATTTATTTAATATATCAGCTGCTGCCAATCCTGCTGGTCCTGAACCCACCACTGCAACCTTCTTTCCAGTTCTAATCTTAGGAGGGTTAGCTTTTATAAGTCCTTCTGCAAATGCTTTTTCAATAATAAATTTCTCATTTGCCTTTACAGAAACAGCTCTTCCATTTAATCCACATGTACACCCCTGTTCGCAAAGACCTGGACATACTCTTGAAGTAAACTCTGGAAAATTACTAGTCTTTAATAATCTTTTTGCCGCTAACTCATATCTTCCTAAATATATTAAATGATTCCACTCTGGAATTAAATTATGAAGAGGACATCCAGTATACATTCCATTTAACTGAATACCTGAACTGCAGAACGGAACCCCACAATCCATGCAACGAGCTGCTTGTTCTTTTCTTTCCTCTTCTTTTAATGGAGTGTCAAATTCATTCCAATGCTTTAGCCTGCTTAATGAATCTTCTCTTTTGCAATCTTTTCTTTTATAATCCATAAAACCAGTTATTTTACCCATGATAGCCCCCTAATTTATGCCTACTTTAGCATTGAATGCAAAAGCAAGTGCCTCTTCTCTATTTAAACCTTCAACTTCTTTTTCTCTGACGAATTCCATTACTTCTTTATAGTCTTTAGGTATTACTTTCTTAAATTTAGCTACATTATTATTAAAATCATCATTAATCATCTTGCCTCTAGCTGATTTTGTTAATCTGTAATGGTTACCTACCTTTTCCTTAACGAATTTTTTATCTTCTTCATCTAAACCTTCTACCAGTACCATTTCCCTATTGATCTTAGAATTTAATGAATCATCTTCATCAAATACATAAGCTATTCCTCCACTCATACCAGCTGCAAAATTTTCACCAACAGCACCTAGAATAATAACTCTTCCTCCAGTCATATATTCGCATCCATGTGCTCCACATCCTTCAACTACAGATTCAGCTCCTGAATTTCTTACTGCAAATCTTTCTCCTGCAATACCATTTAAATACGCCTCACCAGAAGTAGCCCCATAAAGACTTACGTTTCCTACCAGAATATTTTCTTCTGCTTTAAATCTGCTATCCCTTGCTGGATAAGCAATTATCTTTCCTCCTGAAAGCCCTTTTCCTAAATAATCATTTACGTCACCTTCAATTTCTAAGGTAAGTCCTTTAGGTATAAATGCTCCAAAACTTTGACCAGCAGTTCCTATACATTTTAACCATACACTATCTTCTTTAATTTTTGAGTAACTTCTGGTAATTTCAGATCCTAAAATAGTACCAAAAGCTCTATCAGTATTCTTTACATTCACTTCTAATCTTATATCTTCACCTAAGTCAAGGGATGGTTTAACCACTTTTAATATTTCATTATCTTTTACTTCATCTAGCTTGTGGTCATAGCTTTTATCTTTTTCAAATCTTATACCATTACCTAAAGCAAGCTGTGATTTTTCCAAGATTAGAGATAAATCTACCTTACTAGCCTTCCAACCTGAAATATGTTCTTTAACTTTTAGCTTATCTACTCTACCAACCATTTCATCCACAGTTTTAAAACCTAATGCTGCCATATACTCTCTTAATTCTTCTGCAATAAATCTCATAAAATTAACCACATATTCTGGTTTTCCAGTGAAATTCTTTCTTAATTTCTCATTTTGAGTGGCTATTCCTACAGGACAAGTATCTTGATTACATACACGCATCATGACACATCCTAAAGCTACCAATGGAGCTGTGGCAAATCCAAAGCCTTCTGCTCCAAGTAACGCTGCTATTGCTACATCTCTTCCAGACATAAGCTTTCCATCTGCTTCAAGCATTACTCTACTTCTTAAATTATTAGCAACTAATGTCTGCTGAGCTTCTGCCAAACCTAACTCCCAAGGTACTCCTGCATTTTGGATAGATGTTTTAGGCGCTGCACCAGTACCTCCATCATAACCAGAAATTAATATAATATCAGCACCTCCTTTTGCTACTCCTGCAGCAACAGTACCTACTCCACCTTCAGCAACTAGCTTTACTGATACATCTGCATAAATATTAGCATTCTTTAAATCATAAATAAGCTGTGCTAAATCTTCTATAGAATATATATCATGATGTGGTGGTGGTGATATAAGCCCCACTCCTGTAGTAGAATTTCTAGTTTTAGCAATCCACGGATATACCTTTTTAGATGGAAGCTGTCCACCTTCTCCTGGTTTAGCTCCTTGAGCTACTTTTATTTGAATTTCATCTGCATTTACTAAATATTCAGATGTTACACCAAATCTTCCTGAAGCAATTTGCTTTATAGCTGATCTTTTTGAGTCCCCATTTTGAAGGCGTATCCATCTTTCTTTATCTTCGCCACCTTCTCCAGTATTAGATCTTCCTCCTAGCCTATTCATAGCTATTGCTAAAGTTTCATGAGCTTCTTTTGATATTGATCCATATGACATTGCTCCACTTTTAAATCTTTTAAAAATGGAATCAACACTTTCAACCTCTGCAAGAGGAATTGGCGTTTCAGAATAATTAAAATCCAATAAGCCCCTTAAATTTATTTCTTCTTGTGCTTTAACTATAGCTTTAGAATATTCCTTATATAATTTATAGTCACCACTTCTCACTGCCACCTGTAATTTGTGGATTGTTTCAGGATTATATAAATGCTTTTCTCCTTCCATTCGTAGCTTATCTCTTCCAAAGTTATCAAGACTGCTATTTAATAAAGATTTCCTTATATCAAAAGCATTATCATGTCTAAGTAAAACTTCTTTCTCTATATCATATATAGATAAACCTCCAATACGGCTTATGGTATTAGGAAAATATTTATTTACTACATCATTATTTATTCCTACTGCTTCAAATATCTGTGCCCCTTGATAAGACCTAATTGTTGATATTCCCATCTTAGATAATATTTTAGTTATACCCTTTATAATTGCTTTATCATAATTATTAATAGCTTCTTCATAAGAAGTAGTTATAATTTTTTCATCAACAAGCTCCTTGATAGTTTCATATGCTAAATATGGATTTACAGCTGTTGCACCAAAGCCTAAAAGAGTAGCAAAATGATGTACTTCCCTTGGCTCTGCTGATTCTACTATTATATCTGCTAAACTTCTTACACCTTTTTTCACCAAATAGCTATTTACTGCTGATACTGCTAAAAGTGCAGGTATTGGTGCACTTTCTTCATTAACAGCCCTGTCTGAGATGATAATTATATTTACACCGTTAGTTACTAAGTTATACACTTTACGGCATACATTATCTAATGCCTCTTCCATTGCCTTTTCACCTTTTGTCTTATTAAAGACAATATCTATAGTTTCAATCCTATACCCTTTATTATCTAAAGATTTAATCTTTAATAGATCTTTATTACTGATTATTGGATTCATTATTTCTATCTGATGGCAATTTTCTGGCTTATCTTCCAGTATGCTTCCCTTACTACCTAAATAAACATTAGTAGAAGTCATAAGTTCTTCTCTTATGGCATCAATTGGAGGATTAGTTACTTGGGCAAAAAGCTGCTTGAAATAATTAAATAATGGCTGACTTTGTGATGATAACACTGCAAGAGGTGTATCAATTCCCATGGCAGCTATTGCTTCATGCTGATTTTGAGCCATTTCATAAATATTACTTTTTAAATCCTCATATCCATAACCAAAAATCTTTTGATATTTTAATCTTTCTTCTTCATCCATAAAAGAAATATTTTCGTCCACTTCTATAGATTTCAAAGTTATTAAATTTTCATCTATCCATCTCTCATATGGTTGTGATTTTATATAAGATTTTTTTACTTCATCATCTTCCATCAATTTACCTTGAACAGTATCTACTAGTAATATCTTTCCTGGAGATAATCTATCTTTCTTGATTATTTTTTCCTCAGGAATATTTAAAGCACCTGTTTCTGATGATAATATGAAAAATCCATCATCTGTTATACAATATCTTGAAGGTCTTAGTCCATTTCTATCTAAAATTGCTCCTACCTTTTCACCATCTGTAAAAACAATTGATGCAGGCCCATCCCAAGGTTCCATAATAGTAGAGTTATACTTATAAAATGCTTTCTTTTCTTTATCTATTCTTTTTGCTCTTTCCCAAGCTTCTGGTACTAGCATTAACATTGACCTAACTATATCTTTTCCACCCATATAAATAAATTCAAGAACATTATCTAAAGTGGCTGAATCAGAGCCTTCTTTATTTATTATTGGTAAAACTTCCTTCAATTCTTCACCAAAGACTTCAGATGTTAAAGAACCCTCTCTAGCATAAATCTTATTAACATTTCCTCTAAGAGTATTAATTTCACCATTATGAATAATCATTCTGTTAGGATGTGCCTTTTCCCAGCTTGGAAAAGTGTTAGTAGAGTATCTTGAATGAACCATTGCTATTGCTGATTTCATATCTTCATCATTTAAATCTTCAAAGAATGTCCTTACTTGTGTAGAAACAAGCATTCCTTTATATACAATGGTTCTTGATGATAATGATGCTATATAAAATCCTTCCAAATGATTTAATTTCTTTTCAATTTTTCTTCTAAGCATATAAAGGCTTCTTTCAAAGTCCATTCCCGCCGAAACCTCTTCAGGCTTTCTTAAAAATACTTGCATAATTTTAGGCATAGCCTTTAATGCTGTTTCACCTATACCATTAATTGATACTGGTACTTCCCTCCAAAATAAAATATTAAAGCTATTTTCTTTCATCATTTCTTCAATGAAGTGTTTAGCTTCCAGCATTCTTTGCTTCTCCATTGGTAAAAATACAGTTCCAACTGCATAGTCTCCGCTTTTAGGTAATTCTAATCCATTATCTAAGGCCTTCTTTTGGAAAAATTCATGAGGAATCTGCATTAATATGCCGGCTCCATCCCCAGTATTTTCTTCCACACCAATTCCGCCTCTATGTTTCAAGTTTTCTAATATCTCCAAACAATTATCTATTACGTCATGGGATTTTTTACCCTTTATATTTACTACTGCTCCTATTCCACAAGCATCGTGTTCAAAACTTGAATTATATAGCCCCAATTTCTTCATATTGCTCTCCTTTTACTTTTAATTTCTTTTTTTCAACTATTTTGAAAATAAATATGTAAATATAGCGAGTAATATCTTTTACTCGCAAATATTTGAGTTTATTTATAAAGAGTACTGAATGATAATATTGCCTGCAACATCAATCATCTTACTACCTGTATCCATACTATTTTTTTGGATAATCCTAAAAGCTTCCCTTTCCGTTAAGTTTTCACGCTCCATTAAAATTCCCTTAGCTCTTTCAATTATCTTTCGTTCTTCCATGGTAGTTTCTAATTTATTTACTTTTTCTTTCAATTTAGATACTTTCTTATTACTTTGGCATATTAAATCTAAAGAACTTATTAAAATCCCCTTAGAAATAGGATTGGTTATACAAAATATATCTGTTTGCTCTTGTACAAATGATCTATATGTCTCATTTACTATTGCTAAAAAACTACAATTATCAGCTAATGTATTATATACATCCAAAATTGTCATATCATTTAGCTTATAGCTAATAATTACAATTTCAGGGGCCATGGCCATACATTTTCGGATGAGATCATGCCCTGAGTTGCATGTAGCTAAAACTCTATATCCTGATTCAACTATCAGTGAGCCAATTTTTTCTGCTGTATCTAAATTCTGAAGTGCCACAATTACTCCCCTTTGATCATTCATTTCATACCCCACCTTTATGACCTAGTATTTTGAAAGATAACTATTTATTTCCCATTGGTGTACCTGTGTTCTATAATTATCCCACTCAACCTCCTTGGCCTTAATGTAATATTCAAAGGTGTTCTTTCCTAAAGCTTCTTTTACAAGATCACTTTTTTGCATATATGCAATTGCTTCATGCAAGCTTTCAGGTAGATTTTCTATATTTTCTCTCTTTCTTTCTTCTCTACTTAGATTAAAAATATTTCTATCAATGCATTTAGGTGGTTCTAAATTATCTTTAATGCCCTCTAATCCAGCTAATAAAAGGCATGCTAAGACAAGATATGGATTTGAACTAGGATCTGGAGATCTAAATTCTATCCTAGTGCCCTCTCCTCTGGCTGATGGAACCCTTATAAGAGGACTTCTGTTTTTAGCTGACCATGCAATGTATACTGGCGCTTCATAGTCTGGTACCAATCTTTTATATGAATTTACTAAAGGATTTGTTATTGGACAAATCTCTTTAATATGCTTAAGCACACCTGCTATGAAATTATACGCCACGGAACTTAAACCTAATTGATCCTCTTCATTATAAAAAGCATTCTTTCCATCTTTAATTAGTGAGATATTTACATGCATTCCTGATCCATTGACTCCATGTAATGGCTTTGGCATGAAAGTTGCATATAAACCATGTCTTTGAGCAATGGATTTAACTACATATTTAAATGTTGTAACATTATCTGCTGTAACTAATGCATCAGCATATTTAAAGTCTATTTCATTTTGCCCTGCAGCTACTTCATGATGTGAAGTCTCAATTTCAAAGCCCATATCCTCTAATGCAAGAGTCATATCTCTTCTGGCATTTTCGCCTAAATCTATAGGTCCTAAATCAAAATAACTTCCTTTATCATTAGTCTTTAAGGTTGGATTTCCATCATTATCAACTTCAAATAAGAAGAATTCACACTCTGGTCCTACATTCATTGTGTATCCCATAGCTTCTGCTTTATTTATTGCTTTTTTAAGTATATATCTTGGATCACCTTCAAATGGAGTTCCATCTGGCATATATACATCACAAATAAGTCTAGCAACTTTTCCTTGCTGTGGTCTCCATGGAAAAATTACAAATGTATCTAAATCAGGTCTTAAATACATATCAGATTCTTCAACCCTTACAAAGCCATTAATTGATGATCCGTCAAACATACATTGATTATTTAATGCTTTTTCAAGTTGTCTATCAGTGATAGCCACATTTTTAAGAGTTCCTAATATATCTGTAAATTGAAGTCTTATAAACTTAACACCATTTTCTTCTACCATTGCTAAAATATCTTCTTTTGAATAATGCATATAATACCCCCCTTTGTTTTCTAAAAGAACAATAAAGTTGTGTCCTTTATATTAACTAAAATGTTAATCTTGTCCAATTTCTCATTACTATTATATACATTTATTATAAAAATTACAATCTATTAATTATCACTATAACATTAATAAGTTACTTTTTTTAAATAATTTCTAATATATCGAGCCTATTTTTATACTAATATTATTTTTTTTATACTTTTATTAAACTTTTTATTTTTGAATAATACTTTTTTCTTATGTAAGGTAAAAAGTAAATAAAAATATTTGCAAAATAACAGATGTTTATGTAAAATATTTCTAAGATTATATTATTATTACAAATAATCATTTTATTGGGGGCTGTTTATATGAAAACAATTGTAACAAAATTTGGTGGAAGCTCTTTAGCTGATGCCAATCAATTTAAGAAAGTAAAAAATATTTTTTTTGCAGATGAAGCTAGAAAATTTATCATTCCATCTGCACCTGGCAAAAGACATTCAAAAGATTTTAAAATTACAGATGTGTTATATCTTTGTCATGGCCACATACAATCAGGTATACCTCTAGATGATGTATTTAAGCTTATTAGCGAAAGATATAAGAGCATAGTTGAAGAATTAAATATAGATTTAAATATCCAGGATTATTTAAATATCGTAAAAGAAGATTTAGAAAATGGGGCTTCTAAAGATTATGCGGCAAGTCGTGGGGAATACTTAAATGGCTTAATACTAGCCAAATATTTAGGTATAGACTTTATAGATGCTAAAGATGTTATCCAATTTAATAGATATGGTACTTTAGATAGTGAAGCAACTGAACTTAAACTTAAAAATGCTTTGGCTAAATGTGAAAAAGCTGTTATTCCTGGTTTTTACGGTTCTGATCCTGAAGGGAATATTGTTACTTTTTCAAGAGGAGGATCTGATGTCACTGGTGCCCTAGTTGCTGCCAGCATCAATGCTGATTTATATGAAAATTGGACAGATGTATCAGGATTTCTTATGGCAGATCCTAGAATCGTGGAGAATCCCATGCAAATTAAGGAAATAACATATAGAGAGCTTAGAGAATTATCATATATGGGTGCTTCTGTATTACATGAAGAAGCTGTTTTTCCTGTAAGAAATGCAGGAATACCTATAAATATAAAAAATACCAATGATCCTGAAGATAGTGGAACACTTATTGTAAGTTCTCGTGAAAATTCTTCTAATAGAACACTTACTGGTATAGCTGGTAGAAAAAACTTTACGGTTATATCTATTGAAAAAGCTATGATGAATACAGAACTTGGTTTCTGTAGAAAAGTTCTTTCTGTCCTTGAACAAAATAATGTTTCTTTTGAAAATATGCCTTCAGGTATAGATTCAGTATGCGTGGTTATATCAGATTCTGAACTTAAGAATAAACTTGAAATTCTTGTAGATGAAATAAATCGTTCTTGTAACCCTGATTCTGTAGTAGTTCATCCTAATATGGCTCTTATTGCAACTGTTGGTGCTGGAATGGCTAATAAAAAGGGTGTAGCTGTAAAAGTATTTGATGCTTTATCACAAGCAGATATAAATGTTAGAATGATTGATCAAGGTTCAAGTGAAATCAACATTTTAATTGGTATTGAAAATGAAGATTTTGAAAAAGGTATTAATGCTATCTATAATTCATTTAGCGATGAATATTTAGATGATGTACCTATTAAATCAATAGCAGCAAATTAGTTTAAAAATTAAGGATGAAACTCCAATAAGAGATTTCATCCTTAATTTTTCATTTTTAATTCTTAATTTTAACTACTCCCATTTCTTCCATGTTTCAATATCATACCCTACCGTTGCTTCCTTACCATTTCTTACAATTGGTGTAACGTATAATGATGGATTCTTTAATAAAATTTCCTCTCTTGTTTCTGCGCCTCTTATTTTATCTAAGTTTAGCTTCTTATAATCTTTAGAGTTTTTATTTATTAAGCTTTCTAGTGATAGTGCCTTTTTTACACTTTGCAATTCTCCCTTACTTAAAGCTTTTTCTTTTAAATCTATAAATTGAAACTTAATTCTTCTTTCCTTAAAAAATCTTTCTGCCTTTTTTGTATCATTACATTTCTTAGTTCCAAATATCTGTATATTCATACTTCACCTCATAAATTGTTTTTTTAAATTATATCATAAAATAAAAAACGGAGCTAAATTGCCCCGCTTTCTTAAATTATTCAACTGATTTTAAAGACTCAACCATGCTTATATTATTAAGTTTTCCATACATAGATATATTAACAAGTAATGTAAATACTAAAGTAAATGCTGCTGCATATACAAAGCTTATACCATGAATAGATCTTCCAAACATAACTATATCCATTTCAATGGTAGAAACTATATAGTTACTTAAGAAAATACCCATCACTAATCCTACTGCAATACCTATTATAGATAATACTATATTTTCTCTATATACATAGTTAGCAGATTCTTTTTCAGTAAAACCTAATACCTTTATTGTAGCAATTTCTCTTATTCTTTCAGCTACATTTATATTTGTTAAATTATATAAAACAACAAATGCTAATGCTGCTGCACAAACTATCATCAATACTACTACAGAATTTAAACTTGATATTATATCTTCAAAACTTGAAATTACATATGAAGTTGAAGTAACAACTAAAATATCATTTTTCTTTAACCAATCCTTAGCAACTTCATCTTCATGGGTTTTACCATCTTCAGTAAGCTTTAATAAAACTGTATTTACCTTTAATTCCTCACCAAATTTTTCTTCATACATCTTTTCTGATATATATACATAATTATATACATAATTTTCTGCTATACTAGATATTTTTAAATCAACGGCTGTTCCTGCATCATCTCCTACAGTAATAGTGTCTCCCACAGAAAGATTTAAAAGTTTTGCAAGCTTTTCTGTTATTACCACAGTATCATCTGTAAGCTTAATATTGCCTTCAGTATCCTTATCTAATAAATGCACATAGTCCTTAAATTTATCCAATGATTCTGGTACAAATAATCTTACTTGTACTTCTTTATCTTCATTTGCCTTTGATCCATTCATTAATGTTTGTTTAATCATCATTGATGATTTAATGCGCTTATCTATATTAATGGCATCTTTAAGATTTTTCTTTTCATTTAATGTACCTTCATACTTTAAATTCATCATAGTGTCATAATTAAATATTTCACCATATTGTTTTGGAACAACTACAGATATAGAATCTTTTAAACCATATGCTGCAAGTATTAGTGCAGTACATCCTGCAACACCTAAAACAGTCATTATAAATCTAGCTTTATATCTAAATAAATTTCTTGTAGTTACCTTTGATGAAAAATTCATTTTATTCCATATAAATGGTATCTTTTCTAATAATATACGCTTTCCTTGTTTTGGCGCTTTAGGTCTCATTAAAGTTGCAGGATTTAATTTTAACTCTCTATAAGCTACTATATATGCAACTGTACAAGTGCAAAGCAAAGCACATACAATTGCTATAATAATAACTGGTATACTTATTTTAACTGCAAATATAGGTAATTTATACATTGCATCATAAGAATGGAATATTGTCTTAGGTAAAATTAATAGTCCAACTACTACACCTAAAATGCTTCCTGTTATTGCTGCTAAAAATGCATAGAAAAAGTACTTAGCTGCTATAGTCTTATTTTCATATCCCAATGCCTTAAATGTACCTATCTGTGTTCTTTCTTCCTCAACCATTCTAGTCATTGTTGTAAGACATACCAGTGCTGCTACTATGAAAAAGAATAATGGGAACACACTAGCTATACCATCAATACGAGTAGCATCTTCTGCAAATGATGTATATCCTGGATTATCATCCCTAGTAAATATATACCATTTACCATTAGAGAGATTTTCTATCTCTTTTAATTTTTGATTCAATTCTTCTTCAGCTAAAGCAAATTGAGTATCAAATTCTTTTTGGCCTTCTTCTAATTGAGCCTTTGACTCTTCTAATTGTTTCTTTCCATTTTCAAGTTGAACTTTTCCATCTGCAATTTGTGCCTTAGATTGCTCTAACTGAGCTTTACCATCTGCAATTTGCTTTTCTGCTGCAGTCAAGTTAGCTTTTTGAGTATTAATTTCATTTTGACCTGCCTGAATTTGTGCCGCTGATGAATCTAGTTGTGCTTTGGCAGCGGCAATTTGATTGTCAGCATCTGCTATCATCTGTTTTCCTGCCTCAACTTGTGCAACAGCATCATTATATTGAATTATATAAGAATCAAATTGAGATTGAAGTACTGAAGATAAAACTCCTCCATTGTCTATTATCTCTTGTAAGCCATTAATCAATAGTCCATAAGTATCTAATTGAGCTTGTGCTTGGTTTAATTGCGCTTCTCCAACTTCTCTTTGTGCCATATATTCAGAATATGCTGCATTATATTGCTCTACTCCAGCATTATATTCATTTATTCCTTCATTAAGCTGCGCTTCTCCAGCCGCTAGTTGATTCCATCCATCAGCAACTTTTGCTTCTGAATCTGCTAACTGTTGTTCTGCTGCTTGTATTTGTGCTTCTCCATCAATAATTTCTTGTTCCTTTTCAGCTATTGCAGCTTCTGCTTCTTCAACTTGCTTCTTACCATTATCTAAATCAGCTTGAGCATCTGCTTTTTGAGCATCAATTTCCTTTCTTGCTGAATCTATTTTTTCATTAGCCTTAGTAACTATTTCTTCTTTATTTACTTCTACTCTCTCTACACCAAGACTTGCTAATTTTGAAGAATAGTCTGCAATATATGATTTATAATCCTCTTCAAAGCTTGATTGGTATTTTTTAGGTTTATCCACACATAAAAATACTTCTGTATATCTACTATATGCAAAATCTTTGGCAGAAATCATCATATAATTTAAAATTGATCCGTCACCAACTTGTGTTATCCCCTTATCAAAGGCAATATACTGTGGGCTTTCAACAAATCCTACAATCTTAAATGAGGAAGTCTTTACTATATCAGTTATTTTCTTATCATCACTGGGAGAAAGAAGCTCTATGGTATCTCCTATTTCATATTTAATTGATGTATCTGAATTACTTTCAACTACACATTCGCCTGATTTTTGTGGCAGTCTTCCTTCTACCACCTTTAATTCATTAATAGGTTGCTTACCGTCAGAGACTTCCGGCACAGCCTGTACTCTAACAACATTATTTGAACCTTCATTATTAACTAATAAATCTGCTGAATATGATGGCATTACTTGTGAAACACCTGTAAGCGCTTCTAAAGCTTTAATATCATCATTTTGAAAACCGTAATCTGACATAATCTTATAATCCATCAAATTATTTGATTGAAAAAACTTATTAGCTGAATATTTCATACTTGGACTTGCAGCTTTAACTCCGACAAAAAAGCCTACTCCTAAAGCTACAATAAGTAATATTGAAATAAATCTGCTTTTAGTATCTTTTATTTGTCTGAAAAAAACCTTTTTTAAACTACTTGTCATAAAACTACGCCTCCATTACCATTCAATATCATCAATGGAGGTTAATTTTTTATTAATAACCATGGATTCTACTTTACTATTTTTAACTCTTATAACTCTATCAGCCATTGGCGTAATAGCTTGATTATGTGTTACTAGTACTACAGTCATATTTTCTTTTCTACATGTTTCCTGTAAAAGCTTTAAGATGTTCTTTCCTGTCTGATAATCCAATGCTCCTGTAGGTTCATCACATAGAAGAAGTTTTGGTCTTTTTGCTAAAGCACGAGCAATGGCAACACGTTGTTGCTCCCCTCCTGATAATTGAGAAGGGAAATTATCCATACGATCTTCAAGGCCTACACTTCTTAATGCTTCTTCTGCATCCATTGGTTCTTTACAAATTTGAGATGCTATTTCAACATTTTCTTTAGCTGTAAGGTTTTGTATTAGATTATAAAATTGAAATACAAATCCTATATCATAACGTCTATACAAAGTAAGCTCTTTGTTATTCATGGCACTTAAATCTTTTCCACCAATGATTATCTGCCCATCATCATTTTGGTCAATACCACCTAACATATTAAGAATTGTACTTTTTCCAGCACCACTAGGCCCTACTATAACTACAAATTCTCCTGGTTTAACATGAAAGTTAACTCCATTGGCTGCAGCTATAGTAACTTCACCCATTTGATACCTTTTATAAACATCCTTAAATTCTATAAAATTATCTTCCATCTAAATTACCCCCCCTTAGTATAATTTCTTCATTTTTATCTGTACAAATAGATAAAATAAACTTATTATCTATTTGGTAATTTTTAATTTTCAATCCTTTGTAATTACATAAATATTCATCACCATTTTGTATAAACTCATTTTCCTTTATGGGATAGTGTAATCCTACTCCTAAAGCCTTGCCTAAACTTTCTTTCATAGTCCAATATGTGAAAAAAGTTTTTTCACTATCATCAGAGTTATATATTGAATTTATTTCCTTCTTATTACACACTCTTCTTACTACATAGTCATCAAAGCTTCTAATATTTTCAACATCTACTCCTATTTCTTCCAAACCTACAGCACAAGTAATAAGTCCATCACAATGGCTTATATTAAATTTTATATGCTCATTGTTTTTAAAAGAGGGTTTGCCATATTGATTTCTCATTACAGCTTCATCCTCTATTTCTACTTTAAAGACGCTTTTTATTGAATATCTTAATAATTCCTTACTATAATATCTTTGTAATTTTATATCATTACATTTAGCTATAAAACATTGAATCAATTTTGTTCATTGATGTAGCTTAATACATCTTTAACTGTTCTAAAATTTCTTATATCTTCATCTGGAATTTCGATATCAAACTCATCCTCAAATTTACCTACGATACTCATTATGTCATATGAGTTTATGTTTAAATCATCCATTAAATCCATATCTGATGTTATTTCTTCTTCCTTTAACCCTAAATAATTTGCCATTATTTCTATTACTTTCTTATCCAATTTGACTTACCTCCTCTAAGAACTTTTGTCTTATTATTTTTTTAGAACTATTTTTTTCAAACTCTTCTTCTTTTATATATATATGCTGTATTTTTTTAAAGCTTGGCAATTTTTTATTTACCTTTTTCAAGTCTTCTTTTAAGATTGACTCTAACTCTTCTAAACTTTTACCTGAAGAAAAATCTTGATCTAAATATACATATGTGCTGATAACTTCACTGCCTTTTTTATTCTTATCTATATAAACAAGTGATTCTTTAACATACGGCATCATTTCATATATATATCCTTCTAACTCTTCAGGGTGTACATTTTTACCGTTACTTAAAACAATTAAATTTTTCTTTCTTCCACAAATAACAAGATTTTTATCAGCGTCTATGCTTCCATAATCACCTGTTCTAAACCATCCATTAGTAAATGATTTTTCATTACTTTCATCATCTTTGTAATAACCCATCATTACATTTGGACCCTTAACTAATATTTCTCCAATACCTTCTTCATTTTTATTATCAATTTTTACTTGGCAACTAGAGAATATTTTACCTACGGAAAAATGATCTCCTTTTTTATTTAAATTTACACTGATTAATGGAGTACATTCTGTTATTCCATATCCATTGTGAATAGTTATTCCTATATCGCCAAAGAAAGTTATAAGTTCTGGCTTAAGTGCTGCCCCTCCACATACAATTGCTTTTAATTTACCACCAAAGTTAGCATGCACTTTTCTAAATAATAGCCTTCTTAAATCTATACCAAATTTCAATAAGAAGTTACTAAACTTTATACTATTTTCAAAAGTCTTTTCAAGATTCATTCTTTTTAGCTGAGCTCGTATGCTTTTTTCCATTGTTTCTAAAAATAACGGTACCATTATTTCCAATTCTGGCTGTGCTAATTTTAAATCTTTAGATAAATACTTTAAACTATCATTAATAAACAGAGTCATTCCCACTGTTATTGGAGCTATCATGCCACAAACATTCTCATATATATGATGAAATGGTAATACTGCTACAGTTTTATGATAAATTCCAAAAGCCTTACATGATTGTTCAATATTCACCAATAAATTATTTTGACTTATCATTACACCTTTGTTAAATCCAGTTGTTCCAGATGTAAACATAATAACATTTAACTCATTAACATTTACAATAGAGTCTTCATATACTGTGCTACCTTCATTTATTAATTGTCTACCTTCATTTATCAATGTCTGTACATCTGTATACTTATCTGTATCATTTAAGCATGCTGCAAACTCTAACTTACTATTTTCAATGATTTCATCTATACTAGATAAAAATCCCTTTGAAAATAATACAGCTGAGGCATCACCCTTTTCTAGTAGTTTACTTATTTGTTCTGAATCTAACTCCTTATCAAGAGGAACTGCTACGCCAACTCCTGTTATAATTGCAAGATATGAAACAATCCAGCTATAACTATTTCCCCCTACTATAGCTATATGCTTATCTTTTAACCCCATATCTATGAGTTTTGTCCCCAAAGCATAAACATCATCTCTTAACTGTCCATAAGTATAACTTACTATTTTCTTATTTTTCTTTTCTCTAATAGCAATTTTATCTTTATACTTATTACTAGAATTATTAATAATATCCCTAATGGTTTCTAGGCATTCTCCAAAGACCTCTATCACTTTATTTATCCCCCTTTATACCAACCACATAATATCTTATTAAATTCTACATTAATAAAACCTATGCATAAATCTCATCAATTATTTCACCAATAGTCTTATTAGAAGATTCAATTCCAATTTCTACTGCTTTAATCATCACTCTATATAGCTCATCAACTATTTCATCACTTACTACAGCAACTTTATATTGGAACATAAAATCTAATTCACCTGAATCTAAAGTATCCATTATTGTTAGATATAAATTCATTGATGCACTTCCATTAAAATAATTTTGTACTTTAGCTTTTATCCTATTGTCTGTAAATATCTTTGCTGGCTGGTAAGTTATGGTGAAGTCTGTCAGAACCCCTGATTTAATTCCTGCTTGTTTTAATACATAATCATGTGCAAGTTGATATGGAAAATCTCCATGCCTGTATAATTCAAACTGCTCTTTTGTTAGCTTTTCACATGCTTCTTTAAAGGATAATCCATATGGACATTCTACTTTTAACTGTAAGTTATTTACCATCATTCCTCCAGCTCTTTTCCTATCCATAGAGGATCTTCTTGCTAATACAGAATTCACCATTGACTTATCAGTATTATTTAGCTTATAAAAGTATATCTGGCTTCCTAAAATAAATAATGTTTGCTGAGATATTCTATTTTCTCTACAATATTCATTTATTTTTGCTACAATACTCTTATCTAATGACATTACTTTCTGTTTGCCTTTAAAGCTTAAATTATTAGGCCTATATCTTTTACCTACATATTTAGGTTCCACTGATGCAAAAACTGCTGGTGTTTTCCATTTTTCCTTTATAAACTCATAATCCTTTTGCATTCTTTTAGAATTCATATACTCTAAATCTTTTTCAATCAATGGAACAAATTTTGCTGGTTCTTCCGGTAGTTCTTTTCCTTCTTTCATAGCTAAATAAATATTAATAACATCTTTTGCATATACAGTTAAGCCCCAAGCATCCATAACAACATGATTTACCTTTATATATAATCCAGTTACATTTTCCGGTCCTTTAATAATACTTACATCATATAATTCTTTATCATTATATTTAAACGGAGTACTTGTCCATTTTTCTAAAATTTCATCTATATGATCCTTTGAATAATTTGAGTAGTCTTCAATTTTTATTTCTTTAGGTTCTTCTTCTGAAACATATTGTTTTATTTGGCCTTTAACCTTTTTAAGTCTAAGCCTTAAGGCATCCATTCGCCATATAGCTTTATAAGCTGCAGCTTTTAATAATTCACAATCAATATTCTCATGAAACCAAACTGCAGTACCAATATTAACAACATTTTTTTCAGGTATGAATTTTAATGCAAAATACATTAGTTTTTGTGATGGAGTTAAATCATAATACTTCCTTTCAACCAATATTAAATCCTCCTCTAATACTAAAAATTATATTTCACTTATTATTTCTCTTAAGGTCTTATTAGGTGAGGCTATACCTATCTCAATACTCTTAATCATCTGATCATAAAGCTTATCTACAATTTCTTCACTTGCCAACGCTAAATTATATTCAAACAAAAAGTCTAAATTACCAGTACCTAAAGCGTCCATAATAGTTAAATATATAGAAATCCCTGAAACTCCATTACTGTAGTTTTGTACTTTAGCTTTAAACATATTTTCACTTCCAACTTTAGCTGCTTGATAAGTAAATGATAAATCAGTAAAGTTTCCTGTCTTTATTCCAGCATTTTTTTGAATAAAATCTACAACTCTTTGATAAGGATAATCTCCATGTCTAAACAATTTAGCTTGATCTATCATTATCTTATTACATGCATCAACAAAAGATAAATCATATGGACACTTAACAACAAATTCTAATATATTAATTAGCATACCACCAGCTGTCTTGGCTGCAGCCCCACTTCTCCTTGCAAGAACATTATGCACTAAAGCTTCATCACTATTATTTAACTTATACAAATATAATTGACTTCCTAATAAAAATACACTTTGAGGGGAAAGCCTATTTTCCCTACAAAACTCATTTATTTTTTCTACTTTTTCACTTTCTAAAGTTATCACCTTTAATTTAGATTTAACTCTTAAGGAAGTAGGTCTATATTTTTTACCAATATATTTTTCATTTACTGTTGAATACTTAGGTGTTTCTTTAAAATATTCCTTCCAAAACTCTTCATCTTTCTTAAATTTTTTTGAATCTTTATATGCTAAATCTGCTTCAAGTAATGGAATAAATGGTGCTGGTGGTTTTGGTAATTCTTTATTATCTCTCATAGCTGCATATACATCCATAACATCTCTTATAAAAACAGTTAGTCCCCATGCATCCATTGCTACATGATTTACTTTTACATAAACACCAATTAAGTTATCTTTAGCTTTAATTATTGTGATATCATACATTTCTAAATCTTTATATTTAAATGCTGTACCTGTCCAGTCAGTAAGCTTTTTATCAATTTGCTCTTTAGATAAATGGGTAAAATCTACTACCTTTACTTTTTTAGGCTCTTCTGTAGACACATATTGCTTAATAACGCCATCGATTTTTTTTAATCTAAGTCTTAATGCATCCATTCTCCAAATCGATTTATATAGTGCCTTTTCTAACAAATCAATATTAATTTCTTCTTCTATCCATAAAGCCGCTCCTATATTTACTACACTTTTTTTTGGCGAGTATTTTAAAGCAAAATACATAACATCTTGAGATAATGTTAAATCATAGTACTTAATATTTTCCATTAATTAATCCTCCTACCTTTAAGCTTATTTGATTTATTTTCCATCATCAGTGTTTTACCATTTATACTAACTATTATAAAAATAACATTGCTTTCATTATAAATTATTTTTACATTTATTTCAATATTTTCAATAATAAGTAAATAATTTTTGTGTTTTTTATGATGATTAAATCTATTTGCTTGTAATCGTTTACTTTATTGGTGAAAAATAAAAAAATAGCACACGTAATTAGATTTCTCTAAAAACGTGTACTATCTATTATAAACCTATTAAGTTCTGTTTCTTAAAAATAAGCTTATTTAGAAGCTTCTTCTATAGCAACAGCAACTGCAACAGTAGCTCCTACCATTGGGTTGTTACCCATACCGATTAATCCCATCATTTCTACGTGAGCAGGAACTGATGAAGAACCAGCGAATTGTGCATCTGAGTGCATTCTTCCCATAGTATCAGTCATACCGTAAGAAGCTGGACCTGCAGCCATGTTATCTGGGTGAAGAGTTCTACCAGTACCACCACCTGATGCAACTGAGAAGTACTTCTTACCTTCTTCGATACATTCTTTCTTGTATGTTCCAGCAACTGGGTGTTGGAATCTTGTTGGGTTAGTTGAGTTACCAGTGATTGATACGTCAACACCTTCATGATGCATTATAGCAACACCTTCTCTAACGTCGTTAGCTCCGTAGCATTTAACAGCAGCTCTTGGTCCGTTTGAGTATGGTTTTTCATTAACGATTTCTAATTTACCTGTGAAGAAATCGAAGTTAGTTTGAACATAAGTAAATCCATTGATTCTTGAAATGATCTTTGCAGCATCTTTTCCAAGACCGTTTAAGATAACTCTTAATGGTTCTTTTCTAACTTTGTTAGCTTTTTCAGCTATTTTGATTGCACCTTCAGCAGCAGCGAATGATTCGTGTCCTGCTAAGAATGCGAAACATTTAGTTTCTTCTCTTAAAAGCATAGCTCCTAAGTTTCCGTGTCCTAAACCAACTTTTCTGTCGTCAGCAACAGAACCTGGAATACAGAACGCTTGTAATCCTTCACCGATTGCAGCAGCAGCATCAGCAGCCTTTGTGCAACCTTTCTTTATAGCTATAGCAGCACCTAAAGTGTAAGCCCACATAGCGTTTTCGAATGCTATTGGTTGAGTAGATTTAACGATATCATAAACGTTAATTCCCTTTTCATCGCAAACAGCTTTAGCATCTTCTAATGTTTTCATTCCGTATTGCTCTAATACTGGAGTGATTTGTCCTATTCTTCTTTCATAACTTTCAAATAATGCCATGATTAAATTCCTCCTTACAATTATTCGTGTCTTGGATCGATTAATTTAACAGCGTCAGCAACTCTTCCGTATTGTCCTGCAGCTTTTTCTAATGCTTCGTTAGCATCCATTCCCTTAGCGATCATTTCCATCATCTTTCCAAGGTGAACGAATTTGTAACCGATTATTTCGTTATCTTCATCTAAAGCGATTTTAGTAACGTATCCTTCAGCCATTTCTAAGTATCTTGGTCCCTTAGCAATAGTTCCGTACATAGTACCAACTTGAGATCTTAATCCCTTACCTAAGTCTTCTAAACCAGCTCCGATTGGTAATCCACCTTCAGAGAAAGCAGTTTGAGTTCTTCCGTAAACGATTTGTAAGAATAATTCTCTCATTGCTGTATTTATAGCATCACAAACTAAGTCTGTGTTTAAAGCTTCTAATATAGTTCTTCCTGGTAATATTTCTGAAGCCATAGCAGCTGAGTGAGTCATACCTGAACATCCAACTGTTTCAACTAATGCTTCTTCTATTACTCCACCTTTAACGTTTAAAGTTAATTTACAAGCTCCTTGTTGAGGTGCACACCAGCCTATTCCGTGAGTTAACCCTGAAATATCTGATATTTGTGTAGCTTGTACCCATTTTCCTTCAACTGGAATTGGAGCACATGCATGATTAGCGCCTTTATTTACAACGCACATTTCTTCAACTTCTCTTGAATACATCATATATTGATTCCTCCCTAATTAATACTAGTTATAGCTTGTCTCATTTTTATATATGTAGACTAAGTACTTAACCGGGTCAAATTCAAGCCCACTTGGGCTAAATTCATCCTACTCTTAATATGATAACAAATGAAGTTGTTAGCAACAAGACTTTTTTTATAAATTTTTCAAAAAAATATTGATTTCGGCATTTTTATATTATATAATTATTTTAATTGAAAATGATTTTCATTAATATATGATTTAATTTTTCATTTATTAAAGTTTTTTGAGTTTTTAGGAGGATTTTATGAAAAATATTGTACAAATAGTTAATATCGTTGCTAGACAAATACTTGATTCTAGATGTTTCCCTACAGTAGAGGTAGAAGTTATCTTAGAAGATGGTAGTATGGGAAGAGCTGCAGTACCATCAGGAGCTTCAACTGGTATTTATGAAGCTGTAGAATTAAGAGATGGTAATAAAGACTACTTTATGGGTAAAGGGGTTAAAACTGCTGTTGCTAATGTAAATGATATAATTGCCAAAGAATTAATTGGATATAATGTATTTGATCAAACTGCCATTGATAAAAAACTTATGGAGCTTGATGGAACTGATAATAAAGGCAAATTAGGTGCAAATGCTATTCTAGGAGTTTCTTTAGCTGTTGCTAATGCTGCTGCTAACTTCTTAGGGTTACCTCTATATCAATATGTTGGAGGCGTAAATGCTAAGGTTCTTCCTGTACCTATGATGAACATAATAAATGGTGGCTCTCATGCAGATAACTCTGTGGACTTACAAGAATTTATGGTAATGCCTGCTGGCTTCAATTCATTTGATGCAGCAATCCAAGCTTGTGCTGAAGTATATCATTCATTGAAAAAAACTTTAAATGAAAAAGGATACTCAACTGGTGTAGGTGATGAAGGCGGATTTGCTCCAAATTTAAAATCAAATGAAGAAGCCATTGAAGTAATACTAGAAGCTATTACTAAAGCAGGATATGAACCTGGTAAAGACATGTTTATTGCCATTGATGCTGCTTCATCAGAATACTACAAGGATGGAAAATACGTTTTAGAACATGAAGGTAAGACTTTAACAGCATCTGAAATGGTTGATTTCTTAGAAAGCTGGGTTAATAAATATCCAATTATCTCTATTGAAGATGGTATGGCGGAAGAAGACTGGGAAGGTTGGAAGCTACTTACTGAAAGAATTGGTAAAAAAGTTCAATTAGTAGGTGACGACTTATTTGTTACTAACACTAAGAGATTAGAAGAAGGAATTGATAGAGGCGTTGCTAATTCTATCCTTATAAAGCTAAATCAAATTGGAACTTTAACAGAAACTTTAAATGCTATTGAAATGGCAAATAGAGCTGGATACACTGCTGTTATTTCTCATAGATCTGGTGAAACAGAAGATACAACTATTGCCGATTTAGTTGTTGCTGTAAATGCTGGTCAAATAAAAACTGGTGCTCCTGCAAGATCTGAAAGAGTTGCTAAATACAATCAACTTATCAGAATTTCTGAAGAGCTTGGAGATGTGGCAGAATTCAGAGGATTAAATGCTTTCTTTAACATAAAAAAATAATAACTATTTAATAAAAAGGTATTGCCTCAGCAATACCTTTTCTAATTATCCATAATTATCAATTCTCCATTTTCCATTATCAATTATTCTCTTAAACTCTGTCAGGAGTTTATTCCTAAATTTTTAATTTTTAATTTTTAATTTTTAATTCTTCATTTTTAACTTTTCATTTTTCATTTTTATTTACCCCAGTGCCACATCTAAAACCATCATAAGAATAAATCCTAAAATCAATCCCAAAGTAGTGAGTTTTTTATTTTCTATTGATGCTTCTGGTAATAATTCTGCTCCAACTACAGCAATCATTGCTCCTGCAGAAAAAGCTAAAAAGAATGGCAGCATACTCCTAATAGTTATAGATGCAATTACGCCTAATACTCCAGCAATAGGCTCTACAATACCAGATGCTTGTCCATAAAAGAAACTTTTGGCTCTTGATAATCCCTCTCTTCTTAATGGCAAAGATACAGCTGCACCTTCTGGAAAATTTTGAAGTCCAATACCTAATGCCAAAGTCATAGCTGCTGCAACAGATGCACTAGGTATTCCTGCTGCTACTCCACCAAAGGCTACCCCTACTGCTAATCCTTCTGGTATATTATGCAATGTTACAGCTAAAACAAGTAAGATGCTTTTTTTATAGCTTTTACTTGTTTCTAAACTATTATTATTTACTGGTATGACTCCATATGAATATTTATCCATAAGCATATCTGCAAAAATTATAAATACTCCACCAGCAAAGAAACCTATTGCTGGTAACATAAACTGACTATAGCCCAACTCACCACATAATTCTATAGCTGGATTTAGCAATGACCAAAAACTTGCTGCTGTCATTACACCTGCCCCAAATCCAAGCATTGAATTTAATATCTTTCTATCAACATTTTTAAAGAAAAATACAAGTGCTGCTCCTAAGGCAGTTACAGCCCAAGTAAATATAGTTGCCGTTAACCCTTGTAGTACTGGACTTAAACTACTAAACCATTCCATTCTTCTTTAAGTATTCTCCTAAAACTAGTTTTCTCTACATTATATTTCAATATTCTTACATCTGTTCCCTTTATATTAGAATATAATCAAATTTCCTACTAGGTAATTAATTTACATTTATGTAACTTTTATTATGGTTTAGTTGACATTATAATAACTTCATGATAATATGATTAAGTAATATTTTTACAAGCCGCCATGGCGGAACTGGCAGACGCACATGACTCAAAATCATGCGGGCAACCGTGTGGGTTCGATTCCCACTGGCGGCACCAAAATACCTATTGCATTTGCAATAGGTATTTTTTTATATATTTTCTCTCATCTTGTTATTATCTTTTTTTTATCAATGTTATATAAGATAAACATTCCTATAAATCCAATAGATACAAAAATTGTTGTAATAATCCAAACAGTTTTTATATTAAAAAGAAGCATAGCCAAAAACTATGCTCATTTATCCATTCTTATCATGAAAATTTATTTTTTTACATAACAGCACTTAAAAAGTTTATACATCTATCACTTTTTGTATTAGCAAAGACTTCTTCAGGCGTCCCTTCTTCTACAATGTATCCTCCATCCATGAAAATCACCCTATCTGAAACCTCTTTTGCAAATCCCATTTCATGAGTAACAATAACCATTGTCATTCCTTCTTTAGCTAAATCCTTCATTACATTCAATACTTCTCCAACCATTTCAGGATCTAAAGCTGATGTTGGTTCATCAAATAATAATATTTTAGGTTCCATGGCTAATGCTCTGGCAATAGCTACTCTTTGCTTTTGCCCTCCTGATAAACTATTAGGATATTGATTCTTTTTATCTTCTAATACTACTTTTTTTAATAATTCACAAGCTTTCTTTTCCGCTTCCCTTTTATCCTTCTTTTTTAATAGTTTAGGTGCCATTGTTATATTGTCCAAAACAGTTAAATGAGGGAACAAGTTAAAGTTTTGAAATACCAGTAGTATTAGCATCAGCACAATAAGATTTATATAAACCATGAATTGAATCTAAATTCTTGCTATAATGCTCTAATGATTTATTTAGTGCTTCTTCATGCTCAGCACTTCCTGCCGGATAACTATTAGCAATAAAATTATAGTACATAGATTCTAAGTAATTATTGTAATCATTTAAAGCATCTTGAGCTAATAACATATAAGATACATTATTTCCACTATTTAATACGTTATAGTCCTTTTGTCCCCATTCTAATAATAATCTATGTTCAATTCCTGTATTTTCATACCATCTTGAGTATGAACCTTCCCATCCAGAAATATTATCTGAAATAGACCACATACCTTTACCTTGATCATTTTCTGAATTTTATGATTTGTATAATTATCTTCTACTGTACGCTTAGATATTTCTTGATCATACTCTTTTAATGTTTTAAATCCAGTATATGCAGAATCAACTTCATTATCAGTATCATAACCATCTTCTACCAGTCTTAAATCTGCATAAACAGAATAATCCCACCAATTATAGCCATTTTTTTCGTCTCAAGCTTTACGTATTTATAATCTTTAACATCAATTGTTACTTTCTTTGCTGTATAACCTTGCTTAACTGTAACTGCATCTCCAACTTGTTTCCATTGATCTGAATCTAAATCAGATAAATAAATAAAATTAGAATTATTTGTTACTGAAGTAGAATCTTGACTTGAATTTGCTCCCCCTTGTCCTATAGTAACTTTTGTAGAACTATCATCACCATCTGATAATAAATTCACTTCATTTCCATTTGAAAAACCTTCAAAATCCCTTTGCATTTGCTCAATTGAAACACCACTTAATTCTGGTAAATTAGTGCCAGAATTATCAGTTGTATTTTCATTAGCATCACTATCATCTGAATTTTCATCAGAATCATCTTCTAATCCATGTCCTTCTGAAAATTCATTATAAATATCTTTAGTAATAGCATTTACACTTTCTACAGCACTAGGACTACTATTTAAAACAACACTAGTAGCAAGTGCCCCAGCTATCAGTCTAGAAATTTTTTTACGATTCAAAATTATTCCCTCTCCGTAAAAATAGCATATAACATATTTAAACAATAATTACTATTTTTAAATAATAAATCTTTTAAATTTCCACAAATAATATACTATACTATACATTTTCACTCAATGTCAGATTTTCACATATAGCTCATAAACCATTACATTTTTAAAATTATTTCATATTAATGTCTATAAATAAATATCTATATTATAATAAATTAGTATAACAATATTTAAAGGAGTGAATAATATGAACTTAAATTCAAGAACTAAAGGAATACTTTTAGTAATTGTAGGTACAATGTTATGGGGGATATCTGGTACCGTAGCACAATTTTTATTTCAACAAAAAGGCTTTGATACAGAATGGCTTGTGGTTGTTAGGTTATTAATATCTGGTTTTTTACTATTACTTTATGGATACATAAAAAAGGACAAGAACATAATAAATATATGGAAATCAAAAGAAGATAGCATAAAACTTATATTATTTGGTGCCATAGGAATGCTTGGAGTACAATATACATATTTTGCTGCCATTAAACATGGTAATGCTGCCACTGCAACTATTCTTCAATATTTATCACCTGTTATTATTACTTGTTATTTAATTATTCGTAATAAAAAATTACCTAATATTAAACAATTAATTGCCATAGGTTTAGCCTTAATTGGTACCTTCTTTATAATAACAGGAGGAAATATCCATAGCTTATCACTTTCCCACTTAGCATTATTCTGGGGAATTTGCTCTGCATTTTGTTCTGCAATTTATACTTTACAACCTGTTAATTTACTAAAAAAATATAGCTCTATATCAGTGGTAGGCTGGGGTATGGTTATTGGTGGACTAGCTTTTAGTTTTATACATTCACCTTTTGACTTCTCTGGCGAATTATCATTTATAACTATTATTTCATCTGCATTTATAGTAATCTTTGGAACACTAATTGCTTTCTACTGTTATTTAGAAAGTCTTAAGTACCTTGTTCCAACGGAAGCTAGCATATTAGGATGTATAGAACCTTTATCTGCCACTATTTTATCTGTTATATGGTTAAATGTTCATTTTGGTATAGCTGAATTTATAGGAACAACTTGTATAATTTTAACTGTGATAATATTATCTTTTTCAAAAGAGAAATAATTTAACTGCCAGATCAATATAAATTAAAATTGACCTGGCAGTTTTACTATCCATTTATCAACACTTTTTCCTTTAACTATTTTACTCTGTACATTATAGCTTCATAAGGTCTTAACTTTAAATCTTTCATTAAAATACTTGAATCTTTATAGTTGCTTAATAATATTTCTACATTATTAAAATCTTCTTTAAAGTTTAAATTAATTTCCTTATTATAAAAATTACAAACCACCACTATTTTATCTCCATTTAGTTCTCTACTATAAGCAAATACATTTTTATCTTCTGGCAATAATAATTTATAATTACCATAAATTATGGTATCATTATGTTTTCTTATATTTATAAGCTTTTTATAATGATAAAAAATTGAATCTTTATCTTGTAAGCAATCTTCAGCATTTATAAATTTATAATTTTTATTAACTTTTAACCACGGCTTTCCTGTAGTAAATCCTGCATTTTCTGTAGAATCCCATTGCATTGGAGTTCTAGCATTATCTCTTCCCTTTGCATAAATAGAAGCCATTATTTCATCATGAGAATACCCCTTAGATATTCTATCTTTATACATATTTAAAGTTTCAATATCATTATATTCATTAATATCTTCAAATCTTACATTGGTCATTCCAAGTTCTTCTCCTTGATAAATATAAGGAGTTCCCTTCATTCCATGAAGAAGTGTTGCAAGCATTTTTGCACTTTCTACTCTGTATTCTCTATCATTTCCCCATCTTGATACTATTCTCGGTAAGTCATGATTATTCCAGAAAAGACTATTCCATCCTTCACCTTCAAGTTCTGTTTGCCATTTAGATAAAACTTTCTTTAAATCCAGTAAATCTAATGGTTTTACATCCCATTTTTCTTTTCCTTCAATTTGATCTAATCCAATATGTTCAAATTGAAATACCATACTTAATTCTTTTCTTTTTGGATTTGAATAAAGTTTAGCAATTTCAGGAGTGGCTCCCCATGTTTCACCTACTGTTAATAAATCATGTCCTTCCAATGCAGCTTTATTCATTTCTTGTAGATAATCATGTAATTTAGGTCCATTTCCTGTTATCATTTCATCTGGAACTTTGCCAATAAGGTCAATAACATCCATTCTAAATCCACCAATTCCTTTATCAATCCAGAAATTCATCATCTTATAAACTTCATTTCTAACATTTTCATTTTCCCAATTTAAATCAGGTTGTTTCTTGCTAAATAAATGTAAATAATATTGATCTGTTGATTCATCATATTGCCATGCACTACCACTAAAACATGATCCTAAATTATTGGGTTCATGTCCATTTACTGGATCTCTCCATATATAATAATCTCTAAATTTATTATCTTTAGATTTCTTTGCTTCAATAAACCATTTATGCTCATCAGAAGTATGGTTAACAACTAAATCCATAAGAATTTTAATTCCTTTTTCATTGGCTTCCTTTAAAAGTTTTTCCATATCATCCATTGTTCCAAACTCGTCCATAATATCGCAATAATCACTTATATCATATCCATTATCATCATTTGGAGATTTATAAACTGGACTAAGCCAAATTACATCTATTCCAAGCTCCTTTAAATAATCTAATTTTTCTCTAATACCATTAATATCACCTATTCCGTCACCGTTACTATCATTAAAGCTTCTTGGATATATTTGATATACCACTGAACTATGCCACCATTTTCTTTCCATATTTATTTCCTCCACATTACAAATACCGCTTTTTTCTATTTATATTTTTATAATGTGATTATACATAAGATTAATAAATATTACTTGTAAAATTAAGGCTTTTTATAATACAATACTGCTATTTATTATAAATATAAATAAGCTACCCATATTTTTGAGTAGCTTATTTAATAAAATTTTTTACTAGTTTCACTTTAATTATTTACAATAAACTTTGCATGACTTCCACTTTTACCAAGAGTAACTTCTAACCTTGCATCTATTCTTTCCCTTAGCTCTTCAACGTGAGAAATTATTCCTACTAATCTTCCTAAATCTCTTAAGTCCATCAATGAATTAATGGCTGCATCTAAGGATTCTGGATCCAATGTTCCAAAACCTTCATCAACAAACATGGTTTCAATTTGAACTCCTCCTGCATAACTTTGAATAACATCTGCAAGACCTAATGCCAATGCAAGAGAGGCTTTAAATCCTTCACCACCTGATAATGTACTAACATGTCTTTCTTTACCTGTATATGCATCTATTATTTCAAGCTCTAGTCCTGACTGCTTGTTACCTTTACCTTTTTCTATTTTTCTTTTTAATGTATATCTGTCATTGGTCATTTTAGAAAGTCTTATATTGGCAGCCTTTATAATGTCCTGAACCTCCCACGACTAAAGTCGCAAGGTTCTTGGTCGATAGTACCAATGTACTAAGCATAACCAAGCTATCCCCGTAGTTCCTACGGTTCTTATATATGCTATCTATTTCATATAGTAATCCTTCTTAATCCTTCATTTAATATATTTATCGCTGCATTTATATCTCTATTATGATTAGTTCCACATTTAGGACAAATCCATTCTCTAATATTTAAATCTTTTACTTCTTCATTTTTATATTCACACTTATTGCATAACTGTGAACTTGCAAAGAATTTATCTACTTTAATCACTTTTCTACCATACCAACTAGCCTTATATTCTAATTGTTTTATAAATTCTGACCATGATACATCTGATATTGATTGCGCAAGTTTATGATTTTTAACCATATTCTTAACTTGTAAATCTTCAATACAAATAATATCATTTTCTTTTATTAATTTAGTAGATAACTTTTGTAAAAAATCATTTCTTTGATTAGATATATATTCTTGAAGTCTTGCTACTTTTAGTCTTGCTTTATTTCTATTTGAACTACCTTTTGATTTTCGAGATAATTCTCTTTGTAATTTAACAAGTTTATTTAATGACTTCTTTAAATACTTTGGATTTTCAATAGTTTGACCATTGCTTGTAATACAAAATTCTTTAATTCCTAAATCTAATCCAATATTACTATTAGCATTTTCAAGTTTCTTAATTTCTACATCTGTACAACATAGTGAGACATAATATTTTCCACTAGGCTCTTTAGATATAGTTGCATTAAGTATTCTTCCTTTTGGTACTTGTTTATCTCTAATTTTAACCATACCAAGCTTAGGTAATTTAATATACCCCCTACAATACCTTATATTTCCATTAGTGAAATTAGTTCTATATGAAAACCTATTAGTTTTTTTAGATTTAAACTTAGGAAAACCTATCTTTTCTTTAAAGAATTTTTTATATGCACTTTCTAAATCTTTCAGTGAATTTTGTAGTGAAAACTTATCTGGCTCTTTTAGCCATACCAATTCTTTCTTTAAATTAGTTAAATCAGAGCTACATTGCTTAT
>OCAA01000182.1_pt1 | contig 80438 bp, 73 predicted proteins | sample 1538241 | NCBI WGS metagenome assembly OCAA01 (sample SAMEA2580241, study PRJEB22360) | human gut metagenome | biome: human gut; feature: human-associated habitat; material: faeces | place: Denmark | collected 2008/2010
CGCATAAGATTTCATAATATCATTCTTATGGGGTAAGGGGAACTATACCCTTTTTTATGTAATATAGCTATTATTATAACTATAAGCAAAAGGACGAATGAAAAAACTCTCGTTTTTTCACACGCCCTTATTTCTATGTAATTTAATGGAATTTTATATTTAAATAAAGTTACTTTGTAAGGATATTTACAATCGATAAGTATAAAAAAGATAATAAAAAACCCAGTAAATTCAACATATAGCAAATTTACTGGGGAAATAAAAAGAGCGCGAGACGGGACTCGAACCCGCGGCCCCGACCTTGGCAAGGTCGTGCTCCACCAACTGAGCCACTCGCGCATGTTTTTGTGCTTCTGATTTGAAACACATCATCAATATAAAGTTTTATGAGAGCGCGAGACGGGACTCGAACCCGCGGCCCCGACCTTGGCAAGGTCGTGCTCCACCAACTGAGCCACTCGCGCATATTCTTTTGTGTTCTGTCGTGTGCCAGACACATTTGATATAATACTATGAGATAAGAACTTTGTCAACAACTTTTTTACAAAAAACAGAAAAAACTTTTGCATAACTTTTATATGAAATTTTATCAGGAAAATCGCATGATATTTGAAATGTGGCATACAATGTAATAATCAGTGGCAGGAGATACATCAATGAGTGCAAAGACAAAAATCGTAGTCCTTCATATGAAAGAACTCATTTATACAGCAATTTTTGTGGGATTAGGAATTCTGCTGATTATGTTGCTGCTTTTTATGTTTTTACCAAAAAAAGAAAAAGATAAATCTGTGGAGACAATGAAATATGTGGCAGGAGTCTACACATCTTCCATACTCTTTCATGACAGCACTTTGGATGTGCAGGTCATTGTGGATGAGAACCGGATCAATTCGATCTCTCTTGTGAATCTGAATGAGACAGTGACGACAATGTATCCGTTGGTGGAGCCTGCGTTAGAAGAAGTGTCAGACCAGATCATCAAAACACAGTCGGTGGAAAATATATCCTATCAGGCAGACAATCAGTATACAACGGTTATGCTTTTAAATGCGGTGGAGAATGCGCTTGAAAAAGCAGAAATTGATGGGACGGTGGAAGAGTAAAACAGATTTAGGTGGCGTAGTGTCGCAGATTTTGTGGTGCTTTCTTAGGTTGTGAAGGGCAGATATAAGCGTCCTCTTATAAGTCATTCTTATATGTTGATTAAAAAGAAAAATCGTACAGACGAAATATTATGTTTCTGTTCGCTAGACATTCCGATGGAGTTCTAAGCAACAATCATGTTCAGCAAAAGCTTCCATGATTGTTAGAATCCCATCTCCATAGCTCACAAAGAAAATAATATTTGTCTGTACAATTTTTCTTTTCATTTACGCTGTGAATGACTTGTAAAAGAACTCTTATACATGCCCAATCAGCGCTGTGAATCGCACCACAAAATCTGCGATTCAAGGTGCTTAATACCTTGTAATCCGTCAATCCTTGTTACGAGCGGCAGTTCATAAGTTAAACTGGAAGTTGATTATTTTACAATACTTTTAATATAATTGTAATCAATCTTTCCTGTTACAACAGAATAAAAAAACGGATCTTTTCTAATTGTATCCTCTGAATTAATAATAAAATTATTCCATCCATCTGCCTCGTTTCCGTCAGATAAATAAATGGTTATTTTGAAACTATATCCCGTATATCCAACAGACGGTTTCCACTTTTTCACTGTGACATCATTCAAATTTTGTATAATATGCTGAATCTGCTGTTCATCAGTAATATGTGTTGTTTCTCCGCTATTGCCATTAAAAACAACAATTTCCATGACTTCATCAGGAACTAAATCCGTCAAGTTAAGAGAAACATTATACCACACAATAATGCCAATCAAACAGATTACCATTGCAGATAGTAATATAATCATTTTCTTTTTCATGTCATTTCAACTCCTTTGTTCAACTCCGCTTTGCTAAATTCGTTAATACCAAAATTCTACCATAACCACATCTGTAATTTACGTTATGAAACTCGTAGTAACCGGTGTTCAGGTAAACTGGCATTATCAGTTGATTACTTGATATCGAACTCTGATATATGAGTCATTTAAAACTGTGCAATCAATGAGTTTCAGGACACCCAGCTCAGATAATTCATTTTCTGAAAGAATGGAACTGCCATCTATTAAGGAAGCGGTTTCTTTACCGCCGATCAGCACCGGAGCCACAACGACATCGATATAATCAAACAACTTCGCACGAAGGAATAATCCGTTTACCGTTCCACCGCTTTGGATTGTTAATTTGTTGCATCCATACGATGATTTTAATTCATGAAGAGCATCTTTCAGCGACAGTTTTTCCTGAAAAATGATATGGAGATTATTTTCCTGAATGTTATAAGCAGGATGATCTTTATTGGATGTAATCAGCACAAACACCTGTGATTTCTTGCAGAAATATGTTACGCCATGTTCGGTCAAATGGTTGTTATCCAATAAGACAAATGAGACGGGAGTCTTATCGGGATAGGGCTTTTGGTTTACGCCCATCTTTTCCTGCACGCGTCCTGTATTAAAAGACCAAAGGTCGGTTGTCTGCTCGATTTCATAATATTGAGGCAGCCCCTCTTTTAACCCGTCTATCTTTGGAAAATCCTTATCTACATCTAAAGCATCTGATGCACCGGGACTTATCTTTCCATCTAAAGACATAAGCATAAATAACGTTGTTATTGGTCTGTCCATAATAAACCTCCTTAAAATTCGATTCGTCAATAGTAAAATAATACCATAACCACATCTGCAATTCCACTTCATTCTAATTCACTTTGTGCTATAATGTGTTATCAGATTTTTTTGCCCTGATTTTCCAATTTCACTCTACGGAGCGTAGAAACCGCATAAATTCACCATATTCTACGCCGCGTGGGTGTGATTGATGATCAAATCATAGGATAATCAGACCAGAAAGGAGGAAAACGGATGGATCAAATCAAGATTGGTAAATTTATTGCTGATGAAAGAAAACGAAAAGGATATACGCAAAAACAGCTTTCAGAAAAATTAGCAATCAGTGATAAAACAATTTCAAAATGGGAGAGAGGAAATGGTTTTCCAGAAGTATCATTGCTGTTGCCATTATGTAATGAACTGGAGATAACAGTTAATGAACTACTATCTGGTGAAAGAGTATCGGAAGAAGAGTATCTGAAGAAAGCGGAGGAAAATATGGTGAATTTAGTCAGAGAAACTCAGGAAAGTAAAAAGAAAATTGTCCTGTCAGCAATGATTGCAGGACTTACAATTATAGCGGCAGTTCCATTATTTATATTGTCTGGAATGCTGGAGATGGAGAACTGGATTAGAGTTCTTCTTATAGGAATAGGGCTTGTTGTGATAGTTGGAGGGGTTGCAATTGCCTGTGTCCTTGACAGAGAAGCAGGAGCCTTTGAATGTCCCGAATGTCATAATAGATTTGTTCCAGATATGAAGTCATATATTATGGGACCGCATACAATTACAAAGCGAAAATTAGTATGTCCGCATTGTGGTGCACATAAATATTGCAAGAAGGTTCTTACAAAGTAAACCTGAAATTAAATCTATCCGCTCTATTATAGAACATACGTTCTGCAAAAAAATCATTATAAACCCAGAGTTCCATAACGTAAATTGCAGATTCTGTGGTGCGATTCACAGCGTAAATTGGGCAAATATAAGCGTCCTTTCACAAGTCATTCGTAACGTAAATGAAAGAAAAACGGTGCAGACAAATATGATTTCCTTCGTGAGCCATGGAGCTGGGATTCTAAAAATTTCGTGAAGCTCTGCTTCACAAAATTTTTGCTCAGAAGCCCAGCGGAATGCCCGGCGAACAGGAACATCATATTTCGTCTGTACCGTTTTTCTTTTCATAAACCTATAAAATCACGACTTGTGAGAGGACGCTTATATCTGCCCTTCACACCCTAAGAAAGCACCACAGAATCTGCGACACTACGTCAATTAAACTCCGGTTAAGCCGCAGCTTTCCTGCCGAAGAGCTTTTTCAGACAACTGAATGCAACCATAACACCAAGTACCATAAGAAGTACGGCAACAACAAATTGAAGTCCGTCTACAAGAAGTGTTGCATTACCGCTCATGAAGTTGCTGACAAGGGCAATTGTTTTCTGAATCAGAGCAGTGAACGTAACTGCCAGCATAACAAACATTGGAATGTAAAGTGTCCATCCGGTACGACCGGTTGTTTTTAAGAAAACCGCTAAGGCGATCAATACAAGTGCTGCAAGCAGCTGGTTTGCAGAGCCAAACAGCGGCCAAACGTTGCTGTATCCGCCGAGTGTCAGCAAATATCCGAAAAACAGTGTGATCACAGTTGCAAAATATTTATTTGTCAGTACACGCTGTACCGGTGTCATATCTGCAGGATCGGTGGAATCTCCGTAGAACAATTCCTGGAAAGACATACGTCCGATTCTTGCAACAGAGTCAAGGGATGTCAGTGCAAGTGCAGATACACACATGGTCATAAATACAGTTGCAACGGTAACAGGGACACCGAGTTTTTCAAGGAATCCTGCGACACCGGAGGAGAAGATGGAGAATGGAGTTCCATCCGGTTTTGTTCCGTTTACGGCGACTGCGCCGACAACAACTAAGGAGACGATACCGAGTAAGGATTCTACGACCATGGCACCATAACCGACCATAGGCATATCTTTTTCGCTGCTGATCGTCTTAGAGGATGTTCCGGAAGATACCAGACTGTGGAAACCGGAAACAGCACCGCAGGCGATCGTTACGAATAAAGTAGGGAATAAACTGCTTCCACCTACATTGAATCCGCTGAATGCATTTAACTGCATGGAAGGATGTGCAACAATGACACCGACAACGGCACCGATGATCATACCGAGTAACATGAATGTTGTCATGTAATCTCTAGGCTGCATTAAAAGCCACATTGGCATAACAGATGCTAAGAACAGGTAAGCCATTACGATGTAGATCCATGCAGTTTTGGTCGTGCAGATTGGGAATTTCATACCGATGATGAACATAACGACTAAAAGTACAATTGCAACGATTGCTTTTATCACTTCGTTCATCCTGCTTCCAAGGTGTTTCTGGATCACACCGAAGATAACAGCGACAACGATAAATAACATGGAAATCGAAGCGGCGGCAGAATTGGCGTAAGAGGTTGCATCTGTCATACCTTCAACTCCGGTTCCGACAAATGTTCCGGCAACCATATCTGTAAATGCTGCGATTACTAATAAAGTAAATAACCAGCAGAATAACATGAAAAGTTTCCGGCCTGTTTTACCGATGTACTTCTCAATGATCATACCCATGGATTTACCTTCATTTTTTACGGATGCATATAAAGCACCGAAGTCCTGTACAGCACCGAAGAAAAGTCCGCCGATGATGAGCCAGAGCAATACCGGAACCCATCCAAAAACAGATGCAAGGATCGGACCTGTGACAGGACCTGCACCTGCGATGGAAGAAAACTGATGTGAGAATACGGTAAATTTGGAGGAGGGAACATAATCTTCGCCATCCTCATGTGTGTAAGCGGGGGTTTTGGCATTTGGGTCGATTCCCCATTTCTTTGCAAGCCAGCGTCCGTAGAAGAGGTAGCCTGCACCAAGTGCAACGATACCGATTAAAACAATAACTAAACCATTCATAACTTTTTTCCGCCTTAAGGCGGCTCCTTTCTGAAAATGTATTTTTTCTGGGAACAAAATACATTGTGCAAAGTGGAAACAATGGGATTCACGTCCTGCGCACAGTCTGCTGGCATGAAAAAAAGCCTTCATCTCCGGATATATTCATATCTCAAAGACGAAGGCTTAAGCTTCCGCGTTACCACTTTGTTTGCCGTAAAATACGACCTCTCTGTCTTATCTTTGTGGGCAGATGCCTACAACAATAAGCTTCTAAATAACGGTAGAATACCGGTGACACCTACTATGAAAATTCAGTGCACTGCTCGCAGAGGATAGTTCCTGAAGCTGTATACTGCCTTACACCAACCGGCAGCTCTCTGTGATACAGGTTGCTCAGATAACCTTGTTCTGTTCGTTGCATTTTGTTCTCTGTTTGAATAACAAAATAGCACTTTGATCTGGTAAAGTCAATGGTCCATTTTTAATCTGTTTTATTGATTTATTTTAATCGTTACTGTTCACTCGTATCTCGTTCCAGTAATTTTTATTCCGCATTTAAAGAACTCATATAGTCTGTAACGGAATCAAGGTTTGCATAAATGGTTTCCATAGGCTTGTTTGCCTCATAAGCACTGTATCCGGAGTAACCGGCCCAGCCGATGATACCGGCAGCGACAAGACAGCCAGCGACATAACCGGCGATACGCATTCTCTTTTCCTTTGCCATAATTTTCTTACGATTCTTTTTTTCTTCTTTATAACGGTCTACTTTTGCCTGACTCATAATCAATCTCCTAACTTCTTAAACTTTCTTCACTATACTGCATTTTACTGGAAAAATCAATGAAATTTGGTAGAAACAGAAATGAACTTTATGACAAAAATATATCGCAGTCATAAAATATTCGAATAACAGTCGGGATGTTATTTCTTGCACTTTATACGAAAATTGGATAGAATAGTACTGTTCGGATCGTACATGGGCATTTTACTGCAAAGGTACGAAAGAATGAGATTTTCAAATGTGCAAAATGATAGAAAGATGAGGATAGAAGATGAGTCTTGCAGACAAGATTTTTGTAGATATGTGTAAGGATATTTTAGAGAACGGGACAAGTACGGAGGGCGAGAAAGTCCGCCCACACTGGGAAGATGGAACGAGTGCCTACACGATCAAAAAATTCGGTGTGGTCAACCGTTATGATCTCTCAAAAGAGTTTCCGGCAATCACATTAAGAAAAACTGCCATCAAAACATGTACGGAAGAGATGCTCTGGATCTGGCAGAGAAAATCAAATAACATCCATGATTTAAACAGTACCGTATGGGATGAATGGGCAGACGAAGATGGTTCCATCGGAAAAGCATACGGATACCAGTTAGGGGTAAAACATCAGTATAAAGAAGGCATGATGGATCAGGTTGACCGCGTGATTTATGATCTGAAACATAATCCGTTCAGCCGCCGCATTATGACAAATATTTATGTGCACCAGGATCTTCATGAAATGAATTTATATCCGTGTGCCTACAGTATGACATTTAACGTGACACACAAGGAGGGAGACGAAAAGCTGACTTTGAATGCTATTCTGAATCAGCGTTCCCAGGATGTGTTAGCGGCAAATAACTGGAATGTGTGTCAGTATGCGGTATTAATGCATATGCTTGCGCAGGTGTGTGATATGCAGGTCGGCGAGCTGGTACATGTGATTGCGGATGCTCACATTTATGACCGTCATATCCCGATCATTAAGGAACTGATCGGGAGAGAGCAGCATCCGGCGCCAAAATTCACATTAAACCCGGAAATCAAAGATTTTTATCAGTTTACGACTAAAGATATTACCATTGAGGATTATGTGACGGGGCCGCAGATCAAAAATATTCCGATCGCAGTATAAGCCTGACTGGAATATTTTATGAGAGGATAAAATACAGGATAAAATAATACGACACTGACAAGTGATACAGAGTGAAAAGTTGGAGGAAATATGAATTTAATCGCAGCTGTAGATAAAAACTGGGCAATCGGATGTAAGAATAAACTGCTGGTGAGTATTCCGGCAGACATGAAGTTTTTCCGTGAGACGACAACCGGGAAAGTGGTCGTCATGGGAAGAAAAACGTTGGAGAGTTTTCCAAACGGACAGCCTCTCAAAAAAAGAGTGAACATCGTGCTGACGCATGATAAAAATTTTAAGGCGGGAGATGCCATTATCGTTCATTCGATGGAAGAATTGCGGGAAGAGTTAAAGAAATATCCAAGTGAGGATATTTATGTGCTCGGTGGAGAGACCATTTATAAACAGCTTCTCGATGACTGTGATGTGGCGCATATCACAAAGATCGACTATGCATTTGAGGCAGATGCCTATTTCCCGAATCTCGATGAGATGCCGGAGTGGAAAATCACGCAGGACAGTGAGGAACAGACGTATTTTGATCTGGAATATTATTTTTACAAATACGAGAAAATTAAATAATGTCAATAAAGTTGTTAAAATATATCATACCAAAAAGATGAAAATTGATTTATAATTGCTAAAACCCAGACAGAGAGACTGCTGGGTTTTACCTTTACTTGAACGAGGAGTTTCCTGATAGGAAAAAGAAAAAAATGGAAAATTTTATCTATAGTATCAACGTGACAATGCCTATTTTTCTGGTCATGGTGATCGGATACATTTTAAAGCAGATCGGAATGCTGAATGATAACTTTGTCACAGTGGCAAATAAGTTCAATTTCAAGGTCACGCTTCCGTTTATGCTGTTTAAGGACATTGCAGGCGTTGATATTAAAGCAGTATTTGATATTAAATATGTGCTTTTCTGTGCGATCGTGAGTACCATCTGTTTCTGGGTGGTATGGGGTACAGCAAAACTTCTGGTGCGGGACAAAACGATCCGCGGGGCATTTGTACAGTCGTCTTTCCGCGGAAGTGCGGCGGTTATGGGGCTGGCTTTTATCCAGAATATCTACGGTTCCTCTGCAATGGGACCGCTGATGATCGTCAGTGCAGTGCCGCTCTATAATATTTTTTCTGTGATCGTGCTGACATTTGAGGCAAATGACAGCACAGGAATCGACAAGAAAGCAAAGATCCGGCAGGCGGGGATCAATATATGTAAGAATCCGATCATTTTAAGTATCCTGGCAGGACTGATCGTGGGACTGCTTGAGATCCAGTTCCCGACGCTGGTAAATAAGACGGTCAGCAACGTGGCGCAGATGGCAACCCCTTTGGCACTGATCACCATCGGAGCAGGATTTGAGGGAAGAAAAGCGCTGGCGAAGATCGCACCGACCATGGCGGCGTCCATGATCAAACTGGTGCTTCAGCCACTTGTTTTTCTGCCGGTTGCTGCCTGGATGGGATTTTCAGGGGAAAAGATGATCGCAATTCTGATCATGCTGGCATCCCCGACCACGCCGAGCTGTTATATTATGGCAAAGAGCATGAACAATGATGAAGTGCTGACGGCGAGCGTTATTGTAACAACGACATTGATGGCGGCGTTTACGTTGACCGGATGGATTTTTTTGCTCAAAACATTAGGTTATATCGGTTAGTCAGAGGAAAAAAGATACACAGTCAGCAGAAAGTATCATTTTATGAAAGCACAGATTATTTTGAAGTATAAATGGAAAGGGTAAGACAGAAAGATGGATATTACAGGTAGAAAATTATTTGTCAAGGCATTACAGGAAGAGGGTGTCGATACGATTTTCGGTTATCCGGGTGGAACGGTGACGGATCTTTTTGATGAATTATATAAACAGGATGAGATTGAAATTGTCTTACCAAGACATGAGCAGGGACTTTTACATGAGGCAGAGGGATATGCAAAATCGACAGGAAAAGTGGGTGTCTGCCTGGTGACCAGCGGTCCCGGTGCAACGAACATCATGACAGGACTTGCAGATGCACATTATGACAATATTCCGCTTGTCTGTTTTACCGGACAGGTGCCGTTGAATCTGATCGGAAACGATGCTTTTCAGGAAGTTGACATTGTCGGAATGACAAGAAGTATTACAAAGTATGGCGTGACGGTCAGAGACCGCAAGGATTTAGGAAAGATCATTAAGATGGCCTTTCACATTGCAAGCACAGGAAAACCGGGACCGGTCTTAATTGATCTTCCAAAGGATATCCAGACGGCGAGCGGACCGGCGGAATATCCGGACAGCGTGCAGATCCGTGGATACAAACCGAATGAGAGCGTGCATATCGGGCAGTTGAAAAAAGCATACAAACTGTTAAAGTCAGCAAAAAAACCATTGATCCTGGCTGGTGGCGGTGTCAATATTGCAAAAGCAAATGAGTTGTTGAAAGAATTTGCAGAGAAAATGAACGTTCCGGTTGTGACGACCATTATGGGAAAGGGTGCGATTGCCACAACGCATCCGCTTTATATCGGAAATACGGGGATGCATGGAAAATATGCAAGCAATAAAGCAGTCAGCGAGTGTGATGTTTTATTTTCCATCGGAACAAGATTTAACGACCGTATTACCGGAGATCTGAATGAATTTGCACCAAAAGCAAAAATTGTACATATTGACGTGGACACTGCTTCCATTTCCAGAAATGTTGTGGTAGACGTTCCAATCGTATCGGATGCAAAACTTGCCCTGGAAAAATTGCTGGAATGGGCAGAACCAAAGGATACGGCTGCATGGCAGGAGAGAATTAAGGCATGGGATGAAAAGAATCCACTTGAGATGCGCAGAGACCGCGGCATGACACCACAGATGATCATGGAACACATCAACCATACGTTTGACGAGGCGGTTTTTGTCACGGATGTAGGACAGAACCAGATGTGGGCAACGCAGTATCTGGATATTGACGAAAAACGCCAGATGATCACTTCCGGCGGGCTTGGAACAATGGGATTCGGTTTTCCTGCGGCGATCGGTGTAAAGATTGGAAACAGGGATACGGAGGTAGTCTGTGTCACCGGTGATGGCGGTTTCCAGATGAACATTCAGGAGATGGCAACAGCAATCGTGCAGGGGACACCGGTTATCATCTGCCTGCTCAATAACCAGTATCTTGGCATGGTCCGCCAGATGCAGCAGCTTTTTTATGGCAAACGCTATTCCGCAGTATGCTTAAGAAAGAGAAGAAGCTGTCCGGCAAACTGCAAGGGACCAAATGAAGCATGCCCTCCATATACACCGGATTTTGTTGCACTTGCAGAAAGCTATGGTGCGCATGGCATCCGTGTAGAGCGGGAAGAAGACATTCAGGCAGCTTTGGATAAAGCGAGAACTTACAAAGATGCACCGACAGTCATTGAATTTCTGATCTCTTCGGATGAGATTGTGCTTCCGATGGTAAAGGGTGGAAATCCGATGAGCGAGATGATTTTGAAATAGGCGGATACAGATATGGTGAGAGAGGAAAATATCATGAAAGACAGATGGATTGCACTATATGTAGAAAATCAGGTTGGTGTTCTGGCAAAGGTTTCCGGTCTTTTTTCCGGGAAATCATACAATTTGCAGAGTCTGACAGTTGGAACGACAGAGGACGAGACGGTTTCCCGTATGACCATCTGCGTTACCAGCGATGACATCACGTTTGAACAGATCAAAAAGCAGCTAAACCGTATGGTGGAAGTAATCAAAGTCATTGATCTGACAGATGTGCCGATTCATATGAAAGAGATTCTGTTTGCAAAGGTTCTCCGCGTGAATGCCGCGGAAAAAGAAGAAGTATTCCAGATTGCACAGGTGTTTAATGTGCAGGTGGTCGATATCGGAAATGACAGTGTCCTGTTGGAATGTAAACTGACTGCCCGCAGAAATAACGAGCTGATCGCATTGCTGAAATCAAAATTTAAGACCATTGAGGTAGTGCGCGGCGGAGCAGTAGCAATTGAATCCATCAGTACAAGCTGTAGATAATAAAATTTTTCGAAAATTATAGCAAAAGTAATGTACAACTTAAATACCCTGTGATATAATAAAAATGTTTTGAAATGTAGTATTAAAAACTACGTTGGAAAACGTATATTTAAGAATAAGAAGTCATAAAGCTATTTTGCAGATGACAGTAGTAAATAAACGAGGTATTTATGATGCAGAAAAAAGTACAGATCATCAGTGATGGTTCCCTGGATCTCTCACAGGAACTCACAAAGGAAAAAGATATTGAGGTTGTTCCATTTTACGTGTCTTTTGACAGTGAAACGTATCAGAAGGAAATGGTAGAAGTCGGTGTCAGGGAATTCTATCAGGAAATGGTGGATCACCCGACCGTTTTCCCAAAGACATCCATGCCATCCGTGCATGATTATTATGAGGTGTTTGAAAAACATGCGAAGGAGAAGATGCCGGTCATCTGTATCTGTATCACCAGAAAATTCAGTGGCTCCCTGCAGTCTGCGACAACGGCAAAAGATATGATATTAGAGGAATACCCGGATGCACAGATCATGGTCATTGATTCTACAGTCAATACTGTGCTGCAGGGATTATATGTATTAGAGGCATGCAGACTGCGCGATATGGGCTTAGAGTATCAGCAGATTGTAGATGCGTTACTGCCGATCCGTGAGACAGGAAGAATTTTTTTCACGATCGGAAGTATTGACTATTTAAAACATGGCGGAAGGATTGGAAAATTAGCCGGGATTGCAGCCAGTGCATTAAAAATCAAACCTCTGATCACGTTAAAAGAAGGTGAAATCTTTAATTCCGGCATTACAAGAAATCGTCTTAAATCCATGAAAAAAGTTGTGGATATGACAAGGGAATATTTAGATGAAGTCAATGCAAAACCGGGAGAGTACAGTTTCTGCATCGGTTATGGATATGATTATAACGAAGCACTGGAATTTCGGGAGATGTTAAAGGATCTGGTCAAAGAACGTCTTGGAATTGATGAGATTGGTATTTACCAGATCGGTGCAACCATTGGAGTGCACACAGGACCATATCCGATCGGGATCGGAATTATAAAGCATGCATTGACAGAGTAACTGATATGTACCCCTTTTACTGGACATCCAGTGAAAGGGGTACATATCATATCAGGGCGATTTTTAGTTCCTGTTTCCGGAACTAATGATAATATTTTAAGAATAATCCCGTAAGATCTCCTTTTAAGTTCACACCGAGGAAAATAAGCGTTTCGGAAAGAGCGTACATGGTTGCGGCCATATCTTCAAAGTTTGCGTTATTTCCCATGTGTCCAATGCGGATCACTTTGCCGGAAAGATCATCAAAAGATCCGGCAAGCATGATATTGTGCTCTTTTTTCATGCGGGAAAGAATTGCATCGCAAGTGGTCTCTGCCGGAATGTCAAACACAGTGACGGTATCGGAGAAACCGCTTTCCAAGTGAAGCTTTAAACCGGCTTCTGTCAAAGCGCGTCTGGCTGCTTCGGCGATACGGTGTGTGCGTTCTTCTAACTCTGGATCGGAAGCGATATTGTCAAAAGCAGCACGTAAGCCGTAAATATCGCTGATCGGCATGGTATAAGGAAACCATTTTTTCTCATAATATCCCTCAAAAGCCAGAAGGCTTGCATAGAAGGAACGGATCGGCGTCTTACGTGCGTGCATGGCATTTTTTACAGCATCGCTTATTGTGACAAAAGTAAGTCCCGGAGGTGCGGAAACAGCTTTCTGGGAACCGCCGCACAGAAGATCAATCTGGAACTTGTCGACATCCATGTGATTTCCAAACATTCCGGAAACGGAATCTACAACGGTCAGAATGCCGTATTCTTTTAAAAGCGGACAGATTTTCTCTACCGGATTGAGCATGCCGCTTGGGGTGTCACAGTGAACAACGGTCGCATATTTATAATCATGATGCTCCTTTAAATAAGAAGAAAGAGCATCCGGGTCGATGGCATTCAGGCGGTCGGCATGATAAAATTCCGGCACACCACCGTACATGGATACAAAGTCCGCAAAGCCTTCGCCGTACACGCCGTTCTCAATGATGAGCACTTTATCTCCCGGTTCCGTGAGGGAGGCGCAGGCAGCTTCCAGACCTAAAATTCCCTCTCCATCCAAAATGAGAGTTTCGTTTTTCGTGCCGAGCAGGGAACTGATCAGTTCGCAGGTATCTTTATAAAATTCTACGAAATCTTCATCCAGATCAGGATTGGTACATACAAGGCTTCTTGCCATACGTACATTTTCTTTTACCTGGGTTGGCCCAGGAGTCATGACTTTATACATAATTACTTCCTTCTTTATCATAGATTGTTTTGTAAATGAGATTGGTGTTACACAGCTTATAACATTTTATTTACGATTTTCTGAAGCTGTCCGACGATCAAAAGAACGATGACAGCAGCAACACCGATCTGGACAAGGTTTCCGGGAATGGAAGTAACCGGTGCAATCCAGTTTCCGTAAATGATACCCTCTGCAATGTAGTAACCAGCGACTTTGATCACGCATGCAACTGCGATCGCAAGTGTGTTCCAGCCAAAGCCGTGATGTTTTTCTGTGATGGCACCTACGGCATATCCCATCAGACCGACAATGATCAGTGTGAATGGAGCCCATGCAGTCCAGCCGGAGAGCAGATCGAAGAGTCCCATGCCGACTCCGCCGGCGATCGCACCACTTTTCTTACCAAAAATAATGGCGCAGATAAAAAGAGGTACGTTTCCGAGATGGATCAATCCGCCGTTTGCAGTGATTGGAAGTCTTATATTAATAAATGCAGTGAATACGTAGGTCAGGGCAATAAAAAGAGCCGTGATCGTGATAAAACGGATATTTGATAAAGATTTTGAATCAGCAGTCTGTGCTGTAGAGGTAGTTGATGTTTTCATAAATAAAATTCTCCTTTTTATGGTTTGTATTTGTGTCAATTCCCAGGATTGTTGTTGGGATTACTATATACAAAAACTGTCATGAATTAAAAATCCAGTTTAAAACAAATTGACCATGCCAGTTTTAAATATATAATAATATTGACAAAACAATACTATATGCTGTATAGTATTAAACAAGAAATAATATTACAAATAAAATAACAAGGAGTGAGTACATGGTATTTAATACAGGCGCAGCCCTTTTGGATGCGATTGTTCTTGCTGTCGTGTCAAAGGAGGAAGAAGGAACCTACGGATATAAGATCACGCAGGATGTGCGGAAAGCGATTGAGGTTTCAGAATCCACACTGTATCCGGTTTTGCGAAGACTGCAAAAGGATGAATACCTGATCGTGTATGACAGGGAGTGCGGAGGAAGAAACCGGAGATATTACCAGATTACGGAGACCGGCGAAGAAAAGCTGGCAGAATACCGCAGCGAGTGGGAATCGTATTCTTCGAAAATATCAGAACTATTTTCAGGAGAGGAGTCAGAAGAATGAATAAAGAAGAATTTTTAAAACGTCTGGAGCAGCTGCTTTCGGATATTTCAGAGGAAGAGAGAGCGGATGCACTTGCCTTTTACAGAAGTTATTTTGAGGATGCCGGAATTGGAAATGAGGCATCAATTTTAGAGGAACTGGAGTCGCCGGAGAAGGTGGCGGAAGTGATCAAGAAAGATCTTGGGGTGAGTGAAGCGGCTGATGTGGAAACACCTGAGGAAGATGTGCGCAGCGAAAAAAATGAGACTCATACAGAAGGAACATCTGGGGATGGTCAAAATGCCAAAACACGAATGGATGATCCATATATGAACAGTTTATATGGAAGCAGTACTTACGGGTCAGGTAATTATGAGCAGAAGAATACTGCTTATACCGGCGGAACTTATGGCAGTCAGAATACGTCCGGCCAGATCGATATAGAGAATCTGAAAAAGGAAAATCAGAAGAATAAAACAGAAAAAACAGTTTTATGGGTGATCCTCGCAGTTTTGACAAGCCCGGTCTGGATCACGGTTGCAGCGGTTCTGGCGGCGATTCTTGTAGCAGTTTTAGCGTGTGTGTTTGCAGTGGCAGTCAGCATTGTTGCAGTGATGGCGGCGTTAGTGATCACCGGATTTGTATTGGCAGGCATTGGTGTCGGATATCTTTTCACAAAAGGCGTGGCAGTAGGTCTTGGACTGTTAGGCGGTGGACTTTTGGTTCTTGCGCTTGGAGTACTTGCAGTGTGGCTTGTGGTATGGTGCTTTGGCTGGTTTGTCCCATGGGCAGTGAAAGGCATTGCAGGGCTTTGCAAAAAGGCATTTGGCAAGACAAAGAGAGGAGTGTGAGATGAAATGAAAAAATTTACAAAGATTATATTGATCATTGCAGGAAGCTTAGCCGCACTCGGAATTGTTTTCAGCGGTATCGCCGCAGTGATGGGAGCCGGATGGTCAACCATCCACCGGAAAGCACTTGCCGGTGAACTTGATTTTGGCAACTGGCATATTGGCAATGGAGTTTATTATGCTTATGATCAGGGACATGGCATCTTGGATCATTTTTGGGATGATGATTATGATGATTGGGATGATGATTATGATGACGATGATGATTGGGACGACGACTGGGATAATGACGACTGGGATGATGAGGATGACGAGCTCATGGATGATAATAGGGCGGTGGAGAGTTTTGGTTCCTGGATCCTGAATCTTACGGATTTGAAGAGTGAACCGGCAGGAACGGAAAGCTGCATTATACCTTATCCGGCATCAGAAGCTGCTTCCCTGAAACTGGAACTGGATGTGGTAAATGAACTTATTTTTGAAGTGTCGGATTCTGCGGATGAGATCAGTATTAAAATGGAAAATGGGTATCAGGATTATCTTTCTACAAAACAGAAGGATTCCGCTCTGAAGGTATCCTATCACAGCGGACACCACCATTTTGAGAAAGGACCGACCTTTACGGTAGTTCTGCCAAGACAGTGCGAAAATCTGACACTGGACATTGTAGTGGGAGCCGGGGATATTTCCATGGAAAGCGAAGCGTTTACGGCAAGAAAAGTAAATGTGTCTGTTGGAGTGGGAGAACTCTCTGTGGATCAGATTTCAGCCAGCGAGAAAGCCGTGTTTGAAGTTGGCACAGGAGATGTGTCGATTCTGAATGGACAGTTCCCGAAAGTGTCTATCGAAGCAGGAGTTGGAGATGCCGTGTTCAGCGGAAGCGTTTCAAACAAACTGGAAGTGGAGGCAGGAACCGGCGATGTCAATGTCTCTCTTACCGGAACAGAGAAAAGCTATGCATTTGATCTGTCTGCCGGACTTGGAGAAATCAGGTTGAACGGGCAATCGAAAGGGGCTTTTGATGCGGAGTATGAGACCGGCAGCAACGGCGGAGCAGAAGTGGAACTGACTGCAGGAGTGGGAGATATTTCTGTTTTGACACAGCAGTAAAAGAGATAAAAAATAGATGGTTTACATTTTTTGTCTTTATGGTATAATATAAAAATAAAAAGGTGCTGCCGATAGACGGTTAGCCTAGATTATATGTGTTATGTAAAAATAACCGCAACCTTGGCCGGGGCGGTTATTTTTTCTGCCGTGATTATCTTTCCCGATGAGGTAAAATAATCCGGCAACACTAATTAACAAACTCATTAACTGCAAAAGTTCACTTGTTGTTATCATTAGTATCCCCTCCATTTCAGGTAAAAAATTCCTAATCTTTGTCTTTTTAATCACAATATGATATGATGAACACGAAAGAAAAAACATACAAGAATTCGTATATTTTAATAAGAAGAACAGGAGCAGGGGAATGGGAAAAAGAACACGGATTGTTTTATATGCACTGTCACTTGTGACAATGCTTGCAATGGTGACACTGATTATTTTTTCACATGGAAGACAGAGCGGTGAGCCGGCGAAAGATGTGCTGTCCGAGACGGATATCAGCAGCACGGAGGAACCGGTTCAGATACCGGAAGCGGAAGAATCAGAAGAGACGGAAGCAGCAGACGGGCAGAACAGGATCCAAAACGACACAGAACAGGAAGAAGCGGACATAGCAGATGACACGACACTGATTTTTGCAGGGGATGTACTGTTTGCAAACGCCCTTAAAAGCAACTATGATGCGGGCGGAATTGAAAAAGTGATCGAGCCGCAACTGCTGCAGGAGCTGCAGGATGCAGATATTTTCATGGTGAATAATGAGTTCCCATTCAGTAACCGTGGAGAGCCGATGGAGGACAAACAGTTTACGTTTTGCTGTGATCCGAAATATGTGAAAGCTTTAAATGAGATGGGCGTGGATATTGTATCACTCGCCAACAATCACACCTTAGATTATGGAAGAGATGCGTTGTCTGATACGTTTACGACACTGGACGGAGCCGGTATTTTGTATGCAGGAGCCGGAGAGACTAAAGAACGCGCATATGAATTGCAGATTATCGAGAAAAATGGAAAAAAATTCGGATTTCTTGCGGCATCCCGCGTGGTGCCGGAATCAAACTGGAAAGTGGAAGAACGGACACCGGGAATGCTGACCGCTTATGATGATACAAAATTGGTACAGTTGATCAAAGAAGCCCGAAGCGGATGTGATTTTCTGTCGGTCTATATCCACTGGGGCGTGGAATACGATGCGTATCCGCAGGACTATCAGACAAAGATTGCCACAGATTGTTTTAATGCAGGGGCAGATCTGATCCTTGGAGCACATACACACTGTTTACAGGGAATTTCCTATATCAGTGGGAAACCGGTCTTTTACAGCCTTGGAAACTTTGTGTTTGGACAGAACATTGATAAGACGGCTGCAGTGAAAGTACAGGTTTCGTCCGATGGAACCGTATCTTATGGATTACTTCCGGTTTATGCGGCGGGGGGCACAACAAAACTGATGGATACAAACAGTGCATCTGCGCTGTATCAGTATATGACACAGATTTCAGATGGCGTTACGATCGGTGCGGATGGAAAAATCAATTAAAGGGGAGAAGAACATGAAAAAGAAACTTATGAGAATGCCGAAGGTGGTTACGATACTCGTTGCGGTACTGATTGTAGCGATTTTTCTTGGAAGTATGGATGTGGCAGCGTTTTTTCTTGCAGATACAGTTTCGCTTCCGGGTTATGGAAGCAGTATGATCGCAGAGTTTATGGCAGGAGTGGTTGCATTTCTGCTTTTGTGCCTGTTTGGTTATCTTGGAGTGCTGGGAGAAAAAGGAAAGGGATTTATCCATGGCCTTTATATCGGCGGATTCCTGACAGGATACTGTTGTCTGGAACTGGCGGCACAGCTTTATGTACAGATGATGACACCGGATGCAAAAGTCGTATCTGCATTGGAAATCCTGTTTTTTGCTGCAACCATGTTTCTGATCGGATGGACGGAGGAACTTATTTTCCGCGGTGTGATCCTGAATCTGTTTCTGGAACGTTTTTCCAAAACGAAAAGAGGGATTCTCTGGGCGGTCATTCTCAGTGGTGTATTGTTCGGGGCGGTACATTTGACAAATATTTCACAGGGAGTGACTGTGACGAGTGCGATGATCCAGGCAATCAACGGAGCGTTTTTGGGTGTGATCTTTGGCGCAGTTTATGCCCGGTCAGGAAATATCTGGCTTGTAATGACTTTTCATGCACTGGTCGATTTCGCAAGTTTGATGGGCAGCGGAATTTTTGGAGCTGGAACAACTGTGGAACAGATCAACCAGATGTCTGCCGCTAATTTGATTGCCGTTCCTGTTTTGCTGATTCCGTGTATTGTGCTGCTTCGCCCGAAAAAACTTCTGGAGATGGAGCAGGAGGCAAATCATATCGTGGTGTTTGAAACATTCGAGGAGGCAGACCGGAATGCTGCTTTGTCGCTTGCACTTGGAATGATATCCATTCTGACAGGATTTATGGGATATGGTCTTGGCATTGGAATCGCTGGACTGATCGGTGGCAGACTTTCGAGAAAGGTGCAGCCGGAGAAAAACGGAATGGCACTGGCGGGTATGATTTTATCCGGAATCGGTATGGCGGTATCGATCATTGGAATGATCGTGTTGTGTTTTGTCTATTCAAATCTGAATGGTCTCTTTGCCGTTATGATGACGAATGGTGTGAAATGATTTTAAGGCAAATAAGCTAAAACAAGTTTACATTTACTAAAAATAAGGTTATTATTTCAATAACCTTTTGAGAGAATGGTAAAATCTTTCAAAAATAGCAGGAAGAAGATAGGAGAATTGCGATGAGTTACATGGAAACCTACAGAGAATGGTGTACAAACCCATATTTTTCAAAAGAAACAAGAGCAGAATTAGAAGCGATCAGGGATAATGAGGCAGAGATCGAGGACCGTTTCTACCGTCAGCTTGAGTTTGGAACCGGGGGACTCCGCGGAGTGATCGGGGCAGGAACGAACCGTATGAACATTTACACTGTAAGACAGGCGACTCAGGGGCTTGCAAATTATATCATTTCCCAGAACGGACAGGAAAAAGGAGTTGCCATCGCACACGATTCCAGAATCATGTCACCGGAATTTGCCGAGGAGGCAGCACTCTGCCTGAATGCAAACGGAATCAGGGCTTATGTATTTGACAGCCTTCGCCCGACACCGGAGCTTTCATTTGCAGTCCGTGAACTTGGCTGTGTTTCAGGAATTGTGATCACAGCAAGCCATAACCCAAGGGAATATAATGGATACAAAGTTTACTGGGAGGATGGTGCGCAGATCACACCGCCTCATGATAAAAATATCCTTGCAGAAGTTGCAAAAGTAACTTCTTTTACACAGGTTAAGACTATGACAAAAGAGGATGCCGTGAAAGCCGGACTTTTTGTGACAATCGGAAAAGAAATCGATGACCGTTATATGGAAGAACTGAAAAAACAGTCCATTCATCCGGAGATCATCAAAGAGATGGCAAAGGACATCAAGATTGTATACACACCGCTACATGGAACCGGAAATCTCCCGGTGCGCCGTGTGTTAAAAGAACTTGGATTTGAAAATGTCTATGTTGTAAAAGAGCAGGAACTTCCGGACGGAAATTTCCCGACCGTAGCATATCCAAACCCGGAATCTCCAAAGGCATTTGAACTTGCCTTAAAACTTGCAAAAGAAGTGGATGCAGACATCGTGCTTGCGACAGATCCGGACGCAGACCGTCTTGGCGTATACTGCAAAGACACAAAGACCGGAGAGTATGTGACTTTCACCGGAAATATGTCCGGAATGCTCATAGCAGAATATATTTTAAGAGAGAAAACGGCAACCGGAATGATGCCGGAGAATCCTGCACTTGTAGAGACTATCGTTACAACGGACATGGCAAAAGCGATGGCAGCTTCCTATGGCGTGGCACTGATCGAGGTACTGACCGGATTTAAGTATATCGGAGAGCAGATCAAATGGTTTGAACAGAACCACTCCCACAACTATGTATTCGGTCTGGAGGAGAGTTATGGATGCTTAGCCGGAACATATGCAAGAGATAAAGATGCCTGCGTGGCAGTCATGATGTTGTGCGAGGTGGCTTCCTGGTGCAAAAAACATGGAAAAACATTGTGGGATGCCATGATCGACCTGTATGAGAAATACGGTTACTACAGAGAGGGACTTTCCACGATGACCTTAAAAGGAATCGACGGAGCCGCCCAGATCCAGCAGATGATGAGTGATATGCGGAACAATCCAAAGAAAACACTCGGTGGATTTGAAGTGCTTGCAGTCCGCGATTACAAAGAGGATACAAGAAAAGATTTAAAGACCGGGGAAGTGACAAAAACAGGACTTCCGGCTTCCAATGTTTTATATTATGAACTTTCTGACAATGCATGGTGCTGTGTGCGCCCGTCCGGAACAGAGCCTAAGATCAAATTCTACTATGGAGTCAAAGGCACCTCTTTGCAGGATGCAGAGGAAAAACTGGAAGCATTAAAAAAGGATCTTGTGGAAGAATAGATAAATGAATATTTGCAGAAGTTGTGATTGCCTCTGAGAAGAAGTAAATATATAATTTAGATTTAATATTTATACCAAAATAAAAAACAAGAATCAGAGACAGAGAAGGAGAATCACATGTTTGATGACAAATTTGTCTGGGGCGTGGCAAGCAGCGCATATCAGGTAGAGGGAACTGACCCGGATGACGGAAGAGGAAAGACGGTCTGGGACACTTTTACGGAGCAGGGACGCATTTTTCAAAATCAGAATGCGTACACAAGCTGTGATCACATGCACCATTATAAAGATGACTATGCATTAATGAAAAATCTCGGAATCAAAGCATATCGTTTTTCCTTAAACTGGGCGCGGATTCTGCCGGAGGGCACTGGGCGTGTCAATGAAAAAGCGATTGCGATGTACCGCGACATGATTCTTACAATGAAGGAAAATGGCATTACACCATATATTACCCTGTTTCACTGGGAGTTTCCACAGGCGTTGCAGGAAAAGGGCGGCTGGCTGAATGAGGAAGTGGTAGACTGGTTCGGGGAATATGCAAAAGTGGTGGCAGAGAATTTTTCGGATCTCTGCGAGTATTTTATCACGATCAATGAGCCACAGTGTGTGGTAGGACTTGGGCATTTAAGCGGTGTCCATGCACCGGGATTGAAATTGTCGATTCCGGAGACTTTTCAGATCGCGCATAATCTGTTGAAAGCGCACGGACAGGCAGTGATCAATTTAAGAAAATACGCAAAACAAAAAATCCGGATCGGCTTTGCACCGACTGGAGGAGTGGCTTATCCATACACGGACAGTGCTGAAGATATCGAAGCTGCCAGAAAAGTTTATTTTGGTTTTTACAATCCGATGGATAACTGGACCTGGAATATCTCATGGTTTTCAGACCCGGTCTTTTTAGGTCATTATCCGAAAGAGGGACTGGAAAAATTCAAAGAGTATCTGCCGGAGATCACAGAGACAGATATGCAGCTGATCCATCAGCCACTGGATTTTATGGGACAGAACATATATAATGGCTATTACGTGCGTCAGGGCGCAGACGGCGAACCGGAGTTTGTGGATCGGGAACCGGGATTTCCGAAGACGGCGTGCAACTGGCCGGTAACACCAAAAGCATTTTATTATGGAATCAAATTTTTGACAGAGCGGTATCCGCTTCCATTATATATTACAGAAAATGGTATGTCCTGCCATGACAATGTAAGCTTTGACGGCAGAGTACATGACAATGACCGCATCACGTTTCTGGATTCCTATATCGGAGCCATGCAGAGGGCATATGATGAGGGAGCCGATATCCGGGGGTATTTCCTGTGGACATTTCTGGATAATTTTGAATGGTCCGAGGGATACAGGGAACGTTTTGGCATGATTTATGTGGATTTTATGACACAGCGGAGAATTGTAAAAGATTCTGCATTTTGGTATCAGGATGTGATTAAGACAAATGGAGGCAATATATCAATGAATCAGACCACGAAAGAAATTTTATTTTTAGATCCGGTATGTACGCATAACATCTGGGGCGGTACGAGATTGAGAGAGGATTTTCATTATCCGGTCGAAGGTGATGATTTAGGGGAGTGCTGGGGAATTTCTGCACATCCAAATGGAGACGGAACTTTAAGAGACTGTGGATTCCGTGGAATGAAGCTGTCTGAATTGTGGAAAAAACATCCGGAAGTTTTCGGAAATGTGGACAGTGACCGTTTCCCACTCCTGATCAAAATTATTGACGCAAAAGATGACCTGAGCATTCAGGTACATCCGGACGACGATTATGCAAAAGTCCATGAAAATGGTTCACTTGGAAAAACAGAGTGCTGGTACATTCTCGACTGCAGGGAAAATGCGACGATCGTGATCGGACACAATGCAAGGACAAAAGAGGAATTAAGCCAGATGATCCATGAGGGAAAGTGGAGTGAATTTATCCGTGAGATCCCAATCAAAAAAGGCGATTTTCTTCAGATCGATCCGGGAACAGTTCATGCGATCAAAGGCGGAACACTCATTCTGGAAACACAGCAGAACAGTGATATTACCTACCGCGTTTATGATTATGACCGTCTCTCCAATGGAAAGCCGAGAGAGCTACATATCGACAAGAGTATTGACGTGATCACTGTGCCTGCAAAATCGGCTGCAGACAGTGTGAAATCGGTGGCAGATCTTCCGGTCAATACGTTAAATGAACTGTATGCCTGCAAATACTTTCATATCTATAAAATAGATGTTTCAGGTAAAATGACTTATGAGCAGAATGCACCTTTTATGAACATGACAGTGACGGAAGGCAATGGAATCGTCAACGGCCAGCCGCTGAAAAAAGGAGATCATTTCATTCTTCCAAATGGCTTCGGAACCGTGGAATTGCAGGGCAGCATGCAGATCATTGCCTCCACGATATAAACCAAAACCGTTGATTTTTACGGCGTGCACTGCGGGGTAGAAGCATGTAGATCAAAATTCCCCAGAGAGGAAATACACAGATGAATCAGGAAGAAAGACGAGAGAAACGAAAAAAAGATACACAGAGTGCGGTCATAGTTGTGGCAGTATTTTTTATAGTACTTGCAGTTTTGATCGGAGGAATTGTGTTTGCAGTCCATAAATTTGTAAAACCGGGAGCAGATAAACCGGAAAAGAATACCGAGAGCGTGACAACAGAGGCGACAGAAGAACCGGAAACAACTCCGGTAACCGAAGTCAGCGATCCGTTGATGGATCAGGCAATGCAGATTGCTGCCGGCATGACCTTAGAGCAGAAAGTAGCGCAGATGTTCATGATCACACCGGACGCACTGACCGGAGTGGACGGAGCAACGATGGCAGGAGATTCCACAAAGGCAGCCTACACGCAGTATCCGGTAGGTGGTCTGATTTATATGGCAAAGAACCTGACCGGAACCGACCAGACGACACAGATGCTTACCAATATGAAGAGCTACAGTCAGGAAATAGTAGGAATTTCAGTGTTCCTCGGTGTGGATGAGGAAGGTGGAACGGTAGCAAGGATCGCATCCAACAGTGCTTTTGGAGTGACAGATGTTGGAAATATGAGTGATGTAGGAGCGACTGGGGATTCCCAGAATGCATACAATGCAGGAAGTACGATCGGAACGTATCTGAACACACTTGGTTTTAATATGGATTTTGCTCCGGTTGCGGATGTGCTGACGAATCCGGATAACACCGTGATCAAAGACCGGTCATTTGGTTCAGACAGCCAGCTTGTGGCGGATATGGTCTGTGCTGAGATGCAGGGACTGAACGAACACCAGATATTAAGCGTGGTAAAACATTTTCCGGGACAGGGAGCTACAGCAGGGGATTCCCATGACGGGGCAGTTTCTACAGATAAATCTTTGGATGACCTGCTGGCAAATGAGCTTGTTCCATTCCAGCAGGCAGTGAATAACGGAGCATCTTTTGTGATGGTAGGACATATTTCAGCACCAGCTGTTACAGGGGATGATACGCCGGCTTCGCTTTCCTCTGTCATGGTGACAGATGTGCTTCGCAACCAGCTTGGCTTCCATGGTGTAGTGATCACAGACGCAATGAATATGGGGGCGGTCACCGGAACATACAGTTCTGCTGATGCGGCAGTGACGGCAATTCAGGCAGGTGTGGATATGATCTTAATGCCGGAGGATTTCCAGAGTGCATATCAGGGTGTGATGGATGCAGTGACTGGTGGAACGATCACAGAGGATCGTATCAATGAATCTGTTGCAAGGATCATCAAGGTAAAGCTCACAATGTAGTATAATAACACTTTACTTTTTGAAATTGTTATGTTATTCTGTGACTATGGTGCGGTAAGTGTACCATAGAAATATTTTTTGGAGGTACTTTTCAATGAACAAAGGTACAGTAAAGTGGTTTAACAACCAAAAAGGATACGGATTCATCTCAGACGAACAGGGAAATGATGTATTCGTTCACTACTCAGGTCTTAATATGGAAGGTTTCAAATCCTTAGAAGAAGGCGCTGCAGTAGAATTTGAAGTTGTTGAAGGTGCAAAAGGACCACAGGCAACAAACGTAACAGTAGTAAGATAATTTTATTATCGCTTGTTACTACAGTCTAAATCAGTAGTTTCATGTACCTTTTTCTTTATTAAATAGAACTTGTTTTATTTTTCTAGATTAAGATATTGCAAACAATGGATTTGAAAAAGAGTGTCGGTTTTCCGGCACTCTTTTTTGTATACATAACTAAAAAATCCATGCAAACAGTCTTGAAGAATCTGGAGGGGTTCTATATAATAAAAAGGAGATAGATAATGCCAAATTTCCGAAATTAACCAACCGTGTGCACTATCTGAAACATGAAGAGGGAGGCGTAAACGCAGTGTGTGAAATAATGAGAAAATATTCAGAAGAAGTCGCAGAAAAAGCATATCTGCAGGGCGAGGAAGCCGGCAAAGAAATCGGTCAACGCCACACCGCCATCGCCGAACTCCAGTCCGAATCCAGATAACAGAAAAACATAATGAAACATGACAAAGAAACCATTTTTTAAAGGATGGTTTCTTTTTTTAAGTTCATTTAAGGTTCGCCTGATAAGATATGCGCAAAGGAAAGGAGACACTTATGGCAGATCAGATGATATTTAAAAGGTGTGAGATCAAATATATGTTGGATATCACGCAGGCGGAACTGTTAAAAAATCAAATGAAACAGTACATGACCGCAGACGAGCATGGAGTGAGTACAATATGCAGTCTCTACTTTGATACACCGGACTATCTGCTGATCCAAAGATCAATGGAACACCCGGTTTATAAAGAAAAACTGAGATTGAGAAGTTACGGCACGGCAGACAAGGACACGACCGTTTTTGTGGAACTGAAAAAGAAGTATGAGTCTGTTGTATACAAAAGAAGAATTGCAATGACGGAGGACGAGGCAGAACGTTACCTGCTTTTTCATGAAAAAGTAAAAGACACACAGATCACCAGAGAAATCGATTACTGTCTGAAAAATTATAAAAAGCTGGCTCCGGCAGTGATGCTTTCCTATGAGAGAGAAGCTTTTTATGCGAAGGACGATCACGAGTTCCGGATCACGTTTGATCAGAACATTCTCTGGAGAAATTACGACCTTTCTCTTTGTAAAGGAATTTACGGAGAAGCAATTTTAGATAAAAATAAAGTGCTTATGGAAGTGAAAACGGCGGGCGCAATACCGCTCTGGATGGTTCATTTTCTGACAGAAAATCAGATTTACAAAACGTCATTTTCCAAATATGCGACCGCCTACCGCACGATTTATGCGAGAGAGCAGAGAAGCTGTCCGCCGGAAAATTTCTTTGTGTTTACCAGAGATGAGGTTGTGCAGCAGGCAATAAAATGTTAAAAAAGAAATGGAGAAATTAATATGTTAAACAATTTATTTACAGGAATTTTTGATGCAGCAGGTATGGCGGTGATTTCCGTGCCGGATTTTTTACTCTGTATTGTGGTGTCACTGGTGATCGGGGCATTCATCACATGGGTTTACACTTATAAAAGCCGCTATACGACAAGCTTTGCAGTGACACTCGCAATGCTGCCGGCGATCGTTTGCATTGTCATTATGATGGTAAACGGAAATGTAGGTGCCGGAGTGGCTGTGGCAGGAGCATTTTCGCTTGTACGTTTCCGTTCTGTGCCGGGAACTGCAAAAGAGATCGGAACCATTTTTCTTGCAATGGCGGCAGGACTGATCGCAGGGATGGGGTATCTTGGATTTGCAGTATTGTTTTCACTCATTATGGGAGCCGTGATGTTTGTGTTAAATGTGACCGGATCCGGTGTGAAAAAAGCAGAAGTAAGGGAGAAAACACTTCGGATCACAATCCCGGAGGATTTAAATTACGGAGCAGCATTTGATGATCTTTTTGAAAAATATTTATCATCCTGCGAAGTAGTCGCTGTGAAAACTTCCAATATGGGAAGTCTTTACAAACTCACCTATCATGTGACGTTAAAAGACAATGCGGAAGAGAAAACATTTCTCGATGAATTGAGATGCAGAAACGGAAATCTGGAAATCAGTATGATGAGACAGGAGGCAAATGTCAATGAGTTGTAGAAGTAAAAAACTGCTGGCATTGTTTTGTGCCACGGCATTATCCATGACGGCAGTGGCAGGCTGTACAGGGACAAAGAGCAGTACTGGCAATGTTGTTTCCTCGGAAACAGAAGTAAATGCGGAAGAAACCGTAGCACAGAGTGAAACAGGAACTTTTTCAAGTACAGATATGTTTACTGAGCGGGATCTGGCAGGAACCTATGAGGAGAGTGGGGCAGTTTATGTCACACTTTCCGGTGATGGTATCACAGGGGAAACGGATGGCGTTGCGATCAATGGACAGACGGTGACGATCACGGCGGAAGGGACATATATTTTTTCCGGAACACTGTCGGAAGGACAGATTGTGGTGGATGCAGATAATGCGAAAGTGCAGATCGTATTTGATAATGTGGACATTACCTGTGCTTCAAGTGCAGCGGTGTATGTAAAAAGCGCAGAGAAAGTATTTGTAACGCTTGCAGAAGGAGCGCAGAATACGCTTCGTAATACGGATGAGTATGTTGCGATTGACGACAACAACATTGATGCCGTGATTTTTGCAAAATCAGACCTTACGTTAAACGGCACCGGAAGTCTGACGATCGTATCAGCAGAAGGACATGGAATTGTATCCAAAGATGATCTGAAGATCACAGGCGGTACATACGATATCACAGCAGCAGGGCACGCATTATCGGGAAAAGATAGTGTGCGTATCGCAGATGGAACCTTTATTTTAACCGCAGAAAAAGATGGTATTCATGCGGAAAATGCAGATGATGAAGAAAAGGGCTACATTTATATTGCAGACGGTGATTTTACGATCACAAGTGACGGCGATGGCATGGACGCTTCCAGTATTGTGCAGATTGAGGATGGAACATTTGACATCACAGCCGGAGGCGGCGCTGCAAACAGTCAGAAAACACATGAGTCAGACATGCCGGGTGGCGGAATGTCACAAAACATCGAGAGACCGGACGGAAAAAGTATGCCACAGATGGGTGAAAAGCCGGATGAAGAAAGTATGCCGCAGATGGGCGAAAAGCCGGACGGAGAGAATATGCCCCAGGATACCACAACCGACGAGAGCAGCACCAGCACAAAAGGAATCAAGGCAGGTGGCGGCATGTACTTAAATGGAGGCACTTATCAGATTGATTCCGCAGATGATTCCATCCACAGCAATGCAAATATTACGATCGCAGATGGAACATACACGCTTGCGACAGGCGATGATGGTGTGCATGCAGATGATGCACTGACAGTAAATGGCGGTACGATCACCGTGACAGAGAGTTATGAAGGTCTGGAAGGCCTGACGGTGACGATCAACGATGGAACGATTGATATCACTGCAAGAGATGACGGTGTTAATGCAGCAGGCGGCACGGATCAGAGTGGTTTTGGAACATTTGGCGATCACTTTAAAGGCATGGATTCTGCGGATGACGAGACAGAAGAGACGACAGATAATGAAATGTGGATGGAATTAAATGGTGGATATATTCACATTCTGGCAGGCGGCGACGGTGTGGATTCCAACGGCGATCTGACGATCAACGGTGGTGAGATCTACATTGACGGTCCATCTGACAACGGAAACAGTGCGATCGATTACGGCGACCGGTCGTCTGCGTACATGAACGGCGGAACACTTGTGGCAATCGGCAACAGCGGCATGGCAGAGGGGATGAGTGACTCTTCCAAACAGAAGGTTCTTATGGTAAAATTAGGAGAACAAATGGAAGCCGGCGACGTTGTGCTGACAGACAGTGAGGGAAATGTGATCGTAAGTTACACAGCATTAAAATCCTATGACTGTGTGATCATCAGCACCGCAGAGGTGGAGAACGGAGCAACGTACACGCTCACAACATCGGGAACGACGACAGAAGTGACCGCAGAATAAAAACAGCTGAGGGCAGGAATCGGTATCACCGTGAAATAAACGAAAGGCATGGGATTTTGTATGAGGTTATTGCTTGCAGAAGATGAAGAGGATTTGAGCCGTGCGCTTGTCACGGTGTTAAAACATAACAATTATTCGGTAGACGCTGTGTACGATGGTGCAGAAGCCTTAGATTATCTGGAAAACGGCGACAATTATGACGGCGTGATCTTAGATATCATGATGCCCAAAATGGATGGTATCACCGTATTAAAAACAATCCGCAGACATGGAAATTCCGTTCCGGTCCTGCTGCTCACAGCAAAGGCAGAGATTGATGACCGTGTGGAGGGTTTAGACAGTGGCGCAGACGATTATCTGCCGAAACCATTTTCCATGAAAGAGCTTCTGGCGAGGATCCGGGCAATGACAAGGAGGCAGACGGACACGACCGATAATGTGCTGACATTTGGCGATATTGCACTGAACCGTTCTACTTATCAGCTCACAGGACCGGAGAATCCAGAAGGTATCCGTCTTGCTGGCAAGGAATACCAGATGCTTGAAATGCTCATGTCTAATCCAGGACAGGTCATTTCCCCGGATCTTTTTATGGATAAAATCTGGGGCTACGATTCAGAAGCGGAACAAAATGTCGTATGGGTATATATTTCCTATCTGAGAAAAAAATTAACCTCCATTGGAAGTCAGGTGAAGATCAGGGCGGCCAGAGGACTTGGATATTCATTGGAGAAAGACAATGCTTAATAAATTAAGAAGAAAATTTATTGCGATTGCAATGCTGTCGGTTTCTATCGTGCTGATCGCAATTGTCGGAACGATCAATATTGCAAACTACATCACTACCAATCAGGCGCTGGATGCAAGACTCTCCCTGATCGCTGACAACGGAGGTACTTTCCCGGATATGACACCCGGAGATTCTGGAAAAAAATTGGAACCTAAGACAGATCAGCCACCGGCAATGAATGACCTTCAAAAACACGGAATTTCGCAGGAAAGCCCGTTTGACACCCGGTATTTTACAGTGACGATCGCATCGGACGGTATGGTGGGATCTGTGGATACCGGAAAAATTGCTTCCATTTCAGCCGGGACAGCGGAGGAATACGCAGCGGAGCTGTGGAAAAAAGGAAAGAAAAAAGGCTTTTTCGCTGATTATAAATATCTTGCAACGGACAGTGACGGCACGACGATGTATGTATTTTTAAACTGCCAGCGGGAAATCTCTACAATCAGAACGTATGTTCTTGCGAGCGTGGGAACAGGAGCACTCGGACTTGTTATCGTGTTTGTCATGATCTACTTTTTCTCCGGAAAAGTGTTAAAACCGGTGTCAGAAAGCTATGAGAAACAGAAACGCTTTATCACGGACGCAAGCCATGAGATCAAAACGCCGCTCACGATCATCGATGCCAACACCGAAGTCATAGAGATGATGGAGGGGGAAAACGAGTGGACGCAGAGTACGAGAAAACAGATTGCAAGACTGACTTCCCTCACGGAAAAACTGGTGCTTCTCTCCCGCATGGACGAGGAAGGGACAAAGCTGGAAAAAGTGTCATTTTCACTTTCGGATGCCGTGCTTGATACCGCAGAGGGATTCCGCTCTGTCGCAAAAACAAAAGGAAAACAATTTGAGATCAATGTGGCAGAGCATGTGGAATATATCGGCGATGAGAAAAATATCCGGCAGATGATCTCCCTGCTTTTGGACAATGCAATGAAATATTCCTCAGAGCAGGGCATCATCCGCATCGCACTAAAAACTTCCGGAAAAAACAAAATTATCACCGTGTGGAATACCACAGACCAGATCGAGAAAGGAAAGCTGGACATGCTTTTCGAACGTTTTTACCGTATGGACGCTTCCCACAATTCCAGGACCGGGGGCTTTGGAATCGGACTTTCCGTCGTGTATGCGATCGTGAAAGCACACAAGGGCAAGATCACAGCCAAAAGCGAGGACGGAAAATCAATCTTATTTACCGTGGCATTGTAGCGTCTGGTTTCCCCCTCTCTCCCGGCTTTTACTTGGTTTTCAATTATGGAATGGTTAAAAGGGTTACTTATAAAACTTGCTCGAATTGCGGCTTTATCAGTGTTCACATTTTGACTTTTTTGATTGTTTATATTCATTCAGAAATGGACAGTCCGCACAATGTGTTCGTCTGCGGCCACACTTCCTTCTTATCTGTATCGTGCGCAAGTTACATGCCGGAAAATCAGCAGATGAGCAGGTCAAAAATCACTCGGGTTTTCTTTGATTTTTGACCTGCAATAAAAGATGCTGATTCCGGCATTTACTTGCGCTAGATACAGATAAAGGAAGTGTGGCCCAGACGGACACATTGCGTGGACTGTCCATTGATGAATGTACATAAACTTAAAGTCAAAATGCGAACACTGATAAATGCACTCAATTCTCACAAAAGTTTTATAAGTAACCCTTTTAACCATTCCATAGCTTTACACTTTGACAAAAGCCGGGAGAGAGGGGGAAGCCAGACGCTACAATTCGTCAAATGAAATCTGATTTTTCGTCAGAAAGCGTTTGAGGAGTGTGTCCCACTCGTGCTCAAGCGTTTTGTCGGTCGAGAAGATCCGGTAGGAGATACCCGTGGTCACGGTCAGTTCTCCATTCTGGAAGCGGATATTTAAGAACACTGCGGAAATATCATTTTCCGTGAAAGAGCTTCCGGTCTGGGAGAGAGTGCGTTTGAGATTTTCCGGCGATAAAAGGAGGGAAAACTTGAAATAAGAAGGAGTTTTCTTTCCTTTGATCAGGTTGAAACAGGAACTGCGCAAAAGACCATACGGAACAAAGGAAAGCCCGGTGAGATTCTGTTCTTCGAGTTCTTCTAAGGTGTAGAAGTCTTTTTGCAGCGTGCCGTCGATATGGCAGGATACATTCGTTGTGATGACAGCCTCCTGAATGAGAAAGTGGTCAAACACATCCTGGCACAGTAATTTATTCATAAAGTCTTTGACTTCGGCAATTTTTAAAGCGATCATAAAATCCTCCCAAAAGAAAATGGTATCAACATAAATTTATCATTGGTTTGTTTTCTTGTAAATAACTGAAATGACAAATGAGAGAAAATATGCTAGAATACAGAGGATTTGCGAATGCAAAATACGGAATAATGATACAGATTTGCAGCCGCAGATAAAAAGTCTGAGGTTTGATGGAAAGGTTGGTAACAGATATGACAGAGACACAAATTTTATTTGATTTATTGGAAAAGGGAGTTTCTCCGGCACATGCAGTGAGTGCATGTGAAAAAAGACTGACAGATGCCGGTTTTGAAGTGGTTGATTACGGTACGGAATGGAACTTAAAAGCGGGCGGAAAATATGTGGTAAATCATCATGAAACGACATTGTTTGCATTCACATTACCGCAGAATTGGAGTGACAGAGAGCCTGCGATCCGCATTGCAGCAGCACATACAGATTTCCCATGCTTAAGGATCAAACCGTCCTGCGATATTCAGACAAACGGATACGCACAGGTGAATGTGGAAGTTTACGGCGGCGCAATCTTAAATACATGGCTCGACCGTCCACTCGGTGTAGCCGGAAGAGTTGCAGTGCGCAGTGGGGATGTGTTTACACCGAAAGTGGTCACGTTCCAGTCTGAAAAAAATCTTATGACCATCCCGAATCTTGCAATCCACATGAACCGTGAGGTGAACAAGGGCGTGGAATTAAATAAGCAGACGGAACTGCTCCCAATCTGCGGACTTTCCGATGATGCAGACTATTTTCTTGATTTTCTTGCAAAAGAGCTTGCTGTGAAAAAAGAGGATATCCTGGATTTTGAGCTGACCATTTATAATAAAGAAAAGCCGGAGTTTGTGGGATTAAACGATGAGTTTATCTCTGCATCCAGACTCGATAACTTAAATTCCTGTTCTGCACTGGTGTCTGCGATCATCGACAGCGACAGGGCGGACGGCATGAATCTCATTGCACTGTTCGATCACGAGGAGATCGGAAGCCGTTCCAAACAGGGTGCCGGTTCCATTCTACTCCATGATATGCTGGTGCGAATTCTGACCGAGTGCGGACTGGAAAAAGAAGTGTGGAACAGACTGTACAACAGCATGATTTTATCTGTGGATGTGGCACATGGACTTCATCCAAACTATGCCGGAAAGATGGATCTGACCAACAAGCCGGTGCTTGGAAAAGGATTCTGTATCAAGGAAGCATGCTCGCAGTCCTATGCGACAGACTGTGGAGCGGTCGCAGTGATCCAGCAGATCTGTGAGAAGGATCAGATCCCATATCAGAAATTTGTGAACCGTTCGGATCTTGCAGGAGGCGGCACATTAGGCTCGATCGCATCTGCATTGCTTCCGGTAAAAACCGTGGATATTGGTATACCATTGCTTGCAATGCATTCCGCAAGAGAGCTTATGGCAGCAGCAGACCAGCAGGCATTGAAGGATCTGGTGAGCGCTTATTTTGGCTGAACTGCAAAAAAGATGCATACAGCGTGAAGTATGAATTTGACAGGAGAATCAGGTGAGAAAAAAATTTTTTTCCTATGTGGCAGGGAGTGCGGCGTGTGCAGCACTCATTCTGCTTTCGGGGTGTCAGCAGACAACGAATCAATTATCCGATATTACCCGCTATGTGGAGGAGAAAATTGCGGAAGGAAAAGGCACGGAAGTAAAAAGTAAAGAACAGGAAACGGACACTGAGCAGGCAGCAGTTTCCGGGGAAACAGAGAAGCAGGCAGAGCCATCCGTTGAAAAGCAGTCTGCGGACTGTTATGCATATCAGACGCTTCCGGAGGAAGTACGCACTGTGTACGATGAGGTTTATGATGCGATTCTCTATGAAAAAGAAGATGTGGCGCTGAGCACGTTAGACAACGAAGTCCTGCATCAGGCGTATGTTTCGGTGATGGCGGATCACGGCGGACTGTTCTGGGTATCGGGCTACACTTACACGCAGTATACCAGAGGGGAAAAGCTGGTGGATCTCCATTTTACACCAAAGTTTACCCTGACGGATGATGAGCGGATGGACATGCAGGCACAGATCGACGAGACAGTCAGTCAGATTTTGGCAGGGATCGATGCGGAAGCACCGGATTATGACAAAGCAAAATATGTGTTTGATTATCTGGCTTCGAATGTTGCATACAGCACAGGTGCGCCGGACAATCAGAACATTATCAGTGTGTTTGTCAATGGGGAAACGGTTTGTCAGGGATACGCTGCAGCAACGCAGTATCTTTTGGAAAAACTGGATATTCCCTGTGCAGTGGTGGCCGGAACGGCAGACGGACAGTCTCATGCATGGAATCTGGTAAAGCTGGATGGGGAGTATTATTACATGGATACGACATGGGGAAATGCCACCTACAGCGGTGATGGAATGGGGCTGGATTCCTTTATCAATTATAATTATTTTGCAGTTACGACCGGGGAATTACAGAAAACGCATCAGCCGAATGACGATATTATCGTTCCGGTGTGTCAGGCGGTAAAAGACAATTATTATGTCCATGAAAATCTTTATTTTGACACATGGGATGCAGACAACATCGGAAATGTATATCGGACTGCCTATGAGCAGGGAGATGGTTTCTGCTCCGTCAGGTTTGCAGACAGGGAGCTGTATGAACAGGCATTCTCCTACTTTATCACGGATCAGAAGATCGTGCATTACTGCAAAGGACTGACATCTTTATATTATCTGGAAGATTCCGACCAGAACGTGCTGACTATAAAATTTTAATAAAAATCATAATATCCTCTATACAAAGTAAAGTTTTTATGTTAATGTTACGTAGTAATCAATACTACATGTAATAGAAAAAAGAAACTTTTGATATAATAATGAATATCACAAGGAGGCTAAATCCTCTGCTCACCAGAGGGTTCGCATTTTCCTACGGAAAACAAGGAGGCTAAATCCTCTGCTCCTGTAAGGACAGTCGCATTTTGCTTCGAAAAACAAGGAGGATACTATGTATAAGATTGTAATAGACAGTTGTGGGGAATTACCGGAAGAATTAAAACAGGACGGACATTATGAGACCGTTTCATTGGAGCTGGAAGTAGACGGATGCCGTATCAGGGATGACAGCACATTTGATCAGTCAGACTTTTTGAGAAGAGTCAGAGAGAGTCTGAAAGGACCAAAGTCCTCCTGCCCGTCACCGGAGCAGTATATGGATGCTTATGAGGGCGAAGCAGACCATGTTTATGTCGTGACACTGTCCGGTGGTTTAAGCGGCTCTTATAACAGTGCAGTACTCGGAAAGAATCTATATGAGGAAGAGCACGGAGATACAAAGAAAATTTATGTGTTCAATTCGAAATCAGCGTCCATCGGTGAAACCCTCATCGGCATGAAGATACAGGAATTTGAGGAAGCCGGATGCGGTTTTGAAGAGGTTGTGGAGAAGGTGGAAGAGTACATCAAGTCCATGAACACCTATTTTGTATTGGAGACATTAGAGACATTGAGAAAGAATGGCAGACTTTCCAACCTGAAAGCATTTATTGCCAATTCATTAAATATCAAGCCTGTTATGGGCTCAACAAAGGAGGGATTAATCTGCCAGTTAGGTCAGGCGCGCGGCATGAACAAGGCGCTTGAGCGCATGGTGAAGGATATGATCTCAAAGACAAAAGACTGTGAGAACCGTATTCTTGCGATCTCACACTGTAACTGTCCGGAGAGGGCAAAAGCAGTGAAGGAAAAAATCGAGAAGATTGCGAAGTTCAAAAAGATCATCATCATCAATACCGCAGGTGTCAGCAGCATGTATGCCAACGACGGCGGCGTGATCATGGCAGTATAGTCAGATGCAGACATTAACATACGAAGAAACAGTAACAGCGATTGAAAATAAAAGAAGATTTGGAAACTTAAAGGGTGTCGAGATCTCAAAGATAATGTTAGAGCAGTTAGGACACCCGGAGAAAGATTTACGCATCATACACATAGCAGGGACGAACGGCAAAGGCTCCGTCTCTGCTTTTTTGCGCTCTGTTTTCGAATGTGCAGGATCGAAAACCGGGATGTTTACTTCTCCACATCTGGTGGATTTCAGGGAGCGCATCCAGGTGCAGGGAGATATGATCTCAAAAGAGGATACCATGCGCCTTGGAAACAGGCTTCTCTCTATGGATTTTGGCGTTTGTCCGACAATGTTTGATTACTGTCTTGCAATGGCATTGCTTTATTTTAAGGAACAAAAGTGTGATGTTGTGATTTTGGAGACAGGACTTGGCGGAACGTATGATTCCACGAATGCCTGCGGAGTGCCGGATGTGACCGTCATTGCAAAAATCGGTTTTGACCATATGGCGATCCTCGGTGACACACTCGCCCAAATTGCAGCAGAGAAGGCAGGAATTATCAAGCACGGCACAGCGCTTGTGTTAGAGAGCCAGGAAAAAGAAGCGATGGACGTGTTAAACAAAGCCGCAGAGCGTGCAGATATCAAAACTATAAAAGTCGTAAACTTGGATGAGATCAGGATCCTGCCACAAAAGGACGGAAAACAGTGTTTTTCATACGCTGGATACGATGCAGTCACAATGAAAATGCTCGGTGTGCACCAGTATGAAAATGCCGTGGCGGCAATGCTTGCAGCAGAATTATTTTTTGAAAAATATTTTGCAGGAAAAAAGAATGTGCCGGAACGGAAAGCTTTGCAGCATGCGATCCGGGAAGGAATCGACCGGACACAGTGGATGGGACGCATGGAACTTGTGAGCAATGATCCGTTTTTCCTGATGGATGGTGCGCATAACAGTAACGGTGTGGAGGCGCTGAAAAAAAGTCTGGAGACAATGTATCCGGATGAAAAATTCCATTTTATCATGGGTGTCATGGCGGATAAAGATTATGGGGAGATGATCCGGGAACTTCTTCCGCTGGCACTGGATTTTAAGACAGTGACTGTGGAGAGTGAGAGGGCATTGCAGGGAGAGGCGCTCGCAGACTGCATCCGGGAAAAAGGAATCCCGGCGGAGGCGTATCAGAACCTTGCGGATGTGCTGCCGGATTTCTCAAAATCATCCACAGAAAAGACAGTGGCATTCGGCTCACTGTATTTTATCGGGGAGATCGAAGCATTTCTGCAGGGAAAACAGTAACATGGTTTCCGAAAAATCTGAGAAAAGCAGCGTCCGTGCCTAATCATTACAGAAAAGTTACAAAATAGCATGGATTTAATATATTTTTAAAATTAATCATATGGTAATATTTATTTTTTTCATCTATAATAACAACAGTCTGTGCATATAATAAAAAAAGAAAACAGACAGTTATTTTTGTGAAAAACAGGTAGAGTTTCTGCAGAAAAGTACGTTGATCGTGCAGCACAAGCAGGAGAATGAGAGAAAGAATTACGTATGGTATTTAGCAGTTTTGAATTTTTGTTCCGGTTTCTGCCGGCTTTTTTAATCATATATTTTATCACACCGAAGAAGTTCCGCAATGCAGTACTCTTTTTGGGGAGCATTGCCTTCTACACCTATGGAGAGGCGCAGTATGTCCTGTTGCTGTTAGCGTCAGTCACGGTGAACTATGTGATCGCACGCAGCATGTATAAGACACCGGAGGACGGAAGAGGCAGAAGACAGGCAGTACTGCTTATTCTGGCGCTTTGCTACAATTTCGGAATGCTCTTTTTCTTTAAATACAGCGGTCTGACCACAAAGCTGCCGCTTGGGATCAGTTTTTACACTTTCCAGATCGCAGCGTATGTGATCGATGTGTACCGTGGCATTGTCCCGGCAGAAAAATCTTATGTCAACCTTGGAACCTATCTGACAATGTTTCCACAGCTGATCGCCGGACCAATCGTAAACTATACCGAGGTGAGCAGCTGCCTGAAAAGAAGGACGGTGACAGCACGGGATTTTGAGAGTGGCATCCGTATCCTTGTGATCGGACTCGGATCCAAAGTCATTATCGCTGACCGGGTGGGAATGTTGTGGAACAACGTGCAGACGATCGGGTTTAACAGTATCTCAACGCCGTTGGCGTGGCTGGGTGCGGTCGCATATTCCATGGAGCTGTATTTTGATTTCGCAGGATATTCGATGATGGCGATCGGACTTGGAAAAATGTTGGGATTCCAGATTCCGGTAAACTTCCGTTTTCCATATATCTCAAAATCGGTGACGGAGTTCTGGCGCCGCTGGCACATTACACTGGGACGGTGGTTCCGCGATTATGTATACATTCCGCTTGGAGGAAGCCGGAAAGGCAGACTGCGGACGATGTTCAACCTTTTTGCTGTGTGGATACTGACCGCACTGTGGCACGGGGCAGGATATAATTTTCTGATCTGGGGCGGCATGCTGCTCGGGGCTTTATTTCTGGAAAAATTGTTTTTGCTTCCATTTTTACAGAACAGCAAAGTGATCGGACATGTCTATCTGTTACTGTTTGTGCCTGTGACCTGGATGGCATTTACGATCACGGATGTGCATCAGCTTGGAATTTATCTGACACGTATGTTTCCGTTTGTGAATGCACATACCGGCATGGTCAATTCCATGGATTACATCAAATATCTGAAAGATTATGACAGCCTGCTGGCGATGGGAGTTCTTTTTGCAACTCCGGTTCCGGCGGTGATTTATGGAAGAATAAAGCGGGGGATGCTCGGTACGCTGGCAATTGCGGTGATCTTTGCACTCAGCATGTACTACCTTGCGGTATCTGCAAACAATCCATTTTTATACTTTAATTTTTAGATAACAGGAAGGAGCAGAAATGAAAAAAATCAGATATTGCAAAATCACCATTCTGATTTTAGCTGGCTGGGCAATCCTGTCAGCGATAGGATTTCTGGGAAAAGATACGATTTACAGCCGTTATACGGTCGATCCGGTAAAAACACCGTACTTTGTTCTGGTCATGCAGGGCATACACGATGGGATTTACCCATGGAGCAGCGACCATGAGTCACTCTGGGATAAATGGGAACATCTGGCAGAACTGAGAAGAGATGAGGAGCAGATCTCCGCGACTGAGAGCACAGAACCTGCCGCAGAGGGAACGGAGAGTATGGCAGAAACGGAGACAGTGGCGGAGACAGAGCAGGAGGAAGTAAGAAGCTTTCATGCGGTGGACGCCGGGTATTTCTCGGACGCAGTGTTTATCGGTGACTCGAGAACCGTGGGACTTCATGATTACGGCGGACTCGATGACAGCACTTTTTATGCGACCGTCGGCATGAACGTATATAACCTCTGGACAGAAAAGTTCTGTGAAGTGGACGGGGAAAAAGTGACATTAGAGGAAGCGCTTAAGGCAAAAAAATACGGGAAAATCTATTTCCAGATCGGGATCAATGAGATGGGAAGGGGAACGCTGGATGGTTTCATGACAGCCTATGAGGATTCAGTGGAAAAATTCCGGGAACTGCAGCCGGACGCTGTGATCTTCGTTCAGGGGATCATGAAGGTTGCAAAAGAAAAAAGTGATAAAGATCCGATCTTTAACAATGTGGGGATCGAGCAGCGGAATGAGCGGATCGCTGCACTCGCAGACGGAAAAAATATCTTTTACCTTGACATGAATGAGGTCGTATGCGATGAGGAAGGCAACTTAAAGAGCAGTCTGACGTTCGACGACATTCATCTGTATGGTTCAAAATATGGGATCTGGGTGGATTACCTGAAGGAGAATGGAATCTGAAAAAACGCTATGGTGCAGGAATTAGCATCATAGCGTTTCTTTTAATCGTTTTTCTCAAAAATCGTGAAGGTATTTTTGTTGAATTCCAAAATGCCGGCATCTCTCAATTTGCACAATTCATTGGACATGGCAGAGCGGTCGACAGAGAGATAGTCAGCAAGCTGCTGGCGGTTGAATGGAATGGTAAAGGTTGAAGCATTGGCTTTTTTCGACTCCATGGACAGGTAGGAGAGCAGTTTCTCTCTGGTGGTGCGCTTGGACATATGTTCTAACTTGCGGTTTAACTGGAAATTTTTCCGGGACACTAACGTTAGGAGATTGCGGATCAGCCGGTTGTGAAACGCACAGGCAGATGGGCAGACCGTCAGGATCTTAGAGACCTCCAGAAACAAAATGCGGCAGGTGGAAGCAGCAAAAATATTCATTTCCAGAGGTTCGGTGGAATTGATCGCATAGGCTTCCCCGAAAATATCGCCCGGGGCACATTCTGCCATCAGATTGGCATTGCCCCAGAAGTCCTCTTTTACAATGTGTACATTTCCGTCCAGCACAATGCCGATGCCTGTGATGGTTTCCCCATAGGAAAAAATGATCTCGTCTTTGATAAATGTCGTCTCCCGTGCAGAGAGGCAGGAGAGCATGTCCCTGATCTCATCGGTTGTGATCCCTGTGAATACAGAGGTCTGTAATAAAAGCAGATCGTCGTTTGTCATAGAAACTCCCTTCAAATGTATGTTCGTAGAATAAAACATAATTACGTTGTAAAAACAACAGAAAAATTTTCTTTATTATATTAGTATGCACATAGAAAGTCAAATGAAACAAATAATAGATATGCAGACAACAGGAGGAATGGAAGATGGTAAGAAGAATTATAGAGATCAACGAGGAAGCATGTGTAGGATGTGGTCTTTGCGCAGAGGCATGTCATGAGGGAGCAATCGCAATGGTGAATGGAAAAGCGAAGCTTATGCGCGATGATTATTGTGACGGTCTCGGCGACTGTCTGCCAGCCTGTCCGGTAGATGCGATCCATTTTGTGGAGCGTGAGGCGGCAGCTTATGATGAGAAGGCAGTGGAAGAACATAAAAAGAGCAAAGAGGCGGCAAAGACACCATGCGGATGTCCGGGAAGTCAGGCGAGAGCCATCCGGAGAGAGGCAGATGCAGACAGAAGCGCAGAGCTGCAGGCGGCAGGAGAAATCCGTTCCGAACTGACACAGTGGCCGGTACAGATCAAGCTTGCACCGGTCCGTGCGCCATACTTTGACGGCGCAAAGCTGTTGATCGCAGCAGACTGCAGTGCATACGCCTACGGAGATTTCCACCGTAAATTCATCCGCAGCCATGTGACACTGATCGGGTGTCCAAAGTTAGATGATGTGGACTATTCTGAGAAGTTGACAGAAATTATCAAAAACAATGACATCAAATCTGTTACAATAACACGTATGGAAGTGCCTTGCTGTGGCGGAATTGAGATGGCTGCGAAAAAAGCACTGCAGAACAGTGGAAAATTCATTCCATGGCAGGTAGTGACCATTTCTACGGACGGAAGAATCCTGGAATAACAGTAAAATTCTACGGTTGTCTCCTCTTACAGGAGATATTTCGGAAAAAAGAAAGAGAGGACGAAAATATGAGTGAAACAAGCGTAAATCAGAGAAAAGTGGCAATGATCGGATGCGGTTTTGTAGGATCTGCAACAGCATTTGCATTAATGGAAAGCGGTCTGTTTTCCGAGATGGTTCTGATCGATGCTGATAAAAACAGGGCAGAGGGAGAGGCGCTGGACATCAGCCATGGACTTCCTTTTGCAAGACCAATGAAAATCTATGCCGGAGATTATGATGATATTGTGGATGCAGCGATCATCATCGTAACAGCAGGCGCCAATCAGAAACCGGATGAGACAAGATTAGACCTTGTCCAGAAAAATGTTGGTATTTTCAAATCCATCATTCCGGAAATTGCAAAAAGAAACTGCGGAGGAATCCTGTTGATCGTTTCCAATCCGGTGGATATCCTGACCTACACGGCATTGAAATTGTCCGGTTTCCCGGAAAACAGGGTGCTTGGCTCCGGAACGGTGTTAGATACTGCAAGATTAAAATACAACCTCGGAGAGCATCTGAATGTGGACAGCCGGAGTGTGCACGCATTCATCATCGGCGAACACGGCGACAGCGAGCTTGCAGCATGGAGCAGCGCCACTGTTTCGGGTGTGCCAATCAATACATTCTGCGAGATGCGTGGACACTTCAACCACGACGAAGCGACCGAGCGTATTGCAGAGAATGTAAAAAACAGTGCTTACGAGATCATTGCAAAGAAAAAGGCGACTTATTTTGGAGTTGCAATGGCGGTGCGCAGAATCTGCGAGGCGATCATCCGCGACGAAAAATCCATTTTACCGGTATCGAATCTGATGCACGGAGAATTTGGAATTTCCGATATTTCCTTAAGCATGCCGGCAATCGTGGGAGCGCACGGTGTGGAAAACCGGATCCCGATCACTCTCGATGAGGAGGAAACAGAAAAACTGCAAAGTTCTGCCGGCACTTTAAAGAAAATTATTGAAGAAGTGTTATAAAAAATGATAGAATGAAAGAAAAAGCCAGACATATTTTGTGTTTGGCTTTTCTTAAGTCTGGAGAGAAAAACATGGAAAAAATATTAATCTATCAGGTAAAAGAAAAAGAAGCGGTAAAACAGCTGCTTGCGCCAATGAAAATCCGCCTGGAGGAGATCAAAACCACAGATTTGCGGCAGAGTATCGGGGATCTCGCAGAGGGAAAAAAGAACGTGCTCACAGCACCATTTACCGGCAGCGCACCACAGGAGAGCCTTATGGTATTCTGCGGTGTGAATGAAAAGCATTTTGACAAAATACTGTTTGAACTGCGCCGGAAACAGATTCCGGTTGACTATAAAGCAGTCCTTACACCATCGAACCGGAAATGGAGTGTGCTTATGCTTATGCTGGAACTTACGAAGGAGAAAAACAGCTTCCGGCAGGGAAACTGAAACGGAACAGGGACAGATCCGAAACGGAAATGGACAAGCGTGCAGATTCTTGTATGAAATGTAAAAATATGGTAACATAATGATATATGTCTGAGTACAGAGACAGTATCTGACGGCAGACCGCGTATGGAAATATGATATTTCACACGAAGGAGAATGAAAAATGGAACATTTCATGAATCTGGTGTTGATCAAAAATATATATATTGGTATTCCAATGGCTGCACTCATATGCTATCTGTTTTTACTATTCTGTTTTCTGAATGTTGCAGAGAAATCATCAGAAGTAAGAGATCTCAAGGCAATACTGTCGGCATTATTGTCCTGGACAGGCGGCGCTGTGCTCATGAGACTGCAGATCAGTCCGGGGATACAGTTCTGGTATCATGTGTCATTGATGGGACTTTTTACGATCCCGATACTGATATATGATTTTTTGTTCCATTATCTTGATATCAGGGGAAAGGACAGATTTCTGTATGGCTGCATGGCTGTGACAGTATCAGCTGTCCTGCTGAATGTTTTTACCGGTTGTATTCTTCCACCGCCGGAAGTGCAGATCATGGCGAATGGCGGTATATCCTACCATTATCATGCAAAAACAGGCATCTGGTTGCTGGCAGCAGCAGAGATATTTCTGTTAGTGTATGTAACGCTGCTTGCCCACAAAAAAATCGGGGAACAATTAGAGTACCGGAAAAAACTCGGCCCATTATTAATAGGAACACTGCTCATCATGGGTGGAAATATTCTGTGCGTGATGCCATGGAGCGGTGATTTCCCATTCGATACCCTTGGCGGAGTGGGAATGGCGGTCTGTTTTGTATACATTATTTATAAACAGTATCTGTTCTCATTCTCCATGCGTGCGACAACAGGTGCCGTATATTTGATCGCAGTAGTTGTAGCGTTTCTTCCAATGATTATTTTGGAGCCAAACATTGACCATGTGATCGGCCAGACGGACAGCTTTACCAGACAGTTTATCACAGTGTTTGTCGTTCTGCAGTGCCTCTGGATGGTGTTGGTCATGAGCTATGCCAGAAAATGGCTGGAGCGTATCCTGTACCAGAAGAAAAAACACATTGTGGAGAGCCTTGTGGAATTTCAGGATATGGCGGCCTCGATCCTGAATAAAAAAGAACTGTACCAGAAAATCCGAAGCACCGTCAGTTCGGCAGTACCGGACTCGTATGCACGTATTTTTGAAAAAAGAGATGACCATTTTGTGGAGTGTACGGCAGACGGAGACCGGGTGCTGGACACAGAGGAGGAGGCAAGGCTGAGGTCATTCTGCGGCACCGGCGGCATTCATAAAAAACCGGAGATCGCAGTTTTTAAGTATGACGATAAAATTTATGGATTTTTATATGTGGAGCTTCACAGAAAAAACAGGCTGATCTATGATGAGGCGGACTGTATCCGGCAGATCGCAAACAGCGTATCCGGCGCATTAAAAAATATCAGTGCCTATGAAAAAGTATATCAGGTGTCCATTCATGATGAACTGACAGGTCTGTATAACCGCAGCTATTGCAGTGAATTTATAAAAAATCTGGACATAAAGGAACATCCTACAGGAATGATATATCTGGATATGGATAACTTCAAGTTATATAATGATCTGTACGGCGAGGAGACCGGAGACCAGATCCTGAAGTGGAGCGCATCCCAGGTGCAGAACCTCTGCAGTGACAAAATGTCGGTATTCCGTGTCGGTTCCAATGAATTTCTTATTATTGCGGAAGAAAGCAGAAAAGAAATACTATTGTCGTTTGCGCGGCTGATACAGAATACGATATTAGAACAGAAAGAAGATAAGCCAAAAGTCATCCAGCCGATTACGTTCAGCATTGGAATCGCATGGGACAAAAACATGGCAGAAAGTGCAAGAAAATTATTCCGCCAGGCAAGACGGGCAGCCTTCTATGCAAAAGGAAATGGTAAAAACCGTATCGAGATTTACGAGAAGAGTTTTGAGGGACAGGAACAGAGCAGGGAGAAAGGTTATGAGCAGGTAACGCCGACGATTTTTGCGCTGATGGCAGCAGTTGATGCCAAGGATTCGTTCACCTTTGAACACTCTGAGAATGTTTCCGGGTATGCGATGAAGCTTGCAGCAAAAATGGGGCTTCCAAAGGATGATATCCAGACTGCAAAAGTGGCAGGTCTGCTCCATGATATCGGAAAAATCGGTATCCCGGAAAGCATCTTAAAGAAGAAGGGCAAACTGACAGATGAGGAATACGAGGTAATGAAAACTCATGTGGAGAATTCCATTGAGATGATCCATTTCCTCCCGAATATGAACTATGTCATTCCGGCGGTTTTATCCCATCATGAACGCTATGATGGAAAAGGCTATCCGGGCGGTGTCAAGGGAACGGACATCCCGCTTTTAGGCAGGATCCTTGCAGTGTGTGACAGCTTTGATGCAATGGTGTCCCGGAGGGCTTATAAGGATGCCTTAAGCGTGGAGTATGCGATCGGGGAATTAGAAAAAGGAAAAGGCACGCAGTTTGATTCGGATGTCGCAGAAGCATTTATTGAATTGATCGAGGAAGATCCTTCGTTTCAGGTGAAGGCTTCGTAATATCTTTTTATTATGATTTCAAGGAAGAGTGCGTTTACCGCTTTGATGTTGGAAAAGCATCCCAAAATGCAGAGAATGCCGGAAAAAAAGGGGGAAAGCAGAGTGAAAGAGTTAAGGGTAAATAAAAAATTAAAAAAGAAAATTGTCGGGCGGGGATATAAAAATACACATGAATGGATTCAAGCAAAAATAAAGAGAATTATTTTTATTGACATTTTTGCTGCTATACCAGAAGTGGCAGCATTAATTGCATTGGTAGATAGTTTGTTTTCTAATGACGATGATATAATTTTAATAGTTACAGGTGTGTGGTGTAGTACAGCATTGATACCATTGTGTGTAGCAATAATCTATTATAAGATAATTAGAAATAATTCAAGCGTATCATATGAGATGTATAAAGAAGAACAACTTTTTTATGATGATGAAGGCTTTACATTTTCTTTTACAGATTATGGTGGTGTGCCGGGTAATTGGACATATCAAATTAAGTATAAAGAAATAGAAGACCTTATTGACTATCCTAATATAAGTATGATCAGGATAATAGGACATTATCCATTTGAGTTATTTCAAAATGGAAGAGTATCAGTTTATAACAGGGAATGTTCAGATGAAATTAAGGTTTCAATAGGTTATTATTATGACGCTTTTGATGAGTTTAAACGAACTTTATCTGAAAAATCAGGATTAAAGTTTGAAACAAAAGATTATTGATAAGGGATTGTATATACAAATCATGCAATGTAGTCTGGAGGTGCGTATGGAAAACAAGATTGAATTTATTAATAAAGTATACATGGGGAAAGAAGCGAAAAGTGGGAAAAAAGTTTTTTCGGTTATTGCGGGGGTTTTGTTTGCAATCGTTTTAATTGGCTCTTTTCTTATTGCAGGAGGAGTCGGTGGCATATCAGTATCCGTTTTAGGCTTAGTGGTATACAATTTGTCTAATACAGGTGGAAAGAAAACAAGTACCTATATTTTAACGGTGGCATTTTTTGAAGTGGATTCTGAGGGAGTTGTGTTAACACATTCGTTGATTGATTACAATGACAAATTGGGGATCAGGGATGAGATCAATTCAATGAAATGGGATGCAATAAAAGGAATTTCCTATAGTGAAGAACTAAATTCGATATGCATTGATGGAAAGGGAGAAAAAAAGACCATCTGGAAAAGTGAAAAAAGAAAAGAACGTTCACCTCGAAAAAAAGCGATAAATAGGATTATTCTCTATCTACCATATGATAGCAAAGATAAATTTATTCATTTGTTTATGACATATGGGAAAGAAATAGAAATGGTAAAATAGGTATGCGTTTTTAATGTGAAAAAGAGTAAGTAGAGCAAAAGAAAAATGAATATATTTGAAGCGTCCATACCGTTGTCTGCCGGTATCAAGGTGGCTGAATGTTTAGATTCAGCCGCCACATTTGTGGCGGCTTGCTTCTTCTTATGCGTCAGAAGAAATAGTTTCTACTTCCTGTTGAGACAAGCCTGAAAATTTTGCAATCTCTTCTATCGTAAATTTGTTCGATTGCAGCATCCTTCTGGCAGTTTCAATTGCAGCATGGTTTTGTCCTTCGGAAAATCCGGATTCACGACCTTCAGAAAATCCAGATTTATGTCCTTCGGAAAATCCGGTTTCATGTCCGGATTTTTCACCATCAGAAAAACCGGCTTCATACTCAGCCTTTCGCAATTTCTTCTCTTCCAATTCTTTATCATATTCAAAAATACTCATACTGATAACCTCCGCACGATTTTTGGAAAGAAATTCTGCAAGAATCCCTTCCTTTATGCATTCGTCAACAGCACATTCTACAGCCTGATTCAGAGACATGTTGGCAGCATAGTGCCGTACTCTGGCGACATATTGCGCGTATTCTTTCAAAGTGCTGCAATGCTGCATCAATTCAGCATTATGTCCTTCGTTTACATTTAATACAGTGACAGTCAATTCAAGCTTTGGTTCGCCTGACAGATTTTCAAATGCTGAAGAAAGCTTAAGTTCAGTGCAGTCAGACAATATCGTTGAACCATTATAAAACTCAATAAAATTCGGCGCAGGAATTTTTTGCAAAGTAGAAGAATAGAGAGATTTCTTATCCACGAGTTTCTGATATTCGTTACTAATATAGAATAAATCCCGAAGAGGGATATTTGGATTGTAGGTTGACTGGTGCTCGTACAGATATAAATTAGTATCAATGATAAATGCCAGGTCATTTTTCATACCCATGTAAATTGCATTTTCTAATGTGACGATTTCCAAGTCATCAGGATTTTTATAATCTCTCTGATTTACTGCGTTGTAGAGTGAAAGCAGGTTCTTACGGTTGGAAAATAACATCCGAAAAACGGTGTCCTTATAATTCCGGTTGGCTACGGGAACTTTAACTGTGAAAGTTTTCTTTGTGTTTTGTAGTTTTCTTTTTTGTTTTGCCATAAATGATTCCTCCTGAGATCGGCAGGGCAGTTGGAAAACTGTCCAGGCAGGAGAAAACTATATTTCTGATATTCGTCTCCTGCTTTTAAATTAGTTAATGGGTAATTGAAAGCATAGATACGAATGAATTACGGAGATTATCAGAGATAATCAGCCGTTTCCAGAATATAGATGGCAAATGCACCATAAAGATTTTGTAAAATATGCTTTCTGTCATTGTAACATGAGAGATAATTGCAGGCAAGAAGAAATTTACAACTTTTTGATGAAGGTTTTGATGATTTTAAACGAACTGTATCCGAAAAATCAGGAGTAAAGTTTGAAACAAAAAAGTATTAGAGAATAAGAAAAACACTGAGACAGGAGAGGTATGCGAGTGCAGCGGAAGGATTGGGAAGGATGGTTGCATAGATTCGCAGGACTACACATAGTTCACCTTGAAAAGAAAAACGGCAAATTGTATAATTGCCATAGGAATCATTATCAGTTCCGATTTTTACATGATTGGAACTGATATAAGAGTCGAAAGCTGCAAATAACTGCTTGGTCAGCAGACACTAACTACGAACAGCGTCAGGACGTTATCGCTTGATATATGAAGGGTGAGGTGCAGTATTATGAGAAACTTGAGAAGAATCATAGTAATTATGGTCATGGTATGTCTTATGATAGGACAAAGTGGGTGTGCTGGAATTTTTGATTCAACAAAAAGTGAGGTTCGCATTGCGAAAAAAGTATTAAAGGAAAAATACAATGAAGACTTTGAAATCATTTCACTGAGAGGATGTGGGGGAACACTGACGAATGATACCTTTACTATAAAATGTTATCCGGTATCTGATCCTGACTGCATCTTTAAAGCTGAGATATAAAAAGAGGGGAGTTTTTATCCAATTGTTGGAAGAGATACAACAATTGGGTATGAGAGTATCTGTTATTTAACACAAGAGCAGTATGATGATGCGGTAATAGGTGGAAAAGTAAGGATAAGTTTACAAGGCAAATAATGAAAAATAGCAATTGCGTACAGGTAAGATGAAACTCAAATCGAATTTGCAAATGAGAAATTTGTGTTTTATGAATAATAAAATAGAAAGTGAAAGAGATGGAATGAAAAAGGGTATCAATATAAAAAATGTAATTGTCAGTCTTGTTTTTTTAATCATGGGGATAGGGATGTTACTATTTGTATTATTTGTGGTTCTTCCGGCAATGACACATAATGCAGAAGTATGTACTTTAGAAGTTGAGGCGGTTGTTATAGAGAATGAGCCTTATTGGACAACTACAGGGGATGGAGAGTCTGTGCATAGGTATAGACAAATTGTTGAATATACTGTTGATAATGAAAAAATTACATTGACAATAACAGACCAAAAGACAGATCCAGTGCCGGAAGGTACAAAAATAACACTTTGGGTTAACCCTGATGATCCGTACAATTTTATAAATAGCAGAGAGATAAACTTGATTGATATTGTTGTTCCGATTGCAATACCAATTGGTATTATGTTATTTGGAGTATTAGGTTTGGTTTTTAATTTGAAAAAAGAAAAATAAAGGAAAAGGAATAACGACATCATGGAAAACGGAGCAAGCTTATTAAAAAAGCTGGGTATTATATTTTTATGTATAGGAACTTTGGGTGTTTCAGGTAGTCTGATTTTGTGTTTCATAGTCCCATCTTTGTGGTTGTTTTCAATTATCTTTGGCAGCGTTCTGGCAGTCTTTTTAATCATTGGAATAATTTGCATGCTAATTTATTCTACGAAAAAAGGAAAAAAAGAAAAATTAATTGCAAATGGAAAATATATTTACGCAGATATTGTCGATATTGATGTAAATGTATATCAGAAAGTACAGATAGACCGTATTTCAATGAATCCCTATTTTATTGTATGTAAATATGTGGAAGCAAATGGAAAAGAATATCTGTTTAAAAGCAAATCGCTTTTATATAATCCATCAGCTTTGATTACAGAGAAGCAATTGAAGGTTTATGTAGATTTGACAAAACCAAAGAAGTATTATGTAGATACAAGTTCTATTTTGCCGGATTCGGCAGTTTTACATAAGTTTAAGTTTGATAGTAGAGGAAAAGAACGTGCTTTACTGAAAGAAGGAAATTATATAAATGCGGTAACCTGTGGAGTGGAACTTGTGGGAAGAATAAAGGTTAACAGTATTGTAAAGCCGATGTTTTTGAAAGTTACGGATAGTTTAAGTGAGCAGTTTAGAGTTCCGGTTGATGAAAAAAACAGAGCATTTGTGGGGTATACAGTGTTATGCCGATATGATGCACCGGATGGGAAAATACATATTTTTGCATCCAGAGGGCAGTGGGGGGAACCTCAAAGAGATTACCAGGGAGAAAAGGTCAGAGTCTATTATAGTGGAAAAAATTATGAATCTTATCATGTAGATCTTAATTCTATTGGTTTATAAAAATTAGCCTGAATTATTCATGGAACAATAGTTTAAGCTGTCAAGGTTTGTTACAATTCTCTTTCAGCTGAATATTGGGTATAGGACTAACAGCGGTAACGGATATTTATAATGTTGGCATATTTGATCGCAATAGAGATGGAAAAAAGGATAGTGCGGTTGATGTGTCAAAAAAGATGGTTGATAGTGTATTGAAGGATAGGTTTAATTGGTAGCTGCAATGAAAGAGAAGAAAGTAAAACTTTTTTGGGAAGAATTGAAAAATGGTGGTCCATTCAGAAAATTATTTTTGGTGGGAGCAGAGTATCTGTTGATATACGGTGTAGTAAAAGAGATGTATGAAAAAATTGTCTTACATGAAGATGTGGCAATACAATTAATAATATTTAATACTCTTTGGGTGTTGGCAGTAGGATATGGAACAAAAGAATATTTGAAATGCCGATGCCGTTGTCTGCCGGTATCAAGGTGGCTGAATGTTTCGGAATTAAAAAAAAGTCTTGAAAAGGAGACCTTTCAGAAGGTGGCGTATAAAATATGGTCATCCGAAAAATGGCTGTGTGTGGATGGACATTATTATCCAAAGAATATCATTGTATACATGGGAGGATGGAATCACCCTACAGAAAGAAGTGGGACAAATCTTAAAATTCGTACAATTTTAGGAGAGGACATTATCGAGTATGGTTATTATCCAATATATCAACCGGATTTTGGACGAAACAGAGGAAAGTTGGTAGACAATTATCCGATGCTTGATGCATTAATTCCTTTAACAGAAATGATTCCAGACAGAATCCAGAAACGGCATGCATATGATTCCGTGGAGCCGAGTATGAAAAAAATGTATGAGGAATATATGAAAACCCACAGTGTAACGGAATTGATAGAGACAACAGAACTTCTGGACGCATATGTAGCTGAATTTATGAGGTGGGAAGATCTTAGACATTGGAAAAAATCTAAAAAAAATAGAGGATAAAAATGGAAATTGCAACACCATTTTATCATATAGTAGATAGGCATCAACGATACATAAAGGTTATGTTGGGTTATCGTTTGTTATAATACATATGAATTTGTATAAAAATAAGGAGCATATAAAAAATGTTAGACGAAAAAGAAATTGAACAGTATTTGAATGAAAAAGGAGTTGGTTTTAGAGATGAATCTTCAATCGTAGGAGTTATCATGCCAAACAAAATAACGTATTTTGCAGGAGAGAATGCGCCTCTTGTAGCTGCAATGTGCACGCAATATTATGCTATCAATATTAGTAGTCAGGGAGTTGCAGTTATTGGCATTGATAATGTAACAGGAAAGCTACGTCCGGAAGCATTTTTATATATTTCAAGGGATAAAATTCAAAAAGTACAATTCGCAAAAAATTTTCTGAGTTATCAAATGGAAATAATTACAGCAAATGGTTCGATAGGTTTTAGGGTAAATAAAACAATGGTTGGTGTCCCATGGCATAAGAAAAACCTTGGAAAGATAATCTCAGCAGGAGGGGGAAGAACAGCTTAAAATGTTAGTTAAAATTCTTTGAAAGGATTTTAAACTAAAATATGTATAGAGGATTTTCAAAGAGTAATTATTCAGAACCAGCTTTACTCAAAGATGAAATCAGGGTGACCTGTGATTGCATTTTTGATTACTTCGTAAGCATTGTATCCCTGTTTATGTGCCGTGCCTACATAGGACATGATTTTTAGATGATCTTTGCCACCTTTCTCAGTTTGGAAGCATCCGGATATTTTGGTCTTGACCATTATAGTATGTATATCTATTGTGCTCTTGACACGGAAATAAATTATACTTAGTGAAAATATGCGACAAGAGAAGAATGCTTGCTGCAAACAGATGACAATTAGATATGCAGTATTTGTTCTTATATATTACCCGCCATGTCATATGCAATTGATATTGTCATGGTTATCATCATTTTTTTGTTTATCTTAACGATAATTATAAATATATTGAATTATCGGATTGTAAAAAGAAGGCATTACATGGTGGCTTTGATTGCAGAAAATGCAAGGGTAGGTTTCCTAGAGAAACAGACCTGCCAGATACCGGAATTTGATAATGACCTTGTAAGAAGGCTGATAGCAAGCATCAAGGTAGTCTCTGTCGAGAAGTTGATAATCCAGTTCTAGTCGGGAAGTGTCATGGAACAGGAAATCAGATATGAGTAAATAATCTAAATTTTTTGGGAATACTAATAATTGAACATGTACTTTTTGACTTCAAAATGATAAAATTGAAGTCAAATAGTACAAATTAGAGGTGATGGTATGACCGACTATGAAAAGATTGAAGAAATAGCAAGAAAAAACAATAATGTTTTTAAAACACAAATGGTTATAGAAGCCGGCATTAGAAAAGAGAAAATTCGAGAAATGTTGGAGAGTGGTCTGATTGAGAAATTAGGACATGGTCTTTATTCTCTTAGCAAGGAAGACGTAGATGAATATTATGAGTTCCAGCAGAGATGTCCGAAAGGAATTTTTTCTTACGGAACATCTGCATATTTTTGGAATCTTTCTGATAGAGTACCTAATGTGCTAAGTTGCACAGTGCCGAGAGGATACAATACATCCAGACTAAAGATTGATACGAAAGTAAAATATCATTATTTACCGAAGGATTTGTATGGCATTGGCATCGTAGAGGTTATATCACCGCAGGGAGCAAAGATTCGTGTGTATGATAGAGAGAGAACCATATGTGACTTGATAAGGGATAGAAAAAAAGTGGATATGCAGCTCTACAGTAATGCATTAAATGTATATTTTAAGAGTCGGGAAAAGAACATACGAAAATTGATGAAGTATGGAAAGGCATTTCGTATAACTGAAGAATTAGAAAAATACATGGAGGTATTACAATGAAAAGTGCAGAACAGATAAAAGGTGCAGTTAAAAGCATAGCAAAGAAAATGAATTTGAAACCACAAGAAGTTTTACAAATATTTATGTTCGAAAGACTAGTGGAACGTTTGTCTATATCGAAATATAAAGAGAATTTCATATTAAAGGGCGGGTTACTGATTGCATCCATGATTGGTATTGCAGAAAGAACCACAATGGATATGGATACAACCATTCAAGGTCTCCCTATGACAGAGGAAGAGATTGAAAAAATAATAAAAGAGATTCTTGCTCTTGATGTGGAAGACGGAATTCACTTTGAATATCAGGGAATGCAGCCAATAAGAGAAGACGATGAATATAATAATTTCTGCGTATCTATTTGTGCCATGTATGGGAAAATGAAAATCCCAATGAAAATAGATATTACAACCGGAGATAAGATTACTCCAAGACAAATTGATTATGGTTATAAATTTATGTTTGAGGATAAGAGTGTGCTGGTAAAGGCTTACACTTTAGAGACAATTATTGCGGAAAAATATGAAACGGTTATTAGAAGAAATATAGGTAACACAAGAGCCAGAGATTTCTATGATTTGTTTGTGTTGGTAAAAATCAAGAAGGATGAAATCCGCTGGAACGTTTTAAAAGAGGCGGTTCAGGCAACAGCAATCAAAAGAGACTCTTTAGAAGAACTGACAGAATATAAGGAGATAATCGAAGACATGCAGGAAAGTCAGTTTTTAGAGCGTATATGGGAGAAGTACAAGGAAGAAAATACATACAGCGAAGGAATCGCATTTGCTGATACATTAGATATTGTATCGTGGATCGGCAGGGAACTGGAAAAGTATTGATGGGATAAAGAGGTAGCGTATGAACTGGAAGAATATCAGAGTATACAATAATTCGCAGAATAATGCCTTTGAAGAACTAGTGTGTCAATTGGCGAGACAGGAAAAGACTAGTGGATATAAAAGATTTGTAAGAAACGGAACGCCGGATGGTGGTTGTGGAATGTTTTTGGGAACTTGAAGATGGACAAAAAATAGCATGGCAAGCAAAATATGTATTTGATATAGATGGAGTAATTGCTGAAGCGGATAGATCATATAGTAATGCTTTAAAAAGTCATGCAACTATGTGTAAATTTGTAATAGCAATTCCTTTTGATTTACCAGACCCTAATTATGTAAAAAAAGGCAAGCCAGTTAAAAGTTGTAGATAAAAAGCTTCCGATAGAAGCAGAAAGCAGGGATGCAGGAGCATCGGATGATTCATGCATGATATATCATTATCCGGTGGAAGGAAGAGACAGTACATCGGGATATGCAAGTATTTTTTATATAGGAAAAGAAAAATATGAAAATGCTGAAGTCGGGGAAAAGATCAGGATTACCCAATGTTAATTTGATAGAGATAAAGGGACATTTTGGGACAGAGTTAACTCGAAATAGAACGTCTGTAATGTACAATGAAAATCGTGAAAAGGAAATGACAATATCATAGTTCACCTTGAAAAGAAAAACAGCAAATTGTATAATTGACATAGGAAACATTGAAAGACACGGAAATAGACAATACAGAGGGAGCATGACACATGGGACGATTTCTTAATCCTGATTACAGTGCATTTGAGACAGCGTTAAATTCAGAAATTTATATTGATAAAACAGGTTTGCTTGCGTATACCAATAAAGTGATCAATACAAAGCAGGCGTTTATCTGCAACAGCAGACCGCGTCGTTTTGGAAAGTCTGTCACAGCGGATATGCTTACAGCTTATTACAGCAAAGGCTGCGATTCAGCAGATATATTTGCAGATTATGAAATTAGCCATGCAGGGGATTTTAGACAGCATCTGAACAAATATGATGTCATACATCTTGATATTCAGTGGTGCCTTGCTCCAGCGAAGGGAGCAGCAGGAGTTGTTTCTTATATTGAAAAAAGTGTCATAGCAGAATTAAAAGAAAAATATCCGGATATTATTTCGGAAGAAACGGTATCTTTGCCGGAAGCAATGTCAGAAATCTATACTGTGACCGGAAATAAATTCATTGTAATCATTGATGAATGGGATATTCTGATTCGTGACGAGGCAAATAACAGGGACGAGCAGGAAAATTACATTAATTTTCTGCGTGGAATGTTCAAGGGAACAGAACCTACCAGATTTATCAGTCTGGCGTATCTGACAGGAATTTTGCCAATCAAGAAAATGAAAACGCAATCTGCACTCAACAATTTTGATGAATTTACAATGTTAGATGCCGGGGCACTGGCTTCTTATATTGGGTTTACGGAGCTGGAAGTTGAAAAACTCTGTGATAAATATCATAAGGATTTTGCAGAGGTAAAAAGATGGTATGATGGATACGTGCTGGAAAATCAGCAGGTTTATAATCCGAAGGCAGTTGTCAGTGTCATGCTGCGCGGAAATTTCCAAAGCTACTGGTCGCAGACCGGAACATATGAGGTTGTGGTTCCACTGATCAACATGGATTTTGATGGGTTAAAACAGGCGATCATAGAGATGGTTTCAGGTTCGACAGTAGAAGTAGATACCGGAACATTTCAAAACGATACGGTAAGCTTTTCTAGCAGGGATGATGTGATAACTTACCTGATCCACCTTGGATATCTGGCATATGACCAGAGAAAACAGTGCGCATTTATTCCAAATGAGGAGATACGGCAGGAACTTTTAGCGGCAACAAAGAAAACGAAATGGAATGAACTGCAGGAGTTTGAATATCAATCCGAGCAATTGTTAGAGGCTACTCTTGATAGAGAGGAAACGCTGGTTGCAGATTATATCGAACAGATTCATATGGAGTATGCGTCAGCAATTCAATATCATAATGAAAATTCATTGAGCAGTGTTTTGAAAATTGCGTACTTAAGCGCCATGAAATATTATTTTAAACCAATTCGGGAATTGTCGACAGGGAGAGGGTTTTCAGATTTTGTATTTATACCGAAAGAGGAATACAGAGTAGATTATCCTGCACTCGTAGTCGAATTAAAATGGAATAAAAGTGCACATACAGCATTGCAACAGATAAAGGACAAAAAGTATCCTGAATCATTGTTGCAATACACTGGAAATATACTTTTAGTGGGCATTAATTATGATAAGAAAAGTAAAGCACATGAATGTGTGATAGAAGAATATAAGAGATAAGAGAGTTGTTATTTTAGAAAGGACATCATTTATTGAAATGGTGTCTTTTTTGCGTGTAGAAAAAATGTAAATATTTTACCCAAAATTACATCAGATTATATGGTGTGAATTGTAGGAGAATAATATAATAAAAAAAATAATTGTAAAGAAAAACAGGGGGAAAAAGTTGAAGAAATTTTATATTGCATATGATACAGACGTTGGGATAAAAAAGAAGACCAATCAGGACAGTCTGTTATTAAAAGGATGTTCTGAGGAACATGGAGAGACACTTCTGATCGCAATTTGTGATGGCATGGGTGGCATGGAAAAAGGGGAGCTTGCCAGTGCAACGGTCGTCAGGGCTTTTTCAGACTGGTTTGAACAGGTTTACATAAAGAACGAAATGCATGTTGGAGATGAAGGAATAAGACAACAGTGGCAGAGTCTTTTGGAGGAAATAAATGGCAGACTGATCAGGTATGGAAAAGAAAACCAGATTCAGCTTGGAACAACAATAAGTGCGGTTTTATTAAACAGTGATGGACAATATATGCTTTGTCATGTTGGAGACACCAGAATTTATACATTATCGGATACGTTGCAGCAGCTGACCGAGGATCATACATTCATTGCGCGAGAAATAAAACGTGGGAATATGACAATAGAGGAAGCTAAAAAGGATAATCGCAGAAACGTGCTTCTTCAGTGTATCGGTGTGAATGAATTTTTTGAACCACAATATGAGAATGGAAGGCTGGCGCATGGCACAGCCCTTTTGTTATGCTCAGATGGATTCCGTCATATGTTATCAGAAGACGAAATTTCTGAGTCTCTGAATCCGCATAAAAATCTTGATGAAGCGCAGATAAAAGAAAAATTGAGAGAAATGATCGAATGGAATAAACAACGGATGGAAACGGATAACATTTCTGCAATTTATATCAAACTCAAATAAGGCAAAAGAGGAAATGAAAGTTGGCAGAGAGAGGAACAATTATTGAGGGAAAATACGAGGTTTTAAAGCTGATCGGAAAAGGTGGAATGTCAAAAGTTTACCTGGCGATGGACAAAAACCTGAATAAGCAGTGGGCAATCAAAGAAATCGAGAGAAAAGCTTATGATAAGAAAAATGAAGTTGTAGTTGCAAGTGCAATGGCGGAAGCAAACATGATGAAAAAACTGGATTATCCGTCACTGCCAAGAATTGTAGACATTATCGAAAAAGAAAATGTAATCTATGTTGTCATGGATTACATTGAGGGAGAAACCTTAAGCAGTGTATTGAGTAAAGAAGGTGCACAGCCACAGGAAGTTGTAATTGAGTGGGCAAAGGAACTATGCAGGGTATTGGATTATCTGCATACGCAGAATCCGCCAATTATCTACCGGGATATGAAACCGGCAAACATTATGCTGCAGCCGAATGGAAATATCAAGTTAATTGATTTTGGTATTGCGAGGGAATACAAAGAACAGAATCTGGCAGATACAGTCAGTCTTGGAACAAAAGGATATGCTGCGCCTGAGCAGTTTGGAGGAAAAGGTCAGACGGATGCCAGAACAGACGTATATTGTCTTGGCGTGACGCTATACCATTTACTCACAGGACAGAATCCATGTGAACCTCCTTATGAGATATATCCAATCCGATATTGGAATCCGCAGTTGTCCAGTGGATTAGAAGCGATCATTCAAAAATGTACCCAGTTAAACCCGGAAGATCGTTATCAGTCATGTGCAGAAATGTTATATGCGTTGGATCATTATGATGAGATGGACGAGGGCTACCGAAGAAAGCAGAAAAGAAAGCTGAATGTTTTCTTTGCAACATCCGGGGCAGCGGCTCTTTTCCTTATTATAGGATGTCTGTGTACTGGAATGAGAGTCCATGTGAACAACAGCGATTATGATAATAACATCAAGCAGGCAGAATTATCTGCGACAGATGAGGAAAAAATCGATTATTATGCCAAAGCAATAGATATTCTGCCGGGCAATTCGGAAGCGTATTTTGGAATAATCGAGGCATTTAAGGATGACGCGGTCTTTTCATTGGAAGAAGAGGAATTATTCAAAAAGAAAATAAACAGTAATCTGACTGTTTTGCAGCAGAATAGCGATTATGGGGATCTTGCTTTTGAGATAGGAAAATTATACTGGTATTACTACGATTATGGAAAAACAGAAAATTCAGACAATCAGATAACCAGAATGAAAAGTGCGATTCAGTGGTTTGAGGCGGCATGTACTTATGGCGGTGAGGACAGCAGTTATTATACGATGGCTGAAATGTACCGTGATATAGGACAGTTTAACCGCGATATCACACTGAATGTGCAGGAAGCATCTGATAAAGGAACCTATCTTCCATATTGGGAGAATATAACAAAACTCGTAGCAACCGTATCTGAGAGTCAGGATGAGAATGAAATTGTAAATCTGGAAGTATACAAACTGGCAATGAATGCTGTGGAAACTTATGCAAGAAAATTTAAGGCAGATGACGTAGCACAGGAAGATATGAAAGCGTTGCTGGAACAGGTAAAAGCTGGTACGGAGCAGGTTGATACGACAACAGACAAAACAGAAGAAATGAAAAATGATATTCTAAAGCGTTTGCAGGATGCAGAGGCAGCAGTGGAAAATGCATATGCAAAAGATACGGAGGTGAAAGCATCATGAATGCAGGTACTTTACAACTCATATCCATCATTGCATTTTCATTAGCAGGAGTTTTAACACTGATATCCATTTATCTTTTTTTAAAAATGGATGTACGGGGAATCATAGATGATCTTAGCGGTAAATCGGCAGAACGTCAGATTATGGCAATGCGGGAGGAAAATAACAGACAGAAAAATCCATTGTCTAAAAGAAGTGCCAAATCATCTGAAACAAGGAAAAGCAGTCTGATGGAACGCACAACAGTGGAATTGAAAAATGAGGAAAAAACGGAGGTTCTTCCGAAAAAAGATGAGGAAAAGACAGCATTGCTGCGGGAAGAAGCCACTATGCCGCTTCAGATGGTTGAGGAGGAAACAACTGTTTTAGAAGAAACTACAACTGTATTACAGGAAGATGAAACAGTTGTGCTGACTGAAAATGCAGGAAACACAGATAAAAGGTATGAACTGGTCTTGAACGAAATCATCATACATACGCAGGAGATAATTTAGAAAATGGAAATGTTTTGGAGAACAAAAGGAAAAAGAATTGCAGCATGGTTAATGATTGCGTTAATTATGGCAACAACGATACCATTTGGAAGTATCAGAGCATCAGCAGATAACACTGCAACAGGTGAAAGTGGTACAGTCGCAGTCACAATCACAGGACAGGTGATGGTTCCAGGTAATGATGATGAAAACACAGATACGAATAATGGAACTCCATATGCAGGTGCAAAGGTGACGGTAACATACCCACAAAGCGGTTCGACTCCTGTAACGAATGAAGCGACTACAACAGACGATGGAAAATTTAATATTTCTATTGGTAATTGGACATTAAATACGGATAATAAGTATACGGTTAAAGTTGAGCCAGCAGATGTGGATAAAGGTACATATGACAGTTATTCCAGTGAAGAGAAAACTGTCACAGAAGATCAGGTAAAAACAAAAAAGATTGAGTTAGGTACAATTACACTTAAAGAAAAGTCTGTTCCATATTCAGTTACTGCAAATGTAGAAACTTCTGATAATTCAGCAACAAGTGATGCAGGAAATGTAGCAGTAAAAAATAATGTAGTAACAGCAACACCAAAGCAAGGTTATGAAATCACTGCTGTAACAGTGAAAAAAGAAACTGTAGATTGGAAACCGGATGGAGAAACCAACGATAATTGGTGGAAAAATTATAAAGATGAAAACAGTGCATTTAAATTTGAAGGTCTTAAGGATGTAGCATTAGATGCAAATTACACATTTACAATCACATTCGCAAAGAAACAGTTCACAATCATCTATAAAATCAGTCAGAATGGAAAGCTAATTTTAAATAGTGGGGCGCAGGATGATACTGATAAAGTTGAAATTAAAGCTGAGCAAGAAAGTATAGATGGCAACCAGAAGGTTCCATATACAAATGATGCGTACAAAATAAAAGCAGCTGTTACAGACAGCAAGTATCATCTCAAAAGCTTTATGGTAGATGGCAGTGAAATACTTAATACAAGTGAAATAGATAATGCATTAAAAGAAAAAGAATATGTATTCACAGATGGAATAACACAGGAACATCGTATAGAGGTGACGGCAGAAATTGATACATATACAGTTTCTGCGACATTTAATGATGGAGGAATTGTTGAAATAAATGGTTTCAGTGAAAAAAGTGTTTCTGTAAATTCCGGGGCTGATGTGAAAATTGCTGTAAAACCTAATGAGGGTAAGACAGTAAAAAAGTTTTCAGTTAATGATAATCCTATACCAGAAAATGGCATAACAGAAGATAAAGATGGAACAGCAGTCTATAAGATTGAAAACGTAAATGGTGACCAGAATGTAACTGCTGAATTTGAAGATATTCAAAATGAAAATAAAGATTCGTTGGCTCTTGCAGGTCTGAATCTGTTAGATAGTGGAAATAATCAAATAACAGCGGATGAGGATGGAAACTATTATTCATCATCAGCCATTTTAAAATTTGATGGTAAAACTAAAATCAGTCTTTCGCAATGGGGAGTGGGCAAAACGCAACTCAACTTAACAGAAACAACTATCATTTCATCAGTGTATAAAGGTGGAATTATTGGCAGAAAACAAATAAGTCTCAATCCGTCTGTGAAAATTGTGATTGATACAACAAAACCCAAAATTGAACTGAGTGACGATGAGAAAACAATTTGGAAAACTGAAGCAGACACAACAGTGGATATCACAGGTACAGCCGTGGATGAAAATTTGAAAAAGGTTGTCTGGTCAGAAACAGAACTTACACCGGATGATGTGTTGAATGGGGCACAGGAAGCAGCATTAAATGAAAATGGAAAGTTTGAAATAAGTGGCATTCAATTAGCAAAAAATCAGAACATTGATAAAATCTATATTTATGCCATTGACAAAGCAAAACAGTGTTCAGAAGCCGGAGTTATTACTGTATATCGGGACAGTGCAGCCCCTGAAATTAAGGAAGTGTCTCTGATTCCTGCTGATACAATAAAAAAATACGATTTTGGTAATTATTACAATACAAACATTAGAGTAAGCGTTACTGCGAAAGATGTGAATGTAAAAGACGGCAAAGCGGATTATCCGGCAGTTGGTGTGAAAGAAATTCGCGTATACAGTGATGATGATACAAAAGTGTATACCGGAACTGTAAGTACACAAGTAAGTGGAACAAGTGATGCAACGATAGAAGTTACGGTTCCATTGGAAGAAGCTGGTATATTTGCAAGCCTGAAAGAGGTTCATATCAAAGCAGTGGATGCATTGGGCAATGAGAGTAAGGCATATAAATTAACAGAAATTAAGAATCATAATGGTATTGTATCGGATGTTTTAATGCTGGAAAAAGATGCACCTGTAGTAAAGGTGACGCCACAGGCAGATGGCAAATATGAAAATGCAAAAGATGGAAAGACAGAGTATTGGTACAAAGAGATTCCAACAATTGCATACGAGATTACAGAACAAAAAGATCAGACTAACGGAAGTGGTCTTGCAGCGAGAACTGTGACCGTAAACGGAGATAAACTTACTTCGAAGGCAAAGAACTTTATGGAAAGTATTGCAGGTAGTGATCAGATTGTACAGGAGGATTCTCTTACACTTTCAGCAAACGATTTGCAGAAGGTGCAGGAAGGCGAAAATACAGTTGTCACCACCTATACAGACATCGCAGGAAATAAAACAATTGACACAAAAACAATCTGTCTTGATACACATCAGCCAGATGTAACAAGATTTAATATTGAAAAGAAAGATGCATCAAAAATTTTAAATATTTTTACCTTTGGTAACTATGGAAATGGTGTGATCAAAGTTACTGTAACAGCAGATGATTTACACAGTGACGATGGTTCAGAAGTACCGTCAGCAGGACTGAACGAAATTACATTATATGTAGGTGAAGAAGCTTATCAGACAAAGGCAGTCGGAAGCGATGATACAGCGGTATTTGAACTCCCGGCAGAGACTGTTTTAAATGAACAGAAAGTATATTTAGATAAAAAAATTAGTGCAACAGTTACGGATAACGTTGGCAACCAGTCTGAAAAGACACTTGTGACGACAGCAAATTCGAATGTGAAAAACAGCAATTTAATGATTGAAACAGTTAAACCGACCATTACATCTGTTTTATCTGCAGAAGGATATGTTGGAAAAAATGGAATCATCTATAACAACAGTGATACTGGAGTCAGAATTAAAGTAGAAGATAAAGATTCTGGAATTTATAGTGTGAAAGCCTCCGTTAATAATAAGGAGTTAGTGAACGTTTCTTATCCAGATCAGAAAACAGTTACGGAAAGCTATGAGATCAACACGAAGGATGCTGTCATTAATGCAGATACCAACAGCTATGATATGGTAATTACAGCCATTGACAATGCTGGAAATGAATATTCCAAAACACAGCGTGTCTACAAGGATATTACAGCTCCGGAAATTTTAAGCATTGATATGGAAGCAGCAGGAAATAAAGAAGCAGATGGAAGTGTTTCTTATACAGAGACGGATTATGGTTATTATTTTGTGGAAAATACAAAGGTGACTGTAACGGCTACGGACGGCTCCAAAGAAGGGGATTCCGGTGTAAAGGAGATCCACTATTATACGGTAGATACCAATGGAACAAAAAGCAGTGAGCAGATTGTACAGGCAGATGCAGAAGGAAAAGTGACATTTGTGGTTCAGGCAGGATTTAAAGGACAGATTTATGCCTGCGCTTACGATATGTTAAATAATCACGAAGAAAGATATGTGACACCGAGCAGTCTGATCATTGAAACAGCCGAGCAGCATGCCCGTGAGAAACATATTGATTTTAACAAGGCGGCAGCTGCAAGCAAGGATGCAAAGGGAAATGAACTGTATGAAAAAGATGTAACGGTAGATGTTACAGTGACAGATACATTTTCGGGAATCCGTTCTGTGGAATGGACAGTGGAATCGCCTTATGATAAAGAAAACAATCAGTCAGGAAATGTGGAGATCAGTAATCAGGGTGCATTTTCCAGTGGAAATGCGGATGGCTGGAGTCAGACAAAAAAAGACAAAAACCTTGTTACAGAACTGAAAAAGTCATTCACTGTAAAAAATAACAGCAATGAGATAAAAATGCATATCAAAATGACAGACCGTGCAGGAAATACATCAGAAGACGAACAGATATTCAGTATTGATAAGACAAAACCGGAAATCAAAATTGCATTTGATAATGAGACACCGGATGCTGAAAATACAACCATGTTCAAAGAGAACAGAGTTGCTACCATTACAGTTACAGAACGCAACTTTGAGGTGGCAGATTTTAAGGCAGATATTACCAATACAGATGGTGTAATTCCTGAGTTGTCAGCATGGCAGACAACTGAAAATACAGAAAATCCGGATCAGAGTGTAAGTACTGCAACCATTACATTTGCAGAAGATGGTGATTATACGCTTTCTGTCAGTGGAAAGGATAAGGCAGCAAATCAGGCAGAGACAGTAAAAGCAGATGATTTTACCATTGATAAAACCCGTCCGGTGATTACGGTTACTTATGACAACAATAATGCAGTAAATGGCAATTATTATGCAGCAGTACGTACAGCAACGATTCAGATTGAAGAACATAATTTCTCTGAAAACAGAGTAAGGATAACAGGAACAGCAACTGATAACGGAGCAGGAATCTCATTCCCACAGTCTAGCGGATTTACTGGAAATGGAGATGTTCATACCGCAACCATTACATGTGGTACAGATGGTTTATACAATTTTAATGTGGAATACACGGACATGGCAGGAAACATAGCTGAAACCTATACAGGGGAAGAGTACTATGTGGATCTCACTGAGCCAGAAATTGAAATTGTTGGTGTCGAAGATTATTCGGCAAATAATGGAGATGTTATTCCACAGATCGTAATGTCAGATACAAACTTTGATACCAATGGTGTGAACATTGAACTGGTTGGTGCAAATCAGGGAAGTGTGGCACCGGAAGGCTCTTATACGAATCAGGGAAATGGAGAGACATTTACATTCCAGAACTTCCCGAAAGAGCAAAGCTATGACGACATCTATACGATAAATGCCACATTGACCGATATGGCTGGAAATGAGAGCAATGCAACAGTTACGTTCTCCGTAAATCGCTTTGGATCAGTTTATGTGTTTGATCAGACCTTAAAGGATATTGAAGGAACTTATATTCAGAACGAGATTGATGTCAAGTTAAAAGAAGTGAATGTAGACAGTCTGGAACATGACAAAATCAAAGTAGTAGTAGATACAAACGGAACACCGAGAACATTAGAAGAAGGTATTGATTATCAGGTACAGGAATCTGGTGGAAACGGACAATGGTATCAGTATGATTACACCATCAACAAGTCTCTTTTTGCCGGGGATGGACGCTACATTGTGACACTGTATTCAGAGGATATTGCAGGAAATGTCAATGAGAACATTGATGAATCCAAAGAAGCAGAGATTTCATTCGGTGTTGACAAAACAGCTCCTGTCGTTATTCCGATTGATGTTGAGAGCAATGCCCAGTATCCAGTGGATACGAAAGCAGCGAATGTGACAGTCAACGACAACCTGGTATTAGATAGTGTTGAGATTTATATTGGTGATAAAAAATGTGATTATACAGTGGATGGTGAAAACTATCAGTTCAATATCCCAAACAATACGAAAAAACAGGATGTCACAATTATGGCTGTGGATGCAGCTGGCAATAAAACAAACTATGTCTTAAATGGAATTCTTGTAACAACCAACACATTCATCCGTTGGTACAACAATAAGCCATTGTTTGTAGGTTCTATTGCGGGTGCAGCAGTAGTAACAGGCGGTGGCGTTGGCGCAGCAATTGCACTGCGAAGCGGACGTATCAAAATAAGACGTAAGAGAAAATAATAGAAAAACAGGTGCAGTATCTGATTAAGATGCTGCACCGGATAAGGAATGAGAGATTTGGCAAAGTATCGCATAGTTTCAAGAGGAAGTCTGGTAACTATAAAGAGTAAGTTATCCTTAGGGGAACAGATAAATGAGCGTGAAATTAATGTTTTCGAAAGACAGCTATTTAGAGGCTGTTTCAGACCACGTCAAGAGGGAAAAAAGATAATTATATATACTGCACCAGATGTTATTGAATTGGGTGCATATTTGAAAAATGGACTAGAGGAAGATGTGTTTTATCAGATTATTGCTCAGACAGTCGAGATGACAAAAAGAATAGAGATGAATGGGTTGTATCTGCATAATTTAATGCTGCAGCCAGAATTGGTATATATCAGTGAGCGCACGAAAGAATTGTTTTTTGTTTATCAACCGATTATCAGCAGAACTACAAGTGGTAATGTTTATGCATTTTTAGGAGATATAACACAGCTTGCAATTAAAAATAGCAAAGAAGAAAAAGAATTTTTGAAAGCATTCGAAAAATTTTTGAATGACACCAAAAATTATAAAATAGAAGATATCGAAAAATATATTCGTAAAATGTATCCACAGGTATTTCGTAAAATAGTAACAGCAGATGCTGGAAAAAGTGGATTTATTACAAATGATCGTGCATCTTATGAAAATCACTATCATCGGGAAGAAGATGAGGAAGGAACAACCTTATTAGTTGAAGGAGATGAAGGGGGAACGACCTTATTAGTTGAAGATGAGGAAGAAGGAACAACACTTTTACAACAGGAAGCATTCCCGATTTTTGAAAGAAAAAATACAGGTGAAAGTGTAGAAATTAACAAGAACATTTTTACAATTGGTAAAGAAAATGAAAGCGATTTTATTGTATCGAACAATAAGGCAATTAGCCGTAGACATGCAGTAATTGAAAAAATAAATGGAAATTATTACCTTACAGATAAGAAATCAACAAATCATACTTATCTGAATGGAGAAATTTTAGAGCCAGAACGTGCATATGTCCTGTCAGACAATGACAATATTCGGATTGCAGATGAGGAATTCATATTTTTTTTAAATTAGGAAATGGTAAACAAAATGGATGAGTATTTTGAAGGAAAAGTGAAAGAAGTTCAAAGTGCAGAAGATGCGTCTTATTTTTTAGAAAATAATGAGATTTTCTATGATATAGGTTTTAAAGTAATGCAGAATCAGGAAAATGTAAATCTTTTAGAGTGTCATCGCTTGAAGTATAACGGAAAAATAAAACTTGTATATTTTACACGCGATTATACATCAATGGCAGATTATATTGCTTCGTCAGATGTAGATACTATTTTAAGTTTGATTGACAGTCTAATTAGGGCATTAATTCAGATTGAAAATCTTGGTTTCTTAAATATGGCTTGCATAGATAATCGTTTGAGTCATATGTATGTGGAGCCTAACACAAATACAATTAAAATAATATATTTGCCGGTTAATATAACAGGCATTCATAAAAACAAAAATGAATTTGATAATGAGATAAAAGCACAACTCGTGCAGGCAATTGAACAGATGAGAATTACAGATAATCCAAAAATGCGGCAGGCAGTAGATGCGTTAGAAGATGGAACCTTGAAGCTTCATGATATCAGTGCAAGAATACAGCATGGCAGAGGCTTTATAAATAATAACACTGCAGATTCAAGAAATTCAGAGGTACATGAAACTGATGTGCAGGATCGTAAATCGTCATTCACTAATATGGATGGAATCTGTATTCAATCAATAGATGGTCAGTTTAGGTTTGATATTAGGGAAAATGAATTTCTAATCGGAAAGAGCAGTGAAAGAGTACAAGGTGTCATTACTGGAAATAATGCAATTAGCAGGGTTCATTGCAAGATTGTAAGAAAAAATGGCAATTATTATGTTGTAGACATGGGCAGTTCGAATGGCACATATGTAAATGGGAAAAGGATTGAACCCAATATACCAGAACCAATTTTGGACAAAAGCCAGCTCAGGATTGCCAATGCAGAATTTATAGTACGAGGATAAAAATATGAGCAAACCGTTAATCATTATAGCAGATACTGATGAATTGTATCTTACGAATCTTGAAAGAAAATTCTTAGAAGAATTTGATGACCAGATAGACTTAGAAATTATATCAGACGCAGATTATTTTGAAAAAAGATTTGAAACTCCATTATCCGTAGAAATTCTTGTAGTTTCAGAAAAATTGTATTCATCCAGTCTTCAAAAACATAACATTTCAAATGTGTGTGTGTTAGTGGAAGAACACGATAATGGAAGCACAGAAGATTTGTCGGTTAATAAGGTATATAAATATCTTGGAATTAGAGAACTGTTTAATGAATTAACCTATCAGAGCAGAGAAGCATTAACTGATTCGCAAACAACTGAAAATATTACTCGCATTATATCGTTTTATTCTGCTATAGGTGGAACTGGAAAAACAGCTTTATCCATTGGTTTAGCGAGATGTCTGGCTGAAAAGCATAAACGAGTTTTGTATATTAATTCAGAGTCAGTGCAGGATTTTTCATATTATTTGGAAAATAAAACAGGATTACCAAATGAAGGATATCGGGCATTAAAGCAGGATAGTGGACATATGTATGAGAATATCAGGTTTACACTGCGAAAGGAGGGCTTTTCATATTTACCGCCTTTTAATACAACGCTTGATGCAAGAAATCTTGATTTTACAATTTACAGAAATATTATTCAGGACGCAAAAAAGAGTGGAGAATACGATTTTATTATCGTTGATGTAGAAGCAGGTTATAGCAGATGGAGAATACAACTGCTTCAGGATTCAGACAAGGTAATGCTGATTACCTTACAAGATGATGTATCCACAAATAAAATGAGATATATTACACAATGCTTAGATTTTGGCGATAGTGAAAAATATATGGTTATTTGTAATAAATATAGTGAACAGAAGGAAAATCAATATTTTCAGTCAGAATTACAAGCAAAATTTTCAATAAAAGAATATATTGATAAGATTGATACACCATTAGTAACCACTAGACAGCTTGCACAATTAAACGGTATTGAAAAAATGTCATATATGTTTATATGAGAAATTCAGAGGAGAAGGAATGGAAGAAAAAGTTGTTGTTGAATTTATTAATTATATGAATCAAAGTCATGTAGATTTGGAAATCCCATTAGAAATAACGGCAAATGATCTTGTGCTGGCGTTGAATGAAGCATATGACTTAGGGATGGATACTGAAAATATTTTTAGTTGTTATCTGGTTGCTGAAAATCCAATTGCGTTTTTAAGAGGAAATAAAACTTTAAAAGAATTTGGCATAAGAAATGGCTCTTACATAATTTACCGGAGGGATTAAGTATGGACTATCAATATAAAGTAATTGTCAGCAATAGGGCAGTGTATAAAGAATTCGAAATTCCAACAGATATGGAAGGTGTGAGACTTGGAACAACATCATCTTGCGAGTTCCGTTTGAATCCAGATTCTTTTTTTGGAGATATCGAAATTGAATTTGCAGAACAGAAAAATATGTGGAATATGGATTGCTCTGATAATGTATATTTCAGCAGAGGAGATATGCGAAAATTATTCTCGACAGAAATAAAGCATGGAGATGTGATTACTGTTTGTTATGCAAATACAGGAAACGAGGCATTTGAACTCCGGTTCATGATCGATTTTGAAGCAAGAGTTCCGAATTATAACTGGTATATCGATTTGGAGGAAACGCAGAAAATTACGATTGGTGACCAGACTGGATCAAATATAGAACTTGAGAGTGACTTTGGAAAAAATACACTTGTGCTTATTGAAAAGACAAGCAAGGGCGTATTAGTTACAGAAAAAGCATCTCAACTGGGCGTTAATGTTAATGGAAAGAAAATTACTGGTTCCGAAACACTGAAAGACTGTGATTTTGTAGCTGTAGCGGATTTCTTTGGATATTACAGAGAAAATCGTCTTTATTTTTGTCATAGTAACATTCGTACAAATGGCATTGCAAAATATACAGATCCGCTTAAAACTGGAACAACATATCCAAAATTTGTAAGAAATACTCGAATTAAGGTTAAACGTGATGAAGTTCCGATAAAGGTGCTTGATCCTGCGACGATACCAGTAAAACCGGAATTGAATATTGTGACTTCGCTGATGCCGGCCATTGCAATGTTTGCATTGGTGGTGGTACTTCGAGGTGTTATGAGTACAACTGGAGGGGCATTCGTCCTATTTAGCATTTGTTCTATGGGATTGGGGGTTGTCACATCGATTATCAGTATATTTGAAAAGAAGAAAAAATACAAAAAAGACTGCGAGGAAAGGCGTTCGACATATCTCAACTATATAGAGAATAAAAAGAATGAAATTAATCAGGCTCGTGAAGAGGAGTTGAAGTGCTTAAAAGAGCAGTATTATAGTATCGCAGAGGATGCGGAACACATTAAGACCTTCTCACCGGTTCTCTTTGATCGAATCCCCGACGATGAGGATTTTCTGGATGTCTATTTAGGCGTTGGTACAACAAGAGCCTCAAGAATTATTGATTACAAACTTCAGGAAAAACTTGAAGTGGGAGATGATTTGTGTTCTATGCCATCTGAATTAGCTGCAGGTTATAAAGATATTAAGGATGCTCCTGTTGTAATCAAATTAAAAAGTGCAAATGCAGTCGGTATTGTGGGCGAAGTAAACAGTAGATACAACATGATGAAGAATATTCTGCTGGATTTGATTTGCCGTCAGTACTATGGTGATTTAAGCATATACGCATTGCTTGATGAAAATGAGAATAAATACGATTGGCTGCAATTGTTGCCACATATTCAGACCAGATATGCGTCAAGAAGAATTGTATGCGATTCGGAAAGTAAGAACAACATATTCGAAAACTTGTATAAGGAACTTACTTTGCGGAGCGAAAGCAAAACGCAGATGGGATTTAATGTTGTGTTTGTAATGGCAGAACATAATATCAAGAATCATCCTATATCAAGGTTTATAGAGAAGGCATCAGAATTAAATACAGTATTTCTTTTCTTTGAACCGAGTGTGGAACTGCTTCCGTTGCATTGTACGAGCATAATTGATATTGCTTCTGCAACAAAAGCACAATTATATGAGTCTACTAACAAACTGGAAAAGACGAACTTCGATTATACCTGTATTGCAGATGATGAGATTCGCAAGCTTATTGAAATACTTGCTCCCGTGTATTGTGATGAGATTAGTTTGGAAGGAGCATTGAGAAAGAGCATCTCATTATTTGAATTGCTTGGAATATATGATGTGCGAGATATCGATCTTGGCAAAAATTGGAGAAATTCAAAGATTTATGACAGTATGGCGGTTCCTCTTGGCGTAAATGTTAAAGACAATGTGGTATATTTGGATCTTCATGAAAAATATCATGGTCCTCATGGATTGGTCGCAGGCACCACTGGTTCAGGTAAGAGTGAAATCCTTCAAACATATATTTTGGGTGCAGCAACGTTGTTCCATCCGTATGAAATCGGCTTTGTTATAATCGATTTTAAGGGTGGTGGAATGGTTAATCAGTTTAAGGGGCTTCCGCATCTGATTGGTGCAATAACCAATATTGATGGTAAAGCCATTGAAAGATCGCTAAAATCTATTAAAGCAGAACTGCTGAAGAGACAGACACTTTTCGCAGAAGCAGATGTTAACCACATTGATAAGTATATCAAGGCATATAAGGAAGGAAAAGTAAAGACCGCCTTACCGCATCTTGTAATTATTGTCGACGAGTTCGCAGAATTGAAAGCAGAACAGCCTGAATTCATGAAGGAGCTGATTAGTGCAGCGAGAATTGGTCGAAGCCTTGGAGTTCATCTTATTCTGGCAACGCAGAAGCCGGCAGGACAGGTTAACGATCAGATTTGGAGTAACTCCAAATTTAAACTGTGTCTGAAGGTTCAGACACAGGAAGACAGTAATGAAGTGTTAAAGTCGCCTCTTGCAGCAGAAATCAGAGAACCTGGACGAGCATATCTTCAAGTTGGCAATAATGAAATCTTTGAGTTGCTACAATCTGGGTTTTCGGGAAGTCCGGAAAAGAGTGATCAGGGTAATCAGAAGGCATTTGATATTTATTCGCTTGATTTTAAGGGAAATCGGAGCCTTGTATATAGGCAACGACCAAAGAAAACTGAAAGTTCCAGAACTCAGTTAGAGGTTATTGTCGATTATGTACATGATTATTGTGAATCTGCTAAGATTCAAAAATTGCCGGATATTTGTTTGCCGGGGTTAAGTACTTCGATTGGATTTGATAATGAGCGATATGGTTGTACGAAAAATTTGGAGATGAGTGTATCCATTGGTATCTACGATGATCCGGATCATCAGCTTCAGAGTCAGGCGGTTGTTGATATTGGTGATTCGAATGTATTGATTATTGGATCATCGCAGTATGGCAAAACAAACCTGTTAGAAACTATTGTGCGTGGTCTGGCTGAAAATTACAGCCCGAAGGAAGTGAATATTTACATTATAGATTTCGCCTCTATGGTACTGAAAAATTTAGAAAAGTTAGCGCATGTTGGTGGTGTTGTCTGCCCAGCTGATGACGAAAAACTGAAGAATCTGCTCAAGTATTTGACCGATCAGATTAATTACAGAAGAGAGGCGATGCTTTCAGTAGGTGTCAGTTCTTTTACATCATATAAAGAAGCAGGATATAAAGAATTTCCGCAGATTATATTAATGATTGATAATTTCACAATGCTGAAAGATTTGTATCTTCAGGATAATGATATGCTACTAAATCTTTGTAGAGAAGGTACATCCACTGGTATATCGATTGTTATTGCAAATGCTCAGACAAGTGGTCTTGGATATAAGTACATGGCTAATTTTGCAACTCGTATATCGATGTTCTGCAACGAACCGAGCGAATATGCATCCGTTTTTGGAGCTTGCAGAATGCGTCCAGATGAAACCCCTGGAAGATGTCTTGTCGAGGTTGAGAAAACAATCTATGAATGCCAGACATTCCTGGCATTTGAAGGCGAAAGAGAGATTGAACGTATACAAAATATGCAGAAGTTTGTTGGGGAGATGAATGAAAGATATAGCAAGATGCGAGCTGTGCCTATTCCTGAGATTCCACAACTTCTTGGAGAAAAGTATGTGTTTGATCGTTTTAAAGGTTCCTATGATACAGTTAAGCAAATAATTGGTATTGGCTATGAGACTGTTAGCCCGATTGTTTATGAGATTCCGAAGAATAATCTGCTTGCTGTCTGTGGCGGTGAGAATACTGGAAAAGCAAACTTCCTCAAGTATATTCTCCATTCGATGCAGAGAACTCATTCCGATATTGAACTGTTTATCTTTGATAACTATAAGAAAAAACTTGATTCGTTCAGGACAGATAGCACTGTATACGATGTTACGGGTGAGCAATGCAAGGATACACTGATTAATTTGGATGTATATCTGCAAAATAAATATCAAAGCCTTATTGCGGGCGATGAACTAGATCAGGCATGGAAAGTTCTTCTTATCAATAATGAGGATGCGTTCCAAAGCATAAGTGGCGATAAAGTCGCACTTTCGGCATTTATGAATATTGTAGGGAAATACAAGATGCTTAATATGTTTGTGCTTCTTGGTAATGTTCCAAATGCTCAGGTTGTATACGGTGCCCCAGAAATATACAAAATAGTTAAGGAAGGCAGAAATATAATATTCTTTGATAACTTGGAGAATATGAAGTTGGTAGATGTATCACTTACTATTGTTCGTCATAACAAGAAGAAGATAGAAACTGGTGACGCATTTTATATCTGTGGCAATGAGTGTCTCAAGATTAAGACACCTTTGGCCATTCAATAACTTAGGTATGATTGCATACGCAATTATATAAATAACAATTTATTAAATCCGCAAAGGAGGAAACAAAAATGGCATCAGGACAAATTAGAATGACCCCTGACACAATGAGAACTAGAGCAGGTGAGTACAGGACTGAATCCGAAAACGTACAGGGCGTTATCGAAAAAATGGATTCTTTACTGGAAACTCTTCTGACGGAGTGGGAAGGCTCAGCTTCTGAAGCTTATGCAAATAAGTTTAATGAGCTTCGACCTTCATTTGTTGCTGCAAAGGAACTGATTGATGATATTGCAACAGCACTTGATAAGACTGCGGAGGCAGTTGAGGTTACCGATAACCAGATTGCTAGCCAGTTCAGCATGTAATACTGGTAAGTTACTGATGTAAGCTGTTATATTAAGTTAGGCAGCTAGACGATCCTTCTGCATTGGGTTCCGGTGCAGAAGGTATTTAATAAACGATAATAATTGGTGAATTTTATGAAAACATACTATGATATTGAATATAATTACCATGAGTACTCTGACGAGAAAGTCTATATTACTTTGGGATTTAATATTGGGGTTGCGACCAAATACTTCTATATAAACAATAAAAACGCATATACCAATAACCTCGCATTTGCTAATGTTTTTGCAAATTATGTGAGACTGCTGTTTGAGGGGGAGCTTGCGTTAAATGTTGATCGAACAGTAACAAGTATCAGCATAGGTGCAGATAAAAACACATGGACGACAAAGTTGATGGCTCTTTTTCATATAATATTTGCGGATAGCCTAGATGAAAAGGTTTTCGAAGATGCGCATAAATTATCATTAACACGTTTTGAAAAGGCATATAAGCAGGGAGAATTCAGGGCAGTATATAAAGCTTACGAATATGCAGACACAAATAAGGGCTACAAGTTACATACACTTATTGAAGATATACAGAATATAAGTTTTTCGGATTTCCTAGCAGCGAGGAATAATCTTGTGATTCCGAGTAATATGTGTGTCTATGTTAACGGTTGTATAGGAAGTGTATCGGATGAGGAACGTGAGACAATTAATGATTGGATTGTAAAGAATAAAGTCACAGCAGCAATGGGTGGAAGAATTGTGGATCAAAGGTTAAAAGAGGACGCTCATTTGCTTGAATTATCGCGGCAGAATGTAAATATGGATATTTTATCATTGGGATTTGAAGAGAATGTCAGTGAGTTGGATAAAATGATTTATATGGTTATAGAGGCCGACAAAATATCAGGAGAAGGTAAAACTTTGCATGTGGATAGATTCGACAGTTCGATTATTGTAACAACGTCAGAGGTTTTAAAGTTACAAAATTATTTAAAACGACCGGCAACGCAACAACAATTTGATATGACCAGAGAAGGTTTGCTAGGCAAATACAACCAGTGGCTGGAAGGTAATCCGATTCGTTTCAACATGATGGCTGTAGAACTGAAGTTGAATGGAACAAATATCGTTGATTATATAGGTACAATAGCAAATTTGACATATCAAAATTATGAGGAAATTGCAAAGAAAATAAGACCTATAGTTTCAGAGGCTCAGATTGTGATGAGGAGGGGATAGTATGGCAGAGTTTTTATTGAAGCCAAATGATTTTCAAAAACAGGTTGATTCATTCAAAACAACAACGGAAACAGTGACGGCTTTGAAATATACGCTGGAAAAAGATGGGGTGAGTTTACAATCCTTAGATAAATATGTGGAATGCATTACAGCAATGAATGATTTGATTGCCGAGTTTGGTCAGTTTGCAGCCATGGATGTTAATTCATTGCAGCAGATTAAGGCAAAGTGGATGAATACGGATTCTAATCTTGCAACTAAAACATTCGCAGAGATTTTTACTGATACGAAAATGGGAAATTCATAATAGAAGGGAGGGATTATACAATGGCATCAAATGGATCATTAAAGCTAAAATCAGCGTCCCTGTTGGATATGTATAATACTGTTCATACATATGAGGAGACGGTACAGGATGCGTTATATGCGCAGTATAAGGCCGCATATAAACTTACAGTCACAAATTATATGAGAGGAGATGCTGCTGACGCATTTAAAACGTATCTATCCCAGGGGACGGTAAATATGATTCAGGGGCTTTTAGATGTTTCATCAGAGATGACAATGATCATCCAGCTGATTACAGAAATATTTTATCAGTTTGATAGCGCATCTGATGCAATAATTAATGAAAGTCAGTTGGATTCAATTAAGTCAACACTAGATACAAAGAAAAAAATATATGATGGAATGAGTGGTGAATTATCTACGGTGATGTGCTTGGCCTCTCAGTATATTAGCACTACAGACATTGGCTCTTCTGATGTTGATGACGCATACGGAGATGTTAAGGAGTCTATTAAACAGATACAGGACAATATGTATAGCGCAGATGCGGATGCATTGACATCAGCTAAGGAGTTGTTAGTACGTATTCAGGAATTGAAGAATCAGGTTACGCAAACCATGGGTATTTGCTACAAGGATGGTAATTTTATCCCAGATAGCGCAGCAACATTATCGAAACAAAACTGGTATTCGCAGCAAAGTAACACAACATTGGTTATGCTGTTAGCAGAAGATCCATTTGAGTATGAAGCCGGTGCTGTTGCTATATCTGAGGATCAGTGGGCTGCTGGATTGTGCTCAGATGTATATGTATATGCAGGATATTCAATTTTAAGTGCTTCAGGTGAGGCAGGTGTTGAAGATGGTACAGCATTTGCTAAAGCAAGAGCGTCTGTCCTGAATTTGAATGGTTATGCACAGCTTACAGATTATGTTAAAGCTCAGGGTGAAGCAAAGATTTGTTATGTGGAGGGCGATGTGAAAGCAGGTGCCAGTGATAGATATTTTGGCGCACATGTAAATGCAGAAGCGGGAGTGATTAAAGTTAATGGATCTGTAGTCATAGGATCTGACGATTTTAATGGATATATAAAAGGTGATGCAAAGGTTCTTGTAGCAGATGGAAAGGCAGCCTTTGAATTTGAAGAAGATGGTAAGTATGCTATCGGAGTTGACGCTGGAGCAACCCTTGCTTCAGCAAGTGCTGAGGGCGGTTTTAGTTTCTTGAGCTATAAGGTGTATGATGGAAGTGCAACAGGAAGCGAAAAAGACGATTTATTTAAGCTGTCTGCAAGTGCTTCCTTAGAGGGAGGTGGCAGTTTCGCAGTGTATTCAGAGAGTAAAACTGCGATAGAAACAGATTTGGTAAACGTTAATGCTACATCTCTGAAGATTGAATGTAGCTTTTTAGTTGGAGGATGCATACAGGTTACGGTACCGACTCTATATTTCAAATGGCCGTGGTAGGAGGATAGTAGGATGGCAGATACATTAGACGATTTAAAGAGAAATTTGCAGAGCTTGGCTAATAGTATTTCTAGTAAGCTGAATGAACGGCAGGGGTATTTGGACAAGGCAGATGAAATCCAAAAGGTATACGATAGACTTGCACGAGACAAAAAGACAATCAAAGAATATCGGAATGATATTGTTTATTTTTATAAGGAGTCTTATAATGAGTTTAAGGGAGATAACTATAAGTATACTTATAAGCCTTCGATACAGGATTTAAGGGATTCATATGATGATGTGATTTCAAACATTGATATAAATTTAGATGCACTTAATAATCAGATATTGTCCTACAAAAATAAGGCGTCAGGGTGTTTGGGATCTTTGGGCTATATGCAGATAGCATATAATTCTGTTAAAACACAGATTCAAAATTGGACTAATTAAAGGTGATTTGTATGGGAAAGATTAATGTAAAAATTGCTCAGGCACATGAGAACCAAATGAGAAACTTCGATGTGCAAAGAGAAATGAAAAGTGTCCAAAATTATTTTGACACAACCGAACTTGATTTCAATTCTGAAGCAGTCTCGCTGATGTTTTTGCGTGGACAGTATAATGATTTTGCAAAGACAATGAATACAGCACTGGTTTTTGTTAATAAAATGGGACAGAAAATTAGTGAATTGCATGGAGTGATTCATATTCACACCAATACAGAAGGCATTCAGTTTGCAAAAACAACAATAGACTTCGATGAAGAATTCATGGGAGTATTATGTGATAATGAGGGCTTATTGGTTCATTTGAATATTCCGGTGAGAGGTTTGGAAGGAAACAGAACATTTACAGAAAAAGAGTTGGAGGTGCAGTTCGCAGATGTGCGCGTGACTTATGCGAACAAGTAGTGTAATATGAAACAGATATTAGAAAAATATTTAGCAATAACGCTGGTGTTGGTGCTCATGACAGGTTGTGGGAGTGCGGCTGACAAAGAAATTATGACAGCAAAAGAGTTTCAGAAAAAAATGGAAGGGATGGGACTGACTGTAGAGGATCAGACATCTTCTGCCAAAGATTCAACTTATCAGAAGATATATGTTGCGGTGGATGAAGAAAAATATTCATTTGAATATTATTTTATGAAAGGTGAGGATTCTGCGGATGTAGTCTATCAGTATGCGGTTTCAAACCTGAGCAATACGTACGACGGTGTTGATGATGCGACAATATTAGAAGATGAGAATAACTCGGTTGCGGATTATAGCGTAAGCGCATCCGATTATTATTGTGAAGTCTTGAAAAAAGAAAATACAGTATTATATGTGACAGCATATCATGATTATGAATTAGAGGCAAAAAAAATTATTGATGAGTTAGGGTATTAATATGTTTGGGTTTATTAAGAGGAAATGTACTGCAGAAACACTTGGAACAATAGTAAAGAAGAGATGGAATGGTAATTTATGGTTTATAACAGTTGAGTATTTCGTGGAAGGACAATCATATATCGTCAAAGAGCAGCTCACTTATAAGGTTGAAAAAAAATATAAAGTTGGAAAGGTTCCAGTTGGAATGCATTCTACATCGGCACTGAAGAGTATTGATATTAATGCCAGTGTCCGTGTTAAATACAATCCGAATAAACCTAAGCAGAGCTATTTGCCGGATAATAATGGACTTCATTTGGGATAGAGATGGTGTTTGATAATGAATGGGTTATAGATTATTCGGCTTCAAAAAAAATCACATCTCTCATAGATGCAGTTAATAATAGCGTTGACAATTATGGAAAACTGGAAGAACGGATAGCACCATAATGATAATTATTAGTGCTGTTGTGAAGATTTTAAGGATGACAACAGAGATAGATATGTTGTTTATTTAATTGAAGATTGCTATTTTACTTTAAAATTGATGTGTATTGGCAGTACAGTATGTATATCTATTGTGCTCTTGACACGGAAATGAATTATACTCAGTGAAAATATGCGACAAGAGAATAATGGCTTGCAGAGTTTTTCTACAAACTTCATAATCTTATGGGAAATAACTTCATTCTAAAATCACATTATCTGGAATATGGATTTTAGAAAATGGGCAAAAATTTCGCTTATCTTGTAAGTGAGAAATTTGCTACTTCTGATAATGATGAAAACTTTTTAAGTGAAGAATTTTCTAATGATTTGTCAGAATAATTTTTTGGTTGACTATATACCAACAATATTATTAGGGTCATATGTAGTTCCGCTCTGGAGTTACATAGGACTCGTAATATTAACAAAAATATCGCATTTGCAGTTAGAGTTCCGGTTGATGAAAAAGGGCATTTGTTGAGGATATAGTGTTATGCTGATATGATGCACCGGATGGGAAAAATTTTGAATCTTATCATGTAGATATTAATTCTATTGGTTTATAAAAATTAACTTCATAGAATCTGTGACCTTATGCATATATACTGAGCCGTCACTTTGTGACGGCTTATTTTGCATTTAACACAAGAGCAGTATAAAAATGCGGATTCTGCTAAGGTGCGTTTATGTTATAGAGATTATTAGAGCAGTTAAATTTGGGAGAAAATTTCAATGAAAAAACTGGAAATAGTAAAAACAGAAGCACGGAAAATACATATCAAGAAGGCATTACTTGATTTAAATTTTAGATACATGAATATCATTTCACTTGTTGCATTTATTGCTATGGTATATGGCATTATTCGTAATCAGAATGTGATATCTGATGACACGGCTATTATTAATAATTTAGACTATATAATCATACCATTATTAATCTGGTTTGTATTTACACTTATCGTCTACTTTACAAGTGGTGCACATGTGTCAGATATGTTTAGTGAAGTATTGGAAGTAAATGATGAAACGTTTGTTCATTCGAAGAATGAGGCAAAAGGCGGCGGTTATATGGCAGATATTGAGGGTAATGTCAGAGTATATGATATTGTAAAATTTGCAGATATACAATCATGCAAATATGATAACGTAACAAAACGAATAGAAATCATCGCCCCTGAACTTGAAGTAAAAAAAATTGGAGATAGTATAATAGGGCAGGAGTATGTAGAACTAAATAAGTTTATCTTCTATGATTATTATGAACCGAATTTTTTAGAAGAATTAAAAGCAAAGAATATTTCAATAACAGAGGAACGTATTAAATATAGAATCAATGAAATGCCAGATGAATACAGGGGATTCGGTGGAGATAAGAGATTTATTGAGGACGCTAAAAATGGGAGGCTGAAAAGGTTTTGAAGCAAGGTTCAAGGATTATTATTTTTATCGCATTAGTGGTAGTATTGGGAAGTGTTGGCTGTTTCTTATATTATACAATACGTTTCAATGTAAGGAGGACATGGTGCTAGAATATAAATAGTACAAGCCAAAATGAGAAATTCCAAATACACATAA
>OCAA01000184.1_pt1 | contig 78892 bp, 73 predicted proteins | sample 1538241 | NCBI WGS metagenome assembly OCAA01 (sample SAMEA2580241, study PRJEB22360) | human gut metagenome | biome: human gut; feature: human-associated habitat; material: faeces | place: Denmark | collected 2008/2010
TTCTATTTACATGATTTAATATTGTATATAATGTGGTTGATTTACCACTACCAGTAGGTCCATTTACTATAACAAGGCCAGTATTCCTATTTATTATTTTTTCAAGTTCAAGTCTTTGATTAGGAAGCAGCTTCAGGTTATCTAAACAATAGTTAAATCCATTGTTATATAAAATTCTTAATACTATTTTTTCACCAAAAACCACTGGAATGATAGATACACGTAAATCATATGTATTTCCATCTATATCCATTGTTATCTTTCCATCTTGTGGCTTTCTATGTTCTGTAATATCTAAAGCAGAATTTATTTTTATTCTTGATATTATAGTGGAATACTCCTCCTTAGTTATTATATATAAAAGACTTAGGATTCCATCAATCCTAACTCTTACATATACTATGTCCTTGTAGGGTTCTAAATGTAAATCTGAAGCCTTTTTACCAATGGCTTCTTCTATTATTTCATCTTCGATTTTATTATTATCTTGAGAAAAGAAAACTTTATTTATCAAATACTTTAACTTCTCGTTATTTATGAATACTTCACTTATTGTACAACCATAAAGAAATTGCATTTCTTTGCATATATTTTCATCATGAAATACACAAAGCATATACACTTTTCCCTCATCTTCTTTAAAGGGAAGAATATTAGCTTTTTCTGCCTTGCTTTTACTTATTTTTCTTGCAATTAAAATATCAATATCATTCAGCATTACTTCTTTCATATAATAATTCCTCCTGATACTAATAATTAACACTTTTTACTAATAATAATCAAAAAGCAGCTTAGAAATTTTCTAAACTGCTTTTTGACTATTAATTGATTTCTATAAATGTGTAATCACCAGAATCTGAATTTATCACATATATACTATTATCGGAACATGCATAAATTTTTTCACTAGTACTGCCATCATTATTACCAATAAAAAGTATTTCACCCTTATCAGTATGACTTAGTCCTTTTTCAAACATTACTTTGCTTGGAAAATCAAAGATTAATCTTTTATCCTTTGATAGATCATATAATGAGTAGACATTATCAGTCATTCTGCCTAATAAATAAATGCTATCATCAATCATTTCAATATCATAGATTTCTGCAACATTATCAGATATAACTTCAACATTACCATTATAATCTAACGACTTTAAAGATTTTTCTCCGTTATATTTCTCCATAAAGAAAATGATCTTTGATTTAAAAGCTTTTATAAAACTTACATATCCACCACTTATTTCTTCTTCCAACTTTTCCTGATTACTTTTTAAATCATATGAAAACATACCGCTAGTTTTACTGTCCTTTTTCACTCCATAGTAAATTATTTTATCATTACCAAACCATGTAGCATATGTTCCTGAAATACTACTGTTAATTTTAAGCTCAAGCCTTTCAGAATTTTTCAAATCATATATTACAGGCTGTAGATACTGGTCTTTTGAGAAATAAAATAAATACTTACCATCTGGCGAAAACAAAGGTGCTTGTACATTTTTGTCACTTAGTTCAATATCGGAACCATTATAATGAATATAGTATGATTTATTACTTATGTATAAATATGAACCTGAATTTTTATTATAGCTTAAAATAAACCTTTCATTATTTATACTGGTGTACTCATTTTCTTTAATACTAAGAATATTATACCCACCACTTATCTCATTAATACATGCTCCATTATCTAATTGTATTTCTTGTTTTGCTTGATTTTGTTCATCATCTTTTATTTCTTTATTAGTGTTACAACCATTAAGTGAAATTATGGTTATAAACATTGTCATTAAAACTGAAAAAAAACGCCTTTTCATACTACACCCTTCTCTAATACTAGTATTTTACTTATACTTTCTAACGACAATAATCCATTGAATATATATTGCAATAAATGTTATACTTACCTTAGATATTAACATAAAGAAAGGATGACACTTATGGCATTAGACGGTATCTACTTATATAGTTTAGTCAAAGATTTAAAAAAATCAATAATAAATTCAAAAATAGATAAAATAAATCAACCTGAGAAAGATGAAATAATATTAACACTTAGAAAAGACAGGCAAAATATTAGACTTTTAATATCATCCTCTCCTAAATATCCACGTATTCATATTACAGAAGATAGCAAACCAAATCCTCTTCAAGCACCTATGTTTACAATGGTATTAAGAAAATATCTCATAGGTGGAAAGATTTTAGGTATTGAGCAAATTGATGGAGATAGACTTATTAAGATTTGTATAGAAGCTTCTGATGAACTTGGTTTTAATAGCATTTATTATTTAATTGTTGAAATAATGGGACGTCACAGTAATTTATCTCTTGTGCGCGAAAGAGATAATAAGATTATGGAGTGTATTAAACACGTTGGCTCAGATGTTAATAGCTTTAGAACTCTTTATCCTGGAGTAACATATACTTATCCACCGGTTTCTCCAAAGCTTAACCCATTCAACTTCCAGCTTAAAGATTTTACTGAATTTATCTCTAATAATAATTTAGAATTAAATGATTTAATATTTAATAAAATATTCACTGGGGTAAGTAATATATTATCTAAAAACTTATATAAAGATTTGCTTACAAGTAGCTCTGAGGATGAAATTACAACAACTATACTTTATGATTATTTTTCAAAGTTTATCAATGAATTAAGTGATAACTTACAATATAGTATCTATGCAAAAAATGGAGATTTTTTAGAATTCTATTGTGTGAAGTTAAATAATTTTGCTGAATGTGAAAGTATAAATTTCACTGATCCTAATGCTTTACTTGATAAATTCTATAAAGAAAAAGATAAACAAGAAAGATTAAAAAACAGATCTGTAAATATTCAGAAATTACTTCATACTAATATTGAACGTTGCTTGAAAAAAGGTGAGAAACTTGCATCAACGCTTGAAAAATGTAAAACAAAGGAATTTTATAAAATTAAAGGTGACTTATTAACATCATTTATCTATAGTATAAATCCTGGTGATTCAGAGATAACATTACAGAACTTCTATAGTGAAAACTATGAAGACATCAAAATAGATTTAGATCCTAATAAATCTCCATCAGAAAATGTTCAAAGCTATTATAAAAAATATAATAAACTAAAAAAATCTGAAGAAGCTGCTAAAGAACAATTAGAAAAAAATTCCGAAGAATTACTATATTTAAATTCAGTTTTAATAAATATACAAAATGCAGATAACTATGAAGAAATTGAAGATATAAAAAATGAACTAATTACAACAGAGTATATTAGAAAAAGAAAGCAAAATAAAAATTCAAAAAAAAGTAAGCCTTCAAAGCCATTACATTTTATTTCATCTGATGGAATAGATATTTATGTAGGTAAAAATAATATTCAAAACGATTATTTATCTTTAAAATTAGCAAGCAAAAATCATTTATGGCTTCATACAAAAAATATACCTGGTTCACATGTAATAATATGCGCCACTGATATACCAGATTCAACTTTAGAGGAAGCTGCTGCTTTAGCTGCTTACTATAGTAAAGCACAAAACTCTACTAAAGTTCCTGTGGATTATACTTTAGTAAAAAACTTAAAAAAGCCTTCAGGTGCTAAACCTGGTATGGTTATCTATCATACTAACTATACTCTACTTACAGATCCTAAAAGCTATACAGAATTAAATATAGTTAAAGAGTAAAAAAGGAGCCATTTTAGCTCCTTTTTTCTATATATGATTTAATAATGTATCCCCATCATTTTTAATTAAATTATTATCAAAATATTGATAGTAATAACATTTTAATCTACCATTATATAACTTTCTATTTTTAGTGGCTTTTCTACCGAATGGTCTTTCAAAACCTTCAAATGAAGTTAATATATTAAAATCCCATCTCTCTAGTGTTCTTTTATTGCCACCAAGATATCTGTATAATGTTTCAACTTCATCCTTATCACCAAGTCTTTCACCATAAGGAGGATTTGTTATAATAAATCCATTGTGTTCTGAAGCAGAGAATTGTTTAAAATCTCTTTTATGGAATTCAATATATTTTGCAACTCCAGCTTTTTCAGCATTAGATCTTGCTACTTTTAATACTCTTCCATCAATATCATAACCAATAAGCTTTATATCTTTATTCTTTATAGATCTTTCTGCACCTTCTTTAACTTGTTCATAAATATCTGCCCCTATTGTAGGCCATGTCTCTGACACAAAGTTTCTACATAATCCAGGTGCAATGTTTTGCATAATCATTGCTGCTTCAATTAATATAGTTCCTGAACCACAGAAAGGATCAATTAAGACATAATCTTCTTTCCATCTTGAAATTAAAACAAGGGCTGCTGCTAAAGTTTCTTTTAAAGGAGCTATCCCTGCATCTTCTCTATATCCTCTTTTGTGTAAACCTGATCCACTTGTATCTATTGATAAAGTTACCTTATCTTTTAAGATAGCCACTTGAATTTTATATACAGGTCCATCTTCACTAAATGTATTTACACCATAGCTTTCACTCATACTTGTTACAATAGCTTTTTTAACTATTGATTGGCAGTCTGGAACACTATGTAAAGTTGAATTAACCGACTTTCCAACTACGTGCATAACACCATCTACAGGTATTATTTCGCTCCATTTTACTGCCTTTGTTCCTTGGAAAAGCTCTTCAAAGCTTCTTGCTTCAAATTCTGCCATTTTTATAAATACTCTATCAGCTGTTCTTAAATGAACATTAGCTATAGCTATATCCATTTCGTCACCAACAAATTCAACTTTTCCATTTTCAACTTTCAAATCTTCATATCCAAGAGCCTTTAATTCTCTTGAAGTTATTCCTTCTAAACCAAATGTGGTAGTTGCAATTAAATTATATTCCATTTTTATCTCCTCTTAAGCTTCGTAAATTTTTACCCATTCGTTGCCATCTATTTCTTCAATTTCTACTGCAACAATTTCAGATTTTGAAGTTGGAATATTTTTCCCTACATAATCAGCTCTAATTGGAAGTTCCTTATGGCCTCTATCAATTAATACAGCTAACTGTATACCAAGTGGTCTTCCTACATCAATAATTGCATCTATTGCTGCTCTCACTGTTCTACATGTGTATAAAACATCATCCACTAGTATAACTTTCTTTCCTTTTACTTCAACTCCTAAATCTACTGAGTTAACTTCTGGTAAATCTTTTATCTCTGATATATCATCTCTATATAATGAAATATCAACGTAACCTACTGGTACTTTTACCCCTTCAATTTGTTCAATATTGTTGGCTATTCTTTTTGCTAAAGGATAGCCTCTTCTCTTAATTCCTATTAAGACAAGGTCATTAACTCCTTTATTTTTTTCAATTATCTCATGAGAAATTCTTATCAAACTTCTTTTTATAGCCTTATCATCTAATAAATTTGCTTTTAATTTAGTCATAATAATTGCCCCCTTATTTTCTTAACTCTGTTAGTATATCATTAAAATAATCTGGTAATTCCGAATTAAATTCCATATATTCCCTTGTGCTTGGATGAATAAATCCTAAGGTTTTAGCATGTAGCGCTTGCCCTTCTATCTTTATCTTTTGTTTATTATGGCCATATACCAAATCCCCTACTAGTGGATGCCCTATAGATGCCATATGTACTCTTATTTGATGAGTTCTTCCAGTCTCTAAGGTACATTTTATCAGTGTAACACCCTTATTATACTCCTCTAAAACCTCATAATGAGTTACAGCCCTTTTCCCATCCTCAACTATAGCCATCTTTATTCTTTCCTTTTTATGACGTCCTAATGGCTTATCAATAGTGCCTTCTTTCTTGCTAAATCTTCCCTCAACTAATGCATAATATTCTCTTTTAATTGAATGATCCTTAAATTGTTCTGCTAAAAAATTATGTGCAGCATCATTTTTTGCTATTACGAGAATTCCAGAAGTATCTTTATCTATTCTATGGACAATCCCAGGTCTAATAACTCCATTAATTCCCGATAAATCCCCACAGTGATACAATAGGGCATTAACTAATGTTCCGTTATAATTACCTGGTGCAGGATGTACAACCATTCCTTTTTCTTTATTTACAACTACAACGTCTTCATCTTCATAAATAATATTTATATCTATTTTTTCGGCAGTTACATTTAACTCAATTGGTTCTGGTAGAATAACATTTATTATATCATTCTTACGTAATTTATAGTTACTTTTTATCTCAGATCCATTAATATCGATTTTTTTATCTGTAATTAAGCCTTGAATAAAAGATCTTGATTTACCTTGAATTTGCATTGAAAGATATTTATCAATTCTTTCACCTATAAATTCATCAGTAACATTAAAAATTAAATTATCCATTTCAAAAACTCCATTTTTTATTAATTCTCTGAACATTATAATATATTAAATCGTTATCCTCAATAACTTATCTCTAATTATATAAAATTTAAAAGAGACCTAAAGGTCTCTTTTATTAATTATTGGCAAAAAAACTTTTTATTTCTTTCATTTCTTCGCTAGAATTATCTTCTTCAACAACTGCGTCAAGCTTTTCTTCAGAAATATGTATATCCTTAGAACTTAACTCTAACTCTTCAACTGTCTCTGAAACATTGTAATTTTTAGTTAAATCTTTTTCAAGTTCATCAAAAGTTTGTAGCTGTGCATTAATGAAATTTCTAAACTTAGCTCTAAACTTAATAAACTCTTCTTTAACCTTTTCATACTCATCATTCACAGCAATCACATCATTATGAGCTTTATCTAAAACCTTCTGAGCACTTTCGTTAGCGTTCTTCATTATTAAATCAGCTTCCTTTTGCGAACTTTCTTTTGCTTGATCAGCCGCATTTTGTGCTAATAATAATGTATTTTGAATTGTATCTTCAAGTTTTTCATAATGCTCAACTTTTTCTCTTATTCTGCTTACTGTATCTTTTAGCCTAGAATTTTCTTTGAATATTTCTTCATAATTCTCTACTATTTCTTCCATAAATTCATCTACTTCATCAGCAGCATATCCTCTTATGGCTTTTTTAAATTCTTTGTTCTTTATATCCATTGGAGTTAATTTCATTACTATATCCCCTCATCTATATATAATTTTTTATAACTACTTTAAATTTTCCAGATTTCGTATTGCCAACAATACTTCCAGTACGAAACTTTCCTACTCCAGAAATAGTTATTACATTATTTTCCTGTACCTCTTTACTTTTCTCTTTAATCTTACAATAGTTCACTGAAACCTTATTGTTCTGTATTAGTTCAATAGCCTTAGCTCTAGATACATTTGCAAGCTTTGAAACATAATTATCAATTCTTAATGAAGGTATGTTAATTACTATTTCTTCAAAAACACTTTGAGGCAAATGTTCTTTATCAATAATTTCTATTTTAACAGGACATCTGCCTACAGATTCCATAGAAGTTATAATATAGCTTGCTATATCTTCATATACTGGAACTACAGCATAATCTTCAACTACTCGTAAATCACCTAGTTTTTCTCTTTCAATTCCTAACGACATTATTGAACCTAAATAATCCTTATGAGTTAAATTTTTAAATTTTGATTTATTAGTAATTTTAAGACAAATAAAAGGATATTCATAAAAATACTTATTATTAAATGATATTATTCTTCTATCTGCTTCATCATAAGCTCCATCAGCTTCAACAATAAAATCATTTTTATTGAAGTTTTCAACAAAATAGCTCCAAATATTTGGTGAACAGAAATTTTTTGAAAATACAGGTATATCCTTATTTTTGGCTAATATTAAATTATTGTAAATTCTGATAACAGAATCTTTATCTTCATTTGCAAAGTTTTTCAATAAGTTTTCTTTTGATATCATAGTACACCACTTAATAAATTAAAATTCCACTTATCATGTTTAAAAGCAAAATTGCTATAATTGGAGAAAAATCAATTATTATATCTCCAATAAACCTTCTTTGAAGCCTTCTTATAGGTTCTAAAATAGGATTATTGATAGAACGTAAAATATTATATATACTCATTTCTCTTGCATTAGGAATATATGAAAATACTACCTCTGCAAGAATAGTAATATTAAGTACATTCACAAGTATGCTAAGAAAATTACGAATAACTCCTATCTAAACCGCCCCCTACTTATTCCAACTAAATAATGCTTTTGAACTTATTTCACTTTTTAATTCATTTGATACTTCAACATTTTGAGGTGATAAAAGATATACTCTTTGTTCTATTTCCTGTAATTCTGCATTTAATACGCAAGCCGCACCACTTACAAAATCAACTAGTCTTTGAGCTATTTTTGTTTCTAAACTATTTGTATTAATAACTACTATTTTTCTGCTTTTAACAGCCTCAGCAATTTCTCTTGATTCTTCATAAGCTGTTGGCTTTACAACCATTATCTTTGCAGTATTATTACTGTGAATATTAACAACCTTTGTACTATGAGTATTTTGAATTATTGGTTCTATTTCACTTTGCTCTTCTTCTGTTTCTTCTAATTCATCAAACTCCTCATCATATTCACCTAATCCTATTATCTCCTTTAGCTTTCCAAACATACTATATCTCTCCTTTTTATACTATCTTTCTCCAAATATTCCCGACCCAATCCTAATTAGGTTTGCTCCTTCTTGTATGGCAATTTTAAAATCAGAAGTCATGCCCATTGATAATATTTCCATCTGTATATTTTTATAATTCTTCTTACTTAAATCATCATAAATATGTTTACTTTTATTGAAATAATATCTATTGGAAACTTCATCACCTTTAGGAATAATAACCATAATGCCTTTAACTTTAACATGATTACATTTTTCAACTGCTAAAATTAATTCATCAATATCCTCTTCTAATACTCCACTCTTACTTTCTTCTCTTCCGATATTTATTTGCATTAGTACATTAGCTACCAGGTTATTTTTTTCGTATTCACTTTCAATTTTATTAAGCAATTTAATACTTGACAGTGAATGTATCAAATAAACCTTCCCAACAATATACTTAACTTTATTAGTCTGCAATTTTCCTATTAAATGCCATCTAATATCATTAGGTAATTCGTCTTTCTTACTTAAAAGCTCTTGTACTTTATTTTCTCCGAAATCACGTATTCCAACATCATAAGCTTCTAAAATATCAGAAATGGGCTTAGTCTTAGAAACGGCTAATAGTTTTACACCTTTTGGTATTTCTTCCAAGTAGCCCTTAACTTTTTCTTTAATACTAATCCTAATCACCCCCTTATAAGAGTATATATATTATTTTCTTTATTAAGGATATATTTCCTTTATTAACACTTTCTAATTATAACATTTTTTTCGTATTTTTTTAATATACTTTTCAAGATTTTATTAATTATTTATCATTTCTCTTCATATATACAGAATCATAAATCTTATTTGTAGGTGAAATGATTATATTTTCCATGGTGTTTACTTCAATCTTAAGCTTTCTTATCATAAGTTCATTAATATAACTTCCTTCTGCTTTGATAGCTGTCTCTAATTGTTCAGGATCTCCAATGGCATAAAAGTAAAAAGGAGCCATCTCCATGCTTTCATCTTCAAAGCCAATAAAAGCCCAATTGCAAGTTACACCTGTATTGCTTAGGATTCTATAACTGTTTAAAGCTATGGCTTCAGCTCCAATATATCTCAGTTCATTTATTACCATGGCAACATCAATATCATGTAGAGTTCTTCTATTTACCTCTTCTTGACTATCGGTATGTATGTCGTAATCTCCATCTTCTATTTTAACTACAATTCCAGGGCCTTCTACTTCAGTAAGTCCCCCAATTGTATAATAATCATTTAATTGAGAACTCATGCTTTCAACAATATTAGTTGAATCATTCTCATCATTAATATAACTATTATATTGATCTTTTAGATTATAATTTTCTTCCTTTAAATCACTTATACTTTCATATAACATATTTCTTTCTTCTGAAGCATTCTTATATTCTTGGGCATTCATTTTAAATAACGATGACATAGAATTTATATTAAAATTAATAGATCCTAAAAATCCAATAATAAGCGATGCTATAAAGATAAAAAACTTATATTTATAGTTTTTCATCTACTCCCTCCTTTGCTTATTTTTATATTTGTCTAATAAAATACGTCTGATTATAGCAAAGTTATCAAATATACGTCCTCCAAAAACTATTACCGCTGCAATATAAATTGGAATTCCAAGTTTATCTCCAAGATATGCTAAAGCTGCAGCAAGAAGAGCATTTCCAAAGAAGCCTGAAATAAAAATATCAGGTTGGAACTTATTACTAAGATTAGCCTTTAGTGCGCCAAAAACTGAATCTAAACAAGCTAATACTGCCACTGACATATATGGTGAAAATTTATCAGGTATATTAATATCAAATAATAATCCTAAAAAAACTCCCAATAATAATCCTATAAATGCTATCATAAATCTCACTCCTATTGTACTGGTATTAAATAATCACTTCTTAAAGTTTGCGTTGTTTTTATAATAGTTATTTCATCACTACTCTTAACATCATTTGTATAATTTTTTAATGCTCCGGTTTCTAAAGACCCTCCATAGCTAACACCAACATTCAATTTTGATTTATCTCCTATAACTTTAATTACGATTTCACTGCTTGGATCTACTCTACCGGCTGAACCTATAGATATAGATGAACCTGCATTTTTTATACCAGTTTGAGGAGTTATCCTAATATCATTTATAGATATAGCTTCTGCTCTTGAATACCACAATGTATTTACTAAATATACTAGTTCATCTTCTGTAATTGTCCTAACGCTATCTGATGTATTAGTACCAAATATAGATGTTTTAGGCGTTAATGTAATGATAATCCCTGGCCCCTTTACATCCACTAGCCCTAGCTGCATTCTAGCATTATCCAGCTTTTTCTTAATCTCAGCTTCTAATTCACCTTCGCTGGTTGCTTTATCTTCTAGAGCCTTTATTTCTTCATTTAAAGTAGCATTAGCTTCTTCAAGCTCTTCTTTTTCCTTTTTAAGACTTTCTACTTCTTGTAAGATATCTGAATTTTCATATGAGTTAGTCAGTTCATCCTTTGTATTTAACAATTTGAATTGATACGTTAATAAAAATCCTAAAAATCCGCATACTACAGCTACAACTAATTGTGATGCAACTCTTTTCAAATTAATTCCTCCTACTCTTCACTCTTCTTAATTACCGGCATATTTTTTATACTTACATCAATATATCCACTTGTGATACCTACATTTCCATTTAAGATAATATTATATACATCATTAATTTTTTTATGAAAATCATTTATTTCTCCAAATAATATTTCTAAATTTCCAATATATCCTTTTATATCATATAGCTTAGACAAATCAAATCTATCAAACTTTATACTTTCTTTATTTTCAGCAATATATGGATAGATAATTTCTAGCGTTTCAATAATATGTTCATTATTGATTATCTTATTTCCTAATTGAAGCTCCTCTGTAGCTACACCAGTAATCTCAACTAAGTTTCTTCCTTCAATATTATTTGCAATCTCTATCAGTACACCTTTGTCATTAAATATATAATAACTACTATCATCTTTTGTATAAAAAACAGGTGATTCTTCAGTAATTTTTATATTTAGTGAATTTAGTCCACTAATATTTATCTTTGCTGATAAAAAATATGGTTCATTTAATATATCTTTAATCATTTTATGTCTATTTAAGGTAAAAATATTTTTACCCAGTCTAGTGTTAACTTTTTCTAGAACTGATTCAGCTGAAATATTAGATGTACCTTCTACTGTAATTGTTTTTAAATTAAATAATGGTGATTTAGTAAAGAAAATAATTAATATTATTAATACTATTGTAGAAATCATAAAAATTTTTTTTCTTGCCTTTTTTTTCTTTTTAATCTTAATGTATTCTTTTACTTCATTCATTGCTTTTTTTTACATCCTTATCCTAGTTTATACTAATATAATATCATTTTACTGTATAATTTTCATTATAATTTTTTACATAATAAAAAGCCCCTATAATAGGGGCCTTAGCTTCTTATCTAACATCGCTTTCAATCTGTCTAGATATATTTAATAAGATTCCCATTGCCGTCAAATTTATAACAAGGGATGTACCACCATAGCTTATAAACGGCATTGGAACACCGGTAACTGGCATAGAACCTGTTACAACTGCTATATTTATAATAGCTTGCACTGCAATAATTGATGTAATTCCCATTGCTAATAATTTTCCATATGTGTCTTTAGCCTTAATAGCAATTCTAACACCACGCCAAATGAAAATTATAAATAAAGAAATAATAATTAGACATCCAATTAATCCAAGTTCTTCACCAATTATTGAAAAGATAAAATCATTATGTGGCTCAGGCATATATAATGTTTTTTGCCTTGATTGACCAAGACCTAGTCCAGTAATACCTCCTGATCCTAAAGCATAAAATGATTGAATCAATTGATATCCATCACCAGCAGCATCCTTCCAAGGATCAATAAAGTTAAGCATTCTAGCTCTTCTGTAATCAGAACTAAAAATAAAAAATATTGCTAAAGTCAGCAACCCTGGCAGTACTATTCCAAACAAGTGCTTAATCTTTCCACCTGAGATAAAAAGTAAGATAAATGTAACAATCATAATTATTGCAGCAATACTTAAATTCTTTTCAGCTAAAACTAAAGCTGCAAAAAAACCTGATAAGCCAAGATATGGTACTATTCCAGTCCAAAAATCTTTTATCCCATCACCTTTAATATCAATACTTAAAGCAAGAAATAATACTACCACATATTTAGTTAACTCTGATGGCTGAAATGAAAGTCCCCCAAGTTGAATCCATCTTTTAGCACCATTTACTGCCGGAAAAAAAAATACTGCTATTAATAACGGAACAGTAATTATCAACAATTTTGGTGTTATTTTTTTTAGTCTGTGATAATCAAAATTCATCATAAAAAACATAGCTAACAAGCCTATAACAGCCATAATTCCCTGCTTCTTTAAATAAAACATACTATCATTATAATGAAACATTGAGTAAAATGAACTTGCTGAATATATCATTACAACACCAATTGCCAATAATATAAGTATTGTATATAAAACTCCAAAATCAACTTTTCCTATGTTTTTATTTTGATTTTTCTTATCTAGTATCACAGACATTCCTCCTATTTTACAATGCTAAGAATCCTATTAAACATAAAACTGCAGTAATAAGTGAAAATACTGTAACTATTTTTACTTCTGACCACCCACATTTTTCAAAATGATGATGTACAGGAGCCATTTTGAATACTCTTTTACCAGTTAATTTAAACGAAGTCACTTGTATTATTACCGATAAAGTTTCAAATACATAAACTCCTCCTACTATTATAATTAATAAAGGCTGTTCTAATATTATTGCAATAGTAGCAATGGCACCACCAATTGCAAGTGATCCTGTATCTCCCATAAAAATTTTTGCAGGATAAGCATTATATTTTAAAAATCCTATAAGTCCGCCTATCAATACTACACAAAATACTGCTAGAGATGTTTCTTTCATCATAAAGCATACAATTGTAAAGAAAGTTAAAACTAAAATAGATACTGATGTAGCTAATCCATCTAATCCATCAGTAAGATTAACTGCATTTGTTGTAGCTGCATATATTATTACAACAAAAGGAATATATAAAATTCCTAACGGCATTTCAAATGATGTAAAAGGAATTAACAAATTAGTATTTAAATTGTAATATCCATAAATGGCCAAAGCTATAGAAAATATTAATAATAATATCATTTTTTGTCCTGGCTTTAACCCTTCGCTTTGCTTTTTAAGAATTTTTAATAAATCGTCTAAAAATCCAATAAAACCAAAAGCAATTAATGAGTATAGGGCAATCATTGCTTTATCATTAAATTTATATCCTAAAATAAGCATAACTATTACGGATGATAAAATAAAGATAACTCCGCCCATAGTTGGTGTACCTGCCTTTTTCAAATGACTTTCTGGTCCTTCTTCCCTAATATTCTGACCAAACTTTAACTTTCTTAATAGAGGAATTGCTATTGGACCAGACACCAGTGAAAGGATTATAGATAATATCAATCCTATTCCTAATTTAGAACTTATAAGATTTATTATATTCTCCCCCATATAAACTGCCTACCGGCAGTTCACCTCCTTCGTTTTATTTTAATTCCTTTAACTTAGATGTTACTTTTTCGAATTTCATTCCTCTAGATGCCTTAACTAATATAACATCATCTTTATTAATTAAACTATCTACTTCTTTAAAAAAGTCATCTTTTGAAGCAAATTTTCTAATATTCTCATTACCAAATCCATTTTCATAATTATCAACATTTTCACCAATAACTATTAATAAATCTATTTTACCTTTTGCAAATGAACCTACATCTTCATGTGCTTCTTTAGTTTTGCTTCCAAGTTCATACATATCTCCTAGTATGGCAACTCTTCTCATTGCAGCTTTAGTCATTAATACTTCTATAGAAGATTTCATAGAATCAGGGCTTGCATTATAGCAGTCATTTATAATAGTAATCTTATCAGTTTTTTCAACTTCTAATCTCATAGATGTAGCCTTTAAATTTGCAAGACCATCATTCATCTCCTTAAGTGATACATTTAAATTTCTGGCAATATCTATAGCCAACATCATGTTTAATACATTGTGCTTACCTGCTATAGGCAATTCAAAATCATATTTATCATTTCCACAATTAGCAGTAAACTTAACACTATCTTCTCTTAATATAATATTAGATGCGTAAACATCATATTCATGATTATATCCAATTTTTTCAATTTTATAATCATTAGAATTTAATTTTTTAAGTCTTTCATCTTCAGCATTTACCACTAGTATATTATCTTTAGTGAAGTATTCTGTAATCTCCATCTTAGCTTTAAGTATATTGTCTTGAGTCTTTAAATTTTCTAAGTGAGAAAGACCTATATTAGTGATAGCAGCCATATCCGGTTCTGCCGCTTTTGCCAATCTTTTAATTTCACCTAAATCACTCATCCCCATTTCTAACACCGCCACATCATGTTCAGATGTAAGCTGTAATATCATAAGTGGAAGTCCTATTTCACTATTAAAATTACCTTCTGTTTTAAATACATTATATTTTGTACTTAATACTGCTGCAATTAAATCCTTTGTTGAAGTTTTACCACAAGAACCTGTAACTCCAATAACCTTAAGATTTAATTTTCTTCTATAAAAATTAGCTAACTTAAGCATTGCTTTAACTGTATTATCCACTTTAATTACAATACCTTTTCCTTCAGCATCTTCCTTTTTAAAATTAACTTCATCTACCACTGCAATAGATGCTCCTTTTTCAAGAACATCTATTGCTACATTATTAGCATTAAATCTTTCACCTTTAATTGCAAAGAATATACAATCTTCAGTAACCTTTCTATTATCTATGCACGTACCTTTAAAATTTTTATTGTCATTGTTAACAACTACAGTACCTTCAAGAGCCCTTACTAATTCTTCAAATGAAAATTCCATCTATCTTCCTCTACTTTCCTGATAATATTTCATCAACAACTTCTCTTTCATCAAAGTGAATTACACCTTCATTATTAATTTGATATGTTTCATGCCCTTTTCCAGCTAAAACAACAACATCACCTGGTTCAGCCATCTTTAAAGCTAATCTTATAGCTTCAGATCTATTTTCTATTGCTAGATAATTTGTTTTTTCTATTCCTACAACAATATCCTTAATAATTGCCATTGGATCTTCATGTCTTGGATTGTCAGAAGTAATAATAACAAGATCCGCAATTTCACTTCCTACTCTACCAAGCTCAGCTCTTTTAATTTTATCTCTATCTCCACCACTTCCATAAACAGCTATTAGTCTATTCTTAGCAAATGATTTTAATGTTTCTAAAATGTTTTTCATTCCATCTGGTGTATGTGCAAAGTCAATAATTATTTCATATGGTATATCATATTTATCACCAATTCTTTCACATCTTCCAGGTACAACTACATCTAAAAGTCCTTCCTTAATGCATTCTTCTGAAATATTTAATTCTTTTGCAGCAGCAATTGTTCCTAAAGCGTTATATATATTATATTCACCTGGTAAGACAAACTTATATGAAGTGCTATTGCAATCAAATATTATATCTTTTTCTTCTAACCTAATATTTTCTGCTCTAAAATCACTTGAGTTTTCTATTGAATAAGTTACTACTTTCTTACCTAATTTATCAACATCGTTTAATACTCTATATCCATAGCTATTATCAATGTTTATAACTGAAACTTTACTTCTTTCAAATAATTTAAATTTAGCATTATAATAATTATCAAATGTTTTATGGAAATCTAAGTGATCTCTTGTTATATTAGTGAAAATACCTATTTCAAAGTTACAACCATAAACCCTATCTAATTCTAGTGAATGTGATGAAACTTCCATTACACAGTATTTACATCCTTTATCAACCATATCTTTAAATAACTTTTGAAGTTCTAATGATTCAGGTGTTGTTCTTTCAGATTTAACTTTTTCATCTCCTATGTAATTAGCAATAGTTCCTACAAGACCAACTTTTTCACCTGCTTTTTCAAGTATTGATTTTAAGATATATACGCTAGTAGTCTTACCGTTAGTACCAGTAACCCCAATAAGCTTTAATTTTTTTGTTGGATGATCATAAAAATTAGCAGACATAGTAGCTAATGCTTTTCTACCTTCTTTAACTCTTAACACTGTTACTTCCGTTGGTATAGTATTAAGATCTAAATCTTTTTCACACATAACTACTGTAGCTCCAGCATTTATAGCATTAACTGCATAGTCATGCCCATCAACTTCAAATCCACTTAAACATACAAATAAGTCATTTTCAGCAATCTTTCTACTGTCATACTGTATTTTATTAATTTCCTTTTCATCGCTTCCTTGTAAAACCTTATAATCCACACCATTTAATAGCTCTAATAATTTCATCTTCTATCTCTCCTTAATTATCATTAAATGTTTACTTTGCAGCAGCAATAATGCTTCCCAATACAAAAGTGGCTGACGCCACGCTTCAGCGAAGGAAGCAACTTTTGTTAGCCAACCAAAAGGTTCTAAAAGAAAAATAAGTCCTTACAAAAATTTAATTAATTTATTTTTCTTTTAAGGTTCTTTTGGGGCACTATAATTTTCTTTTTAACGCATTAGTAATGCTGTATATAAGAAATGGCTAATTTATTGGTATTCCCTATGTTAAAAATTTTATAGTTTTCTAAGCGTTAAAAAAATAGCATGTGTAAATCCACATGCTAAAAATGAAAAAAGCTAATCTCCATAATCATCACTAAGAGTTAACCTAACATTTGAACCTGTGGTTATTACTTCACCCGCAGGAATACTTTGATCAATAACAAAACCATCACCTTCAAGGCTATATTTTATACCTAAATCATCAAGGATATCTTTAGCTGAAGTTACTGATAATCCTGTTAAATCTGGCATAGATACCTTATTATTATCTACTGCATCTCCAGTATAAATCGTTATCTTGGTTCCTTCTTTCACTGTATAACCTGGATATGGCTGAGTATTTGTTACAATCTCCCCACTACCCTCTATATTATACTCTAAATTTACATCTTTTAAAATTTTTTTTGCTTCTTCTATAGATTTCCCACGAATTTCCGGAATTAAAACATCTCTTACCACTGCATTATAATCTTCAGAAAACTCTGAATCCATATAATTGAATATGTCTGTCAAAAGTATTTTCATAAGCGGTGCAGTTACAACACCGGCATAATACGCTCCATTGCTTGGCTCATCAATACTTACAAAAGCAGTAATTTCCGGTGAATCTACCGGTGCCATTGCAGCCATAGAAGAAATATATTTCCCACTTTCATATCCACCAGTAACTGAATTAACTTTTTGAGCTGTTCCAGTCTTACCACCGATATGATATCCTTCTATATAACTTTTATTTGAACCACCTTCATTTACTGTTCTCTCTAAATAATCTCTTAATGTGGCTGTACTTTTATCTGACAACACATTTTTAGAAATCACCGGTTCATAAGTTTCATCTATCACCTTAGTATCATCACTATTATAATGTGATACTTCTTTCATTATATGAGGCTGTATTAAACTTCCACCATTAGCTAGAGCATTAAATGCTTGCATGTACTGTATGGCAGTTACCGTATTGGTTTGTCCAAATGAAATAGTTGCTAAATCTGATTCTGTAATATTTTCAGTCTTTTTCACTATACCAGATGCTTCTCCTGGTAAATCAATTCCTGTAGTTTTTCCAAATCCAAGCTTTTTAATATATTCATTTAATGTTTCTTTACCTATTTTTTCACCTAGCTTCATAAATCCAACATTACATGAATTCTGTAAAATCTGAGGTAAGATTTGACTACCATGTCCTGAAGTTTTCCAACATTTAATGGTGTGTGAGCCAACTTGAAGACTTCCTCCACACTCAAAAGTATCTGATTCTGAAGCTATACCTTCTTCTAAAGCTGTTACCATTGTAACAACCTTAAAGATGGAACCAGGTTCAAAAGTATCATTTACCAAGCTATTTCTCCACATCTTTTGAAGCTTTTCTCCATCAGTTTCACCTGAAAAGTCTTCAAAACCATCAAAAGGATTATTAGGATCGAAATCCGGCTTATTTACCATAGCTAGTATTTCGCCATTATTAGGGTTCATAACCATAATAGATACTCTTTTAGCTTGATTATCTACCAATCCTTTTTCCGCAACCTTTTCTGCAATAGCTTGTATTTTTGAATCAATTGTTAAAGTAACATCCTTTCCATCTATAGGTTCTGTAAAATTAGATATAGTATAAGATAAATTTTCTTCATTTCGCTCAATCTCAGAAATTCTTACTCCTGGTACACCAGATAGATGCTCATTGTATTGAAGTTCAACTCCTGTAAGTCCCTGTCCATCAACATTAGTACTTCCTAGTACATGAGCCAGAAATTCACCTTTAGGATAATATCTTTTTGTATCTGGTGAAACAATTACACCATCAATATTTAAGTTATTGACCTTGTCAGCAGCCTCTTTTTCGATTCTTCTTATTAAGGTAGCAGATCCAGCATTAGCACCACTAGCCAGCTTGGTTTCAAGTTTTTCCATAACCTTACTTTCTTCCATTGCTACAGCATCAGCAATTTTACCAGCAATATCAGCATTAGTTAATGAATTATTTTTCAAGTACTGCCTAACAGAATTCAAATCAAAATCAATTCTATAAACATTTGCAGAAACTGCCAACTCTACACCATTTCTGTCTAGTATCCTTCCTCTTCTTGCATCGATACTTACTTCACTTGTCCACTGTTCTTCAGCTCTAGAGGAGTATTCATCCCTCTTAACAATCATAATATAGGACAACCTTACCATTAATATAAAAAATACTACAACAATCGTCCATACTACTAATGTTAATCTCTTCTGAATCAATGCTCGATCCTTAAACTTCTTTTTTTTCACTTCCATTCCCCCATTAAATAATTAGAGAATGGATAGTTATATTTTTTCAAATAAGAAAAAAATCACTTGCATTCCCTAATTAAAAATACTCTTAATTTTATCGAGGAAACTTTCTCCATTTTCTTCTTCATTAATATGTGAAAAATAATCTTTAGACATATCAATCATTATAGTATTGTCCTTGTTAGGATATACCATGCTTAATTCATTTTCAGCAACGTTTTTAACATTTTCTAAAGATGAATATTTTAATAGCATTACTTTTAACGCATCATTAATATCTGATGATACTTCTGCTTCTTCCTTTATTTGTGTTAATTCATTTTGCCTGTCATAAACATATCCATCAATTGCTAAGGTTATTCCACCAAGAATACAAACTAAAGCTGAAATCCCCACCACATTTGAAATTAAATTCACCTTAAGCTTCTTAATTTTCTTTGCTCGTAACTCTTCTTTGATTTTTTGCTTTTTATTTTTGTCATACTGCGGTTTTCTTTCAGGTACAAGCGCGGTGTTTCCTCTTGTATAATTATATTCCCTAGCACCCATTTTATTCACATCCCTACATTTTATTTATTATTTAGAATTATAGTTTTTCTATAACTCTTAATTTAGCACTTCTACTTCTTGGATTTATCTCCACCTCTTCTTTCGTAGGTTCTATGGCTTTTCTTGAAATTATTTTTACCTTTGCCTTTTCACCACAGACACAAACTGGGAATTCTTTAGGACATCTACATGATACAGCTAAATCTCTAAATTTATTTTTTACTATTCTATCTTCAAGAGAATGGAAAGTTATTATTGCCATTCTACCACCTTTATTAAGCTTTTCTACACCATCTTCTATAGTTTTATTTAATATAGAAAGTTCGCTATTTACTTCGATTCTAATTGCTTGGAAAGTTCTTTTAGCTGGATGTGGTCCTTCTCTTCTTGCTTTTGCAGGTATAGCATTTTTTATAATTTCAACAAGTTCTAAAGTTGTTTCAATGTTTTTTTCCTGTCTATTTTCTACAATAAAACTTGCAATTCTTTTAGCAAACTTTTCTTCGCCATAATCTCTTATAATTCTATATAGGTCCTCTTCTGAATACTCATTTACCACATTATATGCAGAAAAATCATTTTCCCTATTCATTCTCATATCAAGGGGAGCATCTTTCATATAGCTAAATCCTCTCTCTCCCTCATCAAGTTGATAAGAAGATACACCTAAATCCATAAGTATACCATCAACACCGTCAATATTTAAATTATTTAAAACATTTTCTATATTTGAAAAATTACTATGTACAAATGTAACATTAGAGTAATCTTTCAGTCTTTCCTTTGCAGCTTTTAGTGCATCGGTATCTTGATCGATTCCTATCAGTCTTCCTTCCTTAGAAAGTCTCTTTAAAATTTCACTTGAATGTCCTGCGCCGCCTAGGGTTCCATCCACATAAATACCATTTTCCTTAATATTTAATCCTTCTAGGCATTCATTTAACAAAACTGAAACATGATTAAATTCCATAAAATTAACTCCTTCTATCCTAGCTGTCCATTTTTATGCTACAGAGCTTAAGTATTATTATATAAACATACATACAATATTTTTTTACTCCATATACTTACTATTTTCATTTTCTATAGTTACTATAACCTTTTCTACTTCTGCATATTCTTCCTATATTGAACTGATTTTATTTCCTATGTGCATAATCACTACATTATACCATTTTAACCACTATACTATATATTCTATATAAAATTACCGTATCCTTCAAGATTTATTTAGTATTTATTCTATATTTATTGACAGCAAAACTAATTAATCAAAAAAATAACTCTACATGAATATAAATTCATGTAGAGTTATAAAGAAATTTAAAAAATTAAACATTAAATCTGAAGTTAACTACGTCACCATCATGCATAACGTAATCTTTACCTTCTAGTCTATATTTTCCTTTTTCTTTAGCTTGTGCTTCTGAACCACATTCAACTAAATCATCATAAGCTACAACTTCTGCTCTGATAAATCCTCTTTCAATATCAGTGTGTATCTTACCTGCTGCTTGAGGTGCCTTTGTACCTTCTTTAATAGTCCAAGCTCTAACTTCTTGAACTCCAGCTGTAAGGTAACTTATTAATCCTAATAGTCTATAAGATGCTCTTATAAGCTTATCTAATCCAGCTTCAGTTAAACCATATTCTGCTAACATTTCTGCTTTTTCTTCATCTTCTAAACCTGAAAGTTCTTCTTCAAGCTTAGCACAAACAACAACTATTTCTGAGTTTTCTGCTTCTGCATATTCTCTTACCTTTTGAACATATTCATTGTTTAAGTTTCCGCTCATCATATCATCTTCAGATATGTTGCATGCATAAAGTACAGGCTTAGAAGTAATCATGAATAAACTCTTAATGAATGCTTCTTCATCTTCATTAACTTCTAAAGTTCTTATTGGCTTATTTAATTCTAAATGAGCTTTAACTTTTTCCATTATTTCATATTCAGCCTTTGCTTTCTTGTCGCCTGATCTAGCAAGCTTAACTCCTTTTTCCATTCTTCTTTCAAGAACTTCTAAGTCAGCAAATATTAATTCTAAGTTAATTGTTTCAATATCTCTTATTGGATCAACGCTTCCTTCAACGTGAACAACATTTTCATCATTGAAACATCTTACTGTATGAACAATAGCTTCAACTTCTCTGATGTGAGATAAAAATTTATTTCCTAATCCTTCACCTTTTGAAGCTCCTTTAACTAAACCTGCAATATCATAAAATTCTACAGTAGTATAAACTTTTCTCTTTGTATTATACATTTTTTCTAATACATCTAATCTCTTATCTGGTACACTTACAACACCAACATTTGGTTCTATAGTACAGAATGGATAGTTAGCTGATTCTGCACCTGCTTTTGTTATCGCATTAAATAATGTACTTTTTCCTACGTTTGGTAATCCTACAATTCCTAATCTCATCTATGTACATTCCTTTCTTACCTTAACTAATACTTTAAAATTATACTCTAGATACAATTTTATTTCAACACAATAATATTATTATAGCATTTAAATTATAAATTTAAAAATGAAGCTTCTATTTTGAAGCTTCATTTACATCTAAGCACCTTCATTTAAAAATTCGTATTGTGCACTATATAAGTCATAGTACATGCCTTTATTTCTCAACAATTCATCATGTGTTCCTGCTTCAATTATTTCACCATCTGAAATCACTAAAATCTTATCACAATCACGTATTGTTGATAATCTATGGGCAATAACAAAAGAAGTCCTTCCTTTAATAAGCTTTTCAATTCCTTTTTGCACCAACATCTCTGTTTGTGTATCAATATTGGATGTCGCTTCATCAAGAATTAAAATCCTAGGATTAGCAAGCAGTGCTCTGGCAAATGACACAAGCTGCCTTTGACCTAGAGATAATCTTGAACCTCTTTCATTAACTTCAGTATCATAGCCGTTTTCCAATTTCATAATAAACTCATGGGCATTAACAGCTTTAGCAGCATTTATTACTTCTTCATCAGTTGCATCCAATCTTCCATATCTTATATTTTCCATTATAGTGCTTGAAAATAAAAATGTGTCTTGTAGCATAATTCCCATCTGACTGCGATAGCTATATAAGTCCACATACTTTATATTCTTGCCATCAACCAATATTTCACCATCAGTTGGATCATAAAACCTACTTAAGAGTGAAATAATAGTGGTCTTTCCTGATCCAGTTGCTCCTACTAAAGCGATTTTGTCACCAGGATTAACTTTAAAATTAATATTATTTAAAACTTTTCCACCTACATTATATGAAAAATCAATATTCCTGAATTCAACTTTTCCCTCAATTCTATTCATTTTAGGTGCTTTACCTATATTTTCTATATCTGGCTCCTGATCTAATATATCAAATATTCTATCTGCTGCAGCAAAATTTGTTATCAAAGTATTATAAAAACTAGATAAATTCATTATAGGTCTCCAGAACATTCCCGTATACATTGAAAAGGCAATAAGTTTTCCAACTTGTATTTCACCAGATAAAATAAGTCTGTATCCTACAGCAAAAACAATGAGTGTTCCTATGCCCCATGATAATTCAACTAAAGGCCAGAAACAATCATTAAGCCTTACTGCATTAAGAAATGCCTCCTTTTGTTCCTTTACCATTTTACGAAAATTTTTCTCAGTATTCTTTTCATTTGCAAAAGCTTGTACTACCTTTATACCTGAAAAATCCTCATGGGTAAATCCATTTAGATTTGATCTTTTATTCCTAAATACTTCCCATCTTTTTCGAGAATGTATTTCAATGTAAAACATAGCTATTGTTAAAAAAGGCAACAAAATAATACAAGCCATTGCTAATTTTATATTTAGAATAAACATAGCTATTGCTACACAAATAAGACTAAGTAACTCAGGTATCAACGTTTGTATACTCTGATTAAATAAATTCTTTAATGCATTTACATCGCCAACTACCCTTGCCAGTATCTTCCCAACAGGTCTATTATCAAAGAAATCAAAAGATAACTTTTGTATGTGTTCATAAAGCTCATGCCTTATATTAACCAAAATATTATTAGTTATTTTTGAAATCATAGTCCATCTTATTTTTGATGCTATCCAAGCAAATATATTTATAATTAATAAAAGGCCACCAATTAACAATATACCATTAATATCTTTATTAACCACATGTACATCTATAGCTTGTTGTAATAAATATGGATTCACAACATTACATAGCATTACCAATATCATTAGCAATATTACTATCATTGATTTAGCTTTATACGGCTTTAGATAAGCCATAAGCCTTATAATAATTTCTTTCTTACTTCTTCGAACTATTTCTTCATCTTTTTCTATATTGTTAAGCACTATATCACCTCTTTTTCCACCATATCAAAATCTTTAAATTGTTCACAATAGATATTGTAATATTTACCTTTTTTCTTAATAAGTTCATCATGGGTGCCTTTTTCTTTAATTTCACCATCTTCAAGATAAAGTATCATGTCTGCATTTTTTACTGCTGAAATTCTATGAGCTATTATAAATGTAGTACAATTCTTATTCATGCAGTTTAAATTACCAAGAAGCTTATGCTCTGTTTCCATATCTAAAGCAGATGTAGAGTCATCCAGTATCAATATTGGAGCTTTTCTTAAAAGAGCTCTCGCAATGGAAATTCTTTGTTTTTGTCCGCCTGAAAGTCCAAGTCCTCTTTCACCAATTTCAGTATCATAGCCACTTTCTAAATCTTCTATAAATTCATTACAACATGAAATACTTGTAGCTCTTTTTACTTCTTCATCAGATGCATTAGCATTACTAAATTTAATATTATTCTTTATGCTATCAGAAAATAAGAAAGTATCTTGTGGCACCACAGACATATTTCTCCTTAGAAATTCAAGATTATAATCTCTAACATCAATATCATCAACAAGTACTTGCCCACTTGTTACATCATAGTATCTTCCAATCAAATTAAGTAATGAAGTTTTACCAGAACCTGTTGGTCCCATAATTGCAACTGTACTACCAGATTTTATATTCAAATTAATATTCTTTAAAATCATCTTATCATCATATTTAAAAAACACATTTTTAAAACTTATATCTCCTTTAACTTCTTCTCCCTTATAAGAATCCTCTTTTGATTCAACTTTTGAAGGTCTCTCTATAATATTAAAGATTTTTTTTGCAGAAGCAGAGTTTCTTGATAAAAGGTCCATAAGACTTCCAAGCTGTCGCATTGGCCAAATCAAATTACCTATATATCCACTGAAAGCAACCAATGTTCCAAGAGTCATACTGCCATTCATCACAAATATTCCCCCAATAACTATCATCATCATCTGAGAAACATTTGTAAGGAAATCTATAGGTGGAAAATAAGTTCCTAAAACTTTTGCCTGTTTAACATTTAAATCATAGTACTCCTGATTCATCTTTAAAAACTTATTTACTTCATGCCTTTCTCTAGCAAAAGCCTTTACCAACCTAACACCAGCAATATTTTCTTGTGCGGTGGTATTTATTTCAGCTGTTTTATCACTGATTTCTTCATAGCACTTGCCAAACTCCTTTTCCAGCTTTATACCTATAAATGAAATTGGTAACATTACTAGAATACATATAGTTGTCAGTTTCCAATCAAGCATAAATAAGATACCTGCTGATAAAGTAAAATATATTATATTTTCTATAAATAACCGAAGTCCAAAGCTAACTGTGTCCCATATATTTTCAACATCTTCTCCGATTCTTGACATAAGTTCTCCAGTATTCATACCATCAAAAAACTTAAATTCAAGACTTTGGATATGATTGAATAAATCTATTTTTATATCTTCTTGTACAAGACTACTAACTTTATCATATGAAAATTCCTTAACATAGCCAAAAAGTGCTTTAAATACAGAAATTAATAAAAAGCATATTAAAATAGGTACTATAAGATTATATTTCTTATTCAATATTCCTTGGTCTAAAAATACTTTTTGTAAATATGGACTGCATAAGTCAACTCCTATAATAGCAAGCATACATAATGTTCCTTTAAACAATTCAAATCTATGTTTGCATACATATTTTATTATTTTTTTCATTTTGTTACCCCCTTGATTATTAATTAATCATTCTACCTTCTTCTCAAATACCATCTACATCTTCCCTTCTAATATTAAAAAATAAAAGGCTATGGATTGTGACCATAGCATTTTATTTTTTACAACATTATATATAAGCATAAAAAGGCTATGGCATAAATAGCCATAGCCTCATAATTTACATAATACAAATCATATATAAAATAATTGAGATAGGGCTATCATTTTATTATTTTTTTTCTTAAACTACTTAGTCTAAATTTTGATTTTAACATATTCCTACCTTCTTTTATTTTTTACTTTTTTACCATTTTATACCTCAATATAGTTATTGTCAATACTTTTTAAATTTTTCCATGTTTATATTATCTGTTTTTACTAAAAATAAATTTAAAGGACTTAATAGGAGGTTTTAATATTGAAAAAGAGAACTCTAAATATTTTTATCTTTTCTCTGCTAATTTTAATGGCATTTAATCTTATTTCTGCCACTAGTTATAGCTTTGAATATAAATTAGCTCCAGAAAACTCTGAATTAAACTGGTATTTTGTTAATCGTGGAAACGATCAAATTCCTGAATGTCCAAAAGAAAGTGCTGAGTTTTTAGATACTTATGATGCTTATTACGTTGGCGATACAGAAAATAAAATAATCTATTTAACTTTTGATGAAGGATATGAAAATGGCTACACCGTAAAAATATTAGATATTTTAAAAGAAGAAAATGTACCAGCAGCATTTTTTGTAGTAAAGCCATATATAACTCAAAATCCAGAAATAATTAAAAGAATGAATGTAGAAGGACATCTAGTATGTAACCATTCTTCTCATCATCCTTCCATGGCATCAATTACTGATAAAGAAAAATTCATGAAAGAATTTACTGAAGTTGAAGATGCCTATAAAGAAGTTACTGATTCGGAAATGCCTAAGTTCTTCCGTCCACCAATGGGAAAATATTCAGTAGCATCTTTAAAGCAAACAAAAGAATTAGGCTATAAGACAATTTTTTGGAGCTTTGCTTACAAAGATTGGATTATTGATAATCAACCAAGCGAAGAAATGGCAATAAAAAAGATTACCTCCGGTGTTCATCCTGGATGTATAATGCTTCTTCATGCAGTATCTAAAACAAATACCAATGTTTTAAAAGATGTTATAACTCAACTTAAAAATGAAGGATATGAATTTAAATCTTTAAATGATTTACCTGAAAAATAGGCAAAAAATAAAACAGAGGATGACAAACATCCTCTGTTTTATATTTCATTATAAAATTCATTACAAATCTCTTCTTTTAAAGTTCTTGATTGTAAAGAAATTTCATTACATCTCTCTGGAATATTTTTAAACTCTTCATATGATTTTAGTGATTTATAGTTTATCAACACATTTATAATTGCACTTTCTATGGCACTATTAAGCAATATAGCTGCTACAATTCCATCTGATTTAAGATTTTTATTGCCAAAAGCCACAGCAAATTTTATATTTTCATAATATGCTAATGATTTTTCTGCTAGTTCTAGTGGAGTATTCATTGCTTTTATCGTTGCAAATTTAAGTTTTTCTTTCCTAAGCTTTTTTTCTTCCTCTGTGTTATTAGGTAATTTATAGCATTCCATAACAGCCATAAAATCAGCTCTATCCTTTTCCATGAAAGCCAATGCATTCTTAGTGAATTCTTTTGTATCACTTTGTAACTTAAGCATTTCTGCTTTATTTTCTTCTGTAAGATTTTCAAATGATTTTTTATCAACAGTAAAAGAATACACCATATCATTTAAACTAGATGCCAGTGCAGAAACTAAAGCTGCTGTACTTCCACCACCTGGTGAAGATTTATCACCTGATAAATCTTCTATAAATTCTAATATCTTCATTTCCTTAAATTCCATTTTTACGCCCCCTATTTCAAAACTTCTTTATAAACAGAAATTATTTTATTTACTATAACCTCTGGACTAAATCTTTTTAAGCAGTCACTTCTTATTTCTTCTTCATTATAACTGTCAATCTTTTTATACAGTTCTAACATTTTTTCAGCCAATTTATCTATATCATCTATTGGAACAAGATATCCATTAAGATTGTTTATTATGTCTTCTGCTCCACCATTTAAAGCCCCTATAACAGGTCTTCCACTGGCAAGAGCTTCAATATATACTACCCCAAATGTCTCATATCTAGAAGGTAAAACAAAACAATCACATTTGTTCATCCATTTAGCAACATCATCTCTTGAAAGAGCACCTAAAAAAATTATTTGTTTCTTAACACCATTTTCTTGAGCCAAAGCTTCTAACCAAGCTCTTTGACTACCGTCTCCACCTATATATAACATTGCTTCCTTGTCTTTAAACTTCTTTGCAAAAGCTTTGATCAATGTATCAAATCCTTTTTCACCTTCTAAAAATGCCAGTGAAAAGAAAATAAACTTTTCATTTTGTATTCTCTTTTTAATGGTAAATTTCGATAAATCCACTAGATTTCCTATGACTTCTATATCATTTCTTCCACTTAAAGCTTGTATTTCATTCTTTAAGCCATTACCTACCGTTATGACCTTTTTAGCTTTCTTATATGAGTCTCTAATAAATGGTACATAGCTATTCTTTACATATGGACCTCTCTCTACAGAAGAATGTTCTGTAATAACTAGAGGAATATTATATTTTCCTGATATATAAGCAGCGCTTATTCCTCCCCATAGAGAAGATTGAGCATGAATTATATCTATAGGTCCTTCTTTTTTCACTATTTCTTTATATAATTTCTCCATCCTTTTATTAAACACTTTAAACATTAAAGCATTCTTAGGAATATAATTATAGTTTTTATATCTATATGTCTTTAATCCATCTTCAATATTGTAATTAAGACCTTTTTCTTCATGGATTTTTCCTATCATCGTAAGCGGCCATACTTCATTGTATGCTACTGTTACTTTGACACCTGCTTTTTGTAACTCTGAAGCTTGCTCTTTAAAAAAGCTTCCATGGACTTTATTTCTAACATTGGAATACCATGATGGTATAAACATAATGTGCATATTCTTTTACCCCTTTAATATATCATTAAGTTTACCTGAAATATTTTGCCACTTATATTCTTCAAGTGGAGGGAATTTATCCTCCTTCTCCAGATGAGCAAAAAGCTTGTATATACCTGCTACTATTTCTTCTGCTTTGTTATTTACAACAATACATTTTTCTTTATCTTTTACCACATCTAATATTGGATCTTTATCATCACCTAAAATAACAAATATTATTCCATCTGCTCCAAAATAATCATAAATCTTAGCTGGGATTTGCTTAGAGTTCTTATTACCAAAAATCATAAGTACATCGCCATTAAGCATATATGATATTGCTTTGTCATAAGGTATCCTTGGTGAAACATCCACAACAGCTACGCTAGCTAAATTCTTTTTCATTTCTTCACTATCAATATTACCAAAAAATAAAACATTTAGTTTATTAAAACTTTCTTTATCATTTTCCTCAATTATCTTTAATGCTTCAACAAAGGGATTTGTATCTCTAAGCTTAGAAAAAATTTCTCCTGCATATATAAAGTTTATTTTATCTTTATCTATCTTTTCTGCAGTGATGGTGCTTTTGATTCTTTCATATGACTTTTCATCATATCCTCTTGTTAAGATGAAAGTATTCTCCTTAGGAATATTATAACTATTAATATAATCATCACGATTTGATTTTGTAACAAAAATATGCCTATCTGCAAGGCTTATAATATTTTTTTCAAATCCACCTTCTATCTTCTTTCTTATATATCCCATATTTTCCCTAGTAGAATCCTTTAACCAAGGGTCACTCCAGTATGTAACCCATGGTACATCTTTATTTTTTTCTTTAATCTTCATTGCACATATATGGCTTGAAGGTGGTTCATGCATTGAAAAAATCACATCAAAATTTTCCTTTTCCATTAACCCAAGACCTATCTTAGATGCCTTTCTAGCCCAATTTAAATACATATCCGGTATGGCAATAAGCTTTTTACCTCTCTTTAATAACCCTTTAAAGTATGATTTGCTAGTATTACTGCTAGATCCTATTGGATTGTTACTTTTTTTAGGCATTATTTTTTCAAATATCTTTCCACCAGATACCTTATGTATCTTAACTTTTGGATTAAGCATACTTAAAATATACTCATCATAATATATTGAGTTCTTGGGAAAATCCACTGTAAGCAAATGTATATCGTTACCTTCATTAACTAAATTATTAAGATACTGCAGTGTTTCTATAGATGCAGAATTATTTATTAATGGAGAATAACAAGCTATAAATAAAATTTTCATCTATTATCTCTCCCCTTTGGCCACTTTGTTCTTTAACATACTTAGTACTTCATTAAGTTCTTCTATCCTTAACACAATTGAAATTATTACATATAATGCTGCTCCAACTATTGCATCAGCAATTATTTTAATTACTCCTGTAATTCCTGTTAAGTAATTAAATACTAAAAGAGCTATAAACATCATAATTGTTGTTAATGTGATTTTAGCTAACTTTACTAATAAAAGCTTTAAATCAATTTGTCCTGTATATTTTACTGTTGCCCTAAATAAAAGAAACGCTATTACCACTGATGAAATGGATGAAGCCAATGCAACGCCTATTATTCCATACCTTTTTGATAAAAATATATTTAAAAGAATATTAATTGCAACACCTATTATTCCATTAAAAGCTGTAGTTTTTGTTTTTTCCATAGCAAATAATGATGAATTTAATATATCCCTTACTCCTGTAAATGGAATTGAAAGTGAATATCCTAATATGGCTAAAGATGTCAATCTTACAGCAGTAGCATCAAATTGATTTCTTGCAAAAATAATTGTAACTACCTCTTTATTTAAGATTATTATTCCTGCTGCAACTGGCATTAAAATAAAGGCAATAACAACAACGCTTTTAACTAGATATTGTAGGAATCCTTTATTATCTTTTTCATTTAACTTGTTAGCCATCAGCGGATACATTACAGATACAATTGAAGTTGTAATTGCTGTATTAATAAAGGAAATAATCTTTTGTCCATATTCAAGATTAGACATTATTCCAACACCTAAAGTTGAACCAATGTTAGTATCCACCACCATGTTTATAGAGTTTGCACCAGCACCAATTATTACTGGCACTAATAATACAAACATCCTCTTAATATCAGTATCATTAAGCTTAAATATAAACTTAATATTATATCCCTGTCTATAAAGAGAAGGTATTTGTACTACCACTCTTAATATGTTTCCAATAACATTTGCAATAGTAACACCTAATATATTTACATCCTTAAAGATTATTAAATACAATATTATGGGAGCATTGAAGAACATCCCTAAAATAGATGGTATTACAAAATCTTCACAAACTTGTAGCATAGATAAGAAACATACATTAACAGACATAAATAGAAGATTTATAAGACTTATCCTTGTAAGGCTAATTGCTAATTCCATATTTTCCTTTGAAAATCCTGGTGCAATTATGTTTACTATACTTTCGGTAAATATATTTCCTAAAACAAAAATGCATAATGACATAATTATTAAGAGTCCAATTACATTATTGGCAAACTCAAACATCTTTTCTTTACTATCTCTATATCTTATCTTACTAAGCATAGGAATAAAAACAGTAGAAACACCTAGCCCTATTATGGTAAATAATGTTTCAGGCACCATAACTGCTGCTTTATATGCATCAGTTATAGCACCAGCACCAAAATAATAAGCTACTAGCGAATCTCTTATAAGCCCTAAAAATCTACTGGCAATGGTAATTACCATCACTAAAAATGTTGCTTTAAATATTTTTTTACTTTTCATCTTGGATACCTCGGCTACTAGCTACTTTCAGAAGAAACTTAGGAATACTTCCTAATCTTTTTATTCTCCAAGGTTCTTTAGCTACTCTATATGCCCATTCACAACCAATATTAATCATCCATCTTGGAGCCCTTTTTACTTTATTAGCTATAACATCAAAACTTCCGCCAACGCCCATAAATATATCCACAGGAAGTTCATCAAAGTATTTAATAATAAACTTTTCTTGTCTTGGACATCCCATGGCTACAAATAACGCTTTAGGTTTTTTGCTCTTTATATCTGCCAATAACTGATCACAGTTATCTAAATCAAAAAATCCATTTCTATATCCTGCAATAATTAGTTTTGGATGATTCTTTTTTAAATTTTCCACACAATCCCTTAAAATCTCCTCTTCTGCTCCTACAAGATATATAGACTCACCAGATTCTTCACATTTAGTGATTATTTCTTTCATAACCTCTATTCCTGCAATTTTTTCACTGACAGGTGTTTTAAGCATCTTTCCAGCAATTTGTGTACCTACTCCATCAGGAATAATTAATGAATCATCACTGGTAAAATTATCAAATAAAATTTTATCATCTAGTCCTCTATATAATACTTCTGGATTTCCTGATACGATATGAACCTTTTTTCTATTAAAGATCTCATCTAGACATTGCTTTTTGCTTAACGAATATATCCTATATCCTAAGATAGAAATATAATCTTCCTTCATATTCCTCTTCATATTTCTCATCCTTTATTTACTTATTAAATTTTCTATTTCTTTTACAATTTCATCTTCAGGATTTAATTCCTTTGCTATGGCAAGATGTAATTTTGCGTTTTTCATATCTTTTAAGTTTATGTAGCACATAATAATATTTGTACATATTTCAACATCTCTTGATGCTTCAAAGGCCTTTTTAAAGTAAACAAGCGCTTCTTCATATTCTCCTAAGCAGGCATAGTTTAATCCTAGTTCTACCACAACTTCTAGTATTCCACTTTCGATTTTTATACTTTCTCTTAAATAATGAATTGCTTCTTCAAACTTTTGTAACCTTCTAAAAGCAACACCTATATAGTAGTAAATAAGTGGATTGCTATCAAACTCTTCTACCAATTCCAATAATGACTGAAGACTTTTTTCAGGGAATTCTTTTAACATTTCAATAGCTTTCTCATACTTTGTGATATTATCAATATCTTTTGTTAATATTTTTATTTCTTCAGTTATTGTACCACCTTTATTAACATACTCATTAAGTTCTATTCTAGCTTTCTCAAATTCACCATTATCCTTTAATATAAGTGCTTTGTATAAATGATAATCATTTATCTTAATTTTATTTTTTTCACAATACTCAATATCATCTAATAGTACTTCACCAAAATCTTTATCTTTTTCTCTAATGTTTTCTCCAACTAAAAGTAGCTTCTTAAGTACTTCATTATCTTTTGAATAATAATAATAACCCTTAAGTAAAATATATGCATCTAAATATTTTTCCTCATTAACGCTCTTTGATATTAATGATTTTATACAATTTTCAGTATCTTTTATGTAATCTAATATAAGTTCATAATCATCATTAAATCTTAAATTTTCATCACAGCCAAAGGCTATAAACATCCCTTCTATAAAATAATATATTGGAAGGTTTTTAATTTTTATCTCATTTCCAATATTAGAACTTATATATTCTGTACTTATTGGAAGGTATAAATCCTTATTTTTAAACTCTACATATTCAGGAATACCTATGCTTTCTTTAAACCCTTTAATATTCATTTCCAAAAATAGCAATTTCCCCATTTTTTCTTTAATTTGCGATCTATAATCCATTACTAACACTCCTTTGCAAATTATCTCATTACATAATACATTATTATAGAAAAACTTTCAAATAAAAGCCATATATTTATACTTCAATACAGCAAAAAGCTACTGAAAAACTCAGTAGCTTTTATTATACATATGAATTATGCTAATTTTTCATTAACTATATTCATTACCTTATCTTTAAATACTTCTAGTTGCTTATCTGCATCTTCTAAGCTTGAACCTTTAACTGCAAGATATATTTTCATTTTTGGTTCTGTACCTGAAGGTCTAACAACAAATGAAGAACCATTTTCAAGTATATATTTTAATACATTTGATTTTGGTAAGTTAATTACACTTTCAGTTCCAGCGCTTAAGTTTTCTTCTTTGCTTAATTTATAATCAAGCTTAGTAGCAACTTTAACTCCATTTACTTCTGGTAGTGAAGAATTTCTTAATTCATCGATGCACTTAGCAATCTTTTCCTGTCCTTCTTTACCTTTTAATTCTATTGAAACAAGGCCTTCTTTAAAGAATCCATACTTATTGTATAAATCTATTAATCCATCATATAAGCTCTTTCCTTGTTGTTTGTAGAATAAAGTCATTTCAGCTATAAGCATTGAAGCTATTACAGCATCTTTATCTCTTACAAATTCTCCAGCTAGATATCCATAACTTTCTTCAAAACCAAATAGATATTTTCTATCTCCAGCTTCTTGGAATTCTCTTATTTTTTCTCCAATATATTTGAATCCAGTAAGAACATCCATTATTTCTATTCCATAATGTTCTGCAATAGCTCTAGCTCCTTCTGTTGTAACTATAGTTTTGATTACAACACCATTTTCAGGAAGCTTATTTTCTTCTTTTAATGCAGATAATATATATTCTGTTAATAATAATCCCGTTTGATTTCCATTTAATACTCTATAGTTACCTTCACTATCTTTTACTACAACTCCAATTCTATCGCAGTCAGGATCTGTACCAAATATTATATCTGGGTTTGAAGTTTTTGCCATATCTAATGCTATTTCAAAAACTTGTGGATCTTCTGGATTTGGATATGGTGCTGTTGGGAAGTTTCCATCTGGCAACTCTTGTTCTTTAACAACTTGAACTTGTTCATACCCTAATTCATTTAATACTCTTCTTACAGGAATATTTCCAGTACCATGAATTGGTGTATAAATCACTTTTAAATCCTTAGCATTTTTTTCTACTAATTCTCTTCTTATTGTTAAAGATTTTACTTGTTCTAAGTAAGCTTTATCAACTTCCTCACCTACATAAGTTAAAAGATTATCTCTTATTGCTTCTTCTTTTGATATAGTCTTGATTTCATCAAAAGATTTTATATTATTTACTTCATTTATTATTATAGTTGCTTTTTCATCTGTTACTTGTCCACCAAATTCATCATAAACCTTGTAACCATTGTATATTTTAGGGTTATGTGAAGCAGTTACCATGATACCACCAGTACAATTTAAATGTCTAACTGCAAAAGATAGCATTGGTGTAGGTCTTAAACTTTCATATAAGAATACCTTTACTCCGTTGCTGCATAAAGTTAAAGCAGCTGCTTCAGCAAATTCCTTTGACATGTTTCTTGAGTCATATGCAATTGCCACTGATGGCTCTTCAAAGCTTTTATTTAAGTAATTAGCAAACCCTTGAGTTGCTTTTGATACTGTATATACATTCATTCTATTAGACCCGAAACCTATAACTCCTCTAAGTCCGCCTGTTCCAAAATCTAAATCTTTATAAAATCTATCTTCTAATTCTTTTTCATCTGTAATTGATCTTAATTCTTCTTTAACCTCTTCAGCTATAACTGCCGAATTTAACCATTCATTAAACTTCTCTTTGTACATCATACTCATACCTCCTAAATTAAGTTGTAAACTTATACTTTAAATAATACAATATTTTTAAGCATATAAAAAAAGCTACATGTATATTATCACTTGTAGCTTAATAAAAATCAATATATTATTATGTAAAATTTATATTTTAAAAACATATTTTAACTTTCATTGTCTTCAGCTGCCATTTCCATATCATCAGCAACTCTCTTTCTTTCATAAATCACTGACGCAATTACCGAATTTAAATCATCCACGATTGAAATTTCGGAACCAACTTCCAAATCTCCAAATTTATAAACATCTCCTACTGTACCAGTACCAATATTAATGTTTAAATATTTAGGTAAAGAATCCACATTTCCTTCAACTTTAACACAATCCTTTTCTTTTTGTAGAACAATTCCTTTTTTATTTATGTATTCTTCACCAATATAATGAATTGGTACTGTAGATATAACTTTTTCACCAGCAGATACTTCTTCTAAGTCTAAGTGGATAATTTTATTTGTTACAGGATCTCTCTGCATCTCTTTTATTAATGCTTTATGTTCCTTACCATTATAGTTAACATTCATAACCCCAAATTGACCATTAGCTGTAACTTCGTCAACTAAATCCATTTCTCCAATTTCAAACATAAAGTTATTAATATTCTTTCCATATAGTACTCCAGGTATTTTACCTCTTCTGCGGCATTTCTTAGCACTTTTAGCAATACTGCAATCTCGTTCATTTAATTGGATTATTGACACGATATATACCTCCTTAATTACTTTCTTATGTAATTATTCTCAATTTTAATTATTTTTATTCATTGATATTTTTTATACCAGCATTTGATTAAAATAACATGTAGTAAAGCTACAATTCTGCATATACTATCTTTATAAAACCTTTATATTTTTATTTAAAGAATCATTTATCAACTTACTTGAAAGAAGGTGTACTTTTTGTATAAATTTGATCAAAATGAAACTCCTTTATTTGATGCATTAATGGAGTATGTAAATAGAGATACATTACCTTTTCACGTACCTGGACATAAGAAAGGTGTTGGCATTGATGAAGAATTCAAGAATTTCATTGGAGAAAATCCTTTTAAAATTGACGTAACAGTCTTCAAACTAGTGGATAGTCTTCATCACCCAACAGGACCAATAAAAAAAGCCCAAATGTTAGCAGCTGATGCCTATGGCGCTGATGCTTCCTTCTTTTCAATTCATGGAACCTCTGGTGCAATACAAGCCATGATTATGTCAGTAGTATCTGATGGTGATAAAATAATAGTTCCAAGAAATGTCCATAAATCAGTTACTGCTGGAATAATCTTAAGTGGTGCTATTCCAATATTTATGCAACCTGAATTAGATAAAAAATTAGGAATAGCTCACGGTGTATCACCAGAGACTGTGGAAAAAACTTTAAAAGATAATCCTGATGCTAAAGCAGTGCTTTTAATTAATCCAACATATTATGGCGTGGCCACAGACATAAAAAAAATTGTTGAAATAGTTCATGGATACAATATTCCATTAATTGTTGATGAAGCCCATGGCCCTCACTTGGCATTTTCAAAAGAATTGCCTATATCAGCCTTAGAAGCTGGTGCTGACATTTGTTCACAAAGCACTCATAAGATTATTGGTTCCCTTACTCAAGCATCATTAATACATGTAAAAAGTAAATTTGTAACTCCTAATAGGGTGCAAAGAAATCTTAATCTTTTACAGACAACGTCTCCTAGTTATATACTAATGGCATCTTTAGATTGTGCACGTAGACAAATTGCACTTCATGGTGAAGTTTTATTAAATAAAGCTATTGAATTGGCTAATTATGTTAGAAATGAAATTAATAAAATACCTGGATTCTATTGCTTTGGTAAAGAAATCCTTGGAAAACCAGGCTCTTTTGCCTTTGATCCTACTAAAATAACTATTTCTTGTAGAGATTTAGGAATTACAGGATTTCAGTTAGATATGATACTCTCTGAAAAATATGCCATTCAAATGGAGCTATCTGATTTTTATAATGTGCTTGCAGTTGGTTCATTTGGTGACACAAAAGAAGGTATGGATAGACTACTTACAGCTTTAAAAGAAATATCAAAGGAATACTTTGGCATAAATGATCCTATTCCTGATTTCTTAGATATTCCACCTATCCCTGCCAAAACCGTTAACCCTCGTGGAGCTTTCTATGCTGATAAAAAATCTGTACTACTTACCGAAAGCCTTGGAAGAATTTCTGGCGAATTCTTACTTGCATATCCTCCTGGAATTCCGCTACTTTGTCCAGGGGAAATCATTACCTCTGACATAATAAATTATGTTCAAGATTTAAAGAGAGCAAATTTATATGTTCAAGGTACTGAAGATCCTACTGTAGAAAAAATTAAAATTTTAAATATTTGAAAATATAGATAGCCTAAAGTATCATCGATATTTTAGGCTATGTTATACTATCTTGTATCAATACATTATTTATATACTTATATTAATAATATAGATTTATTTTTAAAAGAATGTTAAAATAATCTAGTATACAATATTTGGAAATAAAGGAGAGAATATTAATTATTCGGGAAAATACAAAAAGCGCCTGAACTTAGTTAATGATGAATTAAGAATTATGAATGATGAATTAATGTAAAAACTCCTTATAGGAGTTTATAAAATTTAATTTATAGAAATTCTTATAGAATTTCTTCATTAATTCATAATTCATCACTCATCATTCATCATTAACTAAGTTGACGAGGATGAGATTTATCGAATTTTTTCGGCGGATATCTCACGTAAATAGCACTAGCGTTAATAATTAACAAAACTACAAAGTAATTTGTAGGACAAATTTAATTATGTGCAATCTAAAGATATTGTATACAAATTATCACTGGTTATTTTCCCAAAGTTAAAATATATTTTTGAAAGGAAGAATAATATGTGTGGAATTGTTGGCTATATAGGTTATAAACAAGCGTCTAATATACTAGTAGAAGGACTAAAAAAATTAGAATATAGAGGTTACGACTCTGCTGGCGTAGCAATCTTAAATGATAAAATTGAAGTTCGAAAATTTAAAGGCCGCTTAATAAATTTAGAAGAAAGCTTAAAAACTAATCCTATTGAAGGGACTATTGGCATTGGACATACAAGATGGGCTACTCATGGTGAACCTTCTGATGTAAATGCTCATCCTCACTCTAATGAAAATATCACTCTTAGCGTAGTTCACAACGGTATTATTGAAAACTATTTAAAGCTTAAGGAATGGTTAATTTCAAAAGGATATAACTTTTATTCTGAAACTGATACTGAGGTTATTCCAAATTTAATTGATTATTATTATAATGGTGATTTATTAGAAGCAGTTATTAACGCTACAGAAAAGCTTGAAGGAAGCTTTGCCATTGGAGTTATCAGTAATAACGAACCTGACAAACTTATAGCTGTTAAGAAAGATAGTCCTTTAATTATAGGTATTGGACGAAATGAATACTTTATTGCTTCTGATATTCCAGCAGTTTTAAGCCATACTAAAGATGTTTATTTACTAAATGACAATGAGTTTGTAACATTATCAAAAGATGGAATAGATATAAGAACAAGAAATAAAGAAATCATCAAGAAAGAAATATTTCATGTAACATGGGATGTAAATGCAGCAGAAAAATGTGGTTATGAAGATTTTATGCTAAAAGAAATTCATGAACAACCAAAAGCTGTAAGAGACACTTTGGCTGGTAAAATTGCTTTAAATAAAGAAATTTCTTTTGATAACATTAAATTTACAAAGAATGAATTAGATAACTTTGATAAAATATATATTGTTGCCTGTGGAACAGCATATCACGCTGGACTTGTAGGTAAACATGCCATAGAAAAACTTGCAAATATACCTGTTGAAACAGATATTGCATCAGAATTTAGATATAGAGATCCTATGATTACAGATAAAACTTTAGTGATTGTGGTATCTCAATCTGGTGAAACTGCAGATACTTTAGCTGTTCTTAGAGCAGCTAAAAAACAAGGTGCTAAAGTACTTGCTATTACTAATGTAGTAGGTTCTTCTATAGCTAGAGAGGCTGATGATGTATTTTACACTTTAGCTGGACCTGAAATAGCTGTAGCCTCTACTAAAGCTTATACAACTCAGCTAACAGCCTTTTATATATTAGCATTACACTTTGCAGAAGTGAAAGGAACATTAGATCCTGTTGAAATTGAGTCCATTAAACAAGATCTTATTGCTATCCCAAACAAGATTGATGAATTATTAAAAAATAAAGATAATATTAAAAAATATGCATCTTATCATTTTAATCAAAAAGATTTATTTTTCCTAGGCCGTGGATTAGATTTTGCTGTAGCTCTTGAAGGTTCATTAAAGCTTAAAGAAATATCTTATATACATTCTGAAGCATATGCTGGTGGTGAACTTAAACACGGACCAATTGCATTAATTGAAAAAGGTACTTCTGTTATTACCTTATTAACTCAAGAGAGATTAAAGGATAAGATGCTTAGTAATGTGAAAGAAGTAACCACTAGAGGTGGAAATATTCTTGCTATTGTCAATGATGGTGATAAATCTGCCAAGAGCATAACAGATGATGTTATCTTTATTCCAAAGACTATTGATTTACTAACTCCTCTTTTAAGTGTGATACCACTTCAACTTTTAGCTTACTATATTGCAAAACTTAAAGACTGCGATGTTGATAAACCAAGAAATTTAGCTAAATCAGTTACTGTTGAATAAAACAATTAAGGATTAAGTGATTTAATTCACTTAATCCTCTATTTAATCTTTTATCATTTTATTCTAATGTTTCACTTAAGAAAGCTCTTAACTCAGAATCTAAAGAATTATTTTTTAAGTAATATAATCTGTCATTAATCTCATTATCCATTTTGTTTAGTGAATAGAAGCTTATAGCTGCTTTAATTCTTAGTTGTTCTTCAATATTTGCAAAGCTTACTGTTCCACTTTCACCCTTTAAAATCATTTCCATATCTAATTCACTATCAAAAAGTGCTAATGCCTTTATAAATATTAGTTGTTCTCTTGTATATCTTCCTCTAATATTAATTAAGTTTAATATTATATCATAAGCAGCATATAATTTACCTTCTAAAATAAATTTCTTATAATATAATTCATATAGCCTTTCTATTTTTCCATGGCCTTTAATCTGTGAAAAATATCCTAATACTTTATACTTATCTTCTTCATTAAATGATTTTATTATATAAATTAGTGAATCAACTATTTTTTCTCTTTCAATTCCCTTAGCTGCAAGTTTACATAATAAATTTATTGCTTTTAAACAAGAGTTACCTCCATTATCAACAATTTTTAGTAACTCATCTACTCCATCTTCTTTAAAGCTATATAAAATAGATAATACTGAATTTTCAACTGCTATTGGCCATTGACCTAATTCATCGAATTTTCCTTTCATATATGTAGGTTTTGATACTTTATCTTTTATATATGTGCTAACCAGCGTAATATATTCTTTTCCAATAACTTTACCAGCTTCTTCTGCTGCCATCTGCATAGAATTAAAGTCTCTGCCACTATCTATTACTCTTAAAATTTGCTGTACAATTATTTTATGAATTTCTTCTTCTGTATAGCTTTTTTCCTTCACTTCAATAGATGTCTTAGGTTCTACATCTTCAGAATTACTTCCATAAAAATCTGTATTTTCTACCGTAAAGTCATAATTATATTTTTCACTATTTTCACTTAATTTCTCTGCTTCAGAAATATCTTTTGCTTCTAATTCAGCATCTATTTTAACATTTTCTTTTTTCTTCTTTCTTTTAAAAAAATCAAACATTTACACTATTTACCTCCAAATCTTTTTCGCTTAGTGTCTTAATTCCTATTTCATTTAACATTTCAGTAGTAATTCCTTTTCCTTTAACTTTATTTCCATTAAAACTACCATCATATACAAAATTAACTCCACAAGATGGGCTTCCTTCTTTTAATATAGCTGCTGAAATAGGAAGTTTTTTTGCAATTTCCACCACTTCCTTTGCCCCTTTAATAAATTCCCTAGTAATATCCAGTCCTTCATTAGTAATAACTTTACCATTACCTTCTATAACATCTTTTGCATTTGCCTGAAGCTCACTTGGAATTCTCGGTGTAGTAAGTCCCCCTAATTGTTCTGGACATATTAGTACTGCTTTTCCACTTATAAATAGTTCATTGCATTTTTCATTATAATTATTTGCACCATTATATTTACAATTAACTCCACATAAACATGCACTTATCAAATACATAGTTAAGACCTCCCTACTATGCATAATTATAGCATAGTAGAAAGGTCTTTTAAATAATTTATATTATTTTAATTCAACAATTGTAACGCCATCTCCACCTTCTCCATATACACCAAGTCTATATGATTTAACATGTGGATGTCTTTTCAACATATCATTAATTGCTTTTCTTAAAATTCCAGTACCTTTTCCATGTACTACAGTAACTTCACCTAAATTGCACAGATATGCTTCATCTAAATATTTATCTGTTCTATAACAAGCTTCTTCTGAATCCATACCTCTTAAATCAATTCTACTTTCAATAGATTTAGTATTAAGTTTAAGTTCTCGCTTTTTCTTTTCTTTTTTAACAGGTGCAGCATCTACTTTTCTTAAGTCTTTAAGCTTAACATTTATTTTCATGATACCTGCTTCAACTTGAACTTCACCCTTATTATCAGGCATAGATATAATAACCACCCTTTGATTTAAAGATGGTAACATTGCTTCCATACCTAGTGTAACCTTTGTTATTGCTTCTCCCTTTTCTTCTCTAGCAGCTCTCAGAGCAGCTTCTTTTGCTTCAAGACTATCCTTAAGCTTCTTTCTTTCCTCTTCAAGTCTATTTCTTCCACCTTCAGCTATACCCATTCTTTCTAGTTCACGCATAGCCTTCACAATTTCATCGGCTTCATCCTTAGCATTACTTATAATATTTTTAGCTTCTTGCCTAGCTTCTTCGTAAGCTTTTTCTCTTACTTTATTTATTTTAGCAAGTTTTTGATCATATTCTAACTTTAACTTTTCAGCCTGTTCCTTTAACATCCTTGCTTCTCTTGCATTGTTATTAGCAATGATACTTTTTTCTTGTAAGTCTCTTATAAGGTCTTCAAATTGTAGATTATCCTTTGACATATATTCCTTTGCTTTAGATATTACATTATCATTTAATCCTAATCTTCTTGATATTTCAAAAGCATTAGACTTACCAGGTATACCTATAAGTAATCTATAAGTTGGTCTTAATGTTTCAACATCAAATTCTACTGATGCATTTTCAACACCTTCAGTATTTAGTGCATATCCTTTTAATTCACTATAATGAGTTGTAACCATAACTCTTGCATCTCTGCTTTTTAATTCTTCAATAATTGAAATTGCTAAAGCAGCCCCTTCAGCAGGATCTGTTCCTGAACCTAACTCATCAATAATTATAAGAGAATCTCTATCTGCTTTTTCTAAGATTGATACTATATTAGTCATATGAGATGAAAAAGTTGATAGTGATTGCTCTATACTTTGTTCATCACCAATATCTGCATATATTTCTTTAAAAAATCCTATGGTAGATCCATCTTTTGCAGGAATTAAAAGCCCACTTAAAGCCATTAAATGCAGAAGCCCTACAGTCTTAAGGGTTACTGTCTTACCACCTGTATTTGGACCTGTAATCATTAATGTTGTAAAATCTTTACCTAGATAAACATCAGATGGCACTACTTCCTTAGGATTGATTAACGGATGCTTAGCACCAAATATTTCAAAACTTCTATCCTTTGACACATTGGGCTTTAATGCATTTATGGCAGAAGCATATTTACCTTTTGCAAAAATAAAATCTAACTCTGTTAGTATTTTTGAATTATTTAAGCATTCATTTATATGTTCTGTAACCTTTGCTGATAGTACTGTTAATATTCTTTCAATCTCTGCTTTTTCTTTTAGCATTAACTCTTTTATTTCATTGTTTAAATTAACAAGACTCATAGGCTCTATAAACAAAGTTGCCCCTGTGGAACTTTGATCATGTACAAGTCCTGGCACAGCACCTTTATATTCAGCCTTAACTGGAAGCACATACCTTTCGCCTCTCATAGTATAAATTGCATCTTGCAAATACTTAGAATTAGATCTTACAATGGAATTTATCTTTTCTCTAACAGAAGAATTTTTTTCTTTTAAGCTTCGTCTTATATTATAAAGTATTGCACTTGCCTTATCACTTATCTCTTCCTCAGATATTATTGCCGTTTCAATATCATTTTCAAGAGATTTTACAGGAGTTAGTATATAAGCTAAATCTTCTAGATTCTTATATGCAACTTCCTCTTCTTTCCTATTCATGTATTCTTTAAATCTACGTGAAGCTCTAAGCATACCACCAATCTTTAATAATTGCTCAGGTGTAAGGATTCCTCCCTTTGCTGCTCTTTCAAGGGCCTCTCTTGTATCATATAAGCCTTCAAAAGGAGGTGCACCTTTAGTAATTAATAATTCCAATGCCTCATTTGTTTCTTCAAGTTTCTTTTCAACCTCATAAGTTGACTTAAAAGGTTCTAGAGAATGTACCATTTCTTTTCCGCTTGAGGTAATTGCATATTTTTCAACTTTATCTTTAATTTTATTAAATTCTAAAATCCTTAGAGTTCTTTCTTTCATCACTCTCTCCCTCTTGCTATTTCATATATTTATCAAATTCTTTTTTCATTTTTTTCTTATTCAATATAATAATAACACAAGCTATCACAGAATACACCATTGCCATAATGCTTACTGTGTTACTATATATAACTGTTTTACCAATGATCTGCGAAATCATAATAAATATGAAGCCAATTATGATTGCCAGTAAAATCATACAAACTCTCCAGTAGCTCTTAACTATGCCCACTGCAGCATTTTTATCTGCAGTGGTTAGTCCCCTCATTTTCTCTTTACTTATGTTTTTACTGCTTCTATTCATCTCTAAAATCCCATAAATAAAAACTGTAAGTAAAATTACAATTGCTATTATAACCATATAACTTTATTCTACTCCTCTTCTATAATGCCCTTTTGTATATTCTTTACTATCAAAAGCATCTCCATTTTTTAATATTGATATTACATTTTTAACTTCTTTATAAGTCTCATCTCTAAAATCAAATCTAAAAGTAGTTATACCAAAACCTTTTAATTCTTCTATTTCATCTATTATATTTAAAGGTACCGGATTTAAAATATAGCTTCTACAATATAAATCTGTCATTACTCTAAGCTCTTCATTTACTCTGTCAATTAATTTAAATTTATCTTTTGAGCATATTCCATTACATCCACTATCTTTGTTTCTTCCGCCAAATGTGCTTCCAATTGGACAATATTCACTTATCATAAGCTCTGGCTTACCATAAACAACCATTGCAGCATTTCCATTGGCATTTTTCATTAAACTCTTAATTTCTCCCCTATTAAGCTCTAAACTTAAAGTAGGAACATCTACATCTTCCTGATAAAAAGCTAAAGATTGTGAATTAACAATATTTAATTTATAGTCGCCAATGATGTATAATTTATCTTTAAATTTACTTATTATACCAACATTTGATGTAATAATACCTTTGATATAAGATGAAACTTCTTCAATAGTATTAACTACCTTATTAAATTCTCCTTTAACGATTGTAGAAGTCTTAACATAGAAATTAATATCTTTGTATTTTTCAGCTAATTCAAGTAGATCCTTCTTTTTAACTGAATTTTTTTCCCTACTAAATAAATCAACAGCTATATTTTCAATCTTCATTTCTATTAATGCTTCCACTTGTTCTTTTGTTATGCAGCTGCAAATTATTTCAACATTTGTTTTTTCACTAGATACCTTGCTCTTATCACCTTTAGCTGGCCTCTTTCTTCTATAGCTTCTACATACTTCTTTTGTTATTTTCTCAATTATATCTCTTCTTAAATTATTTAAGTCAGAAACTCTCATAAAACCGTCTTCAAAATTCTCAAATTCTATATTTTCAATCTTAAAAGCAACTTCTCCAGATTTCTTTAAAGCTTCTTTAATCCTTTCTTGATCTAAAGGCCTCTTCTCTGCTTTTTGAACTACCTCACCTAGTACTTCATAATCATTACCTTTATAATTTATTTTAATAGCTACAGGCTTATCTACCGCAAAATTTACTACAGCATTTAAAGGTATCTTTTTAGTGTATGGCTTTAAGTATTCTTCAAGCTCATCAAATAATTGCTTGTTAAGACTCTTAAATAGTTCATCACCTTTTTTATAATCAATTGGATAAAGTTTTACCTTGTCACCTCTTTTAGCACTCTTTACCTCATTACCATTATGTACTATCTTACTTAATGTAAATCCTTTATCTCTATATCTAATTCCATCACCTACAGCTAAATCTTCTTTAATTACTATGTCTCCACTTTTATCAACTACACCTAGAGATATTCCTGAGTTTTTTGGTGAATTAAAGCTCATCATATCTTTACCTGTATTTTTCTTTAAATAAGCATTAGTAAATCCGCTTCTATTAAATAACTGTAAAAGCTGTCTCTTTCCAGCTTGTTCATCATATTTCTTATTATATAATACTTTGTTTACCGCCTTTTTATAGTTATCAACTACTCCTGCAACATACTCAGCTCTTTTCATTCTACCTTCTATCTTTAAAGAGTATACTCCTGTTTCTACTATATCTTCTACATCTTCAATAGTACACATATCCTTAGGACTTAATAAATGTCCTTTAGTTTCACCACTTTTTTCCCCTCTTAAAGTATACTCCATTCTACATGGCTGAGCACATCTTCCTCTATTTCCACTTCTTCCACCAATCATAGAGCTCATTAAACATTGTCCTGAATATGCCACACAAATAGCTCCATGAACAAACATTTCTGTTTCAATACCTAAATCCTTAGATATATACTTTATTTCTTCTAATGTCATTTCACGTGATAATACTATTCTATGAAATCCCTTATCTTTAAAATACACTGCAGCTTCCCCATTGTGTATAGTCATTTGAGTAGATGCATGTACTTCCATCAATGGAAAGTCTTCTTTAATTCTTTTTAATAAGCCTAAATCTTGAATTATTAATGCATCCACACCAATTTCATATAGATACCCTACATATCTTACTGCTTCTTCAATTTCATTTTCTTTTAAAATTGTATTTAATGTTACATAAATTTTTACATCGTAGCTATGTGCATAATCAACAGCTTTTAACATATTATCATTGTCAAAGTTTGATGCATATGCTCTTGCTGAAAATTTATTTCCACCTAAATATACTGCGTCAGCACCTTTATTTATTGCCGCAACTAAACTTTCCATGCTACCTGCTGGTGCAAGTATTTCTACCTTTTCCATTTTTATGTCTCCTTTTTTGTATATTCTTTATCTTATGTTAAGTTCCAAAAAATACTTAGGCAAATATGCTTATGTTAAAAGCCTGTTCCACTTTGAACAGACTCTATTTTAATAATGGATTTGCTTTTCTTCTTTCTGCTGCTAATTCAATCTGTACATCAATAAGTTTCTTTTCTAAATCTAAAACCTTATATTTAAAGTTTTGTAATTGGAATTTTATATCCTTATCCCTATTTAATAAAGCCTTTCTTTGCTCTTTACCTTTAGTAATTGCAGCTTCAAGTTCAAGTATCTTATCCTTAAGAATTTTAGCCTCTTCTTCATCTACAGATGATTTACTCTTATATTCTTCTATTTCGTCATCTTTCAATAAAATTGCTTGTTTTAAAGCATCTTCACTATCCTTTAAGTTTTTATTTTCAAGTTTAATATCCTTTATATTTATTTTAAATTCTTCTAGCATATTTTCAATTTCACTTTTTTCAATTGATATTTGTTCAATACTTTCCTGTAAAACGCTATGCTTATCCAATACATTATTATACTCTTCTAGTGAAATCTTATTTGCTATTTCTTCATTTAACTCCAATATTTTTGAATTTAATTTTTCATTTTCCTTCTTTTCCTTCAAGAATTCATCTTGAGTATTTAAAAGGCTCATGCTTAATTTTTTATTATTTTCATCTGAAGATGAAAGATTTGATTCTAACACTTCAACTTTTCTGCCTAAATCTTCATTTTCATTTTGTAAAGCCGCCATTTTTTCTTTTAATAACGCTACTTCTTCTTCCAATTTACTCTTTTCCTCTAACTCTTCAGTTAAATCAGCAACCTTATCATTTAAAATTTCAGCTTCTCTTGACTTTTGTTCCATTAAGTAAAGCATTTCTTTTAAAGAAGCCATCTCTTGATTTTTATTTTTAACAGTTTCTTCAATTTCTTGCTTTATTTCTCTTATTCTTTCCTTTAAAGTCAGATTTCTTTCCTCTAAAGAATTTTTTTTCTTAAGTAAATCATCAACTTCTTTATTGCATTTAAAAAGTTCATCTGCTATATTTAATGCACTTAATACTGCAACTGAACTAATGCTTAACTTATTATTATTACTTGATACTTCTTTAAATTTACCATCAACATATTCAGAAACCTTTAGTAAATATTCATCATCTTCTTTTCCCTTTAAATTATATTCCATACCATTTATTTTAACTGTTACAGTATTCATTTAATACACCTCAAATTTTTTATAATTACTGATATTATATCATATTTATCATTGAATAACTATATTCTGCCACACATATTGTCTATTTTTATCTTAGTTATTTTAAATTTATTGAAAATATATTTAAATTTGATAGAATCTTAATAAACGATATACTTTTATGAGGTGTTTAAAATTGATAATAAATTCAGAAATAAAAAAGTGTAACTTATGTATAAGAAAATGTAATGTTAATAGAGATGTAAACCTTGGTGTATGCCAAGCTGATAATCATTTAAAGGTGGCTAGAGCTCAATTACATTTTTGGGAAGAACCCTGTGTTTCTGGTAAAAATGGTTCTGGAACAGTTTTCTTTTCCCATTGCAATCTTAAATGTGTATTTTGCCAAAACCATTTAATATCTCAAGAATTCAATGGCAAAACTATTTCCGTTGAAAGGCTGGCTGAAATATTCCTAGAACTTGAAAAACAGGGGGCTAATAATATAAATCTAGTCACTCCAACCCATTATGTACCTCAAATTATTGAAGCCATTAAACTTGCAAAGAGCAATAACTTAACCATACCAATACTTTATAATACCAATTCAATAGACTCATTAGATACTATTAAATCCCTAGATGGACTTATAGATGTTTATCTACCAGACTTTAAATATTTTGATGATAAATATGCTCTAATGTATTCAAAAATTAATAACTACCGCGAAAATGCTTTAAATGTGATTAAAGAAATGGTGCGTCAAGTAGGTACCCCATCATTTAATGATGAAGGAATAATTCAAAAGGGAGTAATTGTACGTCACTTATTGCTACCTGGGCTTTTATTTGATTCAAAAAAAGTTATTGATCTTCTATACAATACTTTTCATGATGATATTTATATCTCATTGATGAATCAATATGTACCTATGCATAATGCTTATAAATATCCAAAAATAAATGACAAGTTGAATCCTAAACATTATGATTCTATCATAGATTATGCATTATCCATTGGAGTTAAAAATGGATTTATTCAAGGCGAAGGATCTAATACCACTGATTTTGTGCCATCTTTTAAAAATGAAGGCGTTTAACTAATATAAAAGGGTATAGATTAAACTATACCCATTTTACTAAATACACCATGTATTATTTGTTTTTTCTTTTGAGTAAGATATTCTCCATAGTATTTTCCTTCTTCTTCTACTGAAATCTGCTCAACTATGTTACTATCAATTGAATTTAAAACTAACATATTGATATCTCTTCTATATCTTTTTTCTACTATATCATATATCCTATTATATTCTTCGATTCCATTGCTTTTCTTATATTTTCTTATTTCAGAATCTAAGCTTGTATCATACTTTTTAATCTTATATACGATTGAATCAATAGCTTTACCTTTATTTCTTAAAAAGTTTTTTTCATATTCAAGCTTTGCTTTAAATAATGCAGGAATACTATATTCTATACCAGCAATATTAAACTTAACTTCTTCTCCTTCAAAAACACTGCTTATTATGTATTCTGCCATATCAATATCATCTGTTATCCTTGTATTTAAGAATTCTTTTCCACCAACTATCTCTATGGCCTTATTTAATTGATTGCATTTTTCTATCAGTCTATTATTTTTAAATTTACTCATTTTTATCTCCCTTATTTATATAAGTACTTCATTAGTTCTAATAAATTCAAATAAATTATACAAGATTTTATACAGTGTTGCAAAAATTAATTTATTAAAAAATTAATTAAATATAAAAAAATGATTACATTTCATATATTCTTACAATTTTAACATTTATTAAATAGATGTATAATGTAATATATAAAGGGAGGTATGGTAAAATGTTATTAAAATGTATAAATAATGATTTATGTTCTACTTTAACTTTAAATAAGGAATACTATGTATTAGAAGAAACTTCTGATTATTATGTAGTAATTGATGATGAGCAAAACGAAACTACTTGTAAAAAATCAAGATTTGAAATTGTTGAAGATAATGAGCTTTCAAAAAAATGTAAAGCAACAATCAACGAATTAACATATCAGCTAGAGCATGAATTTAGCGATATTAAAAACTTTAGTATAAGAAAAAATTCTAAAGGCCAAATCAAAGAAGTATTAATAAAATTCAAATATTAATTTTTAGAAATCCTATGTCTTTATAAATTCTTATAAGGCATAGGATTTTTTCTATAAATACCATTTTTAATTAACCGTATTACCTTTTTTTAATAAAATATACTATATGGCTTATTTTTTACAAAGGAGATGATATCTTGGATATATTCCATACTTTAACTCTCCAAGATAAAGAAACATTCAACAATTATTGTTATAAAAGCAATTTTACTTCATATGAATACACTTTTGCTTCGTTATATTTATGGAGAAATTTATCAAAAACCACTTTTGCTATTATAGACAATACCTTAATTGTTAAGAAAAATGAAGAATGTTATGGAAATTTTTTTATGATTCCCTATAATTACACTCAAAGCAAACTAAATTCAATCATTGAATTATTACTATCATATGAAAAAGACAGTAATAATTATTCAAACTCTAATGTCTTATCAAATAATACTCATAACCTTTATCTATTTGGAGATGTAGAAAACTTTTTTATTGATGATTTAAGGAAATATTGCTCTCATAAATTTGAAATCGTTGATTCACCGGATGATTATGAATATATATATTTAACAAAAGATTTAATTAACTTAAGTGGAAAAAAGTATCACTCAAAGAAAAATTTATATAACTTCTTTAAAAAGAACTACTCCTTTAAAATATCTGAAATAAATAGTCCTAAAATAATTAATGATTGTTTAGACTTAATAAGAAAATGGGAAAAATCAAAAACTTTCCTTAGCACAGAGCTAAAAATAGAGTATGATGTCATTAGAGATGTATTGATAAACTTTTATAAATTAGATTTGAAATCCATAGCAATTTATGTAGATAATACCCTTGCAGGCTTTTCTATAGGTGAAAAATATGGTGATACAGCTATAATTCATATTGAACGCTGTGATATTTCATTTAAAGGAATTTATTCTTTTTTAAATAAAACTTTTCTACAGATGTATTTCAGTGATACCTTATATGTAAATAGGCAAGAAGACTGTGGTAATTTAGGACTAAGAAAATCAAAAGAATCATATCATCCCATTGGTTATATTAAGAAATGTTTCATAAAGATTACTGATTAAAATTATAATTGAATTTTAAAATAAAAAATCAAAAGCAAATTAAATCTGCTTTTGATTTTTATAAGTTATTTTAATACTATCTTAACACAGCACCTAGCTTATGCTCTAAAGCTTTTAATATCTTATCATGAACTTTAGTAATATCTTTTTCATTTAATGTTTTATTTTCATCTCTATACGCTATTGCATAAGCTATTGATTTTTTATCAGCTGGAATTTGTTCACCTTTGTAAATATCAAATAACTGAACTTTTTCAACTAAATTTCCACCTGCTTTTCTTATAGCTTCTTCGATATCTGCTACTAATACAGAATCATCTACTAGTAATGCTATATCTCTTGTTACAGCTGGGAATTTTGGTAATGCTTTATATGACTTTGTCATTTTAGCTGCTTCAAATAATTGATCTAAATCTATTTCAGCTATATAACAATCAACATCTATACCATAATTTTCAGTTACATCTGGATGCACTTCTCCAAGAACTGCAGTCTTTTTATTTCTTACTAATAATGCAGCTGTCTTACCTGGATGGTAGCTAGCATTTTCACTTTCTCTTACATATTTAGCATTTTCAACTCCAAGACCATCTACTAGGTTTTCAACGATTCCCTTCATATCTAAGTAATCGCAATCTCCATAAATACCTATAGTTAATATATTCTTTTCAGTTGGAACTTGATTCTCGTCTTCATTTGGAATATATACTTTACCAATTTCAAATAATCTAACATAGTCATTATTTCTTGAATAATTTCTAGCTAAACATTCCATCATTGAAGGAATTGTTGTTGTTCTCATCACACTGAAATCTTCACCTAAAGGATTCTTAATCTTAACAACATTTCTTAATTCGCTATCTGCTGGTATATTAACTCTATCAAATACCTTAGGAGAAACAAATGAGTAGCTTATTGATTGATTTAATCCACTTCCTATCATTATTTCAATAACTTTATCTTCTAAAATATTTTTCTTATACTTAGGCTCTCTCTCAGTAGATACGCTAAATACAGTTGTAGGAATTTTATCATATCCATAAATTCTTGCAACTTCTTCTGCAATATCTTCTCTAATAGTTAAATCAATTCTAAATGTAGGTGTAGTAATTTCTAACATATCCCCATTTATTTCAGTCTTTATATCTAAAGAATCTAAAGCTTTCTTCATCTCTTCTTTTGATATATCAGTTCCTAAGAAAGTATTAATCCAATTAGCATCAACAGTTAAGTGACCTTCTTCTTTAACATTGTTGTATATATCGATAGTTCCTTCCATAACTTCTCCGCAACCAAGTTCACATACTAAGCTGCAAGCTCTATCTATAGCAAGCTTTGCTAAGTTAGGATCTATATCCTTTTCAAATCTTGAAGAACTTTCTGTTCTTAATCCAACCTTTTTAGAGTTTACTCTGATGTTTGTACCATCAAAGTTTGCTGATTCAAAGTATACTTCTGTTGTATCTTCTTTTATTTGAGAATTTAATCCGCCCATGATACCAGCTAAAGCAATAGTCTTATCTCCATCTTTTATACATAAGCATTCCGAATCTAAAGTTCTTTCTACTTCATCTAAAGTTGTGAATTTTTCACCGTCTTTAGCTCTTTCCACAACTATTTTTCCAGATTCAATTTCTCTTGCATCAAAAGCATGCATTGGCTGACCAAGTTCAATCATTACGAAGTTAGTTATATCAACCATATTATTTATTGGTTTAACTCCAGCTTCTAATAATCTTTCTTGCATCCATGAAGGTGATGGAGCTATCTTAACATTCTTAACTCCTCTAGACATATATCTGTTACATAATTCATCTCTAACTTCAACTTTTAATTCATCATTGATATTAGCTGAATTTTTAACTTCATATTGGAAGGTAGGCATTTTATAAGATGTTCCAAGAGTTGCTGCTGCTTCTCTTGCCATACCAACAATACTTAAACAGTCAGGTCTATTTGAAGTTATTTCAAAATCAATTATTGCTTTATTTAATTTTAAATATTCCTTTATATCCATTCCTAATGGTGCATCTTCTGGAAGAATCATTAATCCATGTACTGGTTCATCTCCAGCAATCCCCAATTCTTCTTCAGAACAGAACATACCATTAGATACTACGCCTCTCATCTTACCTTTTTTAATTTCGCTACCATCAGCTAATATTGATTTATGAAGAGCTACAGGCACTATATCTTGTTCTTTCATATTTGTAGCAGCTGTAACAATTTGAATTTCCTCTTCAGCTCCAATATCTACTTGACAAACATTTAATCTATCTGCATCAGGATGCTTTTCAATTTTTGTAATCTTTCCAGTTACAACATTTTTAATTGTATCTCCCTGCATTATAACCTCTTCTGCTTGAGAACCAGAAAGAGTTAATCTATCTGCTAATTCATATGCATCAACATTTATCTCTGCATAATCTTTTAACCAATTATATGGTATTTTCATTTTGTTTTACCTCCTACAATAACTATAATTATTAGAATTGATTTAAGAATCTCATATCACTTTCGTATAATAATCTAATATCATCTATTCCGTACTTAAGCATAACCATTCTATCTACACCGAAACCAAAAGCAAATCCGCTGTATACTTCTGGATCAATACCACAATTTCTAAGTACATCTGGGTGAACCATACCGCATCCTAAGATTTCAATCCATCCACTATTTTTACATACCTTGCATCCTTTACCTTCACAAACGAAACAAGTTGCATCCATTTCTGCTGAAGGTTCAGTGAATGGGAAGTGGTGAGGTCTAAATTTAGTCTTAACTTTATCCCCAAACATTTTCTTAGCAAATAATTCTAAAGTACCTTTAAGATCTGCAAAAGTTACTCCCTTATCTACAACTAGTCCTTCCATTTGATAGAATATTGGTGAGTGTGTTGCATCAACATCATCTGATCTATAAACCTTACCTGGTGAAATCATTTTAATTGGTAAGCTTTGCTTTTCCATTGTTCTTACTTGAACTGGTGAAGTTTGAGTTCTTAAAACTAAACTATCATTGATATATAAAGTATCTTGTTCACTTCTTGCAGGATGGTTTTTAGGAATGTTTAAAGCCTCAAAGTTGTAATGATCTAATTCTACTTCTGGCCCCTCTTCTATTGTGAATCCCATAGATATGAAGATATTCTTCATGCTTTCTAATGTTTGATCTAATGGGTGTCTCTTTCCTATTACTTGCTTCTTTCCTGGTAAAGTTATATCAATAACTTCACTGGCAAGTTTAGCATTTTTTTCTTTTTCCTTTATTTTGCTTCCTACTTCTTCAAGTTTAGCTTCAACTTCATTTTTAGCTATATTCACTAACTTACCAACTACTGGTCTTTCTTCTGGTGATAAAGAACCCATCCCTCTTAATATAGTAGTAAGTTCACCTTTTTTTCCTAAATATTTAACTCTAATTTCTTCTAAAGCTGCACTATTTTCAGCTGAAGCTATTTCATTAAGTGCTGCTTCTTTAATTGCGGTTAATTTTTCTTCCATGATATTACTCCCTTCTTTTTAATCAGTATCTTCCGAATATTAAATACTTATAAATTTAATTGCTATGCAATTAAAATTATTTACAAATAAAAAAGGATATTCAGCCCCAAAAGGGACGGAATATCCGCGTTACCACCCTAGTTGATATTACAGCAATACCATAACATCCTCTTAATTAAAATAACGGTTAAACCGCTAGTTACTACTATTATTTCACAACTAGTACTCCTGAGCGAACTTCATTATAATTTTTATTAAAAAAGCTTCCAGTCTAAGGCTTTTTCTCCCTGAAATATTCCTTATAATTACTCTCTCATTCACAGTATTTACATATTCTTTTCAACTTATTATACAAATAAAGATTATTTTTTTCAAGTATTTATTAAAAAATACTTTTATCGCATTCCTTGTCTAACTTTTTCAAATAAAATTATTGATGATGCCACTGCCACATTTAAGCTTTCTGCACCACCTGGCATCGGTATCTTAACCTTTTTATCTGACATTGCAAATATTTCATCACTTATGCCATTACCTTCATTACCAACACCTAAGATAACCTTTCCTCTTAAATCCTCTTCAAAGAAATTTTTTGATTCCTGAAGGGATGTTGTAACTAAGCTAAAACCATCTTCTTTAAGTTTCTTTAAGAAGCTTAAGTCATTATCATATATAATTGGAAGATAAAAAACTGAACCCATTGTTGACCTTATGGTTTTATCATTATATATATCAACTGTACCCTTTGTTAAGATTATCCCTGAAGCACCAGCAGCATGAGCAGTTCTAATGATAGTACCCAGATTTCCTGGATCTTGGACTTTATCGCATAAAAGATAAAAATCTCCCTTTATTTCTTCTGTACTATTATTCATATTTACAACAGCTAATACACCTTGTGTATTTTCTGTAGCTATAAGCTGACTAAACAGGCTTTTCTTCATTAAATAAACTTTAGATGCTGTTAAATAATCTTTTAAGAATTCATTTGCTTTTTGCTCATTTCCTTCTTCTATAATCAAGCACTCAATATCTGCACCAGCTTTAAACCCTTCCTCAACTAATCTAAAACCTTCTATAATATATTTCTTTTCTCTAGCTCTATTTTTTCTTTCTTTAAGCTTTTTAACATTCTTAAATAAAGAATTTTCCTTACTTTCAATGATTATCAAAGTGTATACACCTCTTACTTTTGTTTAACAATTATTTCTTCTAAATTACTTAGATCATTTATTGGTCCAATAACTACTAAAGTATCTTCACTATCTATAACAGCATTTGCACTTGGTGTTATATCAATTTCCTCACCTTTTTTTATGGCAATAACATTAATGCCATATTTACTTCTTAATTTAAGTTCATTTAAAGTCTTATTATCCCATACCTTTAGCGGCTTAATTTCTAAAATGCTATAATCAGGTGATAATTCTATATAATCTACTATACTAGCAGATACTAAATTATGTGCTACTCTTATACCCATATCTTTTTCTGGTAGCACTACTCTATCAGCACCAATTTTATATAATACCTTAGCATGAAGTTCACTTTGTCCCTTAGCTATAATGTATTTAATTCCAAGTTCCTTAACTAAAAGTGTAATCATTACACTTGCTTGTATATTTGAACCAATGGTAATTACTGCTACATCAAAATTTCTAAGTCCTAAGCTCTTTATTGATGTTTCATCTGTTGCATCTAACTGCACAGCATGAGTTACATAATCCGAAATATCTCTTACTGCTTCTTCATCCATATCTATAGCTAATACATCGTGGCCTAGATCATATAACGTTTTTGCCACAGATTGCCCAAATCTACCAAGGCCTATAACTACAAATTGTTTTCCACTTGCCATTATTACTTTCTCCTAACCTATTAATATTTTTCCTTCTGGATATTTAATTCCACTTTTAATCTTTTCCTTTGTCAATGATAATACTACAGTTAAAGGCCCTACTCTTCCAATATACATCATCAGCATAATTAACACTTTTCCAATTACACTTAAATTTGGTGTAAGGCCAATAGTCAAGCCTGCTGTACCAAAAGCAGAAACAGTTTCATATAAAATAGCTGTAAAAGATGCTCCTGTTTCAGTAAATGATAATATTAAACTTACCACTATAACAAGACCTGAACCTATAAAGAATAAGGTAAACGCTTTATAAACAAGATCTTTTGATATTTTTTTTGAAAAAACCTCTGTATCTTCTCTTCTTTTTATAACGCAAATTACTGTTAATATCAATACCCCTACTGTAGTGGTTTTAATTCCACCAGCAGTAGATCCTGGTGATCCTCCAATCATCATTAAGATCATTGTTAAAAACTTACCTGCACTAGTCATACCAGATGTAGATATACTATTAAATCCTGCTGTTCTAGGTGTTACAGCTGCAAAAAAAGAGTTTAAAACCTTTTCTCCACCATTCATTGCTGCTATGGTTTCAGGATTATTATATTCAAATAGAAGCATTAAAATAGTGCCTCCTATTACTAAGAATCCAGTAACCAGTAAAACTATTTTTGTATGTACTGAAAACCTTCTTATTCTTTTTACATTATATAGTTCTGTCCACACCCCGAAACCTAATCCACCTATAATTATAAGGGCTGCTGCTGTTAGTATTACCAAGGCATTAGTGTTGTGAGTTGTTAAACTTACCCCTCCACCAAACACATCAAAACCAGCATTACAAAATGCTGAAATAGAATGAAATATACTATAAAATAATCCTTTACCTAATCCATATTCAGGTATTAATTGTGTGCAAAATATAAGTGCACCAATAGCTTGAATAGAAATAGTAAATAATAGTATATATTTAACCATTTTTACTACTCCCTGAATATTAAAGGTATTCATTGCATTTTGTAAAATCAACCTTTCCCTAAGGGTTATCTTTTTACCAAGTAAAATTGCAATTAATGTAGTAAAAGACATAAATCCTAGTCCGCCAATTTCAATCAATAGCATAATTACAGTTTGGCCAAATAAGTTCCAATGAGTTCCTGTATCTACAGTTACAAGTCCTGTGACACACACTGCTGAAGTTGATGTAAATACAGCATCAATAAAACTAGTATATTCTCCAGTAGATGATGAAATAGGTAATGATAGTAATATTCCTCCTATGAGTATTATTAATAGAAAACCTAGTGAAAGGATTTGCATCGGATTCAATTTAAACCCTTTATTAAACTTATACTGCATATATTCACCTCTGCTAAACGAAATTTATAATACCAAAATAATACTTTACCAAATTATTATACACTATCTTAATAAAAGTATAAGTATATTTTAAAAAAAACTTATTTAGAGAAAACTTTAGTTATAAAAAAAATGCGACCTAAGTCGCATTATGTATTAATTAAGCATTTAAGTTTTTCTTAGCTAATTCAACTAATTCAGCAAATGCTTTTGGATCATTTATAGCTATTTCAGATAACATCTTTCTGTTGATATCAACACCAGCTAATTTTATTCCATTCATGAATTTTGAATAAGAAAGTCCATTCATTCTTGAAGCAGCATTTATTCTTGCTATCCATAATCTTCTGAAATCTCTCTTCTTTAATCTTCTTCCTACGTATGCATTTCTTAAAGCTCTTATTACAGTTTCGTTAGCAGTTTTGAATAATCTGCTCTTTCCACCGTAGTAACCTTTAGCAAGCTTTAATACTTTTTTATGATTCTTACGTGAATTTACTGCTCTTTTAACTCTTGCCATTCTTTAATCCTCCTAAACCTTCTTAATTATAGGTATGGTAATAATTTTTTCATTGCTTTTTCTTGAGTAGTTGAAACATAAGCACATTTTCTTAAGTTTCTCTTTCTCTTAGCGCTTTTCTTAGTTAAGATGTGGCTCTTGAAAGCCTTTGCTCTCTTTAACTTTCCTGTACCTGTTTTTCTAAATCTTTTTGCTGCACCTTTGTGAGTTTTCATTTTTGGCATGATAAATATCCTCCTCTCAGATTATGCTTTTTTTGGGGCTAAAACCATAGTCATATTTCTTCCGTCTTGTTTAGCAGGCTTTTCTACTACACAAACATCTTCAAGTTTAGAAACAAAATTATCAAGTATTTTAACACCTAAATGAGATAATGCTGCTTCTCTACCTTTAAATCTTATAGTTATTTTAACTTTGTCCCCGTCTAATAGGAATTTTCTAGCATTTTTAGCTTTAATAACAATATCATTTTCTTCAATTGTGATTCCACATCTGATTTCTTTAATTACTGTTACTTTTTGCTTCTTTTTAGCTTCTTTTTCCTTTTTTGCTTGCTCATAAATATATTTACCTAAGTCCATTATTTTACATACTGGTGGTTTTGCATTTGGAGAGATCATAACTAAATCTAATTCACTCTCATCTGCCATTCTTAGAGCCTCTTTTGTTTGAAGTATTCCTAATTGATTACCTTCTGAATCAATAACTCTTACTTCCTTTTCTTTTATACTTTCGTTACAAGTAAAATTTTTACTGATATCGTTCACCTCCGATAAAATGTACCAATGAAAAAAGCATTTTTATATAATAAATGGATGGCAATTACTGCCATCCATCATTATCAAACTAAATCTAGACATAATATTATATTACTAGATACAAATTTCATAAGTATTACCTTACTAAGCTTTGCCGTAAGGTGAGAAACGGCAGTTCCTTCTTAACATTTAAAATTTTACCACGCTATCTTTTAGTTGTCAATTATTAATTTTTAAATTTTCAACTTAGTTGCCAAGCACTTACTACAGCCATTACAAAAAGAAACTCTATCACCAAATACATTTTTAATAGTATCAATAAATTCTAAGTTTAAAGCCCTATCTTTATTATGGATTACTACTTCTTTTGGCGCATTTGTAATAAGGCCGCTAATAATTATATCCTCTACATTAGCTTCCGTATCAATCTTACATTCATATATTTCCTTGACAAACTCTTCAAAAATATCATTACCAAGGCCATCTTTTAATACATATCCTCCATCACTTTGTATATATATATCAATCTTTTCTATTTTACTTTCTTGAATATCTACAAAGTATTTTAATAATTTTATAAATTCTTTATATTCCTTTTCAATCATATAGTCTTCAACTATTTTATCAATGATACATTCAATATCCTCTCTAAGTTCCTTCATTCTAAAGGTTATAAACCCTTTGATATTTATGACTTCATTTTCCTCTAAACATTCTTTTATCTTTTCAATTATACAGTTTATTTTATTGATGCAATAAAACATTTTTTCATCTGTAACTTTTTCTTCATTTTGCAATACACTAACTATTTTCTCTTCCACTTCCATAATCTCACTCTGCTTTAAGAAAAAATAGTTTTCCATCAAATAATTAAACAATTCTTTTCTTCTATATTCTTTAACTACTACCGAATACAAAATATTGCTTATATATAAATAAATGGTATTTTTAATCTTATCATTATAACTTTCATTATCACATATTATCTTAATTATATTAGAGCTTCCTTCTCCACTTTCAACAATTCCCATTGTTATATTTTTCTTTTTTAATAACTCCCGTAATTCTTGTAACTCTTTTACAAAATCTAAGTCATTATTGTGTACTAACTTCATTACCAGCATGGATTTCACTCCTTCCTTAATAATAGTATGTATTAAAAAGTTTTCTATATTCAACATTTATAAATAGTAGCTGTCTAAATTTATTGATTTTTAGATGAATTTTATTTATTGTATATATATTAATAAGTAAAAGGAGTTAATTTAATGATTTGCTTTGTTGATTATAGAACTACAGATGAAGAATGTAATAATTTACATAATCTTGGACTAAAAATAATTAAAATACCTAAAGCTCCAGCTTTATATGATGCAATTAACGGCCATGTAGATATACAAATAAATATTCTTGATGAAAAAAACAGATTAATATTAATAAATAAAGATATGCCCCAGGAATTCAAAGAACAGTTAAAGGAGAATAATGTAAATTATATTGAAAGCACTAATACCCTTGGAAGTAAATACCCGGAAAACATATTTTTAAATGCACTAAATAGTAAGGATTATTTCATACACAATTTAAAGTATTCTGATAGTGCGTTTAAGAAATATATTACTGATAAAAAAATTATTAATGTAAAGCAAGGCTATACAAAATGTTCTATTCTTCCCTTAAGGGAAAATGTACTAATTACTAATGATCCTGGAATACATAAAACTCTTTCCAGTGATGATTTTGATGTTCTTTTATTGCCTTATGGAGATATTATCCTTGAAGGATTTGAATATGGATTTATAGGCGGTGTTGGAGGAATGATTTCTCAGGATAAATTAGCATTATTTGGAGATTTAAATCATTATTCTTATGGCAAAGAAGTATTAAAATTCCTTAATGATCACAATATTACTCCCATTTACTTAAAAAATGGAAAGCTTACTGACAGAGGAAGTCTTTTTGTTTTGTAATCAATATATAGTACGTATATTATTGAAATTTGTTGCATAAAATACTTAAAACATCTTTTGAAAAATAATAAAAAAGGCTGCTAATCTGCAACCTTTTTTATTATTTAATCTTAGTTAGTAACTCACCAATTTGCTCCTTAGTAAATACATATTTAGTATTACAGAAGTGGCATTTGATTTCTTCATCTTTACCTTCTTCATAAATTTCTTTTAAATCTTTTTCACCTATTGATATTAATGCTTTTTCCACTCTTTCTCTTGAGCAGTTACATTCAAATTTAGGCTCAGTTTCTTTTAATATCTTTAATCCCATGTCATCAAATAAATAGTTTAAGATATCTTCTATAGTCTTTCCTTCACTAAGCATTTCAGTTAAAGTAGGAATTTCTTCTAATCTGAATGTTACTATATCTGCAATATGTTCTTCTGCACCTGGTAACATTTGAATTATTAATCCACCTGCAACCTTTATTGAATAATCAGTGTCAACTAATACCCCTAAAGATACTGCTGATGGTGTTTGTTCTGATACTGTATAATAATATGCTAAATCTTCTGCAATTTCTCCTGAGAATATTGGAACTTGCCCTACATATGGATCTTTCATTCCTAAATCTTTTATTATTATAAGGTTACCATTCTTACCTACATATCCACCTACATCTAGCTTACCTTTTTCATTTAATGGTCTATCTCCATATGGATTTCCAATGAATCCCTTAACTACAGCATTTTCATGAGCTGTTACAGTAATTCCTTCTGCTTCTCCACCACCATTAATTCTTAATGTCATGATTTCTTTATCAGATTTTAAAGTAGTACCTAATAATGCCCCTGCAGTAATCATTCTTCCAAGTGCTGCTGCAGCTACTGGTGTACACTCATGAATTTCTCTTACTTTTTCCACTAAATTTGTAGTTGTTCCTGCTATTATTCTAACAGTTCCATCCATAGCTACCGCATTAATAATCTTATCTTTCATCTATACTTCCTCCTAAATTAATGTAGTTATATTTTTTTTACTACATATACTATTCTTTCACTATTTGCTTGAACTTTATTATTACTATATCCATCAAATTTATTTATTACCTTTAATCCACAATTTGATAGAGCACTTTCAAGCTCTTCTTCCTTATATGCTCTTTCAAAATGCTCCTCTTCAAATCTTTCATAAAGCTCTCCTTGTTTTACAAAGAACGTAAGAAACATTGAAACCATATCATCTTCAAAAACATTTTCCCATGTATAGAAGACATCCTCTTCACTATATGTATAAATATTGTTACCTAATATTTCTGATAACTTATAATATGAATTAACATCAAAAATAAAAATTCCGTCATCTTTTAAATGCTCTTTAACAGAGCTGAAATACTTCTCTAAATCATCTTCATCGGTAATATAATTTGTAGAGTCTAAAACCGATGTAATTAAATCAAACTTTCTATTTAGCTGCATTTCAGTCATATCTTGACAAATTATCTTACCTTTTATTCTATTTTCCTTAAGCTTATTAAAAGCTTCTCTTAACATATCTTCAGATAAATCTACCGCATATATATCTTTAAAATGCTTTGCTAATCTTACAGTAACGTTTCCAGTACCACAAGCAACATCAAGATAATCTTTGCATTCAATATTATGTTCATTGCATATTTCAATTATTCTGCTAACCATATTATCGTAATTAATATCTTCATTGATTAAATCATCATAAATTTTAGCAAATTCTCCATAAGCCATACTATTCCCCCTTGCTATAAATTTTACAGTTGCTCAAAAATTAATGTAGAAGAAATATTTCTTCTACATTAATCTATAATTTCTAACAATTATAATATATGTATTCCACTGATTAGTCAATCCATTATTTTCTTCCTAATATCTCATCATTAGTTGGGATTTTTAATTCTTTTTTTCTGCGGGTCATAATTCCGCCTATTCTTCCTGTTTCTTCAGCTGTAAGCCCTCCCCATCCATATTGATCAACTTTTTCTTTTAATCCTAATTCATCAGCAATCTCATACTTAATCCTTTCCCTTAAAAGCTCTTGTGGTGTAAGTTCTTTATTAGTTTTAATTTTAGATTTTATAATTTTTTTTAATGGTGTTTTACTCATAACTATTCCCCCTACAAAGTAATATATGTATTTTCTCCATATAAATATAAAATATTCAAAAAACTAATTACATTTTTATACATATATTGTATTATATATAATTTTTACTATTTTTATCTTGCATTGTTTATAAATAACATATATAATCAAACTAATCTAATAAATAATTGCAAGATAGAGGTGCGATACTTATCAGTACTATTAAGGAGCTAAGCACAATGATTTAATAGGAAAGGATTTATCGCCGAAGTAAATAGCCTATGCTTTACAGCTATTTACTGGGGATCCATATAATATATGTATTCCTGTCACATTTTTGTGGAGAGCTATCATTTAAAGAAATCTAATGACTATACTGTATATAAAATTAGAAGCTTTGGGTGATTTTGCTCAAAGCTTCTAATTTTTTAATCATTAATAAACGTTTAAATTAAGGGGGAATTTATATGTATAATGTAGCAGTTGTTGGTGCAACAGGTAATGTTGGGAGAAAATTTTTAGAAATTCTTGAGGAAAGGAACTTTCCTATAAATGAGTTATATCTTTTTGCTTCAAAACGTTCAGCGGGAAAATATTTAAAGTTTAAAGGTGAAGAATATATTGTAAATGAAACTTGTGAAGAAAATATAAAAGATAAGAAAATAGATTTTGCTCTATTTTCAGCTGGTGGTGATGCAAGTTTAAAATTTGCCCCAATCTTTGTAAAGTATGGTGCAACAGTAATTGATAACTCCAGTGCATGGAGAATGGATAAAGATGTTCCTTTAGTAGTTCCAGAAGTAAATCCTGAAGATATAAAATGGAATAATGGTATAATTGCTAATCCTAATTGCTCAACTATTCAAGCTATGTTACCTTTAAAAGCTTTAAAAGATGCATATGGCATTAAAAGAGTTGTTTACTCAACTTACCAAGCTGTATCAGGTGCAGGTATGCAAGGAATCGCTGACTTAGAGGATGGATTAAAAGGGGTAGAACCTAAAAAATTCCCTTATCCTATTGCAGGAAATTGCCTTCCTCATATTGATGTATTTTTAGATAATGGATATACAAAAGAAGAAGTAAAGATGATTAATGAAACTCAAAAGATTCTTCATGATGATTCCATAAAGATTACAGCTACTGCCGTAAGAGTTCCAGTACTAAACTGTCATGCCGAAAGCATAAATATAGAATTAGAAAAACCATATGAACTTGAAGATGTGGTTAAACTTTTAGAATCAACTAAAGGCATAGTGGTATATGATGATACTAAAGAACTTAAATACCCTACGCAACTTCAAGTTTCAGGTAAAGATGAAGTTTATGTTGGAAGAATAAGACGAGATTTCAGTATTGATAACGGATTAAATTTATGGGTTGTAGGAGATAACATCAGGAAAGGTGCTGCTCTTAATGCAATACAAATTGCAGAAGAAATAATTAAATAACTATTTTATACGGAGGTTAATATGACAGTTTTTAAAGGTTCTGGTGTTGCCATAATAACACCTTTTAATGAGAACGGAATAAACTTTCCTAAGTTTAAAGAATTAATTGAATGGCAAATTGCTGAAGGTACTGATGCAATAATAGTATGTGGTACTACAGGTGAAGCTACTACAATGAGTGAATATGAAAGAAAAAATGCTATCAAATTTGTAGTTGAAACCGTAAATAAAAGAATACCGGTAATTGCAGGAACTGGTTCAAATAATACAGCAGCTGCAATTGAAATGAGTAAGTTTGCAGAATCTGTTGGTGTAGATGGACTTCTTGTTATAACTCCTTATTATAATAAGACAAATAAAAAGGGGTTATTTAAACACTTTGAAGCTATTAATAATGCTGTAAATACACCCATAATCCTTTATAATGTTCCTTCAAGAACAAATATGAATATCACTCCTGAGGCTTTATTAGAATTATCTGAACTTTCTAATGTGACAGCTGTAAAAGAAGCCAGTGGCAATATAAGCCAAGTTGCAAAGATAAAAGCTTTATGTGGTGATAAATTAGATATTTATTCTGGTAATGACGATCAAGTTACTGCAATTCTAGCATTAGGTGGTATTGGAGTTATATCTGTACTAGCAAATGTAGTTCCTAAAGCTGTTCATGAAATGGTAATGTCATATTTAACTGGTGATACTAACAAATCTTTATCTTTACAGTTAGAATATCTAAAACTAGCAAACGATTTATTTATTGAGACAAATCCTATACCAGTAAAAACAGCTCTTAATTTAATGGGAAAAGAAGCTGGAGATTTAAGGTTGCCTCTTTATGAAATGGATGAAAATAATAAAGCAATATTATGCAGTACTTTACAAAATTACAGCTTAATATAGAATGGAGTTTTAAAATGGTTAAAATTTTATTAAGTGGATGTTGCGGAAAAATGGGAAATGTAATACAAAGTATTATGAGTGAATTTCCTTCATTAGAAATAGTAGCTGGAATTGATAAATTCCCTAAAGAATCTGAGTTTAAAATCTTTAAGAATACTGAAGACGTAAATATTGATTACGACGTTCTTCTTGATTTTTCTAGAGCTGATGCTTTAAAAGACTTACTAGCTTTAACAGCTAGTACAAAAAAGCCTTTAGTATTATGTTCCACTGGTTACACTGATGAAGATTTAAAGTTAATTGAAGATTCCAGTAAAACTCTTCCAATTTTTAAATCTGCCAATATGTCATTAGGTATTAATTTAATTAATTCCTTACTAAGAAAAATTTCACCTTTACTATATCCAAATTATGATATAGAAATAATTGAAAAACATCATAATCAAAAAGTGGACTCACCTAGCGGAACTGCTCTACTACTTGCTGATACCATCAAGGAATCTATTGCTGATGCTACCTACTATGTTCATGGAAGAAATGGTCAAAAGAAACGTGAAAAAGCAGAGATAGGAATACATGCTGTTAGAGGTGGTTCCATTGTTGGAGATCATGAAGTTATCTTTGCTGGCTCTGGTGAAGTTATAGAATTAAGTCATAAAGCAATTTCAAGAGAAGTATTTGCTGTTGGCGCATTAAAGGCATGTACATTCATGGCTAATGTAACTGAAGCTGGCTTATATAACATGGATGATGTATTAGGTATATAGCTACTATTAATAATACACAATTTGAATTTAATATTCATTTTGTGTATTTTTTATTTATAAAATTATCAATCTATAGTTTTGTATTAATGTAATTTAATTGGTTATACTATTTTTTGAAAGAATTGATATTAAACTTATAGGAGGTTTTATTATGACAAAAGATAGTCAGCCTGATAACAAAAAAGCCCGTATGGAAAAATGTAATTATCAGACTCCAATAACTGAAGAAGGTTTAAACCACAATCCAAATAGAAAACATAAATCAGTAAAGAGACAAGGTGTATCAAGCGATAACTTTAATCCTGCTGGTAACTAATAAAAAAGCGCTGCACAAACTTATTGGCAGCGCTCTCATTATATTTTATTATTCAATATATGCTTTATCAAAATATACTTGCCCCAATGGTGAAACTACTACATCTTTAACTCTAGGACTAACTGCTTTAATTTGAGTATAGTAGTATATAGGTATTATAGGCATTTCATCCATTAGGATATCTTCTGCTTTCCTTAGATATTCATATTTCTTAGCTATATCAGTTTCCTCTTTAGCACTTCTTATTAGATTATCATATTCCTCATTTGAGAATTTAGCATCATTATTACCAAGTCCACTCATCCACATATCCAAGAAAGTCATTGGATCTAAATAATCTCCAATCCATCCGTGTCTTGCAATTTCATAATTACCATTTTTCCTTGAATCTTGAAATACTGCCCATTCTTCATTATAAAGTTCAACATTAACATTTATTTTAGCCCACATTTGCTGTATTGTTTCAGCAACAAGCTTATTTCCTTCATTAGTATTATATAATAGTTCTAAAGTTGGTAAACCTTCTCCATTAGGATATCCAGCCTCTTCAAGTAATTTCTTAGCTTGTTCTAAATCAGCTTTTTCAGGATTCCAATACTTAACTTCTCCTGTAAAGTCTTTTCCTTCTTCTGCTCCTGGTATTCCTTCTGGCACATAACTATAAGCTGGTATTTGTCCACCTTTTGTTACTTGTTCACAAATTGTTTTTCTATCAATGGCAAGAGATAAAGCTTGTCTAACTTTCTTGTTACTTAAAGCTGCTTGCACATCTTCTGGAAGATTTTCTGTGTTATTGCCCACATTTATACAATAAAAATATGTCCCTAAATATGGATATATCTGTACAGTACCTTCTTCTTGACCTTTTTGAATTTCTGAGTTTGGTAATATCTCACTCATACTTATTTCACCGTTTTTCACTGAAGCATATGCAGATACTTCATCTTCAATCATCCTAAATTTTAATGTATCAAGCTTTACTTCATCTTTTCTATAGTACTCAGGATTTTTTACAAATACATATGAATCCTTCATATTATATTCTTTCAACATAAAAGGACCATTTGAAACATAAGTTTCTGGTTTTAATGTCCATCCATCTCCATTAGCTTCTACAATATCTTCCCTAACAGGCATTAATGTTGGGAATGCTGTAAGCTCTAAAAAATAACTAGTTGGATTTTCAAGGGTTACTTCCAATGTATGATTATCAACCACATTAATTCCTAAATCTTCTGCGCTACCTGTACCATTATTATAGTTTTCTCCACCTTTTATATAATATAGTTGAAAAGCATACTCTGCTGCAGTATCTGGATTAAGAGCTCTAGTCCATGCATATTTAAAATCTTCTGCTGTAACTGGTTTACCATCAGACCATAATGCATCATCTCTTAAATGAAAAGTATATGTTAGAGAGTCATCAGAAAGTTCATAGCTTTCTGCTATTCCTGGTATAGCCTTCTGATTATCATCAAGCCTCATTAATCCCTCAAAGGCATTACATATTACAATTGAACCATCTACAGCATTATTAAGAGCTGGATCAATTGTCTTTACTTCTGCACCTAAATTATAGATAAGTTCTTCATTACCTTTAGCTTTATCTCCATTATCATCATTGCTGTTACATCCTACAACACCTGTAGCACCTAAAACTCCTGCTAAGAATAGTGCACAAACTGTTTTTAATTTTGATTTTTTCATTAAAATCCCCCTTTAGATTCATATAAACTGTTATTTATCTTTAAATAAATGACATGCAACAAAATGACCATTACTTATTTCATCCATTACTGGTTCTTCACTTAAGCATATTTTTTTAGCATATCTGCAACGACTTGCAAATCTACATCCTGGCGGTGGATCTATAGGTGATGGTACATCTCCTTTTAAGATAATCCTTTTTTTAGCTTTAGATGCCCTAGGATCCGGTATTGGAATGGCTGATAATAAAGCTTTGGTATATGGGTGTTCTGGATGTTCATATACCTCTTCTGAAGTGCCTTTTTCAACAAGTTTTCCTAAATACATTACACCTATATGACTAGATATATGCTTTACCATTGATAAGTCATGAGCAATGAATAAATATGTCAGTCCCATTTCCTCTTGTAATTCTTCTAACATATTAATTACTTGAGCCTGAATAGACACATCTAAGGCGGAAATAGGTTCATCACAAACGATAAATTCAGGTTCTACAGCTAAAGACCTAGCAATTCCCACTCTTTGTCTCTGCCCTCCTGAAAACTCATAAGGATATCTATTTATATTACTTCCGTTTAAACCAACTTTATTCAATAAAAACCGTATTCTACTTTCCCTTTCCTTACCAGTATACAATTTATGAATATCAATAGCTTCACCAATTATATCTCCCACTGTCATCCTTGGATCTAAAGATGCATATGGATCTTGAAAAATCATCTGCATCTTTCTTCTAAAAGGTATCATTTCTCTTTCATTCAAGTTACTTATATCCTGTCCATCAAATAATATCTTTCCTGCAGTAGCTGTATAAAGCTTTAAAATAGTCCTTCCTATGGTAGTTTTTCCACAGCCAGATTCACCTACAAGCCCTAGAGTTTCACCTTTTCTAATGGTAAAGGAAACATCATCAACAGCTTTTATATAGCTATGCTTTCTAAAAAGTCCTTTAGATACTTGAAAATATTTGCTAAGATGTTTTACCTCTAATATATCATTCTTTTTTTCCACTATATTTCACCACCTGATAACTTTTTAGATTTAGCTGCATATTCATGACATAACCAGCAAGCACTTTTATGTCCAGTTCCAACTTGTAACAATGGAGGTTGATTATTTAGACACACTTTCATTGTATAATCACATCTTGGTGCAAAAGGGCATCCTAAAGGTGGTTTTAATAAATCAGGTGGCTGTCCATCAATAGGCTTTAATTTCTCTTTTACCTTACTTTTAGGATTAGGCACACTTCTTAACAAACCCCAGGTATAAGGATGCTTACTATTATAAAAGATATCTTCAGCACTGCCCTCTTCCACAATAATTCCTCCATACATAACATTAATTCTTGAGCATAAATCAGCCACAATGCCCAAATCATGGGTTATTAAGATTACTGATGTATTCATTTTTTCCTTTAAATCTTTTAATATATCAAGTATTTGAGCCTGAATGGTCACATCTAATGCTGTGGTAGGCTCATCTGCAATAATAAGGCTAGGTTCACAAATAATGCTCATAGCAATCATTACCCTTTGTCTCATTCCCCCAGAAAATTCATGAGGATATTGGTGCATTCTTTTTTCTGCACTTGATATACCTACCATTTCAAGCATTTTTACTGCTTTATCATAAGCATCCTTCTTTGATATTCTTTTATGTTTAATTAAATGTTCAGTCATTTGATTACCAATGGTATACAGTGGATTTAACGATGTCATAGGATCCTGAAAAATCATAGATATTTTATTACCTCTTAACTTCTCAAACTCCTTTTCTTTCATGTTACCAATATCAATATCATCAAATATTATTTTCTTGGAAGTTATAACTGCATTGCTCTCCAAAAGCTTCATTATGGACATCATGCTTACAGACTTACCACAGCCTGATTCACCTACAATTCCTAAAGCCTCCCCTTTATTTACATATAAAGAAATTCCCCTTACCGCCTGAACATCTCCTATATGAGTTTTAAAATATGTTTTTAAATCATCAACCTTAAGCAGATTTTCCATCATACCCCTCCTATCTTTGATGCTTTGGATCTAATGCTTCTGTAAGACCGTCACCTAATAAATTGAATGCTAAGATTATAATACATATCATCATTGATGGAAAAAATAGCTGATAAGGATACATATATATAGAATTCATTGCATCATTACATAAAGTACCTAATGATGCCAATGGTGCATTTATACCTAGTCCTAAGTAGCTTAAGAAAGCTTCTGTAAAGATTGCTTGTGGCACAAACAAAGTTAAAGTAACTATTATAGATCCAATACAGTTTGGGATAAGGTGCCTAAATAATATCCTTTTTTTTGATGCACCTAAAGTCCTTGCTGCTAATATAAATTCTTGCTGCTTTAATTGAAGCACATCCCCTCTTACTATCCTAGCCATACCAACCCAATAAGAAATTGATAATGCCAATACTATTGCTCCCACACCACTAGAGCCTATTCCAATTTCTCTAAAAGCAACCATAATTAAAATTACATAAATTATTGTAGGAATAGAATATAATATATCAACAATTCTCATCATGACATTATCAATCCTACCACCAAAAAATCCTGCAACACCTCCATATAAAACTCCTATAACAAGATTTATTAATGCTGCTGAAACAGCAATAATAAGAGAATAGCGCGTTCCATACATACATCTTACCAATATGTCTCTGCCAATGGTGTCTGTTCCAAAAATATGTTTTAAATTTGGAGCCTGATCACCGATAGTATGATTAGTTTCTGCATATCCATATGGAGAAATCATCGGTATGATTATTGCTGCAACAACAACTATAATAATAACTACTAGTGATACTAAAGCAACCTTATTTTCCTTTAGCCTTCTCCATGCATATTTCCAATAGCTTATACTTGGTCTTACCATTTCATCTATCTTTTTCTCTTCATTTTCTATGGGGATAAATAGTTCCTCATTTACCTCAATCTTATCATCCACTACTTTTCCCCTACCCTTCATTACTTTCTAATTTTATTCTCGGATCTATAGCAACATACAATAAATCTACAACTAAATTACAAATAACTATCAACACACTATAAAAAACTATCACTCCCAGCAGTGCTGAATAATCCCTTGTATTTACATTAGATACAAATTCTTTTCCTAGTCCTGGAATACTAAATATCTTTTCAACAACAAAAGAACCAGTAAGTATTCCTGCTACCAAAGGTCCTAAATAAGTTACCACTGGTATTATGGAATTCTTTAACGCATGTTTAAAAATTACTGTCCTTTTGGAAAGTCCTTTTGCTTTAGCAGTCCGTATATAATCTGATTTCATTACATCAATAAGCTTACTCCTGGTTAATCTAGTAATAAAGGCTGTTGAGCTACCTGCTAAAGCTATTACTGGCATTATATAGCTTTTCCAATTATCCAATCCTGTAGTAGGTAGTATTCTCATCTTGCTTGCAAATATATAAATAAGTAATGCACTTATTACAAAACTCGGTATAGTTATCCCTAGTGTCGATATAAACATACATAATCTATCAGGCCACCTACCTGATTTTAGTGCCGATATAATTCCAAGTCCTAACCCTATAATAACTGAAGTGACTACAGCTAACCCCCCAATCTTAGCTGATTTAGGAAATGATGTCTTTATTGTCTCACTAACCTGTCTTCCTTTAAACTGCATAGATTCTCCCAAGTCTAATTTCACTAAATTCTTCATATAGATAGCATACTGCTCTCCAAGCGGCTTATCCAATCCATATTTAGCTTCTAAATTGGCCTTTACTTGCGGCTTAATTTTATCTCCATCAAAAGGCCCACCTGGCATAAGTCTCATTAAGAAGAATGTAATTGTTATTACTATCCATACAGTGATTATTGCTGATAAAACTCTTTTTATTACATATCTAAACAAACCTATCACTCTCCACTTAACTTTTATACCTTTACTATACATATATATTTTCATTATATTATGCGAAAATTGTTAATATTACAGTATGCTATCTATTAATATGTTAAGCACTGAGGTTTATTTAACTTTTCCCATAATTTCCTAAAACAAAATAAGATACATCATTTTTGATGTATCTTACTTATATTTACACTATAATTTATTAATAAACTTTTCTAATCCTAAAAGAGCTTTTTTTAGCTCTTCCATTGAATAACAATATGATATTCTAATATATCCTTCACCACCAGTACCAAAAGCACTTCCTGGCACACAAGCAATCTTTTCCTCACTTAATAACCTTAAGCAAAATTCTTCTGAAGACATATTAAATTTTTTAATAGATGGAAATACATAAAATGCCCCTTTAGGCTCATTTACTTCAAGCCCCATATTTCTAAGTTCAGTAATTACATAGTCCTTTCTTTCACTAAATACATTTCTCATATGTTCTACATCATGTAAGCCATTTTTAAGGCCTTCTAAAGCCGCCCACTGACATATAGAGGCCGCACATGATACATTATATTGATGCACCTTCATTATTTCATCCATTAATTTTTTTTCAGCAGCAAAATATCCTACTCTTAACCCAGTCATTGAAAACATCTTTGAAAAACCACTTATATATATAACTTTATCTAATATATCCTTGTGCTGTGCAACACTATAATAATCTTCATATATAAGAGATTCATATATTTCATCGGTAACAACTAAAATATTGTTATCATTAATAATTTTAATAAGATCCTCCTTTTCCTCTTTTGTTAGTATTGTTCCTAATGGATTAGAAGGAAGTGATAAAACTAGAACTTTTATTTCATTTTCTTTTATAAGCGCTTTTAAACTTTCAATATTAATTGAAAAGTCATCATTCAAACCATAACTTACAACATTGCCACCTAATATGTTAACTATATTTTCATATGCTGGATATGCAGGCGTTGGAATTAATACATTATCGCCTCTATTTATAAGTGCTGTAAAAATAGTAAATATGGCTTCACTACCACCTACAGTAATACATATCTCATCAGCTGAATAATCAATTCCTTTATTCATTAAATATTTGCTTATTTCTTTTCTTAGTGGTAATATTCCAGCATTTTCTGTATACACTGTCTTATCTTCATTTACAGCATTTATTAATGCCTCTTTTACTACCTTTGGCACTGAAAAATCCGGTTGACCTAATGTTAAAGATATGGCACCATCTATTTTTTTAACCTCATTATAAAATTTTCTTATTCCCGAAATTTGCACATTTTCTAAATTTAAATTCATTAAATTCTCCCCCGCATCTATACCATTTTTAATATTCTATACCCTCTCTAGCAGCTATTCCTTTTTCAAATGGATGTTTAATCATCTTCATTTCAGTCACTAAGTCTGCTAAATCAATGACTTCCTGTGGAACATCTCTTCCTGTTAAAACAAGTTCCATTGACTCCTTTTTATTCTTAATCAAGTATATTATCTCATCAGTGGTTATAAATTTATTATAATGAGCTCCCATTATTTCATCTACAATAAGTACATCGCAAGAGCCTTCATCAACTATTTTCTTAATAAATTCATACCCTGTTCTAATTTCCTTCCTCAATTCCTCAATTTCAGGTTTTGATAAATTCCATACGAAATCTCTTTCTTTTTCAAATCTAAATATATTAAAATTATTAATTTTATCTATTGTTGAAAGTTCTCCCGTATATCCTCCTTTTAAAAATTGGACCATTACAACATTTAATCCATAGCCTGCACTTCTTATGCCTTGCCCTATTGCTGCTGTTGTCTTTCCCTTGCCGTCACCAGTATAAATTTGTACTAATCCTTTCTTTAATTTCATTAAATCATCTCCTTTAAATCATTGTACATTAATATACGACGATTCGTAAAGTTTTTTCATATTTTTTCTATTTCCTCTTTAAATTAACTTTTTTGTTTATTATAATTAATATATCAATTTAATTCAAATGCACAAGAAGAAAGGATGATAATATGAATTATAATTTAACTGATCCATATGAAATTGCCAAGTTTATAAAAGAATCTAAGAAATCTACTCCTGTGAAAGTTTACATTAATGGTAACTTAGATGGTGTAGATCTAGAAAACATTGAAGTATATGGTTCTAATAATTTTTACGTATTATATGGTGAATCAGAAAAGATATCTGACGTTATATTAAATAACAAGGATAGAATTAAAAATTTTAGAGTAGAAAATGATAGAAGAAATTCCGCTATCCCTATGCTTGATTTACTTGCTATCGATGCAAGAATTGAACCTGGTGCAATTATCAGAGACAAAGTTATTATTGGTAAAAATGCTGTTATAATGATGGGAGCTGTTATTAATATAGGTGCAGAAATCGGTGAAGGCTCTATGGTTGATATGAATGCTGTTATTGGAGCTAGAGGAAAGATTGGTAAGAGAGTTCACTTAGGTGCTGGTGCTGTAGTAGCTGGCGTATTAGAACCACCAAGTAAATCTCCTTGTGAAATTGGAGATGATGTAATGATTGGTGCCAATTCAGTTATTTTAGAAGGTGTTAAGATTGGTAATGGCTCTGTAGTAGCCGCTGGTTCTGTGGTTGTAGATGATGTACCAGCAGGTGTTGTGGTTGCTGGAAGCCCTGCAAAGATTGTTAAATCAGTAGATGACAGAACAAAAAATAAGACTCAAATTCTTAGCGATTTAAGAAAATAATAAAAAGCTCCATATTGGAGCTTTTTATTATTTAAACTATATTTTTAGTTATATAGCACCTTTTTCAGTTACATGTGTATTTTCATGTCCTTCATTGTTTAAACTTTCTTCATTTTCTTCAGTTACTCTTTCCATCTTAGAGATAGATACTTCGTATGCTATCTTCTTAACCACTTCTGTTTCGCTGATTTTCTTTTGATATTCTCTACTTTGAAGTCTTCCCCATACTCTTATATTATCTCCAACTTCTAAAGTTTGGCAGAATCTTGAATTTCTTCCCCAAGCTATAGTTGGTATATAATCTGATTTATTGTAAGCTCTATTTACAGCTAATAATACATCTGCAATTTCTCTACCAAAAGGTGTTTTTCTATAAACAGGTTCCTTACATATATATCCATCTAGGAATATTTCATTAGGATTTTTGCTTTTTTCAATACATGGTTCTATGTTTCTAGCAAATACAGTTAATATAAGCTTGTTAGATCCATCTACGAACTTATTATAAGACCTTAATTGTCCTAATACTACTATTTCTTTTCCAATGCTTAAATCCATATTACTAATTAATCTTTCTGAAACTGTTATATTTAATAAATCAACAGAATCACTTAATCTAGTAACTTCCATGAAAAATGTATAAAATCCTTCCCCATACATTTCATGACTGAATTCCAGTTTACTTACAATCTTCCCTTCAAGATAAATTTTATTATTTAACATCAAATTGTCCATCTTTACCCCTCTCTCCATTAGTAATTTTTTGTTTATTTATAAATTTATTACCATATCAGAATTTATTTCCATTATAATACAAATCATGTGTACTTTTCAATATATTTATGATATTTATTTTTTATTTTGCACTCCATTTTCATCAATATAATAATTATCATCATAAATTAATTCACTAACTGTTAAAAATTTATATCCCTCATCTGTTAATTTATTAATAATTCTATCTAAATTCTCTGGAGTATACTTAGCATTATTGTGAAATAATAATATTGACCCTTCTTTAACATTTTTCATTACCCTGTTATATTCCACATCTGCTCCTGATTGCTTCCAATCAACTGAATCAACATCCCACTGAATACATTTATATCCCTTTGACATAACATAATTTAATGCTTTTTCATTATATGAACCACTTGGAAACCTAAATAATTTTGTATTACATCCAATTGTTTGATAAATAATATCTTCCGTCTTTTTAAGTTCATCATTCATTCTTTGTTCTGAAATATTTACAAAGTTAGGATGTATATAGCTATGATTTCCTATTTCATGACCATCATTATATATGTTCTTAAGCTTTTCTTTATTATCATCTGTATAATTTACCCAACCACCCATTATAAAAAAAGTACCTTTTGCATCATATTTCTTTAATATTTGTAGAATTTCATCTAAATGCTCCTCTTCCGCCCAATTAATATCAAAGGTAAGGGCTACTTCTTTCTCTTCAGTGTTTACTCTAAATATAGGCAGTTTAGAAGGATTATTAGTGCTTACGCTTATACTACGTTTATTTACAACAAGTGACAGAATAATTACAAGTACAAGCAAAATTACTTCTATAACAACTTTTTTTCCCTTAAACATAAAAAACCTCTTAACTTAACTTTTACTAATTTATATTCTTAATGTATAATTTTAATGACAATAATATTACAGTGTTAAAAATTTATGATATAATAATATAGTACTTTCAAATTGGAGGTTTAATATGTACGAAAACTCAGCAGAATTAGCAGAAAATAAACTTTTAGTTTTATATGTTATAAAATCTTTAAAACAACCTATTTCAAATACACAATTAACAGAAATAATTTTAGAAAATAACTTTATAAATTACTTTACTCTTCAACAATACATTAGCGAGTTAGAGTATTCTAACTTTGTTAAGTATATCGAGAAAAATGAGAAAAAATTAATTTCTATAACCGATAAGGGAGAAAAGGTTTTATCATTTTTTAACGACAGAATTGCTCCAATAAAAAGAGATATAATCGATAATTATATCTCCGCAACTATTGAAAATATAAAAAAGGAGCTGACAATTTATAGCGATTATACTATTGATAACAATGATTCTTATATCGTAAATTTAAGAGCCTTTGAAGATGAAAGCTTATTAATTGATTTAAAGGTATCTGTTCCTAGCAAAAAGCAAGCTAATGCTTTATGTTCAAAGTGGAAAGATGATCCTTCTACTATTTATACAAAGATAATTCAAAGCTTATTTGATGATAATGATTAAAATAAAGTCATGGCATTGGGTTCAGACTCGATTGCTATGACTTTTATTATTTTATCATCCTCAATTAAAATAAGTTTACTCTTTAAATAATCAGCTACATATAACACTGAACCATACTTTAAAATGCCTTTTGGCATTCCTCCTACATAAATAACCTTTTCCACCTTATATGTTGCTTTATCTATCACACTAATAGTTCCATCAGTGAAATTAGAAACATAAATATTTTCAGTATCTTCAATCATATCTATTGGTGAATATCCAACCATAACCCTCGCTATTCTTTGAAAATTACCAATATTAAGTATATCTATATATCCTCGTTTATCTTTTCCTAAATAACTGCAGCAGATATAAATCTTTTTTCCATCATTTGATACCCTTACCTTTGTAGGGTATTCTGGTGCTTGAATAGTTTCAATTATATCATAATTATCCATAGATATTACTGTAATGCTGTCGTTTTCTAGATTTGATACAAATAATAAATTAGTATTTAAATCCATGTCAAGGCTATGAGGCCAGCTTTCAGTAGCTATTTGGCCTATACTTTTATCTTCCTTAAGGTCATAAATTACCATTGAGTTCGACTCTCCACAAACCACATAAATCTTATGCTCATGCATCAACAAATCATTTGGCTTGGGTCCAATACTTATCTCCTTACTCTCAATAAGATTTTCACCATAAAAAAAAGATACAGAATCATTATAACTATTAGCTGTAATAACAGTATCTGAATATACCCTTATGCCATGTGGTCCAACTGGCTTATCGCAATGTTTAAATCTTATTTTTTTCATTTCTAAGCTATCTAATGCTAGTTTACAAATTGAATCGCTTGCTGTTGTGCATAGAATTAATGATTTCAATATTACACCTCCTTTAAAAGATACACTGTAATTTCATTATATGTTGTATTCTTTTAATGGGTGCTATTTGTAATACTTTTTAGAAGATTGTCTTTTTATTTTATTTATTATACATATATAATATATTATTAAATATCATTATAACTACTTTTTTACATTAATACCTCCATATTTATAACCTATTATACATAGTAATACAAGAAATAAATATTATAAAAATATCACTTATATTTTTAAATGCA